>Ga0070714_100002109_pt1 | contig 14594 bp, 9 predicted proteins | sample LARL83metaG_FD_65450 | JGI IMG/M metagenome (GOLD analysis project Ga0070714, IMG submission 65450) | Corn, switchgrass and miscanthus rhizosphere microbial communities from Kellogg Biological Station, Michigan, USA - LAR L8-3 metaG | ecosystem: Host-associated > Plants > Roots > Rhizosphere ...
AGCGTGGCACCCCACGGCGCCCTCAGGGAAGGACAAGGCGGCAGATGCTGAATGCCGCCGACGACGACGTGTGTCCGGGCGGCGATTAGCAACCGGCGACGGACCACCGGCCCCTCACCAAGCCCTCCCCATCGAAAGGTGGGGAGGGCGCGGGGCGTTCAACGAGCATCGAGCAAGGAAACCGGCCGTGATCTCAATTCCGGAGCGTGCCTTCGATCTTGGGCAGCGTCCTGGCCCAGTCGAAATAGAGCGCGCGGGCGCGCGCGTAGAGCGGGCCCGGCTTCACCTCGCGGCCGCCGAGCCGGATCAGCGGCGTCACCTTGGCGTAGTTGCCGGACGAGAAGATTTCGTCGGCGCTCTCGACCTCGTGCCAGCGCACGGTGCGCTCGAAGACCTTCACGCCCGACTCGCGCAGCAGCGCAATCACTCGTTGACGGGTGACGCCGTTGAGGAACGAGCCGTTCGGCACCGGCGTGACGACGGTGCCGCCTTTGGCAATGAAGATGTTGGCCGAGGCGAACTCGGCGACATTGCCCATGTGATCGAGCATCACCGCGTTGGAGAAACCGGCCTCGCGCGCCTCGCGCAGCGCCACTGCGCTCTCGGGATAGAGGCACGACGCCTTGGCCTGGGTCGGCGCCGAATCGGGATTGGGGCGGCGGACGCGGGCGAGGGTCGCGGTGAAGCCCCTGGGCTCCGGCATCGGGCTCTCGAACAGGGTGAGGACGAACCGGGTCGAGTCGGGCTTCGGCACGACGAAGCCCTCGGCGGCATAGAACAGCGGCCGCACATAAAGATGCGCGCCGGTCGGGAAGCGGGCAATGCCCTCGCGCATCCGCTGCGCGATCGCGTCGCCGCCGAGGGTCGGCTTGAGTCCGATCACCGTGGCCGAGCGCACCAGGCGCGCGGCGTGAAGGTCGAGATCGGGGGCAACGCCGTCGAAGGCGCGGGCGCCGTCGAAGGCGACCGACGACATCCACGTCGCGTTGTCCATCGGCGCCAGGAGCGGTGGGTTGCCCTCGACCCAGCGCCCGCCCCCAGGCTGATCCGATGAGGGATCGGAGATGAAATGTTGCGGCTGCACGGTTCCTGCTCGGCTGGAGCGTCATCGTAATGGCCGACCCACGTTTGCGAAAGGACGGATACGCCGCCCGCCGCGCCGCGGACTCTTGTCGCCCGTCGGCGGCTGCTCTAGGTTGCGCGCCATGGCCGCAGCGGGTCCGATCTTTCGTCTGTTTCGCGGCGCCGAGTGGCGCGCGTTCGCCGATGCGGGCGTGTTCGACGGCAGCGCCGACGACAGGCGCGACGGCTTCATTCACATGTCGACCGCCGGGCAGGCGGAAGAAACGCGCGCCAAGCACTACGCCGACGTCGCGGATCTCGTCGTCGCGGCATTCGATGCCAGTGTGCTCGGCGGATCGATTCGCTGGGAGCCGAGCCGGGGCGGGGCGCTGTTCCCCCATGTCTACGGCCGCCTCGCCCGCGAGGCGCTGATCGGCGCCGCTGTCGTCGGTGCGGAAGGCCTCGAGGCGGCGCTGGCGCGCGCCCTGACCGGAGCGACGCTCCCGGCCTGAGGCGTCTCGGAACCCTTCGTTAACCATCTTTCAAGACCTTCCGGGCACCCTTCGCCGACACGGCATCAGGACCCCGGTTTCATGACGATTCTCAAGCACGCGCTGTTCGCGGCCGTCTACCTCATGCTGGCGCTGACCGTGGCACTGCTGTTGCCGGGCATTGTGCCGGCGGCGACGGCGCCGACGAGCTGGCTTGCGGCTGGCCTCGTGCTGCTCGGCGGGGCGCTTCTCCATGAGGCGTTCAACCGCCGCGCCCGCGAGGACGCGGTGCTCGACCGGCTTTATCTCTATGCCCAGGCTTACGAGCGCCTTCAGGCCGATCTCTCCCGCTTCCAGGCCGAGGTCGTCGCGTGCCGCAGCGCGATTGCCGACGCAAAGGCGGACCCCGAGTCCGCCGTCAACCTCGAGACCGTCATGTCCGAGGTCCGCCTGCTTCAGACCCTGGTCGAGAAGATTTCGGCCCGCGCGCCGGTCATGGCCGGCGCCGACAGGGAGCCCGCGCCGATGCGGCCGATGGCGTCCGCGCCGCCGCCGTTGCCGTCGGCCACGGATCTCGGCGATGAGGAAATTCTCGACGCGGTGCGCGAGGCGCTCCGGCGCAATCAGGTCGACCTCTATCTCCAGCCGATCGTCAGCCTGCCGCAGCGCAAGGTGCGCTATTACGAGTGCTTTTCGCGGATTCGCGCCGGAGACGACGCGGTGATCCTGCCCGAGCAGTTCCTCGGGCTCAGCGCGCGTGAAGGTCTGCTCGGCGCGATCGACAACATTCTCCTGTTCCGCTGCGTCCAGCTCGTCCGCCGCGCCCAGAAGCGTCGCCACAACGTCGGCTTTTTCTGCAACATCTCGGCGCACACCCTGAGCGACCGCGCCTTTTTCGCCGACTTCAGCGAGTTCATCGCGGCGAATTCCGAGCTGGCGTCGCAACTCGTGTTCGAGCTCAACCAGAATGACGTCGCCAACCGCTGGGACGAGGTCGCGCCATTCCTGATGCGCCTCGCGCGCCTCGGGTTCACCTTCTCCCTCGACCGGGTGACCGATCTCGATCTCGACGTCGAACTCCTGACCCGCCGTCACTTCCGCTACGTCAAGCTCGACATCGCCGAGCTTCTCGCCCGCTCCCGCGAGGAGCCGGGCAGCGTCGTTGCGCTCAAGCGCTCGCTCGATCGCGCCGGGATCGATCTCATCGTCGAGAAGATCGAGGACGAGGCCGATCTGATCGAGGCGCTCGACTTCCAGATCGACTTCGGCCAGGGCTACCTGTTCGGCGGTCCGCAGAAGAGCCGCGAAGCCTAGCTCGAACGTGGAGGGCCTCGCGGTTTCGTGCCTTCACAAGCCGGTCGCTCCATGGCACAAGAACGGGGCTCCCGGCGGCGCTTTCGCCCCCTTGTTCCGCAGGCCCCCAACCTCGCAGGCCATGTCGCTTCAGGTTTTCCCCGGCATCAAAGAGATCGCCTCGCGCTACGACGGCATCATCCTTGACCTTTGGGGTGTGGTGCACGACGGTCGCGATCCCTACCCGGGCGCCGTCGAGTGCCTGAAGAAGCTCCGCGCGGTGGGCACGCGCATCGTGCTTCTGTCCAACGCGCCGCGCCGCTCGATCGCCGTCATCGAGCAGATGCAGGCGATGAACATCGACCGTCACCTTTACGACGATGCGCTGTCTTCGGGGGAGCTCGCCTATCGCGCCATCGTCGGCCGCAGCGATCCGTTCCACGCGGCGCTCGGCCGCCGCTGCCTGCATATCGGACCGGAGCGCGACCGCGGTTTGTTGGCCGATATGGCGCTGGAGCGGCTCGTAGGCAGCGAAGCGGTGCCGGAGGCCACCTTCATCCTCAACACCGGTCCGTGGGAGGACGACGAGACCGTTGCCGACTACGAGCCGCTGCTGACCAAGGCGGCCGCTCGCAAGCTGCCGATGGTGTGCGCAAACCCCGATCTCGAAGTGATCCGCGCCGGCAAACGCATCATCTGCGCCGGCGCTCTGGCCAGGCGGTACGAGCACCTCGGCGCGCCGGTGGCCTATCACGGCAAGCCCTACCCCGATGCCTACCGCGAGGCGATGGCGCTGATGGGCATCGCCGACCTTCGGCGGGTGGTGGCGATCGGCGATTCGCTTCTGACCGATATCCGCGGCGCGGTGGGCGCCGGCATCGATGCCATTCTCGTCACCAGCGGTATCCACGGCGCCGAGCTCGGCGTTCGTTTTGGCGAGCACGCCGCCCCGGAGGCAGTGGAGCGCGCCGCGCGCCGCGAGGGCGCGCTGCCCATGGGCGTGGTTTCGGCATTGCAATGGTGAGACGGCTTTTTCGCTACAATGCGGTCGCGGCAACGCCTTTTGACGGCGGCGCCGTCGCGATTTAGCTTTCAGAGGGACGTCCGGCGGTTTCCATCGTCGGACGAGTGAGGGGGTACCATGGACGCGCCGGGGGATGGCTTTGGCCGGAAGCGTGCGGCGTTAACGATCGTCGGGCTCGCGGTTTCCGCGTCCTGGCTGGCGCTGGTGGCGATCTACATCGGCGACCAGATCGGCTGGGACAACGTCGCTCTGATGCTGCCCCATGAGATCGGCTTCATCTTGGCGGGCGTGTTCGCGCCCCTCGCGTTCCTGTGGCTGGCATTCCTCTATTTCGGCGCCCGCCGTCGCCTCGACGCGGCGACCGCCGCGCTCCACCGCCGGCTCGATCGGCTCATCTATCCCGCCGACGATGCCGCTGCGAACGTCGAGGCGGTGACGCGCAGCCTGCGCGATCAGGTGCGCGAGCTGACCGGGGCCAGCGAAGCGGCGGCTCTCGAAGCCGAGCGGCTGCGCGAACGCGTCGGCGCCGAAACGCGCGCTCTCGTCGAAGCGGCCGAGCGGATGGCGACCGAGCGCACCGCGCTCGAGACCACCATCACCGAGCAAGCGACGGCGCTGGCCGCCGCCTCCGATCGCGCCCAGGCAGCGTCGCGTTCGGTGGCCGATGCTCTGAGCGGCGGCCTCTCCACGATTTCAATGCAGACCGAAGAGGTCGTCGGCCGTGCCGAGGCGGCCGCGCAGGGCGTCGCAGCCGCGCTCAACGACGGTCTCACCGCCTTCACTGCCGAAACCGATCAGGCGGTCGGCCGCGCCCAGGCGCTATCGCAGCGCCTCCGTCGCGAGAGCGAAGAAGTCCGCTCCGCCATAGCCGATCTCTCGGAGCGCGCGTTGGCCGCCGGCACTACCCTCGATGCGCAGGGCGAGCGTTTCACACAGCTCATCGAACGGATCGGTCGCGATCTCGCCGCCGGTGTCGAGGCTCTGGCCGACGGCGGCGGTCGGGTCGATCTCGCCGCCGAGCGCGCCGGCACGCATCTGGCGGAAGCGGCGGAGCGTTTCGCCGAAGCGGCACGTGCCATGGCCGAGCGGGCGGGCACCGCCGAGGCCCGCACCGAGGACGCGCGCATCGCTTTTGTGGAAGGCACCCGTGCCGTGGCGCAGGCGGCGGAGGACGCCGAGAAGCGGATCGAGGGACTGGGCGATTCGATCGGCGATCGCGTTGTCGCGTTGAACGAAGCGTCACAGGAATCCGAAAGCCTCATCGCTGCCGCCGGCGAGCGTCTCGAACGCCAGGCCAAGACTTTGGAAGAGGCGTCGATCGACGCCGCCGCGCGCGCCAACGACATGAAGGACATGCTGGCCCGCCAGGCGGCGGCGCTCGAATCGGCGGCAAGCCACGCCGAAGCGCAGGCTGGACGGATCGGCGATGCCTTCGAGCGCCAGGCATCGGATCTCGTCCGCGCCGCCGACAAGGCATCGGCCAAGGGCGAGGAAGCCCGGCGCGCGTTCGCCGCCGAATCGGAAGCCTTCGAGCGGCTGATCATGATGGCGTCCGAGCGCATGGCGCGCGAAGCGGCCAATGCGCGCGATGCGCTGGCGATCGAAGAGGGCAGCTTGGCCACGCTGTTCGATGCCATAGCGGAGAAGGCAGAGGTGCGCGACGCGGCGCTTCGGACATCGTTGACCGCATTTCGCGCCGCCTCCGAATCGACCTTCGCGGAGCTCGACGGCGCCGCCGCGCGTACGTTCGACAATTTCCGCGCCACCTTCACCGACCGCGCCGAGAACGTCACCCGCACGCTGGCCCAACTCGCCGAACGCATCGAGGTTCAGGCGGAGTCGGCCCGCGCCCGTCTGTCCGAAACCGACGGCGCCGTCGGGCGCCTGTTCACCGATCTCGACGCCAGGGCGCGCGAGCGCGCCGAGGCCGGTCGCAAGCTCCTGGCCCAGGAAGGCAAAGCCCTCGAGGAGGCGCTGGCCGCCCTCGAAGCCCGCGCCGAAGCCTCGCGCGATTCGTTCCGCGGCCGTCTCGCCGATCAGGATGAAGCATTGGCCCGCGTGTTCGCCGAGATCGATGCCCGCGCCCGCGCCCGTGCCGACGACAACGATGAAGCGATCGTCGCCGCCGAGGCGCGGATTGCTGCGCTGATGGCCGATCTCGACGTTAAGGCGCGCGAGCGCGCCGATCTGAGCCGTCGGCTGCTTGGACAGGAGGGCAAGGCAATCGAGGATGCGCTTGCTGCCGTCGAAGGGCAGGCGGAAGCCGCGCGCGAGGCGTTCCGCTCCCGCATTGCCGACGAGGAAGCGGCGTTGGCCCGTCTGTTTGCCGACGTCGATATGCGCCTGCGCGCCCGCGCGGTGATGAACGACGAAGCGATCGCCGGTGCCGAAGCCCGCGTCGCGGCTCTGCTGAGCGATCTCGATGCCAAGGCGCGCGACCGCGCCGACCTGAGCCGCCGACTCCTGGCGCAGGAGGGCAAGACGATCGAGGACGCGCTCATGGCTGTCGAAGGGCAAGCCGAAATCGCGCGCGATCTGTTCCGCGCGCGCCTCGCCGACGAGGAAACGGCGCTGACCCGACTTTTTGCCGAGGTCGACGCCAAGCTGCATGCCCGCGTTGAGATGAACGATGAAGCGATTGCCGCCGCCGAGGCCCGTGTCGCCGGCCTGATGGCCGATCTCGACGCCAAGACCCGCGAGCGCACCGAGGCGGGCCGCAGGCTGCTCGCCCAGGAAGGCAAGGCGGCGGAAGAGGCGCTGGCGGCCGTGGATGCGCGTTCCGCCGCCGCCCGCGATGCGTTCCGCGCTCGCATTGCCGACGAGGAAGAGGCTTTCGCTGGATTGTTCGCCGATGTCGATTCTCGTGCCCGTGCTCGTATCGAAGCGAACGACGAGGTCATTGCCGGCGCCGAAGCGCGCATTGCCGGTTTGCTGGCCGATCTCGATGCCAGGGCGCGCGAGCGCGCCGATGCCGGCCGCCGGCTCTTGGCTCAGGAAGGCAAAGCGATCGAAGAGGCGCTCGCCGCCGTGGAAGGGCAAGCGGAAGGGGCGCGCGAATCGTTCCGCGCCCGCCTCGCCGACGAGGAAGCGGCGCTTGCTCGTTTGTTCACCGAGGTGGACACGCGCCTGCGTGCCCGCGTCGAGATGAACGATGAAGCGGTTGCCACCGCCGAGGCGCGGATCGCCGGGCTGATGGCCGATCTCGACGCCAAGACCCGCGACCGAACCGAGGCGGGCCGAAAGCTGCTTGCCCAGGAGGGCAAAGCGGTGGAAGAGGCTCTGGTCGCGGTGGATGCGCGCGCCGACGCTGCCCGCGATGCGTTCCGCGCTCGCGTTGCCGACGAGGAAGATGCTTTCGCCCGCCTGTTCGCCGATGTCGACGCGCGCGCCCGCGCTCGCATCGACGCCAATGACGAGGCCGTTGCTGGCGCCGAATCGCGCGTTGCCGGTCTGATGGCCGATCTCGACGCCAAGATGCGGGATCGCGCCGATGCCGGCCGCAGGCTCCTGGCTCAGGAAGCCAAGGCGCTCGAGGAGTCCCTCGCCGTCGTCGAGGCGCGTGCCGAGACGACACGCGGCGGCTTCCGCGCCCGCCTTGCGGAAGAAGAAGCGGCGGTCACGCGCCTTTTCGTCGAAGTCGATGCTCGGGCGCGGACGCGCTCCGAGGCGGTCGATGCTGCCATGGCGGCGGCGGAAGGCCGCGTCGCCAATCTGTTCGCCGATATCGCCAAGCGCAGTCAGGCGGCGGTGCAGTCGATGCGCGATTCGCTGTCGGAGGAGGAAGGCGAGTTCGACCGGCTCGCGGCCGAAATCGATGTGCGCACCCATCAGCGCGCCGAGGCCGCACGAGCCACCATCGGCGATCTCCGCGCCGCCGTCGAGAACGCGGCATCGGATCTCACGGCGCGTGCCCAGGCCGAAGCCGAGGCCATGCGCCGCCTGCTGGCATCCGAAGGCGACACCTTCTCGCGGCTCGCCTCGGAGGTCGACACGGCGGCGGCGAAGCGCGCCGACTCGGTCGGCGCTGCGCTGCGCGAAGCGGAAGCCGTTCTGGCCCGCAGCATCGACACCATGGCTGCACGCGCCCGCTCCGAGGCAGAGCGGCTTTCGGAAGCGCTGCGCTCCGAGGAGAATGAGTTCGCGCGATTGGCGACGGATGTCGACACCCGCGCCCATCAGCGCGCCGACGCCGCGCGCTCGACCATCGCCGAGCTGCGCACGTCGGTTGAGGCTGCCGCCGCGGAGCTTGCCGCCCGCGGCCAAGCCGAGGCCGAGGCGCTGCGCCGGACGCTGGCCAACGAGGGCGAAACCTTCGCGCGGCTCGCGGCCGAAATCGACTCGGCGGCAACCAAGCGCGCGGAAATCGTGGCTGCATCGATGCGCGATGCGGAATCGGCGCTGGCGCGCAGCCTCGAAGCCATCTCGGCGCGGGCGCGGGAGGAAGCCGCGCGCCTGGTGACGGTGCTCGATACCGAGGAGCAGCAATTCCAGCGCCTGGCGTCGGCGCTCGACGACAAGGCACGCGAACGCGCCGAGATCGTCCGCGCCGATCTCAACGCGGCGACGGCAACCCTGTCGCGCGGACTGATCGAGCTTGCCGAGCGTGGCGAAGCGGAGGCCGCGGCGCTGTCGCAGGCACTGAGCGCCGACCGCAAGGAGTTCGAGGATCTCTGCGGGCGCCTTGGCGAAGCCGCCGAGGAGAAGGCCGAGGAGACGCGGGCGCGGCTGGCTGCAGAAGAGGCCGAGATCGGGCGGCGCATGGAAGCGCTGTCGGAGCGGGGTCGCGTCGCCGCTGCCGGCTTGCGCGAGGCACTTGCCGCCGAGGAGCAGGTGTTCCGCGGGCTGGCGGAGCAGATCGCCGCAAGGGCGGCCGAGCAGGGCCGCACGGTGCGGGCGATCATCGCCGACGAGGAACAGAGCGTGCACGGGCGCTTGGGCGGGCTGGCGGAGAGCACTAAGGCTGCCGCCGACGCGCTCGCCGCGATGGCGGCCGAGCAGGGGCGTTCGGTGCGAGCCATTCTCGCCGACGAGGAGCAGGGCATGCGCGAGCGCATGGCGGACCTGGCACAGGCGACCAAGGCCATGGCCGAGGAGCTGGCGGCGACGACGGCCGAGCAGGGACGTTCGGTGCGAGCGGTCCTTGCCGACGAAGAGCGGGGCGTTCAGGCGCGCATGGCGGATCTGGCGCAGGCGACCAAGGCCATGGCCGAGGAGCTGGCGGCGACGACGGCCGAGCAGGGACGTTCGGTGCGAGCGGTCCTTGCCGACGAGGAGCAGGGCATGCGCGAGCGCATGGGTGAGCTGGCCGCGAGCACCAAGGCGGCGGTCGACGATCTCGCTGCGGGCTCCAAGCAGGCGGCGGACGTGCTGCGTCGCGCCGTGCGGGACGAGGAGGAGATGTATCAGCGCGTCGCCGAAGAGTTGGTCGAGCACGCCAAGGCGATCGAAAGCGCGACGGGGCGCCAGGGCGCCGCGCTGGATCGGGCGGCGAAGTCCGCCGCCGAGCGTTCGGGCGCGCTGGCGGCGATCTTGGCTGAGCGTGCCGAGGACATGGGCCGGGCGACGGATCGCGCCGCACAGGACGTGGCACGGGTCGGCGAGGCCTTTGCCGCCGAGACCGCGCGATTGGCCGAATCGGCCCGGGCGGGCGTCGCCGAGGCGGCATCGGGGCGCGATTCGCTGGCTTCCCTCCGCGGAGAACTGGCGACGGCAGCCCGCGAGGCGGCGGAGCGCGTGCACGGGATCGCGACCCTTCTGCGCCAGCAGACGCAGGAGCTCGGTCGCGCCGCCGAGACGGTCAAGAGCGACGTCGCCGGCGCCGGCAATGCGCTCGGCGATCACACGCATGCCTTCACCAAGGCGCTCGAGGCCGCAGGCCGCAAGGCCAATGACATCGCAGACATGTTCGCAGCTCAGGCCAAAGCGCTGACCGACGCCTCGGAGCATGCGGCCGAGGAAGCGTCGCGGGTGCGTTCGGGATCCCTCGACGCCCGTCGCGACACGTTCCTGCGCGCCTCCAAGCTGGTGATGGAAAGCCTGACGTCGCTTGGCATCGATCTCGCCCGCCTCGTCGATCGCGAGGAAGCGGAAAAGCTCTGGCGCGGCTATGCCAAGGGCGACAAGACGCTTTTCATCCGTGCGCTCCTGGGCGGCGGAGAGAAGAAGTCGAACGCGGCGATCAAGAAGAAGTACGGCGAGGACGAGACCTTCCGCCGCTACGTCACCCGCTACGTCGAGGAGTTCGAGCGCCTCCTCGCCCAGGCCAACGAGGCGGATCCCGAGAACCTCCTGAGCTCGGCATTCGTCACCTCCGACATCGGTCGGCTCTATGTGGCGCTGTCGCGGGCGATCGGCCGTATGCACTGATTGCTGCCCAGGCTTTCCGGAATTTCGGGGAATTCGTTGCTGCTCAGGCCGCCGGAACCGCATAGTCTCAGCCGGCTCCTTCGTTTTCGCCGCTGTCCAGGTCTGTCATGCCGTCGCTGTTCCTGACCGTCTTCGTCGATCTTGTCGGATTCGGCATCATCGTCCCGTTCCTGCCGTTCTTCGCCGAATCGTTCCACGCCGCACCCGATGAAGTGACGCTGCTGATGACGGCGTTCTCGCTGGCGCAGTTCGTGGCCGCCCCGTTGTGGGGACGGCTGTCGGATCGCATTGGGCGCAAGCCGGTTCTGGCGGCGACGCTGTTCGGCCTCGCCGCGGCCTACGTCTGGCTCGCCTTCGCGCACTCGCTGGCGGAGCTGTTCGCCGCCCGCATCTTCGCAGGGCTCATGGCCGGCAACATCGCGGTGGCGAGCGCCGCCGCCGCCGATCTCTCGACGCCCGAGGGTCGGCCGAAAGCAATGGGCATGATCGGCGCCGCTTTCGGCTTGGGCTTCCTGGTCGGCCCCGCCTTGGGAGGGGTTCTCGCCAGCGTCCGCATCAGCGAATCGGCGATCGCGGCACCGGCATTCGCTGCCGCGAGCCTGAGCGCCCTCGCTCTCCTGCTGGCGCTTTTTCTCCTCAAGGAGTCGCATCCGAAAGCCGGCGCATCCGGCCACGGGCCCGGACGCATCCAGAGCCTGCGCGAAACCTTCGCGCATCCGGGTTTACGCATCTTCATCGTCATGGCGTTCCTGGTGCCGCTGGCGTTTGCGGGCGTCGAATCGACCATGGCGCTGTGGACCGAACGCGCATTCGGTTGGGGCGCCCAGAAGAACGGTTATCTGTTCTCGTTCCTCGGCCTGATCGCCGTGCTCACCCAGGGCTTGCTGGTCGGCCGTCTCAGCCGGCGCACCTCGGAGACGACCATGGTGGTCGTCGGCTCCGCCGCCGGCGTCGCCGGACTGCTGCTCGTGGCCCTTGCGCCGGCGTTCTGGCCGGCGGTGGCCGGCTTCGGGCTGATCGTGTTCGGCGTGTCGTTGGCGACCCCCGCCATCGCCAGCCTGATCTCCCGCGTCTCCGCGGTATCGGTGCAGGGCACTGTGCTAGGGGCCTCGCACGCGGCCCAGGCGCTCGCGCGCATCGCCGGCCCGGCGGCGGCAGGCGCCCTGTTCGTGGCGATCGGGCCGTCGGGTCCGTATCTGTTCGGTGCGGCGCTGATGGCGATTCTGTTCGTGCTGGCGATCCTTCGCCAGCGCACACAGCCGCCGGCCTGAGACGGCCGGTATCGCACCGTCCCCGCTAAGCGGGACGGTAGGCTCAAAATGGCTGGAATCAGCCATTTCTTGCAAGTCCCTGGCCGAAGCGGCGGCTTGACGGGAGCGGCCCCATTTCGTAAAAGACCGGACCCGCCGGGGCGGCCCGCCGCCTCGGGGCGCTATCCGACATACGGCTCACCCGTCACCCCAAGGATTCAGCCATGGCCCGTCGCTGCGGCATCACCGGCAAGAACATCATGCGCGGCCACAATGTGAGCCACGCGAACAACAAGACCCGGCGCTCGTTCGTCCCGAACCTCCAGCACGCGTCGCTGATCTCGGATTCGCTCGGCCGGCAGGTGCGCGTGCGCGTCACCGCGGCGGCGCTCCGCACCATCGAGCACAATGGCGGCCTCGACGGCTACCTCGTCAAGGTGCATGCGGCGAAGCTCTCGCCGGAATTTCAGAAGCTGAAGCGTCAGATCGAGAAGAAGCGCGCTGCGACCGCGTAAGCAGCGCCGATACGACGCGAAAAAAAGGCCGGGCAATTCGCCCGGCCTTTTTCGTCGGCGATCGCCGAGCGGTCAGGACTTCAGATAGGTCTTGAAGTGATTGAGCGTGCGCTGCCATGCCGGCTTCGCGGCCGACTCGGTGTAGCGTGTCGGATCGGAGTCATTGTTGAAGGCGTGATTGGCGCCCTCGTACTTGTAGATCGTGAAGTTCTTGCCCTTGCCCTTGAGCGCTTCCTCGAACGGCGGGTAGGTGCCGTCGATGCGTTTGTCGAGCGCGCCGAGGTGTACGATGGTCGGCGCATGAATCCTGCCCACGTCGTCGGGCTTCGGCGCAAGGCCGTAGTAGACCACGGCCGCATCGACGTCGGGCGAGGCGAGCGCCGTCTGATTGACCACGCCGCCGCCCCAGCAGAAGCCGACGATGCCGACCTTGCCGGTGGAGCCCGCGTCCTTCTTGATGAAACTCACCGCAGCGACGTAGTTGGCGAGGACGTCATCCATGTTGGCCTTGCCGATCATCTGCACCGCCTCATCGGTGTTGGCCGGGGTGCCGCCCTGGGGACTCAAGGCGTCGGGAACGAGGACGTTGTAGCCTTCGAGCGCGAGCCGCCGGCCGACATCCTCGATGTGCGGGTTGAGACCGCGGTTCTCATGCACGACGACGATGGCCGGAAGCTTGGCACTGCCCTTCGGGCGCACGTGGTAGGCCTTCACCGGCCCAGTCTTGCCCGGATAGGCGATCATGCCGGTGGTGAGGCGGGAATCATCGGACTTGGTGATCGCCGCCTTGGCGTAGTTCGGCCCGATCATCGAGGCGATCGTCGTCGCCGCGGCGGTGCTGCCCGCGAGCTTGGCCAGCCGCTCCATGAACGCGCGACGCGGCAGTCCGGTATGGGTGAACTCGTCGTAGAGGTCGATGTATTGCTGATCCATAGGTGATGCCTCCCTCGGTTGACGTGTTGTGGGCGCGGCATTCGCTGCTTGGCGTCAAGCGGCGCAGCCGCATGCGTTTATCCCGGAATGTTAGCAGACGCCCTGGGCGTTAAGCCATGTCATTGAAAGTATGGCTAATTCTTCGATCTCCGGCGTTGCGGCGGCGGCACGAGACGAATGCAGCCGCGCTGCACGTCGAGCCTGAGATGGCCGCCGTCGCCGTGCGCGAGAATCCAGTCGGCGACGCTCTGTCCGTCCCGATAGGTCCGATAGCGCTTGCTCGCCTCGGCGCCCCCCGACCAGGTTTTCGCGTCGAGCGGGCCCATGATCTTGCGGATGCGCACGCTCTCGGCGGTCCTTCTGATGCGCTCGAAAAGTCGCTCCGCGCCGGCACGATCGGTGGCGTGCCGCGGCCCCAGCGCGATCCACAGATCCTCATAGAGCCGCTTCAGCTCCGTCGCCGACCGCCGCTTCGGTGTCGACTTCATTGTCTCCCTCCTTGCTCCTTGCGCTCGCCCGCTTGCCAGTGCGCGAAGCCCCCTTCACAATGACGATGATAACAAAAGCCGCGCACGGCAAGTGCGCGGATCGGCCGCAGGGACGGCGACGCAGTCAGCATCGGGGAGATCGCCATGGACGTTCGTCGTCGCATGCGGATGGGAGCGCTGCCTCTGCTTCTTCCATTGTCGATTGCGTGCCTTGGCGGCACCGCCGTGGCCCAGGCGCCGGCCTCGTTCGCAGGCAAGACCGTGACGGTCGCCATCGGCTCCGGCACCGGCGGCTCTCACGATCAGTATGGCCATTTGGTCGCCCGCCACATCGGCCAGTATCTTCCCGGCCAGCCGTCGGTGGTCGCGAAAAACTATCCCGGTGCCGGCGGCATGACATTGGCCAACCTGATGTGGTCGCAGGTGCCGCGCGACGGCACGACGTTCGGCATCATCGGCCGAACGATCTTTCTCGAGCCGCTGATCAACGGCAAGAGCGCGAAGGGCCGTTTCGATCCGCGCACGTTTTCCTGGATCGGCAGCACCGACTCGATCACCGGCGTCGCCATCGCGTGGCATACGTCCCCGGTCAAGAGCTACAAAGACCTCCTCGACCATGAGCTGATCGTCGGCGCGGCGGGTGCGGCCAGCGGCACCGCCACGGACGCCTATGTGCTGCGCAATCTTTTCGGCTTCAAATTCCGCGTCATCATGGGCTATCCGAGCGGCGGCGACGTCGATCTCGCCATGGAGCGCGGCGAGATCGAGGGCCGCGCCAACGTCGCTTGGCCCGGGCTCAAGAGCCGCGGACTGGATGAGGTGAAGAGCGGGAAAATCCGGCTGCTCTACCAGCTTGGCCTGTCGCGGCACCCCGACCTGCCCGATGTGCCGCTGGTGCTCGATTTCGCGCGCAACGACCGCGAGCGCCGGATTTTGACGCTCAACTTCGGCATCAATGAGATCGGCTACGGCTTCGTCGCGCCGCCCGGCGTTCCGGCGGCACCGCTGACCGCGTTGCGCGCGGCTTTCAAGCAGACGACCGACGACCCGACGTTCCGCGCCGAAGCGGCCAAGCAGCGTCTCGACGTTCACTATGTCTCCCCCAAGCGCATCGCGGCGATTTTCGAGCAGCTCTATGCGTCGCCGCCGGACCTGATCGCCGATTGGCTCCG
>Ga0070714_100002110_pt1 | contig 14588 bp, 14 predicted proteins | sample LARL83metaG_FD_65450 | JGI IMG/M metagenome (GOLD analysis project Ga0070714, IMG submission 65450) | Corn, switchgrass and miscanthus rhizosphere microbial communities from Kellogg Biological Station, Michigan, USA - LAR L8-3 metaG | ecosystem: Host-associated > Plants > Roots > Rhizosphere ...
TCGCCTCGTAGCGGCGCACGGCCGTCATCCTTGCAGCGGATCCGATCCCGTGAGGCCCAGATGATTCACCGCACGACATCCTGCCGAGGGCTCAAGACTGAGGTTCCGAAGGGCGTCGCGCAACAGTACGCAGCGCAGCACCCGCCCATAATGCCCGATCTCGAACACTCCGCGAGGGCATCATGAAGGCCAGAGGATGAGCGCCGAACGGCGGCTCAGCGCGCGTCATTTGCCCGCGCACTGCTTCCAGGAGGAGCACAATACCGGCATGAGCGGGGTGCGGGGGTTTGTCGGGGTGACGGACAACAGCTGGTACCGGCTGCTCGCCGACCGGCTGGACCTGCTCGGCGAGATCAACTTCTGGCGGCCAGGCGGCGGCGGGTTCCGGGCTTTGCGGCCAGGCGAGCCGTTCTTCTTCAAGACGCACGCACCGCACAACAGGGTCGTCGGCGGCGGGTTCTTCGGCGGGGCCGCGCGGCTGCCCGCCTCGGAGGCCTGGGAGCTGCTCGGCCCCGCCAACGGAGCAATCAGCCTGGGGCAGATGCTGGACCGGATCGCGCATTACCGCCGCGAACCCTGGGCTCCCGGCGAGGATCCGGTGATTGGCTGCATCTTCATCCGGGACGTGACGTTCTTCCCCGATGACCTGACCTTTGTCCCGCCGCCCGACTTCAGCTCCAACGTCGTCCAGGGCAAGGCCTACGACATGGGCGACGAGCGGTACAGCCGGTACTTCGGCGACCTCATGCAGATGGTTCTCGGCGTGGCGGTTGAGCTCGATCTCACTCAGTCCTGGCACCGCAGCGGGCCGGTCTTCGGCGACCCGAGGCTTGCTCCCAACCGGCTCGGCCAGCAGGCGTTCAAAGCCGTGGTCGGTGACGCCTACCACTGGCGGTGCGCGATCACCGGCGCCCGGATCCGCCCTGTCCTCGAGGCCGCCCACATCCGGCCGGTGTCGCCCCTGTATGGCGGGGAAAACCGGCTGGACAACGGACTGCTGCTCAGGTCGGACGTGCACCGCATGTTTGACCTCGGCTACCTGAGCGTGGACACCCGGTACCGGCTGTGGGTCAGCTGCCGTCTGCGCACCGAGTTCAGCAACGGCGAGGCCTTCTACGCGAAAGAAGGCAAGGTCATCACTCTCCCAGACCGGCGAGGCGACCAGCCGAACGCCGATTTCCTCCAATGGCACATGGAGACGATGTTCAAAGCGTCGTAGGCCAGGTGCGCTACCGGCGGGCGAAGAGCTGGCCGAAGCGCTAACCCAGGGCGCAGCCAATCGGGGTGTCGGTCTGCACGGTCGGTTCTTTGACCATAAGGTTGCTGGACTTTGGGATATCGGCTGGGTGATTATCGACCTCAGACTGTATGAGCATGATCGGGGAAATCGGATCCAAAGATTCTTGCAGGATGCCTGAGGCCTGTGTAGTAAACGATGAGTCAGGAACGCCACCAAACCAGGTGGATAACCAGAGATGAGCAGGATCGCGAACAGGGTTACAGGGAGTGCTTGGCCCGGAATCGAGTCCAGAGCGGTGGTCGTTAGCCTACGAGACAGGCTTCGTCGCCTCCTGGCGCGAGGTCAGTGATGGCCGCGTGACGTGCGTCTGCCGGGAGCCGGTTCTTATACCCCGATGCTACCTCACTCTTGTCTCCGGTAACGGATGCTTGTAGTGAATTGTTGTGTCTGGCATGTATCTGAGCAAATCTCTCAGCGTTGCGTTCGCTTCCTGCTCGTTCTCCGTCGAGGCCGGAAGCCGCATGTGCAGTTGCTGGTAAAGCGCGAAGCGGTTGAGGTTTATCAGGGTTTCAAGAGCGGAGCCGTAGTGGCCTGCCGCCACGATCGAGCCGCGATATGACAGGTATGCTAGCCCATATGGAATGAGGGCGATCAGCACCCAGGCACCGTAAGGCCAGAGAAATATTATCGCGGTGGCTGCGGCCACGACTGATATGAATGTCATCCGTATGGCTAGATCTAGCTGGGAGCGCTGATCATTGACATAGTCGATATGATTAGTCGGCGCAATCAAAAGAAGGTGGGGCACAGCTTGCAGCGCGTCAATTCCATACTGGCTGCCCGCCTGAGACTCGGCACGGCGCAGTACATTGCCCAGCCGAGTGGGCATGACCTCGTCGAGATCTGCCGGAAACATATAGCGAACACGGTCCGCCTCATCGAGTTTGGAACGAACCGGCGCGCGGGCACTGAGAGTCGTCTCGAGATCTGCTCTTTCCCAGGCGGCAAGCAGTTTTTTTGTGGAGCTGACATCCCGGTTAAGTTTTTGACAAAGCAGCTGGTAGCGGACGATTCGCTGATACCGGATAGCCTGGGGAATGGGCCGGATCCCCCAGTACCCCTCGAAGAACTGCACGATCGCGAACTGGATCGGGTGAATGAAGATACCAAGCCCGACTCCAAGGAACGTGAGCAGGGCGATGCCACCGACACCAAGGTGGCCGAGCGACACGAAAGCATGATTCCAGTCTGGCGGATGATGCCAGCTGCCCGACGCGACAAGCAGGTATACGAATAGCACATAAAAAGAGGAAGGTATGAAGCTGACCACACTAAAATAGCGGCCGATAGAATTAGCCACTCCAGTGCCTGCGTCGATTATGCTACTGTTCGACATGATCAAGCCGCCGGAAGCTTATGCTTATGCTCACCCTCTTTGCCGCGCGGGTAAAACTTATTACAGCTGGTACAGTAGTAAGACGGCTTATTACAAGTGTTGCACAAGTAGAGAAACCCCTTCTGCCAGTCACCTTCCCCTTGGCAGCCCGGGTAAGGGCAGGGACCGGTGAGGGGGACCGTGGCAGCGGGCGGCTTAGACTGCACCGGTCTCCGGCCAGGCGGCCGACCGGGGGGAGTTTGAACGCCCAATAGCGTCGTGATCATCAGCAGCGTGCGCCGCACGTGTGTAACCATTGACCCTCCTCCCCATTCAGAGCCTACGCCGCACTTGCGGCGGCGTCGATGCTTGTCCGTGAACTGGGGTGACGCGACCTAGCCGAACTGGCATGATTTGCGGCATGTCAGACCAGGAGGCTCAGTCGGCCGACCTGTCGCCGGCGCCTCCGCAAGAACCGAGGATCCGCTGGTGGAGTCGGCCATCGCCATGGGGGTGGGGCCTCATGATACTGGTCGCGATCCTGGTTATCCTCGCCACCCAGGTACCACGCATAGCCGGAATAACTTCTGCGTCACGACCCAAGCAAGCCTCGGCGCCTTCATCTCCGGTCCCAACACTGTCCGGTCAGGTTTACTCGCAAGCGTTGGTCGCTGGGCGTGACTTCGCCGACGCGGACCTCAGCGGCGACCTACTGACACACCTCGATTTGCGCGGGAAAGACTTCCAGTACGCGGACGCTGCTGGCGCCGTATTCGCTGGCAGCCTGCTGAATGGCGTGAACTTCGCCCACGCCAACCTGCGCGGAGCCAATCTGAGAGACGCATGCTTGCATGGTGCCATCTTTACCGGGGCCAAACTCGCCGGGGCGGATTTCACTGGCGCGGATGTAACCGGCGCAACCGTGACGCCTACCGCCAGATCGGCAGCGATAGGATGGGGATCGCCTGCGAAGGCCTCCGTATGCCTGAGAAACCGATTAGCGCGTTCCGCACTACGCACTCGCTGCCTGATTCGGCCTTCCGCTGCGGTCAGTTGTCTTGGCTGTCGAATTACGCGTATTGGGGCGCAAGGTCGACCTTGCCGACGTCACCGAGCAACTCCTGCATAGATGGCACTGATTTGCGTTCCCGCAGCGCTTGGAAGTACACGTAGCAACCATGCTGCAGCGTATGCTCGGTGAAAGTCTTGATGTCGCGCGCCACCACACAGCAGTCCGAGCCGAGGGCTGCCTTGGTATCCACCCAGAAGACAGTACCGGGGGTTCCGGCCACCAAGTCATCGAGGCAGATCACGTCGCCAGCCCAGTAGTGTTTCCAGAACCAGTTTCCGAAAAGGCGTTCGCTCGTGAACGGAGGCCATTGCCATTCCTGGGTACCCACGAGCGGCATGACCGCCCATGATGGCACTGGGCTTTCGGATTCGTCGGCATAAACCACGACAAGAGCTGTGACAGAAGCACGGTGAATCCACCCGAACAATGACCCGTCCCGCGGGATGGGGACGCCATATGTGAGAGCGTCGACGAGCGTATCGGAAACCGGCGTGTCATCGTCGGCTGAGATTTCCACGATACCACCTGCTGGCCAGAGGCCAATCGAGTAGACCGGTCTGCCTTTCTCGTAGTCAAGCGACAGCAGGAAGAATACAGGATCTTCCTGCATCATGAGAATCATTGAGCGTCCAGCCTCGCTGCCGTTGCCGGGTCGGCCGGCGAGCGGATAGTTAATGAACAGCTCATGACACACCTTATACATGTCGGCGATGTGAGTCATCATCTACGTCACCTCCCGTGCGGTCGGCACGGGTCAGGGTGCCGGTGTGCCAGCTTGGGGACGGAAGCAGGAACCACCAGAAGAAAATCTGTCATGATCATGACCTAGTCACCTCTCACCCAGTCCCGCCCCAGGCTCCTGGCGGCCCTCGGGCGAGCGCCTATCCTCAGCACCCGCTGGGGTTGGCGGCCGGAAGCCGGCTAGGTCTCATGCAGGCAGAAGGCTATCTCGCATCAGGGCACTGTCGGCATGAGGCTATACGGAACCTGGTTCGAATATCTGTTTCTTCGAACCTAAGTTCTATCGAACACGTTGTCAAGGGGTTTGACTCGGATTCGATGTCGTAGATTCTCGGCACGGCCGACCGCCTTGAGGGATGGGCCACGCATTCGACCGGGCCGGGCTCAGTAGCCCACCGTCACATCCGCCGCAACACGGCCACCACCTTGCCGACAATCCTAGCCTTGCCGCCCGGAATAGGCGTATAGGCGGAGTTCTGCGGCATCAGCCAGATCTGGCGATCCACCTTCTGGTACGTCTTGACCGTGCCTTCAGGCTCCACGCCGTCGACTGTCGCGACCACGATGTCCCCGTTCTGGGGAGACTCGTAGAGCAGCCGGACCACCACCCAGTCACGGGGGAAAATCCCCACTCCGGTCATCGACTCGCCGACGACCTCGAGGACGAACAACCCTTCATCACGGCCGACCACCTCGGCAGGCATCGGCGCGTAGCCTTCGATCGACTCTTGGGCCAGGATCGGGCGCCCCGCCGCGATCCGCCCCACGATCGGCACCCAGACCACCTTGTCAGGCCCGGGGAGCACGGACTCCCCGTCAGCCTCCCGCCCGGGCCCGAATACCTGCCCAGATCCCTCTCCCTCCGGCGCGAATCCGGGCTCACCAGGGAGCCGGACCTCGACCGTACGGGGTTGCCCCGCCTTCCACCGCAAGTATCCCTTGCGGCTTAATTAACTCTCGGTACTGATAAGACAGGGCGCTCGTGCTGCGGAGTCTGACCTCCGACAAGACTTCACGCATACATGGCGCGTGCCCGTTCCGCCGCGCCAGGTGACGGATGGCGTGAAGAATCTCCCGCTGGATCTGCGTAAGGCGATCGGACTCAGCGTCGCTCCTCATAAGGCCCCTCCTCCGGTGTCACGGCCAGCCTGACGCTCGTCCGTTCAGTGCGGATATGCGCCGTGCACCGATCATGCCAAGGAGAAGCCATTTTGTATGCTTCGAACTGTGCTGACGCTGGGGCTGTGAGCGCGAGCGCGTCGGGCACCCGGCGCGGTCCCTGGTACTGCAGAGGCGTGTCCGCCCACGCCAGGACAAGGTCCGACGACCAAGACAACCGAGAGGAAGGCTGGCGGGCAGCATCCCAGCCCATTCCCGCGGAGACCGCGGCGATATCGTTCCCTGCCCGGCGACCAGGCGATCCGGCGAACTACAGAAACTGCCAGGAATCCTGATCGCGCTCGGAGGACAAGCGCGGCAGGATATTCCGTTATGTGCAGTACCAGCCTCGGTTCGATCTTGCCTCATAACGAAACAGATCGGCGGCACTGCGCGCGTTCTCCCAGACCAGAGCATGAGCTACGAGCGACCCTGTCGGCCGCTCCGCCGACGGCCCGGAGCTGCTGGCCGAGTTGCGCACCATTCACCTTGGTGCGCTAGCCCTCCACGGGACAGCCCCAGCGTCGTGGACCGCCTGGCCGCCGCCTCCGCTGCGGCTGCTCCCTGGACCTGATCATGCTCGTTACAAGCTCACGCCGACGAGCACTGGCTCGTTCGCTAGTTCGACGCAGAATGTCGCCCGAACCCCGGCTCTGATTTGCCTGGCCAGGGCCAGCAGCGTGGCCGTGTCCGCGCTGCCGGGGTTGGTGAGCGCCAGCGTGTGCTTAGTCGAGATGCAAGCGGCGCCGCCGTAGCCCTTACCGAATCCAGCCTGTTCGATCAACCATGCCGCCGGGACTTTGACCGTGCCATCCTCGGTGTCGAAGGGAAGGCGGGGTACCTGGGTCTGCGGGCCGTAATGCTGGGTCGCTCTGCGCTGGACTTCCGCGAACTGCTCGTCCGTCAGGATCGGGTTGGTGAAGAACGAACCCGCACTACGAGTGTCCGGGTCGGCCGGATCCAGCACCATGCCTTTTCCCCGGCGCAGGGCCAGCACCGCCTCGCGGGCCTCTTCCAGCGGCACCTGGTCGCCCTGGGCCACACCCAGCGTCCCGGCCAGCTCGGGGTACCTGACCGGAGCCGACAGCGCAGGCCCGGGCGGTGACGATCGCCCGAGCCCGAAGGTGACGTCAAGGACGATGTATCGGCCCGTCGCCAGACCGGCCGCCGCTCGCTTGAGCATGCTCGTACGGTAGCCAAACCCGCACTGTGCTGAGTTGAGCGTGACGACATCACCGGCCTGCCGGTCAAACACCCGCACCGTGAGAATGGTCTGCGAGACCTCCTGGCCGTAGGCGCCCACATTCTGGATCGGTGTGGCACCAGCCAGGCCTGGAATCCCGGACAGGCACTCGATACCGGACAGCTTTTCCGAAACCGTCCACTCGACCAGGTGATCCCACGTCTCGCCGGCGGCTACCGTCACGGCGACGGTCCCGAAGCCGTCGGACCCGGCGCCGTTCGGGCTGTTACGTTCGCTGACCATCACGCCCTTGGTGGCGACGTGGATGACGGTGCCGGGGAAGCCGTCATCCGCGACGACGAGGTTGCTGCCCCCGCCGAGGACGAGGAGGGATTCACCGGCCTGGTCAGCCGCCCGGACCAGCGCGACGAGTTCGTCGTCGCCGGTGACCTCGATGAATCGGCCGGCGGGGCCGCCGAGTCCCAGCGTCGTATATGCGCTTAGCGCGACCCGTACGCTGGTCATGGCCAGTGCCGGGAGGCAGCATCGGAGCTGACGGGAGAGCCGCGATGTCCTCCTCTTTCACGGATTGCTGTCCATGCACGCAATGTCCTCGCCAACTTGATCTCGGCAGCACTTCTGGCGATGATCACCCCGATCTCACCGTCGATCGTCAGTCCTAACTCCGTCTACGCCTCGTCAGGCGACATCTCCTTCAGCACGTGCTCTATTGTCTAGAGCGGCTGCTGCGGCTTCCCCAGGGCTTCTTCCCTTGCAATGCAGGCTCGATGCACCACCATTTTCGGCATTGTCCGAAGCCAGGACTGAGCCGCCAGGGACCTCGCTCTCATCAATCTCATACCACGATCTCCTCACGGCTGTCAGCCACTGACGCGCCCAGCCGAGTACCGGTAGCAGCGAGCAAGTAATAATCGCAGCTCATACGAGCTTACATGAGCGCCCAGTGACCACATCATTCACTCTGGTTACACTGAGGGTGGCGAGGCAGCGCCATCCTGGGATCCAGCATGAGCTACGTGCCTGAGCGTGGCTTGCCATTAAGGCCCGAGCGGTGCTAAAAGTAATGGATATTCGTTTCGGAGGGGCGGCGGATGCCTGGGGCGGAAAATCTCTTCTATGCAAGGGGCGAGCTGTCGGTCGGTCAAATCGAAGCCGAGATCGCCCGATTCTGGCAAGATTTCGATAAATCTAGCAATCCTATCCTGGATGCCGACCTGAGCGCAGCCGGTCTCGACCGGGCGGCACTGGCCGACATCGACCGGGAGAATGCGATAACCGTGCGCGCCGGCACGAGCGGCGTGGATCCGACCACAGCGGTACTCCTCGTTTCGCTGGCGCCCTCGGCGAATCTGATAATCAAGGACCTGTGGGAGAAGGTTGTACTTCCCCGTATCCGGCGACGGTCGGGTGCCGATGCGATTGGCGAGGAGAAGCGGAGAAAGGATTGACGTCTCCTGGCTCCGATATACCTCCGCACGCGCAGAATGCTATACTCGGCCGCTTTCTAGGCTTCCGGGCGCTCGCGCCCAATCTCGCCATGATCGAGTCGAAAGGCCATTATGATATCGCCGATCGGCTTCACCGGAGGCTGTGCTGGCTTACCAATGAGGTGCTCGACAATCCGGACTCTGTGCTCACGCCGGTAGAATTTCTCAGGAAACTGCTGAGCGGGCTTGAAGATGAAGTGCGCAATGCTGACGACGCATCTCAGTCTGCTGCGCAGCCGGTGCTGGAGGAACTAGGTGTACTCGTCGCTGAATACGAGGCTACGCCGTATGATCCGCTCGGAAAGCTTACCAGCGCGGTAGCCAGGACAGTGGTCGCCTACTACAAGGCGTTCAATGCCGAGGTGCCGGATGAGTTGTGGCAGTCGACCTCTCCGCGATTCTCGTTCTTCGGCGGGAAAATTGGCCTGTCTTTTGTCAGCACGATTCATGTTCAGCTCTGGACTGAATTCGGACGCGACGACCTTCCGGCCGCTCAGGTAATGGTCAAGATCCCGCCACGCTGGCTGGACCAGGAAACCATCGCCGCCCTGCCAAGGTCTCTGCTCCATGAGTATATTGCGCACGTGCCGCAAGGGCCGCACGCGGGGAAACGAGAGCACCCGGACCCTTGCGATATGTTTGCCGAGGGGTGGATGGATTATATTGCTCACCGCATTTTCAAGGACATCATGGAAAGGAAGGGGCCGCCGGTTGAACTCAGTGATGCTCTCGCCCCGACGTGGATTCTCCTGCACGAGGAGGCGGCAGAGCGTTTCTTCAACGCCCGGTGTGCGTTGACCGAAAGTGACCGGACGGCTCCTGTCCGGCGTGAGGGAGTAGAAGCCGTCCGGCTACTACATGATTTTCTGCGGCTACACCCGGCGACGAAAGCCCGCGCCGATGAATACCTGTACCGGCTGTCTTTTGGCCTCAACGTCTCCCAGCTCGGCCACGCGGCCCGCGAAAGGTTCGCCGCCAACGTCCGGCTATCCTTGCAGCGCGCTTCCCGCATCAGGACGCTGACCGTGCCGCTCCTCGAATGGGTCAATGATAATATAAGCTCACAAGAATTTTTCGATCGCGTTATCGATTGGTAGAATTCGTTCGCCAGTTGACGTACGATAGAGAGGCGGCGATGGGTGGGGTGAGGCCGTGCACGAGCGCTATAGGACACTAGGGGCAATTCTCGCCCTGGGTGACTTCAGTGTTGCCGAGGTCGCCACGCTTGCCCGGGTCGGGGAATCGACGGTCAGGACCGTGCTGCAACGCGAAGGCGATTACGTCGAGAAAGTGGGGACGCAGCGCACCGGCCGCCGGGGCGGGCAGCCCATTCGATGGCGGCTGCGCCCCGAAGCTGAAGAGTCAATTCAAGCTATTCTTCAGGAGCTGGAGTTTGTCGGGGCCGGATCATGGCTCGATGACCCCTCCGGGCCGGCCAGTCCAAAGGCGGCCGTGCAGGCCGCCGAGGATGTACTGCTCCGGCGGGTCCCGGATGAGCGTGATCCGGATGAGCGGGCGGAACTGATCAAGCTTGCCCGGACCCATGTGGAAACGGCCGAAGGGACCATCACGCCGCCGCAGGAGGCTGGTTATATCTCGGACCATCTGCGCATCGTCAGGCTGCTCCTGGAACTCGAAGAATGCCTGGAGCAATCGCTCGCGCAGCCCGAGTCGGAGGACGCGCCCGAGCGGGTCCGGCAGGTCTCGCGCGCCCTGCTGCTCGCCGCGGGCCAGACGCAGGACATGCGCCTCGGCGACGCCGTAAGGCGACGCCTCCAGGATAGTTTCTATGCCACGAATTTCTTTATTTCGCATAAAAAGCCTGACTACCCAGAGCCCGACAGATCCTATCCTGCGACTGAGCATGACCACCTTTCAGGCGGAGATGTGTTCGTGGGGACGCGGCCCACCCGCCTATTCGGTACCGACGGGGTCCGAGGCATAGCCGGCCGGGACCTAAGTGCCACGCTGGCAGTCGAACTGGCAATCGCGGCCGCCCAGGTCCTCGTCCAGCCAGGTGGTGATGTCACGCGAGCCGTCGCGGTCATCGGGCGCGATTCGAGCGCGTCGGGCCAGTTCCTCGAATCGGCGATCATCGCCGGGCTGACAAGCTCGGGCGTGGATGTCATCCGGATCGGAGTCGCGCCTGCCGCCGCGGTCGCATTCCTGACCGCGTCGCATGGCGCCCAGCTTGGCGTCAGTCTTTCCGCCAGCCATAGCCGGGCCCCTTATAACGGGATAAAGTTCTTCGGTCCAGGCGGCTACAAACTACAGGATTCCGTCGAGGACGAGATCGAGCAGCAGCTCATAACCGTACGGGAGCACCGGCCTCCCGAAGCGACTCCTTCCGCCTTCGGAGCTGTTACCGACGGGTCCGCCGAGATCGATAGCTATATCTCTCACGTCCTATCGTCACTGCCCGGTAACCACTCGAAGGCACTCGCCGGGCTGCACGTAATAGTAGATTGCGCGAACGGCGCGGCCTCGGAGATCGCCCCGGAACTGCTTCGCAGGGCGGGGGCCGAAGTGGACGCGATCGGCGTGCACCCGGATGGGCAGAATATCAACATGGCCTCGGGCGCCACCGCTCCCGAGGCGCTGAAGTCAGCGGTCAAGCAGCATAAGGCGGCTGCCGGTATCGCCTATGACGGCGACGCCGACGCCTGCATCGCCGTCGATCATCTCGGCCGGCTGGTCGATGGCGATAAGATCCTGGCCGCGCTCGCTCTCGATCTGGCCGAGCAGGGAAAGCTCGCCCGTCGCACCGTCGTGATGACGGTGATGTCCAACCTGGGCCTCCGCCTGGCGATGCACAATGCCGGAATCAGGGTGGTAGAGACCCAGGTCGGCGATCGCTATCTAGCCGACGAGATCCGCAATGGCGGCTACTCGCTGGGCGGGACCCAGACCGGGCGCATCATCATTGCCGACCACGCCACCGGGCCGGACGGCCTGCTGGTCAGCCTGCACCTCCTGGCCATCGTCGCCAGAGCGGGAAAGTCGCTGGCCAAGGTCACTGATGTGATGACCAGGCACCCGCAGGTGCTCGTCAACGTTGATATTCCCGACGAGGAGTGGGCCCTCGTCGCCAGCTCTGAGCAGCTGATAAGCGCGGTCAAGGAAGCCTCAGTGGAACTCAGCCAGCGTGGCCGGATAGTCCTCAGGCCGAGCGGGACCGAGCCGGTGGTCCGCGTGATGGTCGAAGACGACGACGGGGATCAGGCCAAGCGGCTGGCCGAGCGGCTGGCCGATACTGTCCGCAGTCTTGTCTGATCAGGCGGGCAGCGACGGCTCGCTGAGGAGGTAGAGCAAGGCGGCAATGGTGGTACCGCTCGTTATCTCTGCTTTCCCGATGAGCGCCCGCAATTCAGCGAGCGGCAACCAGGCCATCCGCTCGGCTTCACACTTATCCGACGCCTCCCCGATGTAGATTGCCTCGTCGGCTCGGAAGATGTGGTGCTCAGAGCTGCTGAGTCCTGGTGTCGGCTGGACGTAGATCAGGTGGCGGAGTGGCCCTGCGCGCCATCCGGTTTCTTCTTCGAACTCGCGCGCCGCCGCGTCGACCGGAGATTCACCCTCTTCGATCCTGCCCATCGGGATCTCCCAGCCCCATGTGCGGGTAATAAAGCGGTGCCGCCATAGCAGCAGCACGTGCTGGTCACGGTTGACGACCACGACTCCGGCTCCAGGCCTCGTGCGCACCAAGCGGTGCTCGAGATGCTGACCATCTGGTAGTTCTACGTCTGCGACTCTGACATCAAGCCAGTCGTCGACATAGAGTGGCCGCTCGGGGCCAACCTTCCATTCCATGACTGCGCGCTCCTCTAGTGCGGTCGCCGGACTCCCCCGTACCGTCGAGCCCACATGGCGATCGCTCAGGATTTCCCCTGGTTACGATGCTAGCCCCTCGTGCCGTCAACCGAGAGCGTGATGCCCGCAGCCGTGCATACGACATCGTGGTATTGGCAAAATACGCTCCGAAATGGTGCTCTCTGGAGTTTCTGATTGAAGAACCCAGCGATCGTTAGGCCTTGTGAAGCTGCCACCGACAGCTCGGTTCTGTGTGCTCACGACGCCAAGCGCAACTGCTGGCCGCTGCGCCTAAGTTACTTCCCCCTGAAAAAGTCGTCGTAGGAGATCCCGGGTCCGGTCGTGATGCCGATGGCTGCTGGGCTGTGGCGGTCAGCTGGCCAGGGTGGCGATCTTGGCCAGGTTGTGGGTGAATACCCCGTGTCCGCACCAGATCGCCGCACCCTGCCTGCGGTCCAGCCGGGTGCGGTCCCAGCCGTAGCCGCGTTTGAGGTAGCTGATCCGGCCTTCGCAGCCGGTGCGCCACTTGACCAGCTTGCGGAAGCCGCGGCCGTGCTCGACGGTCTTGCGGGCGGCGGAGGTGGTGGCCTGGCGGGGAATCGCCGCGGTGCGCACGCCCGCGGCGTGCAGGTCTTTCTCGACCGCGGCCTGGCCGTAGCCGCGGTCGGCGGTGACCGCGCGGGGCACCTGGCCGGCGCGGCGGCGGACGCGTTCGATGCCGGTGCCAGCTGAGGGCCGTCCGGGGCGGCACCGCGTTCCACGCTGTAGTCCACGACGACACCGTCGTCGTTGACTGGCACCTGGGCCTTATACCCGAACTCCACCGGCCGGTCGATGCGGCCTTTGCGGATCGGCCGCGCATCGGCGTCGTGCAGGCTGACCAGCCGGGTCGCTCCGCCGGGCATCTGCCCGGCCAGCCGGGCCCGGGCCTGCGCCACCACCGTGGCGGTCCGCTCAATGGTGACCGCCAGCTCGCCCAGTGCCCGCCGCAGCCGGCCCCGCATTCGCCCGGTCAGCGCACGCCCGACGGCGCGCCGGCCGTTGCGCAGCACCGCGGCGGCCTGCGCCGCCGCCGTCTCCGCCAGGTCAGCCAGGTCCCCGGTCATCCGGCCCATCACCCGGCTGCTCTCGTCCCGGCCCAGCTTGGCCCGGATGCGCATCGTGGCGGCCATCTCCCGCGCCCGCCGGCCAGCGGCCCGCCGCCGGTCGGTCATCACCGTCCCGGCCGCGCCGCCCGCCGCTTTCACCCGCCGCGCCGCCCGCACCAGCTTGCTCACCGCCTTGGCCAGCAGCCCCGCATCGGTTGGGTACACAACGTTCGCGGCGATCACCGTGGTATCGGCCCGCACCCGGGCGGTGCGCAGCAGCCTGGCCCCGGCCGCCTTGGCCCACAGCGCCTCGTTCAGCCCGGCCACCGCGCCCTCCCCGCACCGGGTGGTCAGCTTCATCAGCGTGGTCGGATGCGGCACCCTGGCATCCAGCGGGATCCGGCAGAACCGCCGCCAGGAGATCGAATCGCTGACCTCGGCGCACAAGCTCTCATAGCCCAGCCGGTACTGGAACTTGCCGAACATCAGCCGCAAGTAGCATTCGATCGGCGTGGACGGCCGCCCGAGTACGGGGTGGAAGTGCGGCGCGAACGGCGCGAAGAACGCCGGGTCATCCAGCAGCGCATCCACCCGCGCCAGTTCCTCCGGCAACCGCAGCAGCTCCGGCGGCAGCAGCGACTCCCACGGCGACACAGGACCGCTTATAGTGCGAAACACTATGGCCTCGATCACTTCTAGCCCAAGAGGTCGAGGCCATCCTCCCTCTCAGACTCCCCGGCCGTCACCTACCGCCGGAGTTCTTCAGGACGAAGTAAGTTAGCCACGACCTGAACGGGCGGCGTCCGAGGCACAGAACCACCTGATCGGCGTGTAACCAGCCTAATGCTGCTCGCGGGTTCCGAATCGTTCAGAACGGCGGCACTGCGCGCGTTCTCCTCGGCTTCCCGTATCGCTCAGCGTGATGGTGGAATGATGGCGTGGACGTTCTGAGCAGCCGGATCCTGCTGCGCCCCAGCGACCTGGACCGCAGCCGGCGCTTCTACCGTGACCTGCTCGGCCTGGCCGTCTACCGGGAGTTCGGGCCACCGGACGATCCCGGGCTGGTGTTCTTCCTCGGGCAGGGGTTACTCGAGGTCTCCGGGCACGCGGCCGACCCGCCCGGACGGTCGGTGATGATCTGGATCCAGGTCCGCGACATTCACGCCGAGCACGCCCGGCTGGCTGCAGCCGGAGTCCCGATCGCGCGGGAACCGGTAGCCGAGCCGTGGGGCCTGATCGAGATGTGGATCGAAGATCCCGACGGCATCCGGATCGTCCTGGTCGAGGTTCCTGCTGATCACCCTCTCCGGCGTGACTCGCGACCGGCGTTACCACCGGGACGACGAACCGCATGCGGCATAGAACGCGCTCCACCGAAAACGCGCTGGTCCAGCATCTGCCCGGTATGCGGCA
>Ga0070714_100002112_pt1 | contig 14585 bp, 11 predicted proteins | sample LARL83metaG_FD_65450 | JGI IMG/M metagenome (GOLD analysis project Ga0070714, IMG submission 65450) | Corn, switchgrass and miscanthus rhizosphere microbial communities from Kellogg Biological Station, Michigan, USA - LAR L8-3 metaG | ecosystem: Host-associated > Plants > Roots > Rhizosphere ...
CCGTTCTTGTCGATCTGGTCGGCGATCAGGAACAGGTCGCCGAGGTTGCGCGGATCGTGGTAGATCGACACTTCGTTCGAGGTCTGCGGCCCGCCAGGCGCGACGGGATAGAAGTTCTTGCCGGGGTGGAGCGTGCCGATGCGCGAGTTGCCGCGTGTCGCGGTGACGACGGCGCGCGTCTCGACCGCGTTCGCCGTCTGTCGCGTCTCGAGCGCGTCGTAGCGAAGCGTGTAGCCGGCGAGCTCGAGCGACTGCCCGACCCGGAGCCCACGCTCCCGTACCGTCTGGTACGCGCTCGAGCCGGCGATGCCGATCGCGAGCAGGAGCACGGCCGCGTGGACGATGTAGCCGCCGTAGCGGCGCCGGTTCTTGCCGATCAGACGGAAGAGCGAGCCGGTCGCACGCGTGCCGCGCACGAACTCGAGCGCGATCGACGCGGCGACGAACGCGGAGAACGTGTACGCGAGGAGGCCCGGCCATGACGAGTCGAAGCCGAGCCCGAGGAGCACGCCGCCCGTCGCGAGCGATGCCGCAAGCGGGATCAGGAACGTCTTCCCGACCGCGCGCAGCGAGGCACGCCGCCACGCGACAAGCGGGCCGATGCCCATCAGCAGGATGAGGGGCAGCCCGAACGTGTGCAGGAAGAAGTCGTAATACGGCTTCGAGACCGAGCGCGTCTCGCCGCGCACGGCCTGCGTCAGCAGCGGATACATGACGCCCCAGAGGATCGTCAGGCAGAGCGCGACGAGCAGGAGGTTGTTGTAGAGGAACGTCGCTTCGCGGGACACGAGCGACTCGAGCTTCGTCCGCGCCCGCAGGAGCGGCAGGCGCAGGTAGATGAGCCCGACCGTGAAGACCGTGCAGACGACGATGAAGCCGAGGAACCAGCCGCCGAGCGGGCTCTGCGAGAACGAGTGGATCGACTGGATCACGCCCGAGCGCGTGAGGAACGTGCCGAAGAGCGAAAGCAGGAACGCGAGCGAGACGAGGATCATGTTCCAGACCTTCAGCATGCCGCGCTTCTCCTGGATCATCACCGAGTGCAGGAACGCCGTTGCGGCGAGCCACGGCATCAGCGCAGCGTTCTCGACGGGGTCCCACGCGTAGTAGCCGCCCCAGCCGATCTCGACGTACGCCCAGTGCGCGCCGAGCAGCTGGCCGACACCGAGGAACGTCCACGCGGAGAGCGTCCAGCGGCGCGTCGCGACGATCCAGCGCTCGTCGGTGCGACCGGAGAGGAGTGCGCCCATCGCGAACGCGAAGGGGATCGTCAGACCCACGTAACCGAGGTAGAGGAGCGGCGGGTGCGCGAGCATGTACGGGTTCTGCAGGCTCGGCACCATCCCGGCTCCGTCGGCGGGCGCGGGCGCGGTGTCGAACGGGCTCGAGACGAAGCACAACATGAAGGCGAAGAACGTCGCGACGCCGGCGAGCATCGGCACGACCCAGGCGATGAGCTCGCGCCTGCGGCGGTTGAGCCAGACCGCGAGCGCGGCGTAGCCGGTGAGGATCGTCAGCCAGAGGAGTAGCGATCCCTCCTGGCCGCCCCAGAACGCGGACAGCTTGTAGCCGAGCGGCAGGTTGCGGTTGATGTGCTCGGCGACGTAGGCGAACGAGAAGTCGTGCCGCTCGAGCGCGGCGAGGAGCACGCCGGCGGCGACGAGCGTCGTCCCGAACGACGCGAGCAGCGCGTTCTGTGCGGAGAGCGCGAGCCGGCGGCGGCGCTTCCACGCGGCGAACGAGCCCGCGACGAGCGCGTACACGACGAGCCCGAGGCTCAGGAGCAGCGCCGCCCTACCGAGGGGAGCCACGGTTACGTTTTCTTCTTGGCGGGCGCGTACTTCGACGGGCACTTCGTCGAGAGCGAGCCGTTGTTCGCGACGAAGGTGCCGTTCTGCATGTGGCCGGTGACGACGACCTCACGGGTGACGCCGAACAGGTCCGGGACGGTGCCGTGGTAGACGACGTCGGCGCGTGCCTGCGGGTGCCCAGTGACGTTGCGCAGGACGAAGCGCAGGCCGGGGTCGGAGTGGGCGTCGCCGCTCGCGCTGACGACCTTCCCGACGAGGAGCACGTCGCCGTGCTGCCGGGCGAGGTCGGACGGCTGCAGCTGCGGCACGCCGGCGCCGGCGACCGCCGTGTAGATGACGAAGACGGCAAGCGCCGCCGCGACGGACAGCGCGATGACGAGCCGGGCGGGACTACGCCTCACGCCCCGCAGGATACCGCTGCGCCGTCTAGATCTCGCCGGCGATCACGCGGCGGCCCGGCACGCGGTAGCCGTGATCGTGGCAAAGCGAACCAGGCGAGTCTTCGGTGAGCGCGTCGCAGTAGCCCTTCCCGTACGCGGCGCGCATGAAGGCGGCGACGACCTCGAGGTTCCATTCGGAGATCTCGCCCGCTTCGCGCCAGAGATCGGTCAGGCGAAGGTCGATATCGAGCTCGAGCAGGTCGATGCGGGAGGGCTTCTTGGCCATGCCGAAACGGTAGAAAGCGGGTCGGACGGACTAGGCTTTTGCCGTGGGAGAGGTTCGCCTCGGGCCCTCCGGGCTGCCGGCTGCGCCCTCGTTCGAGGAGGCCGCCGCGCTCCTCGCGGCGGACGGCTACCGGGCCTGCGAGATCGGCTTCGCCGGCGGGTTCTGGCTCGACTACGACGCGGCGCCCGAGCTCGCCGCGGCCCTGCACGCCGAGGACATCGTGCTCTCCGTCCACGCGCCGCTCGCCGCCTTCATGGGGCACGTCGAGCGCGAGAAGAAGTTCAAGATGGCGCTCGGGATGCTCGACCACACCGCGGGGCTCGCGAAGGCGGCGGGCGCCGACCTGATCGTCTTCCACCCCGGCTTCCTGCTCGGGCGCGAGCGCGAGCAGGCGATCGCGGACGTCGTCGACCAGCTCGGCGACCTGCGAGCGCGGCTCGAGGCGAAGGACCGGCTCGTGCCGTTCGGGATCGAGGTGATGGGACGCGTGCGCGACCTCGGCACGCTCGACGATGTGCTGGAGATCGCGTCGCAGGTCGACTTCGTCCGGCCCGTCCTCGACTTCGCGCACATGCACGCGACGAGCGACGGCGCCTACACCGACGTCGACGCGTTCGCGTCCGCGCTCGAAGCTGCCGACGACGTGATCGAGCCGGGCGCGCCGTTCCACATCCACTTCAGCGACATCGCGTACGCAAACCGGAACGAGACGAAGCATCTTCCCTACGGCGAAGGCACGCTGCGGGCCGAGCCGCTGCGCGACGCGTTGACGCGCTTCGAGCGTCCCGCAACGGTGATCAGCGAGTCGCCGGACGAGGCGTCGACTCAGACCATCGGCACGGTGCTGCTCGGCGAGAGCGCCGCGCGCCGTTCTTCGTAGACGAGCGCCTCGTCGTCGCGCCCGCGGGAGCGCAGGAACTCCGCCAGGTGGCGGAGCGCCCAGTGCTCGAACGCGCGCAGGTCGTACATGGCGAAGCCTTCGACGGCCTCGCGGATCAGCTCCTCCGCCTCGACGTAGCGTTTCTGCGCCGCGCGCACGAGCCCGAGCGCGAGCTTCGTCGACGAGACCGACATGCGGTCCTCGGGTCCGACGGTCTCGCGCGCCTCCAGAGCGAACCGCTCGGCCTCGTCGATGCGGCCCTGCTCGACGAGCGTCATCGCGAGCGCGCGCTGTGCCTCGCAGAGTGAGCCTCGGTCGTCGAGGCCCTTCAGCATCCGTACGGAATCGCGCAGCAGCTTCTCCGAGCGCTCCAGGTCTCCGAGCGCGAGCGCGGTGCGGCCGAGCATCATCACCGTCGCTGCCTCGCGGTTCGAGTTGCCGAGCTCCGCGTAGAGCTCGCGCGCGGCCGTGTAGTCCGCCTCCGCCTCGGCGGGCCGTTCGCTGACGAGCTCGAGCCAGCCCTTCACGCTCAGCGCGGAGGCACGGCTGAAGAGGCTGCCGCTCTCGTCCGCGAGCTCGAGCGCGCGGAGCAGGAGCGGCGCGGCCTCGGCGAGCTCGAGGCGGATCACGTTGGCGTCGATCAGCCCGCGCACCGCGATCACCTCGAGGTCTTTGCGCTCGGCCTCGCGCGCGGCCGCGAGGGCCTTCTTCTCCCAGTGCTCGAACTCGTCGTAGTCGCCGAGCCACTGGGCGACGTGCCCGCGGACGCGCAGCGCGTCGAAGCGGATCTCGGCCGGCTCGTCGGCGAGCACGGCGATCGCCTTCTCGACGTGGCGGCGCGCCGTCACCGCATCGGCGCGGTGGTAGAGAACCGCCTCGGCGAGCGCGCTCAGTGCGCGGCCCTGGACGCGTGTCTCACCCGCGCGTTCGGCGTCCGCGGCGACCTCGCCCATCTCGACGACGACGGCCGGATAGTCCGTCAGCCGCCAGGCGGCGCGACCGGCGAGATAGCGGCGGTCGAGGGTCGGCGCGAGCTCGACTGCGCGCAGCAGCAGCTTGCGCGCGCTGCGGAACGCCTCGCGCGACAGGGCGCGGTGACCGGCCTTCGCGAGCGCCTGCGCCGCCTCCTCGCGCAACTCGCCGGGCGCGGTGCCCTCGAGCTCGGTGAGGAGGCGCGCGGCCTGGTCGAGGTGGAAGGCGCGGATCTCGAGCAGCTCGTCGTGCGCACGCTCGCCGAGCCACTCCGCAAACGCGTGATGCAGGTCGGCGCGCGACGACTTCGCGAGGCCGGAGTACGCGACCTCGCGGATCAGCACGTGCTTGAACTTGTACGCCTCCTCGCCGCTGATCGACGCGCGCGCCTCGTGCACGACGAGGTCCCGGAGGAGCAGCTCGTCGAGGGCGGCGTCGACGTCGGGGAGCTCGGGCGTCAGCCGCGCGAGCGCGCCGCGCATGAAGATCCGCCCCATTACCGAGGCGCGCTGCAAGACGATGCGCGGCCCGCCGGAGAGGCGGTCGATGCGCGCGGCGATCAGCGCCTGCAGCGTGTCGGGGATGCGCTCGGTGCCGCCGCGCGGCCGCTCCGCGAGCATGCGCACCGTCTCCTCGACGAACAGCGGGTTGCCCTCGGTCTTCATCAGCACCGTCGCGGTGTCGATCGGCAGCTCGAGCTCGCGGGTCAGCGCCTCGACGAGCGCCGCGCTCTCCTCCGACTGCAGCGGCTCGAGCTCGAGCGTGGTCGCGCGCACGCGGCCGCCGCCCCAGGTCGGGCGGACGTCGAGCAGCTCGGAGCGTGCGAGGCAGACGATCATCAGCGGCGATTCGCGCACCCACGACGCGAGATGCTCGATCAGCTCGAGAAGCGGCTCTTCTCCCCAGTGCACGTCTTCGAAGAGGAGGACGAGCGGCTGTGCTTCGGCGAGCTGCTCCGCCCATGCGCGCGCCGCCCAGGCGATCTCCTGCTGCGCGCGTTCGCCCTCGACCGCTTCGAGCACGCCGACGGCGAGACCGAGCAGGTCGGCGACGGCTTCGTCCTCGCAGTAGTCGCGCAGCTTCTTCTGCGCCTCGTCGAGCGGGTCGTCGTCGGTGATGCCGGACGACGCCTTGACCATCTCGGCGAGCGGCCAGTAGGTGACACCCTCGCCGTACGGGAGGCAGCGGCCGATGAGCACCGTCGCGCCTTCGAGCCCGGCGACGAACTCGCGCGCGAGCCGGCTCTTCCCCACGCCGGGGTCGCCGTAGATCGTGAAGAGCGCCGCGCGCCGGTCGCGCACCGCGCGCTCATAGGTGTTCTCGAGCAGCTCGAGCTCCGACTCGCGGCCGACGAGCGGCGCGGAGAGGCTGCGGAACGGCTCGCTCTGCTCGACGGCGCACACGACGCGGTGCGCGGTGATCGGGTTCGTCCAGCCGCGCAGCTCGAGGTCGCCGACGGGCTCCAGCTCGACGCGGCCGCGCGCGAGGCTCGCCGCGCCCGGGCCGACGAGGATCTCGTTGATGCCGGCGGCCGCCTGCAGGCGCGAGGCGAGGTTGACCGCCTCGCCGGTGGCGAAGGTCGACTCGCCGTCGTCTGCGACGACCTCGCCGGACTCGATGCCGATGCGGGCCTGCAGACCGAGCTCACGGACGGCATCGAGCGTTGCGAGGCCGGAGCGGATCGCGCGCTCGGCGTCGTCCTCGTGCGCGAGCGGGACGCCGAAGGCGGCCATGACGGCGTCGCCGGCGAACTTCTCGACCGTCCCGCCGTGCGTGACGATGCAGTGCGACACCTGGTCGAAGAACCGGCTGACCCGGCGCCGGACGACCTCCGGGTCGGAGCCGGCGACGAGCTCAGTCGAGTCCACGAGATCGACGAACAGCACGGTTGCGAGCTTGCGCTCCATAGGCTCATGGTAGTTGCGCGGCGGATGGCTAGGATCGCCCGCGATGCTCGATCCCAAGGTCTTCAAGGCGTACGACGTGCGCGGGATCTATCCGGCGGAGCTCGACGAGGAAGGTGCGTACGCGATCGGGCGCGGGTACGTTCAGCAGTTCGAGCCGAGGCGGATCGCGGTCGGCCGCGACATGCGGCTCTCGAGCCCGGCGATGGCGGCGGCGGTGATGCGCGGCGCTGCCGAGGCCGGCGCGGACGTGCTCGACCTCGGGCTCGTCGGGACGGAGATGGTCTATTTCGCGGTCGGGTCGTTGGAGCTCGACGGGGGGATCATGGTCACGGCCTCGCACAATCCGAAGGAGTACACGGGGATGAAGATTGTGCGGCGGGGCGCGCTGCCCGTCGGCGGCGAGTCGGGGCTTTTGGACGTGCGGGATCGGGCGCTGGCGGTCGTGGCTGCGGGCGAAGATGCCGGCGGTTCTGTTGCGGCATACGACATCTGGCCGGCATACGTCGAGCGCGTGCTCTCGTTCATCGACGTGTCGGAGTTGCGGCCACTGAAGGTCGTGATCGACGCGGCGAACGGGATGGCCGGCGAGATGCTTCCGCCCGTGCTCGCGCAGTTGCCGTCGGTCTCGGCGGAGCGCTGCTACTTCGAGCCGGACGGCTCCTTCCCGAACCATGAGCCGAATCCGCTGCTGCCGGAGAACCGCGAGTTCATCGTGCGGAGGACGCTCGAGGAGCGCGCCGATCTCGGCATTGCGTTCGACGGCGACGCGGACCGCTGCTTCTTCGTCGACGACACGGGCGAGTTCGTGCCGGGCGACTTTGCGACGGCGTTGTTCGCGCGGGCGGTGCTCGAGAAGGAGCCCGGCGCGAAGATCATCTACGACGTGCGGGCGAGCTGGGCGGTGCCGGACACGATTCGCGCTGCGGGCGGCGTGCCGCTGATCAACCGTGTCGGGCATGCGTACATCAAGCACCGCATGCGGCAGGAGGGCGCCGCGTTCGGCGGCGAGGTGTCCGGGCACTACTACTTCCGCGACTTCTCGCAGGCGGACTCGGGCATCGTGCCGTTCTTGTTGATGCTCGAGGTCGTGTCGCGCAGCGGGCGGAAGCTGTCGGAGCTGCTCGCGCCGTTCCGGGCGGAGTATTTCCTGACCGGTGAGTTGAACACGCCGGTGTCGGACGTAGCGTTGAAGCTGCAAGAGCTGAAGGAGCGGTATGCCGAGGAGGGCGAGGTGTCGCATCTCGACGGTGTCTCGGTGTCGGCGCAGGATTGGCATTTCAACGTGCGGCCGTCGAACACGGAGCCGCTGCTGCGGCTGAACCTGGAGGCGCGGTCGCAGGGCTTGATGGAGCAGAAACGAGATGAGGTCTTGGCGGTTATTCGGGGCTAGCGGTTCCCGGGCTGGTGTCTGACACCAGGAGATGTCCGTTATGGACAAGCCGCTCGACCTCTCCAGGGCCGCCGAGCAGATCGCGGAGGGCGGACACGTTCAGCCACGGCGGCGGCTCGGCCAGGCCTACGGTGGCCCGGTAGCTGCTGTACGGCCACTGCGATGCGTTATCGCAGATGCCGGCAGCGATGGGGTTCCGAAAGACGTAACGGATCGCAGTCACCAGGTGCGCATCGTTCTCGACCAGTCGCGCGTAGGGGCGGTTCTTGAACAGATGCGCCGACCGCCCGTACCGGCGGTTCGTCCGCCGCGAATGGTTCCCATTCACGAGCTGAAGCCCAGCCGAGAAGCCGTTCCCTGTCGTCCGTAGCAGGACGTGGTAGTGCGTGGACATCACGCACCACGCGAAGACGTCCCAGTTGTAGCGGACGGCAGCTTTGGCCAGGTCTAGAAGAAGGGACTCGCAGTCCCGGTCGTCCCATGTGATCCGTCCACCGTTGCTCCCGGCGGGAACCGCGTGGTAGATGGCGTCCGGGTCGATGCTGCGCAGCTCGCGTCCCACACCTCGACCGTAGTCCAGCTTGTGTCACGAGAGTGTCACGAAACCGTCACGACTTGTTCGTGTCTGACACCAGGACATGGCTCCGCCAGCCCGCCGAATAGGATCACCCCGATGCCGGCGCCGCCGTTCAAGTTCAGCGCACGCACTCGGGTCGGCTTTTCCGACACTGACGCGCAAGGGATTGTCTACTACGGGCGATACAACCCCTACTTCGACCTCGCGCGCGTCGAATACCACCGCGCCCGCGGTCTACTGCACCGCGAAGGCGCCGGGGACTTCGTCATGCGCGCGAACGACGTCGAGTACTTCGCCCCCGCTCGCTTCGACGACGAGCTGGAGATCTGCGCGCGCGTCTCCCGCATCGGCAGGACGAGCATCACCTTCGAGTTCGCTGCGCACAAGCTGCCCGAGGACACGCTGCTCGTCACCGCACACCAGACCCTCGTCTACGTCGACCTCGGTGCGCGCCGAGCCCTGCCGGTCCCCGAGGACTACAAGGCGCAAGTCATCAACTTCGAGGGCGACGATGTCGAGCACTAGCGACACGCTCGCGAGCATCGAGGCGATCGTCGACCAGGGCGGAGACGCCGACGACATCCTGCGCGCCGTCGTCGCGGCCCTCCACGAGCAGGCCGGCTACCCGTGGGCCGCCATCTTCTTCCTCGACGACGGCGTGCTCGGGCTCGGCCCCCACGCCGGAACGGCGGCCCTGAGCGACGAGAATCGCACCACTATCCCCGTCGTCTGGCAAGGCAGCCGCGTCGCCGAGCTCGCCGTTGACGACGCGCCCGAGGAAAACCGCAGGTTCCTCGAGCGCGTCGCCGACCTCGTCTCCGTCCACTGCCTCGTTGGCTGGGACACGGGAGGCGAGTCCTGGGAGCCCTGAATCTCTAGAGAGGCCGCGCACCCGACCGAGTCCTCGTCGGTCGGGCGCCGCAGCTTTGGTGCGCCCTCTCCCCAATCACGTTGTAGTCAGCGGAGGCCGCGCGTCGATCCCTCGACTCAGGGTTCGGAAGCCCCGGCCGCGCGATCCCTCGTTCGAGGGAACCGCTTGGCTCTACGAGCGGGCTTTTCGGGCCTATCCCCCTTTTGGGGTACCCCGCCGTGGGCGATCGAGTGACCCTCGAACGAGGGGCTGGGAGCTCTAGCTCGGCGTGACGCGATACGCGTCGAAGACCGCTTCCACGTTCCGGAGCGCGGTCAGCAGCGTGCGCAGTGACTTGAGGTCGCCCACCTGCGCGACGTACCAGTTCTTCGCCATCTGATCCTCGACCGAGCCGCCGTACGAGACGATGTTCGCGCCGTGCTCGGCGAACGTCCGGGCGACGTCCTCGAGCAGCCGCGGCCGGTCCCACGAATCGACCGCGATCTGCACGCGGAAGCTCTCCGAGGTCGCGCCGTCCCACTCGACCGGCGTGAACCGCTCCGGATTGCGCATCAGCGCGCGGACGTTCGGGCAGTCGCCGCGGTGCACCGTGATGCCCTTGCCGAGCGAGATGTAGCCGACGATCTCGTCGCCGGGCACCGGCGTGCAGCACTTCGCCAGGCGAACGAGAACGTCCTCGACGCCGATGACGTTGATGCCGTACGTATTGCTCGCGATCGCATCCCGCGCGCGCGGCTTCTTGCGCGGAAGAACAGCCTCCTCCTCCGCGACCTGCTCGACCTTCAGCCTCTGGAGCACCTTGTTGACGATGCTCCCGGCGGTCAGCTTCCCGGAGCCGAGCGCGAGGTAGAAGTCCTCGGCCTTCTTGTAACCGGACTCGCGGATCACGCCCGCAAGCACGGCCGAGCCGGCGAGCTTGCGGTAGGGGAGGCTCTGCGCCTTCAACGCGGTCTCGAGCGCGTCGCGGCCCTTCGCCTCGAGGTCCTCCTTCTGCTCCCGCGAGAAGAACTGCCGGATCTTGTTGCGCGCCCGGGACGACGCGGCGAGCGAGAGCCAGTCACGCGACGGCCCGCGTCCGCTCTTCGACGTGAGCACCTCGACGCGATCGCCGCTCTTCAGCTTGTAATGAAGAGGAACGATGCGGCCGTTCACCTTCGCGCCGACGGTGCGGTGGCCGACGTCGGTGTGCACCGCATAGGCGAAGTCGATCGGCGTCGCGCCCGCGGGCAGCGTCTTGACCTCGCCCTTGGGCGTGAAGACGAACACCTCTTCGTCGAAGAGATCGGTGCGGAACGACTTGACGAACTCGCGCGAATCGGCCTCCTCCTCGTGCACGTCCATCAGCTGCTTCACCCAGTCGAGCCATTCCTCGCCCGGCTTCGCGCCGCGGTTCTTGTACGAGAACCAGTGAGCAGCGACACCGAGCTCGGCCGTCTCGTGCATCTCGCGCGTGCGCACCTGGATCTCGAGCGGCCTGCCCTCAGGCCCGATCACCGTGGTGTGGAGCGAGCGGTAGCCGTTGAACTTCGGCATCGCGATGTAGTCCTTGAACCGACCGGGCATCGGCTTCCAGAGCGAATGGATCAGACCGAGCGCGCCGTAGCAGTCGCGCGTTCCCTCCTCGGCGTTGCGCTCGACGGTGACACGCATCGCGGTGAGGTCGTAGATCTCGTTGAACTCGCGGCCCTTCTTCGCCATCTTGTCGTAGATCGAGTAGAAGTGCTTCGCGCGCCCGGAGATCTCCGCCGGGATATCGACCTTCTCGAGCTCACGCGCGAGCACGTCCGACGCCTCGGCGACGTGACCTTCGCGATCGGCGCGGCGCTCGGCGACCATCGTCGTGATCTCCTCGTACTTGCGCGGATGCAGCGTCTGGAACGCGAGGTCCTCGAGCTCCCACTTGATCGCGTGGATGCCGAGCCTGTGCGCGAGCGGCGCATAGACCTCGAGCGTCTCCTTCGCCTTCATGATCTGCTTCTGCTTGCCGAGGTACTCGATCGTGCGCATGTTGTGCAACCGGTCTGCGAGCTTGATCAAGATCACGCGGACGTCCTCGGACATCGCGACGACCATCTTGCGGTAGTTCTCGGCCTCCGTCTGCTCGCGGCTCTGGAACTGGATCCGCGTCAGCTTCGTAACGCCTTCGACGAGTCGCGCGACCTCCTCGCCGAACTCGGCGCGGACGTCCTCGATCGTCATCTCCGTGTCCTCGACGACGTCGTGCAGGAGCGCGGCCGCCAGCGTCTGCTCGTCGAGCCGGAGCTGCGCACAGATTCGGGCGGCGCCGACGGGGTGCTCGATGAAATCGGAGCCGGAGCGGCGCTGTTGCCCATCGTGGGCGGCCTCTGCGAACCGGAAAGCCCGCGTCACGTGCTCGGTGTCGACCCCTCCGCCGTACTCCGCTATCTCGGCGAGCAGCTCGTCGAGGAGGTCCTGATGCTTCTCTCCTTTTGCGACAGTGGCCACTGCTTCTCAGTGTACTCAGGGCCCCTACGGGCGTAACTCCGGGGCAGGAACGAGCGTTCAACGGTCGAAATGACGCCCTCTGTGCTCAGGCGACGCCGTAAGAACCGCACCGTCGTGAAGCTCGCGCGCGCGCTCGCGACGCTCGACCAGGCGCGCACGAGTCGCCCGGCCTCGCGCCGGGCCGCGACACTCTCGCTCGGCCGCTAGCAACGTAGTCTTCGGGACGTGCCGTGGTACTACGCCGTCGCCGAGCGCGATCACGAGCTGCAGAACCCGACGAGCGCGGAGAAGATCCACCTCCTCGGCAAGCGTCTGCGCCTCGACTCCGATAGCCGCGTGCTCGACATGGCGTGCGGGAAGGCAGGCCCCGCAACGCTGCTCGCCAAGGCATTCGGCTGCCGCCTCGTCGGCGTCGAGCGGTCGCCCGAGTTTGCCGAGACGGCGCGCGAGCGCGTCGCAGCAGCCGGCCTGGGCGACCGGGTCGAGATCGTCGAGGGCGACGCGGCCGCGTTCCCGGTCGAGCCGGGCACGTTCGACGCCGCGCTCTGCCTCGGCGCGTCGTTCGTCTGGGACGGGCTCGACGGCACGCTCGACGCGCTGATCCCTGCCGTGCGCGCCGGCGGACACGTCGCCGTCGGCGAGCCGTTCTGGCGCAGCTGGCCGCTGCCCGACGGTGTCGAGGATCTCGGTTACGTCGCGCTGCGCGAGACGGTCGCGAAGATCGAGGACGCCGGCCTTGCGCTCGTCACGCTGATCGCGTCATCGGAGGACGACTGGGACAGTTACAGGTCGCAGCAATGGCGCGCCCTCGAGGAGTGGCTCACGGCGAACCCGGACGATCCTGACGCGATCGCGATCCGCGAGCGGTACGAAGCGGCGCGCGAGTCGTACTTCCACCACCGGCGCACACTCCTCGGCTGGGCGATCTTCGTCGGCCGCAAGCCAGGCTAGGCAGCGCGTGCGAGCGGCGCCGCCTCGAGCAGGGCGCGGAACCGCTCCGATTCGAGCAGATGGCGCCGGCCGAGCCCCGCTTCGTCGATCTCGAGCTCCGAGAAGATCGCGGCCGCGTCGGCGGAGCGTGCTGCGGCGGGCTTCCTGTACTCGAGCACGAGCCAGTCGCGCAGCTCGTCGTACTGCGCGTCGGCCGCGAAGATGCGGCGCACGACCAGCTGCGGGGACACCGTGCCGTTCCACCGGTTCTCCTGGAGCCGGAACGCGATGTCGAACCGCTCCTCCGGGGTGTACGAGTCGAGCCGCGAGCCGAAGCCGAACGCGATCGCGCTGCCCGCATCGGCGCCGTCGCGCCGAACGCGAAAGCGCAGGTGCTTGCCGTCGCCGACGGTCGCAAGCTCCCCGAGCTCACAGCCCGGAGAGAGGAGCGTCACGTCGGGATTGCCGAGCCCGAATGGCGCGAGCCGAGCGAGCTCCGTACACAACTCGAGTGTCAGCCGCGTTCCGCGCGGAACGATCGCGTCGACATGCGTCGTCGGGCGAAGGTCCTCCTCGACGAGAAGACCTGCCGCGTGCTCCGCGAACGCGGCAGCGAATGCCTCGACGTTGTCAGGCTCGATCGCGAGGCCTGCCGCCGCGCGATGGCCGCCCCACCGGCCGAGCAGAGGCGCACACGCGGCGAGCGCTCCGTGCAGGTCGAAAGCCGGGATCGAGCGGCCCGAGCCCTTCCAGCCGCCGTCCGTGCCGGCGATCAGCACGACCGGGCGGTTGAAGCGCTCGACGAGACGCGACGCGACGATCCCGATCACGCCCTCGTGCCAGCTCTCCCCCGCCACGACGTACGCGCGGCGCTCCCTTTCCGCCTCGGGCCACGCCTCGACCTGTTGCGCGGCCTCGCGGAAGATGCGCGCCTCGACCGCCTGCCGCTCGCGGTTCAGATCCTCGAGCTCGTTCGCGAGCCGGCGCGCCTCGTCGGCGTCGTCGGTGAGCAGCAGCTCGAGCGCGGCGCGCGGATGCCCGAGCCGGCCGGCGGCGTTGATGCGCGGGCCGAGCCGGAACCCGCACGCGCCCGCGTCGACAGTTGCCGGATCGACGCCCGCCGCACGCATGAGCGCCTGCAGCCCCGGCTTCTGCGTCCGGGCGAGCGCGCGCAGCCCGGCGATCGCGAGCGCGCGGTTCTCGTCGACGAGCGGCACGACGTCGGCGATCGTCGCGAGCGCGACGAGGTCGAGGTGGCGCTTCGGGATCTCGGAGTCGACGCCGAAAAGCGCCTGGCCGAGCTTGTAGACGACACCGGTGCCGCAGAGCTCGGGAAACGGATAGTCGGACGGCCGCGTCGCGACGACCGGACAGTCGGGCAGCGCCGCACCGGGACGGTGATGGTCGGTGACGATCACATCGAGCCCGCGCGCACGAGCCTCCGCGACCTCGGCCGCGGCGGTGATGCCGCAGTCGACGGTCAGCACGAGGCCGCAGCCCGCGTCGGCGAGGCGGCCGAGCGTGCTGCTCGAGACGCCGTAGCCCTCGTCGAAGCGGCTCGGCAGATGCCATTCGACGTCCGCACCGAGCTCGCGCAGCAAAAGCACTGCAAGGGCGGTCGCAGCGATGCCGTCGACGTCGTAGTCGCCGTGCACGCAGATGCGGGTGCCTGCCGCGACGGCGGCGCGGATGCGCTCGCACGCGCCGCGCATGTCGCCGAGCAGGAACGGGTCGTGCGGCGGGTACGCGCCGTCGAGGAACGCTCGCGCGTTCTCGGGATCGGTGTACCCGCGCCGGATGAGGACGCCTGCCGTCAGCTCGCTGATCCCGAGCTCCCGGGCTAGCTCGGTCTGCAGCCGGTGCGGGCACGGACGGAGTGTCCAGGTGCCCTCGAACATGGTTCGATCACGGTAGGGATGGGGTCGGACGACATACTCGAAGCCGCGTGCGCGAGCTCTTTCTCCTCGATCCCGACGTCGTCTATCTGAACCATGGCTCGTTCGGCGCCTGTCCGCGGACGGTGTTCGAGCGCTACCAGGCCTGGCAGCTCGAGCTCGAGCGCGAGCCGGTCGCATTCATCGCGCGCAGGCTGCCCGAGCTGCTCGCGGACGCGCG
>Ga0070714_100002113_pt1 | contig 14581 bp, 12 predicted proteins | sample LARL83metaG_FD_65450 | JGI IMG/M metagenome (GOLD analysis project Ga0070714, IMG submission 65450) | Corn, switchgrass and miscanthus rhizosphere microbial communities from Kellogg Biological Station, Michigan, USA - LAR L8-3 metaG | ecosystem: Host-associated > Plants > Roots > Rhizosphere ...
GCCCCGCGCCTGCGCTTCGTCCCCGTCGGCGGCGACGACGACCTGACCGCGCTGCGCAACGCGCTGCAGCGCGACCTGCGACTCGTCTACCTGGCGGTGCCGAGCAGCGCCTTCGTCGCGCTGGTGCACCAGATCGGCGCCTGCGGCCTCGCCGACGGCACCAAGCTGATCATCGAGAAGCCCTTCGGCCACGACCTCGGCTCGGCGCGCCAGCTCAACGACGCGCTGCACCAGGTGCTGCCCGAGGAGCGCATCTTCCGCATCGACCACTACCTGGGCAAGGAGACGGTGCAGAACCTGCTCGTCTTCCGCTTCGGCAACGCGGTGTTCGAGCGGGTGTGGAACCGCGACTGCGTGGAGCGCGTCGAGATCAGCGTCGCCGAGTCGCTCGGCGTCGACGGGCGCGGGCGCTTCTACGAGGAGACCGGAGCGCTCCGCGACATCGTCCAGAACCACCTCTTCCAGGTGCTCAGCGTCGTCGGCATGGAGGCGCCGGTCTGCTTCGAGGCCGAGGCGCTGCGCAATGAGAAGGTCAAGCTGCTCCGCGCGGTGCACGAGATCCGTCCTCACGACGTGGTGCGCGGGCAGTACACCGCCGGCAGCGTCGACGGGCAGGCGGTCCCCGGCTACCGCGAGGAGCCCGGCGTCGCCGCCGACTCCGAGACCGAGACCTTCGCCGCGCTGCGCCTGCACATCGACAGTTGGCGCTGGTCGGGCGTGCCCTTCCTGCTGCGCACCGGCAAGCGGCTGCGCCGCCGCGACACCCGCGTCGTCGTCGTCTTCCGCGACGTGCCCCTGCACTTCTTCCAGGGCCTCGACGTCGAGCACGTCGAGTCGAACATCCTGGTGATCCGCATCCAGCCCGACGAGGGCATCTCGCTGAGCTTCGTGGCCAAGCAGCCGGGGCCGGAGATCACCACCCAGGAAGTCCGCATGGACTTCAGCTACGGCACCTCGTTCAAGACCAGCCCGCCCGAGGCCTACGAACGATTGCTCCACGACGCACTCGTCGGCGACCACACCCTGTTCATCCGCGAGGACGAGGTGGAGCGGGGCTGGGAGATCATCGACCCGGTGCTGCGCAACCCGCCGCCGGTGATGCCCTACGCGGCGGGCACCTGGGGCCCCGACGAGGCCGACGCCCTTGCCGAGCCGTCGCACTGGCACTCCCTCGAGGAGCTGCGGTGACCGCAGCCGCCCCGGCGCCCCTGGTCGGCGTCGACCTCGGCGGCACCCTGGTCCGCGCCGCGGTGGCCACCGGGGAGGCCAGCCACGCCGAGCCGGTCCGCCACCCCACGCCCCACGCCGCCCCGCCCGACGCGGTGCTCGACGCCATCGCCGCCGCGGTGCGCGAGGCCACCGGCGCGGCCGCCCCCGCAGGCGTGGCCATCGGCATCCCCGGCCCGCTCGACCCCGTCGCCGGCGTGGTCCACGCCGCGCCCAACCTGCACGGCTGGTCGGAGCTGCCCGTGCAGCGCCTTCTCGAACAGCGCCTCGACTGCCCCGTGGCCATTGAGAACGACGCCCACCTGGCCGGCTTCGCCGAGTGGGTGGCCGGGGCGGGCCGGGGCAGCCGGGACATGATCTTCGTCACCGTCAGCACCGGCGTCGGCGGCGGCCTGGTGCTCGACGGCGAGCTCTTCAGTGGCTTCGCCGGCACCGCCGGCGAGCTCGGCCACACCATCTACCAGCCCGACGGGCCGCCCTGCGGCCAGGGCCACCGCGGCTGCCTGGAGGGCACCGCCAGCGGCACGGCGATCGCCCGCCGCGCCCGCGAGCTGCTGGCGGCGGGGGAGGCGTCGAGCCTGGCGGGGCTCCCCGCCGACAAGCTCGACGCCCGGGCGGTGGCCGACGCGGCCGCGGACGGCGACGCCCTGGCCATCAGCCTCTACGCCGAGGCGGGCAGGGCGCTGGGGCTGGCCATCGGCGGCTTCGTCAACATGCTCAGCCCCGAGGCGGTGGTGGTCGGCGGCGGCCTGATCAACGCCGGCGAGCTGCTCTTCGCGCCGCTGCGCCGCGCCCTGCCCGAGATCGCCTTCGCCGCCCCGCTGGCGCGCTGCCGGGTGGTCGCCGCGGCGCTGGGCACCGACGCCGGGCTGGTCGGCGCGGTGGCCTGGGCGGTGCGCCGCTTCCGCGCCCGGGCGGGGGCGCCGGCCCCCGGCTGAGCCGCGCCCCGGCGGTTCACGAGTTCGCGCCGGAGTCGGCCCAAACACGGGCCGATACCGTTTCGCGGCCGTTACACCGAGCGTCTTGACCGGGTGGTCCGCGTCACGCTCGTGACATCCCGTTGCCGGCGCTGTCATACCGCGAGCAGCGGCGATCCGAGATCGTGACATGCGTGACAGGAACAGGACGGTGCGCGCGCCCGTGCCCACCTACGCTGGTCGCACCGACCACGCCGTACGTGGCGGCCGCAGAAGTACCCGGAGAGAGCCACCGCCATGCGCCGCATCCTTCACAACCCCGTCGCCATCGCCGCCGCCTTCGCCCTCAGCCTGCTGGCCGCCACGGCCACCGCCTCCGCCGGCGTCCTGCCGCCGATGGGCTGACCCGAGAAGTCCCCCTGCCCGGGGGTGGCGCGCGCCTGAGGCGTGGCCCTGAGCGGCGCCCGCCGCGCCACCCCCACCCATCACCGCCCCTGTGCCGCGGCGCTCAGCCGGAGGCGCGGGGCGTCCACTCCATGAGCACCGTGCTTCCGCGCGTGGCGGCGTGGAGGAAGCCGAGCCGGCGGTAGAGCCGCACCGCCGGGCTGCTGCGCTCGACGTGGGCGCGCACCGTGCGCCGCGTCCGGCTGGCCTCGTCGAGCAGCTCGCCGAGCAGCGCGGTGCCGATGCCCTGGCCGCGCCAGCCGGGCAGCAGGGTGATGTCCATGACCCGCAGCTCGTGCTCGCCGCGGGCCAGGTAGAGCCGGCCCACCGGCACGTCGTCGCGGAGGATGACCTGGCACTCGGCACCGGTGTGGTGGTTGCTCCAGTCGCGCTGCTCGGCCTGGTACTGGGTGCGCAGGAAGGCGTCGACGGTGGCGCGGTCCCAGCCCAGCGGGGCCAGCGGCTCGCGGCGCGACGCGGCGTACACCTCGAAGAGGAAGGCCTCGTCGCCGCCGTCCGCGGGACGCAGCTCGACCGAGGCGACGTGGGGTGCGCCGACCATCACCATGGCGCGGACTCCGGGAAGTGGGACGTGGGCACGAGGTCCTCCGGCGGGAAGCTCCAGGCGCGCGAACACCACGGGGGAGAGGGCTGATGGGGGGAAGGATCGGCACACGTGCCGCCCCGTCAATATATCGGGGCGGACCGGGCCAGGCAAGGATTTCTCCGCCGCCCTGACGCGTAATGACGCACTGCGTTAGACTGGAGCCATGGCCTCGCCGCTCGACCGTCCCGACGTCGCCACCCTGCTGGGGGCGACGCCGTACGCCGACGTCGCCGTCGACACCGTGCGCGGCCCCCACGTCACCCCCGCGGCCTTCGCCGCCGCCGGCGGGCGCATCTGGGTGGTCAGCTCGCGGCGCACCATCCGGGTGCGCTCGGTGCGCCGCCGCCACCACGCCTCGGTGCTGGTGCGCAGCGGCGAGCGCTCCCTGGTCGTCTCCGGCAACGCCGACGTGCTGTCCTTCTGGCGGCCGTCGGAGACGGTGGGCATGGTGGTCAACTCGGTGCCCGTGCTGCGCGCCGCCACCGCCTACGCCCTGCGCAACATGCGCCTGCTGCTCGGCGGCTTCGTGCGCGACATGGTCGCCGGCGCCGGCGACCCCACCGTGTACGACCGCGTCCTGGTGGCCATCGACCCCGAGCGCGGCATGCTCTTCGACGGCGACGCGCTGCTCCACTCCTGGGGCCGCTGGCGGCGCGTCGGCCGGCCGCGCAGCGAGCGCCCCGCTGTCGCCGTACCCCCGCTCGACGAGCTGGTCGCCGCCCTGCCGGCCGCGGTGGTCGACGCCCTCGACCGCCCCGAGACGGCGACCCTCGGCTGGGCCGCGCCCACCGGCGCCGTCGCCCTGCCGGCGCTCCACGCCACCGCCGACGGCCGGGTCAGCGTGCCCAGCGCCGCCCTCGACGCCGCCGGCACGGCCGGGCACGCGCCCGCCTGCGTCACCTTCCACAACTCGGAGAGCCTGCGGCCCTCCGGCTTCCGCGGCGTGATCCTGCGCGGCGAGGGGCGCGTGGTGCGTCGCGGACCGCAGCGCAGCACCGTCGCCGTCGCCGCCGAGCGGGTGAGCTGGTGGTCGGGCTTCCGCGCCGGCACCGTCCAGGCGCCCGCCGCGGGTCGGGCCGAGGCCGCCTAGGAGCGCTTGGGGGCCGGGCGGCGCGCGGTTGCACGCTTGCGCCGTGGCGCAACCGTGCCGACCACCTCGGCGGCCCGCGCCTGCGCCTGGCCGCAGCGGCGCAGCTCGTCGACCTCGTGCTCGATGGCGTGGACCAGGGCGGTCGGGTCGGGGATGCAGCGCGCGTCGCTGAGCACCGCGATGGTGATCCGTCCGGCGTAGCTGAAGATGCTCACCGACATGGGCAGGCTGCCCGACGGCGGCGCCCAGCTCACCACGCGGCGCAGCGGCTGGCCGGCGAAGCGGCGCACGTGGCGCGGCCCGGGGACGTTGGTCAGCACCATGCTCGACTTGCTGGTGAAGAACTGGATGAACAATTCCTCGACGGCGCGCGGCGTGTGGCCCAGGGCGTCGAGCACGGTGATGGCCACGATCGCCTCCGGGGTCGCCTTGATCTGGTCCATGGCCTCCTTGACCGCGCGCAGCCGCTCCATGGTCTGGGGCACGCCGACGGGGAGGGTGGGGTAGACCAGGCCGAAGCGGTTGCCCAGGGCGAGGGGGCCGTCGAGCGGGCGCAGGTTGACGGGCACGGTGGCGTGCAGCTCCAGCGTCTCGGGGACCGCGTCGCCGCGCTCCAGCAGGTAGGTGCGCAGCCCGCCGGTGATCGCCGCGACGAGCACGTCGTTGACCGTCCCGCCGACGGCGTGGGCGGTGCGCTTCACCCCGGCGAGGGGAATCTCCTCGCTCCAGGCGACCCGCTTCTGCGCGCCGAGCGGCCCGCGCAGCGACGTTTCCGTCTCGACTGGCAGGAACGTGACGCGGGCCAGCGCCCGGGCGTCGTCGAAGGCCTCGCCGGCGAGCTCGGCGGCGTGGCCGGGATGGCGGACCGAGCGCAGCGACTCGCGCGCGGCCAGGCCGGCCACGTGCGCCGCCCCGCGCACCAGGCCGCGGTGCTCGGGCTCACCGCGCATCCGCTTGGGCGTCACCTCCCACCACTCGCTGGTCCCGCTGGGGTCGTCGGGGTCCTCGTCGGTGAGCGAGAGGAGCAGGCGGGTCAGGGCGATGCCGTCGGCGATGCAGTGGTGGATGCGCGAGATCAGCGCGCCGCCGTGGCCGCCGACGCCGTCGACGATCCACGACGCCCAGAGCGGCGCCGAGGGGTCGAGGGGCAGGCTGGCGATGTCGCCGACCAGGTCGCGGAGCTGCTCCTCGCTGCCCGGCGCGGGCAGGGCGAGGTGGTGGATGTGGGAGTCGACGTCGAAGTCGGGCACCAGCTCCCACTGCGGCTCGTTGAGCCCGCGCACCGAGGTGACGATGCGCTGCCGGAAGCGCGGGAACTGGAGCATGCGCTGCTCGTAGAGCCGGCGCAGCCGGTCGCGCTTCAGGGGGCGGTCGAAGAGGAGCACCGAGGTGACCACCATGTGGTTGTCGGGTGTCTCCATGTGCCACCACGCGGTGTCCACCTTGCTGACCGGTTCGCGCAGGGTCGTGCTCATCGCCGTGGCCTCCGTCGGGCATGGCCGTTCCGCCGCCGCTGCCACCAGCGTGCTCCCCTGCACCGGCGACGGCGAGGGCCGAAGGTCACGGCCTCCGGCCCTGCCGTCGGTCACGCGCTAGTGCAGCGACATGTTGGGTTCGCCGTTGCCGTTCAGCCCGGTGCCGCTGATCGTGCAGGTGCCGCCGTGGGGTGCGCCGCCGTTGTAGGCCTGGCGCAGGCAGGAGCGCAGGGCGAGCTGGCCCCAGTAGTTGGGATGCAGCGACTCCTGGATGTAGTAGTCGCTGCCGATGGTCGAGGTGGTGCGGATCTGGTTGATCCACTCCGTCTTGTCGACGGCGCCGGGGTCGGTCCAGTAGGTGAGGCCCTCCTCCTCGAGCAGGCCGACCGTGTTCTCGCAGAGGCGCCGGTTGTTGAAGGCGCTGGAGAGCTGCAGGGTGACCAGGTTGCTCAGCCCCGCCTGGGCCGCCGCGTTGAACACCGAGTTGTCGATGTCGGGCAGCGCCGTGTTGTTGGCCCAGTCGGCGTCGGCGTTCCAGAAGCCGCAGCCGCCGGTGCTCTGCCGGGTGTAGCCCGACTGCGAGTAGCGGAACCCGGCCCCGCCGGGGATGGGCGACATGTAGTCCTGCACCGCGATGGTGTACTGGCTGCTCGCGTAGCCGGCGTTGCTCATCGCCGTGCGGATGTTGAGGATGGCGTTCTTGATCGCCGCGGTCTGCGTCGAGATGTTGCTCGACGTGAAGTTGCTGGTGACGCTGGAGTCGTCGTTGCAGTAGTTGGGCCACCACGACGGCGAGCTGAGGAAGTCCGCGACGCAGTCCTGCACGATGGAGCCGAAGTTGTAGTTGTTGCCGCCGATGGAGATGGCCACCAGCTTGACGTTGTGCGAGGCGGCGAAGTCCTGCAGCATCAGGGCCTGGCCGATGTCGCCGGCGCCGTCGTCGTAGAAGTCGAGGCCGGGCTTGAAGTAGCCGTTGGAGTCCCAGTAGGTCGAGGTCTCCGCGCCGCTGCAGGCGAAGTTGACGCCGCTGACGCCGCCGCCGACGTAGGCCTCGGCGGAGTGGGAGCGGTGGCAGCGGTAGATCTGCTCGGCGGTGTCGGTGGAGTTGTCGTAGTACGCCGTCGGTCCCAGGGCGTCGATGTACTGCTCGCCGGTGTTGGTGTTGCCCGCCCAGCGGCCGGCCTCCCCGGAGATGTACGAGTCGCCGACGGTGGCGACCCACGGCGCGCCCACACCGGGGCCGTCAGCCCGTGCGGGCAGGGCGGTGGAGAGCGCGGCGGCGGCCGACAACCCCACGGTGACGATGGCCACGACCCCCCGGCGATGCGATCCCTTCACTTGCACATCCTTCGCTCAGGGCGCGGGAACCGTTGCCCGCCCCGGAAGCCGCAAGGTGTAGCACCGCTGTACCGACTTCGTCCATCATGGGCCGCATGGCCCTCCCCAGGACGGCGCGCCGCGCCGCGCAGATCGGTGCGGTCGTGGCTCTCGGCGCCGCTGCGTGGGAGCTGCAGCGCCGCCGCGACGCCCGCGCCATCGCCGCCGACCCCGACACCGCCGAGCTGAGCCGCGACATCCCCGGCCGCGAGGTCGAGGTGGTCTCCCCCGACGGGACGCGGCTGCACGCCGAGGTCTTCGGCGCCGAGGACGCGCCCACGGTGGTGCTGGTGCACGGCTGGACCAACGAGATCGCCGTGTGGCACCACCAGATCCGCGACCTGATGGGCGAGTTCCGCGTCGTCGCCTACGACCAGCGCGGCCACGGGCGCAGCGAGGCGCCCAAGGGCGGGGAGTACACCGAGGCGGCGCTGGCCGACGACCTGCACGCGGTGATCGGCGCCACCGTTCCCGGCGACGGGCGCTGCGTCGTCGTTGGCCACTCCATGGGCGGCATGACCATCGTCTCCTGGGCGGGGCGCAACGCCGAGCAGGTCCGCGACCACGTCGCCGCGGCCATGCTCATCGGCACCGGCATGGGCGACCTGGTCGAGCAGGCGCTGCTCTTCCGCCCCCGCTTCGGCGCGCGTATCGGCCGTGCGCTCTGGCCGCACACTGTGGCCCTGCCGCTGCGGCTGCCGCAGCGCACCACGCCGATCTCCTACCGGGCGATCCGCTACATCGCCCTCAGCCCCGCGGCGAGCCCGGCCGCGGTGGCCTTCTGCGACCGGCTCACCTCGCGCTGCCCGGCGCCGGTGCGGGCCGGCTTCGGCCGCTCGCTGTCCAGCCTCGACCTCTACGAGTCGGTGCCCAAGCTCGACGTGCCCACCATCGTCATGGTCGGCGAGCTCGACAAGCTGACGCCGCCGTGGCACGCGCGCAAGCTGGCCGAGACCCTGCCCGACGTCGTCGAGCTGGTCGAGCTCCCCGGCGTGGGCCACATGCTGCAGCTCGAAGCGCCCGACGAGGTCACCTCGCGCATCGCCCGGCTGGCCCGCGAGTATCTCGGCCGCGCCGCGGACACGCCGCCGCGCAGGCGGGCGGGGGCGGCGCGCTAAGCGCTCAGGCGCCGATGGCGGCGAGGCCGCGGGCCAGGACGTCGCCTTGGATCACCCCGGTGCTCACCTGCTGGACGATGCCGTCAGCGCCGACGAAGACGGTGACCGGCAGGCCCGGCAGCGCGTACCTGCCGCCCACCGAGCTGTCGGCGTCGAGCAGCGCGGTGAAGCGCGCGGCGTCGGCGCCGAGCAGGGAGTGCAGGTAGTCGCGCACCGACGCGGCGCTCTCCGCCTCGTCGACGGCGAGGATGCTGAGGTTGGCATGAGCCTTGGCCGCGGCGGCCAGGGCGGGGAAGTCCTGGCGGCAGGCGGTGCACCACGTCGCCCAGAAGGTGACCACGGTGGGCCGGCCGAGCTGCGACTGCACTGACACCTGTCTGCCGTCGAGGCCGGGCAGGCTGAACTGCGGCACGCGCGCCCCGACGCGGGCGGCGGCCTCGGTGCCGCGGCTCGACTCCGGCGGCGCGCCGAGGATGGCGTCGACGCGGTCGAGCAGGTCGGTGATGGTCCACGCCGCGGTCTGCTGCAGGCCGGGCAGCTTGGCCGGGTCCATCAGCGCCTGCAGCGCGGGGGAGAGCGCGTGGCCCAGCCCGGGGTTGCCCTGGAGGATGTAGCGCGCCGTGCCGTTCTGGTCGAGGACGACCGCAAGGGAGTCGTGGTCGAGGTGGTAGGCCTCCGGCTGGCCGGTGTACCAGTCGGTGGGATCGGGGCTGGGCGCCGCGCCCCGGCTGTACGACGCGTGCAGCGACAGCCAGAACTGGAAGGTGGCAGCGACGTCGCTGCGCAGCAGCGGCCAGGTCGCGCCGGTGAGCCTGGCGTAGGCGAGCAACTCCGCCGGCGTGTCGCGCCCCGGGTCCATGCTCACCTCGGCGATGGCGACGCGGTCCTGCCAGCCGCGCTCCCGGATGACGCTGTCCAGGTCGGCCCAGAGCGCGGTGTAGAGCGGGCAGGTGTCGTGGCAGTGGGTGTCGAGGGCGGCCACCACAACGACCTTGCCCTTCAGGCTGTGCAGCGGCACGGCGTTGCCGTGCTGGTCGGTGAAGGTGACGTCGGGCGGGGTGATGAACTGGCCGGCGGCGACCAGCAGCGCCTGGTTGGTGGCGTCGTTGCCGGCGGTGGCGGTGAGCGAGTCGGGCCGGGCCACCAGCAGGATCGGGGTGAGCCTGCCGCGCACCAGGTCGACGTCGAGCCTGGCGCTCCGGGTGTTGCCGCCGATGGTGGCAGTAACTCCGGTGTAGTGCCCCGAGGGGACGTCGTAGTTGCCCAGCGCCGCGTAGTCCGGCGCAATCTTCGCGGTCTGCGCCCCGGCGAGGGGCACGGAGGCGCCGCCGCCGGTCAGCCGCACGTCGGACACGCTCACGCCGCTCTGCAGCGTCGCCGGGGTGGTGGCCACCAGGGCGACGTCGTCCCCGGCCGGCGGCGACGCGGTCATGCGCAGGGCCAGCGCGGTGCCGCCGGTGCCCAGCGCCACCACGCACAGCCCGGCGAGGAGCAGCGCCTGCCAGCCCGGCCGGCGGCGGCGCGGCTGCGGGTCGCTCACCCCACCGTCACGTCGACCGCGGGGACGCGCCCGGCCAGGGTGCCGTCGGCGGCGCCCTTGAGCTCGTCGAGGGTCACCGGGCCCTCGAAGCGGTCGGCGACCACGCCCGCCGCGTTGACGAAGTAGATCCAGGGCTCGCTGGTCAGGCCGAAGGCGACGTAGGCGGGGTTGAAGGGCCCCTCGGCGCCCGGCGGGGTGCGCACCTCGATGTGCTCGAAGGTCAGCTTGTCGCAGTACGACGTGCAGAGCTGCTTGAGGATGCTGACCACCGGGCCGCAGACGGCGCTCATGCAGAAGCCGGGCTCGCCGAAGTAGAGCAGCATCGGCCTGTGCTGGGCCAGGCCCTGGGCGATGGTCAGGGTGTGCCAGTCGTCGGGCGGCACGCCGCTGTCGAGGTCGGTGATCTTCGTGTTCGGGTCGGTGATGATCCGCTGCGAGACGCTGGGCGGGTTGAAGCCGACCGGCAGCTCCGGCGAGTGCGTGGTGACGCTGACCTGGGCCCGGCCGGTGCGGGTGCTTCCGTCGGGCATGGTGGCGTGGGCGACCAGTGTGTAGGTGCCGCTCTGGGCGAACTTGGCGGTGCCGTTGTAGACGGGCTTGTTGTCGTAGGTGGGGCCGATCCAGTCCAGCGGCCGGCTGGCGATTGCCGTGCCGTTGCTGTCGATCTCCAGCGTCACCCTGGCGTCGTTCACCGGCTGCTGGCGCGAGTCGAGCAGGGCGATGCTGATGCGGTCGACGCCGACCAGCAGCGTGGAGTTCTGCGGGGCGACGGTGAGGTCGCCGCCGGCGCTGCCGCTGCCGCTCTGCGCTCCGGCGCCCTGGCCGCAGGCGGCGAGGACCAGGGTGGCGAGGGCGAGCAGCGCGGGGCGGCGGAGGGAGGGCATGGGCAACGGTGACCTGGGATCGTCGGGCGGATCGGGGCGAACGGCCCCGAGGCAGGATACGGCGCACGGTGACGGCGGCGTCCGGGCCGGCGGCCTATCCTGTGCCGCGATGACCGCGCCCGCGCCCGCGTCGCCACGCCGCATCCGTCTCGCCGCGTCCGGCGGGGTGCTTCTCGCCCTGGCCGGCGTCTGGCTCGGGCACAGCGTCGAGTACGCGCGGGTCGACGGCCTCGACGGGCTCGGCGCGGTGATGCTCCACTCGCTGCACGTCTACATGCTCCCCGTGGGCCTGCTGCTCGCCCTGGCTGCGGCCGCCGGGGCGGTGCGTGGCGTGCGGCTCTGGGTGCAACTGGGGCGGCAGCTCAGCGCGCTGCGCGAGGCGCTGGCGGGGACGCTGCGCGGCCGGCGCGGCGCCCCGGCTCCGGCGGCGACGCTCGGACCGCGGCCCCTCCCGGGCGCTTCGGTGTTCGCCTGGTGGCCGCTCCTCACCCTGCTCCAGATCGGGCTCTACCTGTTCCAGGAGAACCTCGAGGCGGCGGCGGCGGGCGCCCCGGCGCCGGGCATGGGCGCGATCACCGGCGTCCACGCGCTGGCGCCGCTGGTGCACGCGGGGGTGGCCCTGCTGCTCTGCGCCGCCGTGGCCCTGGCCTCGCGCCTGCTGCACCGCCGCGCCGCCGCCGTGGAGCGGGTCGCCGCCCTGCTCCGCCACCTCCTCGACCGCCTCGGCTCGATGCGCCCGCAGACCCCGGGCGCCGCCGCCGCCATCCCCGCGCCACTCGACCGCTTCGGGCGGCTCTGGTGCCGTCCCCCGCCCGCGCCCCTCGCCATCTGACGTCCCCCGGCCGGCGTCGCCCCCGGGCGCGCCGCATCGTCAGTTTCGGACACGAGGAGCACGAACTCAGTGCCTGCCATTCCTTCCGGCCGCGGGCGCGCGGCCCTGCTTCGCCGCACCGCCGCGCTGCTCGGCGGCGCCACCCTGGCGGCGGTCGCCGTCCTGCCCGCCGCGGCGCATGCGGTCACCCACAGCGGCACCTACACCCTGGCCATCGGCTGGGCCACCGAGCCCGCCTACGTCGGCTTCGACAACGCCGTCGAGGTGATCGTCACCGACGCCTCCGGCAAGCCGGTCGGCGACCTCCAGCCCGGCGACCTCAAGGTGGTGGTCAGCCTGGGCAGCAGCAGGACGGGCAGCAAGGACCTGGCCCCCACCTTCGACGCCGACACCGGGCTGGGCATGCCCGGCGACTACCAGGTCCAGCTCATCCCCACCGTCCCCGGCGCCTACACCTTCCACGTCACCGGCAGCGTCCACGGCACCGCGGTGGACCAGACGGTGGCCGCCTCCGACCAGACCTTCGCCGTGGTCACCGAGCCCAGCGACGACCAGTTCCCCGCCAGGCTGCCCTCGGCCGGCTCGCTGTCGACCAAGCTCGACCAGACCGCGGCGCGCCTGGCCACGGCGCAGAAGGCGGCGGGCGACGCGTCGAGCTGTGCTGACCGGGCGACGGTCATCGCCATCGTCGCGCTGGCGCTGGGCGTCGTGCTCGGCGGCGGCGGCGTGGTCCTGGCCATGCGGCGCAGGGTGTAGGCGCCCGTGTCCCGCACGTTGCGGACCGCGATCGCGGGGGGTGTGCTGGCGCTCGGGGCGCTGCTGGCGCTGCCCGTGTCGGCGTCGGCACACGCCCTGGCGCAGTCCTCGGTACCCGCGGCGGGCTCGACGGTGGGGTCGCCGCCGTCGCAGGTGAGCGTCACCTTCGGCGAGACGCCCGACCCGCGGCTCTCGGCGCTGCAGGTGCTCGGCGCCTCGGGGCAGTCGTTCACCGCCGGGCCGACCCACCCGGCTTCCGGCGACGCGCTGACCCTGGTGGTGGCGGTGAAGCCGCTGCCCAAGGGCGTCTACACGGTGAGCTGGCGCACCGTGTCCACCGTCGACGGGCACTTCGCCGCGGGCAGCTTCGCCTTCGGCGTGCAGGTGTCACCCCAGGGCGCGGCGGCGACGGCGACGTCGTCCTCGGGCGCGGGACCGCCGCCGTCGGCGCTGGCGGTGGCGGCGCGGTGGTGCCTGTTCGCCGGGCTGGTGGCGCTCATCGGCGCCGCGGTGGTGGCCGGCTTCGTGGTGCGGCGCGTGTCACCGCGGCTGCTCTGGCTCGCCGCTGCGGCGTGGGTTCTGGTCGCCTTCGGCACCTACGGAGTCACCGAGGCGCAGCGCGCCGCGGCGGGCGTGTCGTGGTCGGACGTGTTCTCCACCTCGCTCGGCCGCCAGCTCACCGGCCGCGCCCTGCCGGCGTTCGTCGCCGGCGTCGACCTGCTCCTGGCCTGGCGGCTGCGACGCGCCGAGGTGCGCCGCTGGGCGGTGGTCGGGGCGGGCATCGTCGCCGCCGCGGCGATGTGGGCGGAGGCGACCTCGACGCATGCGGCAGGGCAGGCGCCGACCGGCGTGAACCTGGTGCTGCAGTGGCTGCACCTCGTCGGCGTCGGCGTGTGGATCGGCGGGCTGACCGCGCTGCTGCTCTCGCTGCACCTCGTCGGCGGTGCGGAGCGGGCCGCGGCGGTGCGGCGCATGTCGACGGCGGCGGCGGTGGCGCTGCTCGTCGTGGTCGGCACAGGCGTCGTGCGCTCGGTGGTCGAGGTGCAGTCGTGGTATGCGCTGGGGGCGACGGCCTTCGGACGGCTGGTCATCCTCAAGCTGGTGCTCGTTGTCGTCCTCGCCCTGCTCGGCGCCGTCAACCGCTGGGGGAACGTGCCGCGCGCCGCCGCCACGGTGCGAGGATTGCGCGCCGTCGCAAGCACCGAGGTGGTGGTCGGCGCCGCGGCGATGCTGGTGGCGGCGGCGCTGGTCAACGTGGCTCCGCCGGTGTCGTCGGGACAGGCAGCGGCGATGCCCGCGATCACCGCGAGCGGTGCCGACGCCGGCACCACGGTGAAGGTGCAGCTCACCGCGTCGCCGGGCACCGCGGGCTTCAATCGCTTCACCGTTCGCGCCACCGACTACGACACCGGGCAGGCGGTGAAGGCGGACGGCGTGCAGCTCCGCTTCAGCTTCCCGGCGCGCAGCGACGTCGGCCAGTCGTCGCTCGACCTCAAGGCGCAGGCCGACGGCAGCTTCTCCGGCTCGGGCGGCAACGTCTCCCTCGACGGCACCTGGGACGTCGACGTGCTCGTCGAGCGCGGCGCGGCGTCCGCCGAGGTCCCGCTCACCCTGCACACCCGCACCGTGCCGCCGGCGATCACGGTGCGCAAGGGCGGCGGCGGCATCCCCACCCTCTACACCGCGACCCTGGTCGACGGGCGTAGCGTACAGGTGTATCTCGACCCCGACCGACCCGGCCCGCTCATCTTCCACGCCACCTTCTTCGACGCCCAGGGCAAGGAGCTCCCCGTGACGACCTGCAGCATCACCCTGACGCCGCCGGGCGGAAAGGCGGCGCCGCTCACCGTGCAGATGTTGGAGCCGGGGCACTTCGTCGCCAACGTCACCCTGGGCCGCGGCAGGCAGCACGTCGCCGTCAGCGGCAGCACGGCGAACGGCGAGAGCCTCGCCGTGGCCCTCGACGTGGAGGCCGGACAGTGAGGACCGCGACGCCTCTGCGAGCACGGGTGGTGGTGTTGCTCGGCGCGGCGCTGCTGCTCGCCGCATGCGGTGGGGGAGGAGGCGGCGGCGGCTCGCCCACGCCGAGCCCGTCGCCCACCGTCGACCTGTCGGCGCGTCCGTCGTCGCCGGCGGTGCTGGCGATCACCAGCCCGGCGCCCAACCAGGTCGTGCACGGCAGCACCGTGCACGTCGCCGTCTCCCTGCAGAATGCGACGGTGGTGCAGGCCACCAGCACCCAGATCACACCCACGGAGGGACACGTGCACCTCTACCTCGACAACCAGCTCATCTACATGGCCTACCAGCTCCA
>Ga0070714_100002114_pt1 | contig 14578 bp, 24 predicted proteins | sample LARL83metaG_FD_65450 | JGI IMG/M metagenome (GOLD analysis project Ga0070714, IMG submission 65450) | Corn, switchgrass and miscanthus rhizosphere microbial communities from Kellogg Biological Station, Michigan, USA - LAR L8-3 metaG | ecosystem: Host-associated > Plants > Roots > Rhizosphere ...
ACCTGGGCAAAGGCACCTGCACAAGATCATTACCTGACGTGCAAACGTCTGTCCTATTTGGACTAGACCGTGTTTTTGGCGAATGGAGTCTTGCCATGTAGCTTCGCATGTGCTATGGCCTTTGACGGGTTGCCGGGCGTACACTGTTGTTCGATTACCGCACAGTAGGGAGGTAGCGCCGATGTCGGGTCGTGCGTCACCATGGTGTGACAGGTGTGACACCGTCGCCCGGTTCTATGGCGATATGAGCTGTATCGGGATATGCCCCGAGTGCAGTGAATGGGCATTGGTGGACAACTTACGCGGTATGGTCGATAAGCAGTCAATCCCATACAAGCGTTGGTTAGTGGCCTATCAAATGACAAAACCAGGTCGCCCGAGAAATACTACCCCCAGCCCCGCGCAATTGATGGCCATACAGAGCGTTTGCCGTCAACACGATGATGTAACAGCTTCTTGCACATTTGATCGTTGAGTGCTTACCATGGTGTAGTTAACCGTTGACGCCGGGGGGCGCAAGGGTGGTTACGATGGCGGGTGTGAAGAAGTCGCCTCAGGATGCGACCACGAAGTGGGTCAATAACCTCAGTGGCGCGACCGCTGAAATCCAGGCCGGTATCGACCGAGTCACTGAAGCCCCCGGACTCAAGGCTGCTGCCAAGTCCCAGAAGTGGATTCAGGCCGTCCAGGCGTCCCAGGACAAGTGGAAGCGCAACGTGGCCGCTGTTTCTCTCGAACAGTGGAAGGCACTGTTTAAGGGCGTCGGTGTCCAGCGTATCGCCCAGGGTGCCCAGGCCAAGCAATCCAAGTACACGGCATTCGCCACCCAGTTCTTCCCGTACCTCGAACAGGGTGTCAACAAGGTCAACGCGATGCCTGACACCACGTTCGAAGAGCGTATCCAGCGTTCGGTGGCAATGATGCGCCACAACCATGATTTTAAGCGCTCCGGCCCGTCGGGTATGTGAGGAACTGACCAATGGGAATCGGGTTTTTCCTCGCAACCGGCAAGGTCACCAACCCCGGTGCCGCCTTGACCGCGCTCACGATGTCCAGTGGGGATAGCCTGACTATCCCAAACTTCACAAAGGCAGCAGGGGCCTTTCTGGAGAATGCTTGGGCACACTCCGCAACCCCGGGGGTGTTTCGGATCCGGTCGCCCAAGTTCCACGACAACGTCCAGGGCATTCGACTGACCGTTCCTTCCGCAGAGGCCCGACCGCTACTGCCCGACTACTCGGACCAACCGATCGTCATCCTCGACACCCTTACCGCAGAGCTCTCCGGTGGCGGTGCCGAAACAGACGTCGGTGTTCTCCAGTTCTATATCAACGATATGGATGGCGCAAACCAGCAACTCGCGACCTGGGACCAGATCAAACCCAGGATTCAGAACCTGGTGACCATTGAGGTTGACTGCGCTGCCCCGGGTACGATCGGTACCTACTCGGCTGGCTCTGCCCTCAATGCGACGTTCGATCAGATGCACGCGGCTAGCTCGTATGCAATCCTGGGTTATGAAGTGTCGGCCGCGTGCGCTGCAATCGCCATTTCGGGGCCTGACACGTCGAATCTCAAGCTGGGTGGCCCCGGTGTTGCGAACGCCACCGTCACCCGCTCCTATTTCGTTGACCAGAGCTACTACTCCGGTCGTCCGCATATCCCTGTCATTAAGCAGGCCAACCGGGGTGCTACTTCGGTGTTCACCCTGTCCGCATCCGCTCCCGCTGCTATCAACGTCAGCCTCATTGCGGCTGAACTGACGCAGCAGTAGCTGATAGGGGGATATCGGACAATGCCCAGGCAGTACGAAAATCAGCTCTCCGGCACAGTCAACGTTGTTACGACAACCGAGACTGTAGCTCTGGTGACTCCACCCGTATCAACCACGTACTCCGGTGACCAAATCGACATCGAGGGGAAGATTAACGTCACCGCCGGAACTTCCACCACTGCTGTGGTGTTACGGGTTCGGCGTGGCAACGGAATCACGGGCACTGTAGTTGGTGTGGCCGAAACGGATACAGAGGCGGCTGGCGCTTCTGGGTCATTCCCGTTACAGGTGGTTGATACGCCGGGTGATGTCGCTGGCCAGGTCTATTCGTTGACTGTCCAGCAGACTGCCGCCACCGGCAATGGCACGGTTAATGCAGCCGCATCCTGTGTCACCGTGGGGTCGCCGTAGTCCTACTCCCTCATTTCAGGGACTCCCGCCCACTGAACCGCCAGGGCCCTTGGTAAGCCCCCCGACAGGGGTCCTGGCACCTTCCCCCGGCGGGGGCGCTGGGAAGGCCCTACGGACCGTCAGGACCTGGTCCGAGGGCACGTGACCCGCCTACCTCGGACCATGACCGGGTAGGCGGGTCACTCTCTATTGTGGACAGTCCCATGTGGACAGTGGGATATCACCTGAAAGAGTAGGCATAATGGGATATGACGAGTGGTATGAACTGGTCACTATCAAGGACCCTGCCGCCGGTAGCGCAGTAACCCGCAAGATTCCCGGGGAGACGTTCGAGCGACTGGTAACCTTCCGGTACAAACTGGTCACCAGTGCAGTAGTTGGTAGCCGATTTCCCGCTATGTCGATCCTGGACGGCGACGGTAATATCGTCATTCACGTTGAGTCCAACGTCGCCGTAGGAGCTAGCGCAACATCGTTCATGAATTTCTTTGTCGGAGCCGGTGGCGCAGTCTACGTATCGAGCGGAGATAACACCGCACCGATTCCCGATATGGTCATGCCCCCAGGTTTTCAAGTACAGGGGACCGTGACTCAACAACTCGCCGGCGACCAAATCTCTCTAGCTAAGCTTTACGTATGTCGCTACCCATCCGCACGGTGGGCATCCTCCCCCGGCTCTAGCCCCTACTCCCCCGAAACCGAGATGGACCGGGGATGACAACGCCATCCGGGGGATACCCAGACTTTCAGGCGTATTCCTCCTTCAAGGGGACGCCCATAGTGGCGGCATCGACCGCCCGCGCTTTTGGTCTCTTCACCATCGGGGATATGAACCTCGGGAATTACGGTTCCCTGAACGCTTTCGTCAACTGTACGGCCGGCAATGGCGAACTATCGATCACGTGGTGGACTGACAGCACCAAGACGTCAGTGGTCGACAAGCACCTGATTCCCATTGTCGCCAATGTCGCCATCGATTTGGCTCTACCCACCCTGTCGTCATTCGTGACAATCGCCATCAACGTCGTATCAGGTGGCGGTATGACAGAGTCGCACATGATGACTCCGTCAAACGCCATACCTCCCTACATTGTCAACTTATCCGTTCCCGACCCTGCTGGCCGTACCGCAAGGGTTCTTCCTGCGTCGACTATCGACACGCTCCTGATTGACTACGTAGTGCCTGGCAATGCATTCCTTTCTTTCACGCCTTCCGATGCAACCGGGATGCTACAAGTTCAGGTGCAGTCAATCGACAAGACGAGTAGTGCATCATTCACCCTGTTCAATGATCCTGGCCCAACCGCCAAAATCAACACTCCTGTCCTACTGCCATATGCGCCATGTCAGCTAGTGATCACAAACAAGGATGGCGCAGCAGCCCATACGTACACAGCCTGCCTTCTCCCGCTTGGACATTAAGCCATGGGAGATCGTTACTATCCTGTCGAGTTGACGGTTCCCGCCAGCACTACACCGGGGAATCCGTCCAAGATACCGGTTGAGCTAGAAGATGAGATGCTGGTCGATATTGAGGTGGTGGTTCCCGCTGGCCACGTCGCCCTAACGGGTGTACGTGTCCTGGCCTCAAATCAGCAAATCCTGCCCTGGGGTAATAGCTCATGGATCAAAGCGAATGACTACGTCCGTGTGTTCGATTATAACGAACGCATTGGCGCTGCTGCAATGTCGGTCCAAGGGTACAACGTCGACTCGACTCCCCATACGTTCTATCTGCGATTCCATATCAGGGACATTATTGACGCTAACCAGGGTGCCCCATCGACCCTGATTGGAGGACTCGGAACAACGGTCGGCACCGGAACAGGTGGCACCGGCAACCCCGTTGGAGAGCCCACCGCCGGACCTCCCCCGCCTATCGCTCCCCCGCCCCCCATTGGGGTGCCAACACCCCCGCCTATCGGTGGCGGCACCGACGGAGGAACTGGGACACTACAACAGCGATTCTGGTTCCTGAACTGACGGTATCGAGGTGACCTCACGTGGCGGAGATAGACTGTTTCATCGCATCGATACGGCAACAGGAATCAGGTGGTAACTATGGGGCGTACAACTCGGGGTCCGGTGCAGCAGGTGCATATCAGTTTGAACCTGGCACCTGGCGATACGCCCTTAGTCTCGCTGGACTCGGGAACTGGTCGTCAACCCCAGCGAATCAAGCACCGGTATGGGTCCAAGACAACGCAGCGAAAGCGCTCATGGGGTCGTACTTCAACCAATTCGGGTCTTGGTTCAATGTGGCGGAAGCTTGGTACGGAGGTCCCGGGGCTGTTGGGCATCCTGATTGGGGCGGTGGACCGGGTTACCCGAATGTGGGCCAGTACGCCACCGAAGTAATCAACCGAATGAATGAATACTGCTCAGGTGCGGGAATCCCGCCCGTAGGCACCGGCCCCCCTTCCCCGGGGCCGGTCCATTTCAACCTGGATAGCATCACCCAGGCTTGGGCATACGCTCAAGACACGTACGGCAAACACACCGGTGATGCCGTGACACAGTTCAGGAACCTAGCTCAATGGTGAGGTGAAGAGCAATGGACGTCGTTTACAGGGCGTGGGGATATATCCAGTGGGTGTTCAACCAATGGATCCCCGACAAGGTGAACAGCATCCGCAACTCCGGACGACTCTGATAGGAACGTGACAGCATGAGCTCACCTACTCCGCAATGGTCCGTCACCAGTGTGATTCCCTTCACCGACTTCAAGCCTGGGATTGGCCCGCAACAGGGATTCAACGTCAATTTCATCACTGTCAAGGGTCAGTCAGGATCGGTGTTCGTTCCTACCGCCCAAATCCAGGATAAGATGTTCGTGGCGGCACTGGTTCAATCAACGGTCGATGCTCTTCACGGCATTCTCGACTTGACGCCGGGGAGGTGACTGACCGATGCCAGTCGCTCTAGCCGCTCTGCCAGAGGTCATGTTGGCCTTTGTGGCGCTGTGTGTCATCATCGGCGGGGCTCTGCTTATCGAGTATATCGGCAGAGCGATTGGCATCGGAATTCACATTCCCGGTTTGTCGTACCTTGTCAACTGGGTTCAGGATGCCAGCAATGGGGCATTGCGTGCAATGTCAGGATTCCTCGATTCCGTAGTTCGAGGGACAGTTTCAGCAATTACGGCAATTCCGATTGCCATATCCAACCTTGTCGGCGCTATTGAAGCGTTCGCGTGGGCCCACTGGGTGTGGCTACACACGCTTATCAACGACACAATACCAAGACTGTGGAACTCGCTATGGGCACAGATAGCCAACGTATACCACTACTACAACGCATACATCTCCCAGATATACAACAGTCTTACTAACTATATCGACTGGGTAGAACGTTACCTGATCGGTTTAGTCAATACGGCCGAATCTGCCGTGATAGCATACGTCGGCCAAGTCGAGTCATACATATTGCGGTTACTGAACGATGGGCTAGCGTCGGCAACGGCCTACGCCCTGGGGTTGTACAACAGCGCCATCTCGTTCATTAACAACATCTACAACACGATAATGGGCTACATCGCTCAACAGGTTGCACGATTGGAAGCGTATGCCTTATCTCTCGCCAATTGGGCTATACAGCAGGCGGTCAGCATTGCGGAGCAGTATGCGAAACAGTACGCGGACTGGGCTATCGGCGTGCTCCTCAATACTCTTACATTCGGAACGGCGACTGCGCTTGCACCCGCCTGGCCCCGGGTCGTCGACGCCATCGACGCCATTACAGCAGCCATCCCCGGAGTACTTGAGGATGTACTGGCAGACATTAGGGCTATTCCACGAGTATTGCCGCTCTCTATCCCGGGAATCCTGGCTGCGCTACTCGGAATCATCTCGCTTGTTGCGGAATACGTGGCCAGGTGTGGAACGGACCTATGCAAGAATCTCCATGGATTCGGCGATGAAGTAGCGAGCCTTAATGATGCGGCACTCACGGCCGGAATGATTGCGTTCATCATAGCAGCCGTTGAATCGCCAGAAGCTACGGCACGTGAAACCGACGTAATCGGTATCGAGCCGCTTGTCGATGTTGGTAAAGGGTTCGCGGATGTCATTGGCACTGTGTTTTAGGGAGCGCGGTAATGGGTGTAAAAGACGTCCTTGGCGGGCTTCTTGGCAAAGAATCGATGGCAAGGCAGTTCTTTGTCTGGAATGTAGCAGGCGCTATCGTCAATGCAGGGTTAGAACCCTATCTCACGGCATTGTCTTCCGACGTGAACGCCAACAACCCATTAAAGCCATTGTCACCAAACGACTTGGCAGACATGGTCGTGCGCGGTGTTATCGAGCACGCAGAGGCGGCACTCACGGCGGCTAAATCAGGCGTCAATGGGACCGACTTCAACCTGTTAGTACAGAATACCGGCGAACCACCATCCGCCCTGGACATGTTGCAGCTCATGCGAAGGGGCAAGGTCGCCCGGGATGACGTCATTCGGGCGGTCAAACAGTCACGTATTAAGGACGAGTGGGTTGACACGATTCTGGAGTTGGGCCTTGAGGTTCCCACGCCGGCCGATATTCTCCGCGCGACACTACAGGGACAGATTGACCGTGATGGCGGTAGGGCTCTATATGAAAAGCTTGGTGGAGACCCTGAATACTTCCAACTCATGTTCAACACGGAAGGGTCTGCCCCGACCCCGGACCAGGCTGCGACAATGGCTAATCGGGGCATTATTCCGTGGGAGGGCACCGGTCCTGATTCTATCTCGTTCCATCAAGCCTTCCTTGAGGGACCCTGGCGAGACAAGTGGTTAGAGCCATATCGCAAGTCGGCTGAATACTTCCCTCCGCCACGAACCGTGACAGCGATGTACAACAGCGGTGCTCTGAACAAGACGGATGCGGCCGACTTGCTATCACGTCAAGGGCTGAGCCCCGCACTTGTCGCTGCCTACCTATCGGATGCCGCACAGTCCAAGACGAAGAACTTTAAGGAGTTGGCCGCTGGGACTATCGGCACGCTTTATCAGGACCAGGCGATCAGTGACAGTGAAGCCAAGTCTATGCTTATCAAGCTCAAGTACGATGGTACAGAGGCTGATTTCATCATCCTCACGTGGCAATTACAGAGGGAACAGAAGTTCCGAGAGACTGCCATTGGTACAGCCCATACGCAGTATGTGAACCACAAGATCACACGGGATAAAGCCTCGTCGCTATTGGATCAATTCCACGTCCCGTCAAATCAGCGGGACTATCTGTTGGCATTGTGGGACCAGGAACTATCGGCGAAAGTCACCCTGTTGACTGCCGCAGAGATTAAGAAGGCGGTAACCAAGCTGAACGCTGACCCGCAGTGGGCGATAGACCGACTGTTGCAGAGAGGCTATAGTCAGGAAGACGCAGAGATATACATGGCTATCTAGGAGTGACGTCATGGCGGTTGTCAATTCAGGTGACCCGGTGTCCACGTTGAAAGACGCGCTGGACGCATACACGTCAGTGCAAGAGACCATGATTGCAGAGGCTGCCAAGCTTAAAGACCCCTCCCCCACTCCCGAACCTCCTGTCGATATCACTCGTGAGGGAGGTGCGGGGGGTGCCGTTTCTTCTCGGTATTGAGCATCGCTCGGATGGGCTTACTCATCTGCAATACGATGACGGTCCGACACGACGGGTCAACGTGCTGACGTTTACGGCTATGGCCAGCGTGACGCTGGACGTTCCCGCTGATCAGCTCTTATCCCCCACGTTGTCGACCGTGCGCCCCCCGGATCGTAGGAGGTCACGCTTGTGACGATCGACGGTATTGATATCAGCAATAACAACCCGGACCAGGATTACAGTCAGCATGACTTCGTGTTCCTCAAGGCTACTGAGGGCGAGACGTATCAGGATGCTACTTATAGCAGTCGCCATGCTGCTATCAGGACCGCCGGAAAGGTCTGTGGCGCATACCTATTTTATCGCACCGCGAGTACTCCCGGGAAACACGTGGAGTGGTTCCACACCGTTGCAGCAATCCAGCCCGGTGATATTGTAGCGCTCGACTTCGAGAATGACGGAACCTGGGGTCAATTCAGCAACCAGGCTCTAGCCGGTATGGCGACACAGACCATGCAACTGCTGTTGTCGACGTACACACAGAACCGAGTTGTCCTCTACTGCACCCTATGGACCTACAACAACGTCATTGCCCCATTCAACGTGCCACTCGGGGATGGACTGTGGTTGGCGGAGCCGTCCAATACGCCTGCAATCCCCTGGGTGTTCTGGCAGTACGGGCAAAGCGGTGTCGACCTCGATAAGGGCAACTTCGACTCTGTCGACCGACTTCGTATCTGGGTTTACAGCAAAGGTCAGCTACCGCCCGGTGTGAACACCGGAGAAGTAGAATGGAATGGCAATATGGGTATGGGCTGGTTCCCGGCGGGAACGAACGAGTACTATCACCTGATGTTCCCGTGCGGGCCCGATAATTCCGAGCTTGCTCAATGGGGGGCATTCTCGCTCTCCATTGGTAGCGGAGGGGGAACCGCTGATTGTCACGTGTGGTTTGTGGGGACTGTTGATATCAAATCGGACCAGGGGCCAAGGTACCTTCAAGACTTCGATGTCACCCTTAAGCAAGACGCGCGTAGGGAGTGGGCAACCCCGCCCAATACGGATCAAATCGGCATCCTGATTCGGAGCGCAAACTCCCGAGTCGCCTGGTGTTTGGAACTCAAGGCCAAGTAGGGTCTTTGCCTACTCTTTACCTCCGGCGCCCCCCGCCTTGCGTAACAGTATGGTCACAACTTGCCCTGTAGGTGTTGCTATCAGCCGTCCATATGGGAGGGTCATATGACCACAACCCAGGTGGAGGCTGACAGTCATGAACAAGCTTTTCATTAAGCTATATGAGTCGGAGTTGTTCCGATTCGCGCGAGAGGCTCACGAGGCTAGGTTCCCGGCGTTCGCGTGGAAGACCACCGCGTGTGACGTTATGAGCCTGCCCGTGGGTACGCGGCCGACCGTGGGCCAGATGGTGGGCCAGCGTTACACCTGGTCTCACCTCTGGCTCAATATGACGCTGCGATTCGAGCCGATGACTACCGTCAGGTGGGCGGAGTACCTGGAAAACCAGGAGGAGAGCATCTTCAACGCGCTCTCTTACCTGGGGAGCACGCCGGACCGTATCGAGCAGAACCTCAAGCTCATGGGCGTTGTGGGCGACGGTATGGAGTCGTGCGACTGCCCCATGGCTCACTTCTTCCACGGCGTCTATGGCGCATGGTTCGCAGACATCTCTCGCGTGAACAGCCAGGTCGACTTCGTCACGTGCGACAACCCGGGCCAGGTGGCCCAGTTCATTCAGGAATTCGACGGCGAGAAGCGCCCCGAGGTCGACCTGTTTCCCGATCGTCTCGCCATCCTCTGACATGGCGAATGAGTCGGACGCCCTTGCGCTGCTTAAGCGGCTACAAGGGCGCTCCCCCGCCCCAGTATGGCCAATGCTCACCATTCTTAAGGAACTTGAGCGGCTGACAGCGTCGGCTCGGTTCGCTGAAATGGTGACGTTGACCGACCTTGTCGAGTGGGTCCATAAGGAGCCTGCTCGGCTTGAGGCGTTGTGTCGCGTTTTGGTGTTGGTGATGGCCGCCGGTCAGATTGACTCGCAGGATATCACTGCCATGATTACGCAGATTCATAGCGCGGAGCGGGACCGGCGTAAGCCGATTACACTCATTCGTGAGCCAGGTGACAGGTTGTCCCAAAGGCTGTTCTGAGGAGTATAGGTGACGACTCGCCACACTCCGGTAATCACGGTGCCGGAGGTTGTTGATTTGCGCATGTGGCCTACCGACAAGGGTATGACCATTCGGGTTCGGGGCTGCTATGACCAGGTCAATCAGCCTGCCGAATTGAGCATCCGCAGTATTCATGCGGCACGTGCGCTCATTGCCAGGCTAACCACCTACTGCGACGCCATAGAGGAGGTCTGTGGCAACGATGGTGGCTGACGTCCGTCATAAGATCCGTATGCGGTTGCGGGCGGCTCTTAAGGCGATTCGGGCGGATGCCCGACCGGGTGGCGTGCTGTTACAGGTGTTCAATGTGGCCAAGGTGGACAGTCAGGTTAATGACGCACTCAAAGACCACTATCGGACATGGGTATCACGCGAGTTCCCCGGATGTCGTATCGAGTTCACGCGCAAGAATATCTACATATACTTGCCAGACAACTACGGCGTTGGTCGCGCTCCCGTAATGGACCCGATGCCTGTAGACCTGGTGAATGTGTTCCATCCCGTCAAGGAGGCTGGCTTCTAGTGGAATTCGTCGTATGGCTGCTCATGCAAGCCAGAGAGCGATTGTGGGACACCGTGCCCCAGGATGGCACGGCCGCTCAAACGCCACGGTCTCAGGCTACGCTCGACCTGATTCACGTGCTGAATGAGGTCCTGTCATGGGCCGACCGCTCGCACTATGGCGACTCGGGGGAGATTCTCCCGATTGCCAGCGTGGAACGTCAGGCTTTCTATGACGTGCTGAATGTCGCCGTGAAAACGACGATTGACAGTCTGCGGGACTGGGATCCCGCCAATGAGGACATGATGAGGCGTGATATGGTCACGCACCTCATCGCGTTGGACACCGTGGCTAGCAAGGTGTGCCAGCCATACTACGTCAGCCAGATGGCGACCATTGGTAGTCTGGCTATCTTCGGAAAGGGGTCAGACCTTGACGGAACCGTCAGTGGGTCCGTTGTCGCAGATGATGATGGACAACGGGGACATGATCCAGGAAATGATTGACACCATTGGTCCGGCGGCTGTGGCAGAGTTTTTCATTAACGCCGGGGCAGGCATCGCCGCTGCTTTCGACGTTACTGATCTCAACCCCGGCAACGTTCCGTTTCTCGGAGGGGAATCGCAGGAATGAGCGGCAAGAAGGTTGATTCCGTCACCGGTGAAGTCGAAGTGGCCGACGTGGTCACTGCGGCTGTGGAACCGGCCAAGCGGCGTGGCGACGTCATTTCCGCGTACCTCCACAAGGACGTTGCGACGGTGGACGTCAATCCGACTGACACTCACCGTCAGATCATCGAAGAAATCATGGAAGCCCAGACGCTGGACGATCTTCTGGCCAATGAAGAGCCGGAAGACATGGTTAACTTCGTTGGTCGCGTGATCATCATTCGTGACTACTCGATCAATGATTCCGACTTCGCGGAAGGTGCTCCCATCTATGTTGCCCTCAAGGTGACGGATGAGGAGAGCGGAGAGCGTCGAGTTATCACTACCGGCGAACAGAACATCATGGCTCAGGTGATCACGGCCAAGGAGCGCGGGTGGCTGCCTCTGAAGTGCCGGCCGATTCAATCCACCCGTCCTAACCGGCACGGCCGGTACCTGATTCGACTCGGAAAGGCAGACGACTGATATGGCCAAGGTTGTTGTTCTCACCTGTGAGTTGGACGGCGATTTCGACAGTGCGGAGAACCGCGTTGTCACCGCGAACGTCTGCGGCCACCGGGTCGAGCTGTGCAAGAAGCACCGGGTGATGCTGCTGACCCAGGTCGGAGTGTCGGAGGAGCACGCCGTTGCCTACTGCGACGTCTACGACCAGCGAGAGGGCATCAAGGGCACGAACCCGACGGTTGCTCAGGTTGTCGAGATGCTGACCACGCAGCAGGCCGAGGGCCAGGCGGCCGAAGAGCCGGCTCAGGAGCCGGCTCAGGAGCTGGTGACGGAGCCATCGACGGAGGAGACTGAGACCGAGACTCCGGCGGCTAAGAAGCGCCGGTAGGCTCATGATCCACTAGATACGGACATCCGCCCCCGGTCCGGCTGGCAGCCGGTCGGGGGCGGATGTCGTACTACGGGAGGTGCTCATGCCACACCAATCCCTATCCCAGTTGGCAGAGGCTAGCTGCCAAGGGGGACCATACCATGGCTAACCTTCACGCACCCGGTTGGGTTGCGGCAGGCATTAGGGCCGGTCTTTCCGCTGCTGCTGCGTTGCGGGATTACAGAGCCGCCGGAGGTGCCATTCGTGACACGGTATGGCGCAAACTCTATGCGGAACAGAAGGCGTCGGTGGGTAACCAGATTGAGGAGGTCACCGCTCCGCTTAACACAACGCCGGGGGCTAGTGAGATTTTCCCCATGACCACTAAGAGGGCTAGGGGCTATTTGCAGACTGTGGACATTTACACGCGACTAAAGGGCACTGATATTGTCACCAGTCGCGCGTTTATGCTCACGACGAATACTCTCATGACCCGGGCTGACGCCTTGTCGACCGCTCTAACGCAGATGCAACAGGCTGCTGACGAGGGGCGATATGACGAGGTGATTCTGGGGGGTGTTTACACCGGTACTCGGGAAATGACACCCGGGGAGGTGTCGTGAACCGCATGGTGCCGGCTCATTACATTCGGCGAAATGAGAAGGCGAATGTGCCTAGCCGATTGGTGGTTTTGGATACCATTCCTCGTCGCGTTCGCGTTGGGGAAACTGAATCGCAATCGTGGTGGTTCGGAGTAGTCAGCTTCAATCACTGGACCCGGCACGGTAGATTGATTCAGGAATATCGTAAGTACACCGATGCCGGTCTAATGTGGAAGGAAATTGGTGACTTCACCCGGCCAAAGCGCAGAACCATCCTCTACAGTCACAACTTGCCTTACGATCTACGCATTGCTGACGGTCTGCGACACCTGTCAGGCTTGGCATTTAAACTGGAATCGATCCGGTTGGCCAACCAAGGGGCTTGGTCACGTTGGACACGTGACAAAGCTTCCCTCACACTCTGCGATTCGTCGTCTATCTTCCCTGTGCAGCTCTCTCGCCTGGAATCACTACTCGGGAGTCATCGAATTGCACCTACGGATACAGACGATATCGACGTCTGGGGTGATTACTGTGCTGTCGGAGTACAGCACCTCACCGACATCCTACGACAGTATTTCGACTGGCTTAAAACCGGCGTTGCGGGTAACTGGCAACTGACCGGAGCAGGGCAGTCATGGGCACATTGGAGGCATAGCCATTACACGCATCCCGTATTGGTCCACCCTGATGATGAGGCTATCAAAGCTGAACGCCGTGCTATGTGGACTGGCAGGGCGGAGAACTGGTCATGGGGAAAAGACCTGGACGCCCCAGTTTATGAGTGGGACTGGGCTAACTCATATCCCCGTATCGGTCGTGACTACGACGTACCCGTTCGCTTGGTGGGCACAGCTCGAACGGCGAACGCGACCGAGCTACCGCGCCTGGCAGAGCGATACACGATTCTTGCCGACGTTACTATTCGCACCGAACAGCCCGTGGTTCCAACCCGACGCGACGGTAGAATCCTCTGGCCGGTCGGAGAGTTTAAATCAACCCTGTGGTGGCCCGAGATTGAGGCAGTCCTATCCGAGGGCGGTACGGTCACACCACATTGCATATGGCTTTATCGATCGGAGCCAGCCCTACAGGAATGGGGGACCTGGATTATCAACCAGGTCCATGGAAAGGGTGCAATCGCCTATCCTTGGGTTCCCCTCGTTCTCAAGCACTGGTCACGCACACTCATCGGTAGATTCGCAACCCAATACCAGAACTGGGAGGAGTTTGGGACCGAACGGGACTCTAAGGTTCAGGTCGGGAAGCTGTTTGACGTAGACACCGGGCTTATGACCGATGTTATGCAAGTTGGGCACGACTTGCATATCATGACGGGGTTGAGTGAAAGTGACGACTCGTGTCCTCAGATCACCAGTTATATTATGTCAGTAGCGCGACGACGGTTATGGGATGCGTTGCAGGCAGTTGGCTCGGAGAATGTGCTTTATATGGACACAGACTCTCTGATAGTCAACATGGAAGGTCATGTAATCCTGACAGAGCTTACGAAACTTGGCCAGTTCAATGGACTGCGGCTAAAAGACAGGCACAGGGGCTATGAAATCTATGGCCCCAGGTCTGCTATCATTGGTTCTCGTCGCGTGTTCGCTGGGATGCCTAAAGCGGCAGTAAGGACGGGAGAGAAGACCTTTCAGGGTGAAGTGTGGACCAATTTGGAGAAGTCCCTATCTATTGGAGAGGCTGACCGTGTCACCATTCAACCGCGAACATTCACAGTCCGATATAACGACAACCGGCGACAACGAGCCGAAGGTGGCCGTACCGTTCCCCACCGACTGGGACCCGAAGCGTGACGGGTTCGGACCCATGTACGAGGGGGACGCACCCGGAGCGATTCGCGGGGCGCTCAGGGGCTCACGTAGCCCCAAACGCAAGCCATTCGTCGTGTATTGGGTCGGTGTTCTCCTCAAGACGAGTTTCGTCATGGCGACATTGATCGGGTTGTGGAAGCTGACAACCATATTCATGTTGTGGGTCCACCCCTGGCCGTAGCCCCCGCCGTATCATAGGTACAACCGAATAGACAACCCCTT
>Ga0070714_100002115_pt1 | contig 14578 bp, 8 predicted proteins | sample LARL83metaG_FD_65450 | JGI IMG/M metagenome (GOLD analysis project Ga0070714, IMG submission 65450) | Corn, switchgrass and miscanthus rhizosphere microbial communities from Kellogg Biological Station, Michigan, USA - LAR L8-3 metaG | ecosystem: Host-associated > Plants > Roots > Rhizosphere ...
TGCGCGTTGTAGCGCTGCTGGTCGATCGAGAAGGAGCCGTCACCGATGATGGCGATCCCGCGATCGGTGGCGGCGATCAGGTCCTCGAACGACTGCTCCTTCTCGCCCGGCAGGAGCGACACGTTCGGCATGCGCTGGAACTGCACGTTGTCCCAGTTCTGCGCGTACGAGCAGCCGTGCGAGCGCGTCTCGCGACCCTGCTTCTTGTACCACCAGTCGAGCCACGAAGCCTGCTCGCGCGTGGTCTGGTAGTCGTTGACGATCCCCTTCTTGATGATGAGAAAGGGCTCGGGCTTCACGCCTTCATCGTCCCAGCCGACGGTGCCGAGGCAGCCGACCTGGTTGCGATCGCCCTGGATGTTCATGAGCTCGGGGCCGTACTTGAACTGCCCCAGCATCTTCTCCGGCGGCGAGACGAAGCTCGTGCCGGCGTAGTTCGCCTCGTAGCCCATCGCGCGGTCGAGCTCCGTGGGATGCGCCACCGACTCGTGGATCGTGAGCCAGAGATGCGATGGGTGGAGCACCAGATCGTAGCGCCCCACTTCGACGGGCTTCGCGGTGAGCTTCTGCACCGCTTCCTCGCCCCACTGCTGCGCGTGGCCCGGCAGATCGCGCTCGAGCACGTACTCCCAGCCGCGTCCCATGGGCGCCGCGATGTTCGTGCGATTCTGGAAGTCGCTCTGGTCGGCGTTGATCGCCGTGATCTGCATCAGGGGCCACGAGCGGACGGCGGTCTGCTGGGTGAGCGAGCCCTCGCTGTTCGCGTAGCTGCGCTCCTCCTTCACGAAGAACAGACCGCTGAAGATGTACTTGACGCCCTTCACCTTCAGCGCCTCGCCGTTCGCCTTCAGAAGCAACGAAGCCTTCTCCTCCACCGAGACGTCCCACGGATCCTTCGTGTAGGCGCTCTTCCACGTGCCGACACTGGGCGGCGCGGGCGTGAGCACCACGGGCTTGTCGCGGGCCGCGCGGTTGGCCTTGGCGATCGAGACCGCCTCCTTCGCAGCTGCGGACACTCCGTCCTTCGTCAGAAAGCGAGTGGCGGCGAAGCCCCACGTGCCGTCCACGAGTGCGCGGATGCCGCATCCCATGGAATCGGTGTCGACGACGTTCTGGATCTGCTGCTCGCGAGTGAAGACGAAGTTCTGCCGCTGCCGGCCGATGCGGACATCGGCGTAGCCTGCGCCCGCAGCCTTGGCCGCGGTGAGCCCCGTCATCATGAGCTCCTTGATGGTGGACTCGGGAATCTCCTCGAGCGGAGGGGTGGACGCGAACGCGGTCGCAATGCCTCCGGTGGCTTTCCACGCATTGGCGGCGGCTACCGCGGCCGCCACCTGTGCGCTCTTCTTCAGAAAGTCTCTTCGATCTGTCATTAGACGGCGTCGCTCAGGCTGGTGAAGTTGAAGTCGTGTGCCTTGATGGGTGGCACGACGATCGCGAATCCCGGGCTGCCGTCCTCGCTCGCACTGACTCGAACCGATGGGCCCATGGCATCCAGATTGTTCAGCATGAAAACGGGAGATTCGTTGTAGCGCAGATTCTTGACGGCCTTCGTGATCTTACCGTCCTCGATGAGGAACGTGCCATCGCGCGTGAGCCCTGTATAGAGGACGGTGCGTGGATCGACCGGGCGGATGTACCAGAATCTGGTGACGAGAATCCCGCGCTGCGTCGACGCAATCAGGTCCTCCATGCCGGACGTCCCACCCACCATCCTCAACGATCCGATCAACGGTGTCGGTGTCTTCCCCTGCTTCTGCGCCCAATAGCGATCGTACGCGAGATTGCGTACGACGCCGTTCTCGATCCACATCGTCTTCTTTACCGGAAGTCCTTCCGGCGTGAACGGCAGTGCCGCCGCGTCGGGATCGAGTGGATCCGAGACCAGCGTCACGCGCTCATCTACGACCTTGAGCCCCGTTTTGTTTCCGCCACCCTGCTTCGTGAAGAAGCTGCGTCCCTCATCCGCGCTGCGCGCGTTGAGCGCGAACGCCAGCAGCTGCACCAGATTTCCGACTGCCGTGGGCTCGAGCACCACCGTGTAGCGCCCGGGCTCGATGGCCACGGGATTCATCGATGCGCGCGCCTTCTCGATCGCGCGCGCGCCGAGTGCTTCGGGATCGATGTGCGACCAATCACTGTGCGAGGCCCCCGCCCATCCGCTCGAGCTTCCGTCGGGTGCGCGCACGGTCGTCGTCATCGCTGCGCCCGTTTCGCGTCCGTAGGCGAACAGCCCCTTGTTCGTGGCGATCGCGTAGGCCTGCGCATCCGATTCGATGTAGCCGGTCGCGGCGAGCTTCGCGGCGCGCGACGGCTCCGTCACCGCCCGCACTGCCGCGGCACGACCCGCGGGATCGAGCCCCGCCGTCACCGCGCTCCATCCCGGCGAGACGTCGTACGTTTGGGGGCCGAGCTCGGGCATCGACTCCGGATCTTCCGGCGCGAGCCTGGCGAGCCGCTCGGAGAGGTCGACGGCACTCTTGAGCGACGCATCGTCGAGCTTGTTGGTGGTCGTGCTCGCGCTGCGCGTCCCGAAGGTGCTGCGGATGGACACGGTGACGTTGGCGTTGTCGCCACCACTCGAGACCTGGTTCACCGCGTACCGCGTGTTGCCGCGCGCGCCGCCCACGATCGACACGCGCGTCTGCTCCGCCTTCGCCATCCCGAGGACGCGCGTGGCCAGGGCGTGCGCGTCGTCCTTCGAGAGCACGCCCGCGGGATCGAACAGCGAGCGGGGGCTCATGCCTTCCTCCCGGTGTTGATCACGTTGATGTTCCGGAAGCGCGAGGGCACGCAGCCATGGCTCACCGCATTCGACTGACTCGGCTGACCCTTGCCATCGTTGAACGCGCCGCCCAGCTGGTAGCTCTTCTTCCCGCCGATCATGTCCATCGAGTTCCAGAAGTCGGGCGTGCGCATCTGGTACGCGACGTCCTTGAGCATGCCGACGATCTTGCCGCCCTTGATCTCGTAGAAGAGCTGGCCGCCGAACTGGGCATTGTAACGCTGCTGGTCGATCGAGAAGGAGCCTTCGCCGACGATCGCGATCCCGCGATCCGTTGCGGCGATGAGGTCCTCGAACGACTGCTCCTTTTCTCCGGGAAGGAGCGAGACGTTCGGCATGCGCTGAAACTGGATGTCTTCCCACGACTGCGCATACGAGCACCCGTGCGAGCGGGCGGTCTTTCCCTGCTTCTTGTACCACCAGTCCAGCCATGGCGCCTGCTCGCGCGTGGTCTGGTAGTCGTTGACGATCCCCTTCTTGATGATGAGGAAGGTGTCCGGCACCACGCCCTCGTCGTCCCATCCGCAGGCGGAGAGCGATCCGGGCTGCGAGCGGTCACCCTGGATGTTCATGATCTCGGGACCATATCGGAACTGCCCGAGCATCTTCTGCGGGGGTGAGACGAAGCTCGTGCCCGCGTAATTGGCTTCGTACCCCATCGCGCGATCGAGCTCGGTGGGATGCGCGATCGATTCGTGGATCGTGAGCCAGAGATGGGTGGGATGCAGCACGAGATCGTAGCGACCCACATCGACGGATTTGGCGCCGAGCTTCTGCACGGCTTCCGTGGCCCAGCGCGTGGCGTTGTCGACGAGCTTCGCGTCGCGCACGTGCTCGTAGCCGCGTCCCATCGGCTGAACGTCGTTCGACTGGCGCGACTGAAAATCGGAGAAGTCGGGAGCGACGGCCGTGACCGTCATCTGCGGCTGCGACCTGTAGATCGTCTGCACGACGTAGGTGCCATCGCTCGTGGCGAGCGTCTTTTCCTCGCGCAGGAAGAACATTCCCGAGTTCACGAACTTCGCGCCCTGCACCTTGAGCGCTGCGGCGTTGGCGTCGAGCAGCAGTGCGACCTTTTCCTCGATCGGCACATCGAACGGATCGATGTCCGCGGGTCCGCGCCACGTGCCACTCGGCGTCGGCGTGACGGGCGCGAGCACGACGGGGCGCTCGAGCGCGGCGCGATTCGCCTGCGCCTGCGCCACCGCCTGTCGAGCCACACGAACCATCTCGTCGGCAGCGAGCTCGCGGCTCGCGGCGAAGCCCCATGCGCCGTTGACGAGCACGCGCACGCCGAAGCCGAAGGTTTCGGAATCGCTCAACGACTGCACGCGATGCTCGCGCGCCTGGATGGCCTGATTGCGATTCTGGCTGATGCGCACATCCGCGTATTCGGCGCCGGCGGACTTCGCGGCATCGAGCGCGCGCATCGCGAGCTCCTTGAATGTCGGATCGGTGAGCGGCGGCGATGTGGGGGAGGCGATGCGGTACTGCGGGGGGAGGCGATACGCCGCGAGGCCCAACGCCGCGGCAGAGGACAGCTGCAGGAACTCACGTCTCGTATGAGGCACTCATCTCCTCGGCGCATGGCGCCTGTCGTTCTGGCGCGAATATAGGAATGTAAAAAAACGCACGCAATAGCGCAGACGTTGAAGAAGGTCGCATGACGCGAACGAGATGCGAGATGAAGCATGTGTGCGGGACCATGCGCGAGACAGCGGTGCGCGCGTGAGCGACGGTGCATCACGAGCGTTGCGGCGCGGCACTCGAGCATCGACGAGCTCGATGAATCGACACGCCGAACACGAACGAGCACACGCGCGCGGCCGCACATCGGCTTCTTCGTACGTGTCCGTCCGTGTCCGTCTTCGTTCAGTTTCACACCGCGGTCGATGGCAGCCCGGGAGCGGGAACGCGGAATTGGGGTATTACATCAGGCTCGCGTGGCGCCGCGCGGATGCGCGATAGGCGAGCTGAGGAAGTTTCGCGCACGGCGCGGACGCGCCCCCGCGCGTCGCGGGCTCAACGCGTATCCGTTATTATAGAGATGGGAACGCGGATCCAGTCTCGATGTACCCCAGCGACTGAACGAGATGCCGACGCTAACGATCGACGGACGTGAAGTGACGGTGCCGGAAGGCACCACGATTCTCGAGGCGGCCCGCTCGATGGGTCTCGCGGTGCCGACGCTCTGCTGGTACCCGAAGCTGCCGATCGTGGGCAACTGCCGCATCTGCCTCGTGTCCGTGGAGGGCACGCCCAAGCTCGTGGCCTCGTGCGCCACGCTGGCCGCGGATGGACAGAAGGTCACGACCGAATCGCACGCCGCGGTCGAGAACAGAAAAGCCGTGCTCGGCATGCTGCTGGAGCGCTATCCGGTGGAGGAGATCCCGGACGGCGGTGCTCGCAACGAGTTCGAGGAGTACGTGCGCCGCTACGAGGTGCCCACGGCGAAGCGCTCGTCGCTCGGCCTGCGCACCGGCGACGAGCGCGAGGGAGATCCGCTCATCCAGCACGACATGTCCACGTGCATTCTCTGCACGCGCTGCGTGCGCGCATGCGAGGACATCCAGGTGGTGGGCGTGCTGGAAACCGGCTATCGTGGCGAGCACGCGGAGATCATCGTCGGCTCGGATGGCAACCCCGAGCACGCGGGATGCACGTGGTGCGGCGAGTGCGTGCGCGTGTGTCCCACCGGCGCGATCCACGACATCATCCCGCTCGCCAAGATGAAGGCGGAGTCGCTGCGCGAGCCCGTGCGCGAGGTGCGGAGCGTGTGTCCGTACTGCGGTGTCGGCTGCCAGATCGATCTGGAGGTGCGCGGCAACGACATCCAGCGCGTGCGGAGCCCGTGGATCGAGGAGACGACGCCGAACATCGGATCGACGTGCGTGAAGGGCCGCTTCGGCTTCGACTTCGCGATGCATCGCGACCGGCTCACCACGCCGCTCATCCGCAAGGGCTGGGTGAAACGCGACGGCAAGTGGTCGTGGGAGCCGTCGGCGGAGCAGACCGCGAAGTGGGGGCGCCGCAACGGGCCGTGGATGATCGTGTCGGAGGAGGCACAGACGCACAAGCGGCGTCCGAAGTTCAATCCGCTGCAGAAGCTTCCGCTGCTCGATCAACCCCTCGGCGACGCGCGCGATCGCGTGGCGACGCCCGCGAGCTGGTACGAGCCGTTCCGCGAAGCGACGTGGGATGAGGCGCTCGATCTCGCGGCAAGCCAGATGCTGAAGCTGCGCGACACGAGAGGGCCGAACAGCCTCGCCGTGTTCTCCTCGGCCAAGTGCACCAACGAGGAGAATTATCTGCTGCAGCGCCTCCTGCGCGCCGCGATCGGCACGAACAACATCGATCACTGCACGCGTCTCTGCCACTCGTCCTCCGTGAGCGCGATGCAGCGCGCGATGAGCACGAGCGCGGCGTCGGGATCGATGCGCGAGGTCGAGACCGAGAGCGACGTCATCTTCATTCTGGGCGCCAACACCACCGAGTCGCACCCCGTGTTCGGCGCCGCGATCAAGCGGGCGCAGAGGCGAGGCGCGACGCTCATCGTCGCGGATCCGCGGCGGATCGAGCTCGCGCAGCGCGCGGACATCCACCTGCAGATGCTGCCGGGTACGGACGTGGTGCTGCTCAACTCGATGGTGCACCACATCTTCGAGCAGAAGCTCGAGGATACGAAGTTCATCGAGTCGCGTACGCACGGGATCGACGCGCTGCGCGAGTCGGTGGCGCCGTACACGCCGGAGATGGCGGAGACGATCACCGGAGTGCCTGCGGACACCATTCGGCGTGCCGCCGAGCTGTACGCGAAGGGCCCGCGCTCGGCCACCCTCTGGGCGATGGGGCTCACGCAGCATCACACCGGGACGGACATCGTCACCACGCTGCTCAACCTGCTGCTCGTGACCGGGATGATCGGACGCTGGGGCGCCCCGATGATGCCCATTCGCGGACAGAACAACGTGCAGGGCGCGAGCGATGTGGGAGCGATCCCGATGTCCTATCCGGACTATCTCCCGGTGGAAGATCCGAAGGTGCGCAAGATCTTCGCGGACGAGTGGCACGTGCCGGAGGAGCGGCTGTCGCTCGTACCCGGCCTTCGCGTGACGGAGATCGTGCAGGAGGGAAGCCCCGTGCACGGACTCTACGTCATGGGCGAAAATCCCATCATCTCCGACCCCGACATCTCGCACGCCGAAGAGTGGTTTCACAATCTCGACTTCGTCGCCGTGCAGGATCTCTTTCTCACCGAGACGGCGCGCTACGCGGATGTGGTCCTGCCGGGCGCATCGTTCGCGGAGAAGACGGGAACCGTCGTGAACACGGAGCGGCGCATCCAGCTCATGCACAAGGCGATCGATCCGCCGGGCGACGCGCGCGGCGATCTGGAGATCCTCATCGAGCTGTCGAATCGCGTCGGGCTGCCCACACCCTTCGAGAGCGCGGCGGAGGTCATGGAGGAGATCGCGCGCGTCACGCCGTCGTGGCGCGGCGTGTCGCACGCGCGGCTCGCGAATGGCGGGCTGCAGTATCCGGTCGAGGATTCGCACCACCCGGGCACGGACTTCCTGTTCGCGAGCCACTTCCCCACCACGGATGGAAAGGCGACGCTCGTCGCGGTGGAGTTCCTGCCGCCGGCCGAGTTGCCGGATGCGGAGTTCCCGTTCTTCATGAACACGGGCCGCCAGATGTACCACTGGCACACGGGCACGATGACGCGGCGCGCGCACGGGCTCGACGCGCGCGAGCCGACGCCCACGGTGGAGCTGAATCCGCTCGATGCGGAGGAGCTCGGAATCGAGGACGGCGATCCGGTGCGGATCACGTCGCGTCGCTCCTCGATCGAGATCGCGGTGCGCATCTCGGACCGTGTCGCGCGCAAACAGATCTTCATCCCGATGCACTACCGCGAGGCAGCGGCGAATCTGCTCACGAATCCCGCGCTCGACCCCTACGCGAAGATCCCCGAGTTCAAGGTGTGCGCGGTGCACATCGAGCCGGTGACGCGCAACGGCCAGCGTTTCGGCGCCGACACGCGAAGCGAGCGCGCCGCCATGAGCGACAGCCATGAGCGCCAGCTCGTGGCCGGAGACGACTAAGTGGATCTCGGGATCGACGGAAAAGTTGCGCTCGTCACCGGTGCGTCCAGCGGACTCGGGCGCGCGTGTGCACGTGCGCTCGCGGCCGAGGGGGTGTCGGTTGCGCTGATCGCGCGGCGATCGGAGGAGCTCGAGCGCGTGGCGGCGGAGATCTCCGTCGAATCCAAGCGACGCATCCTCCCGCTCGTGGCGGACGTCACCGACAGCGATGCCACCGCGGCGGCCGTGGCCGAGGCGAAGGCGACGCTTGGGCCGATCGACATTCTCGTCGCCAATGCGGGTGGACCGCCCTCCACCAACTTCGAGACGACGACGTACAAGCAGTACGTCACCGCGATCGAACTGAACCTGCTGTCGTCCATTCGCCTCGCGCAGCTCGTCGTGCCGGGGATGCGCAAGCAGCAGTGGGGGCGCGTGATCTTCCTGACGTCGACCGCGGCGAAGCAGCCGATCGCATCGCTGATCCTGTCGAACACCGCGCGCGCGGGGCTCGCGGGCTTTGCCAAGACGCTGGCGACGGAGTGCGCGCACGACAACGTGCTCGTGAACACGATTCTGACGGGGCACTTCGACACGGATCGCGCGATGTCGCTGGCGGCGGGACGCGCCCAGCGCGAGCACAGCACGATCGACCAGATGCTGCGCGACCGGCGCAAGCTCATTCCGCTGGGCCGCGCTGGTGATCCGGCGGAGCTGGCCGCGGTCGTCGCCTTTCTCGCGTCGCAGCGCGCGAGCTTCGTGACGGGAGTCGCGATTCCGGTGGACGGCGGGCAGATCGCGACGACGTTCTAGCAGTCGCCACGTGGAACTCGACAGGGAACGCCCGTACATTCTTCCGACTCGTACGCACTCATGCTCCGCCACCCAGGAACGCTCGTGCACATGATCCGCCAGGCACTCTGCGCCTGCTTCCTCGTTGCGGCTGCATCCGCGCAGCCGCCGGCTGCGGGCGCCGACAGCGCCACGAAAGGGCTCGAGCGGGAGCTGACGGCAGTCGCGTATCGCCGCATTCACGCCTTCGATGAAGGGGACACGCTCGCGTGGCGGGCGCTGGTGGCGGATGGCTACGTCATCAGCAGTCCGTACGGTGGTGTTTCGACAAAGGCGCAGCAGATCGCGAGCTTCACGCCTCGCTCTCCGGGATACGAGAACGACTTTCGGATCACGGATGTGCAGCTGATTCCGGCCGGGAACGTGGTCGTGATGAACTATCGAATACTCGAGAGCGAGAATTGGGACGGACAGCGCGTGACGACGGCTCCGCTCCGGAAGACCGACGTCTATCAGCGCATCGATGGTCGCTGGCTGATCCTCGCCTCGCACGAGTCGTTCGAGCCCGTGCCTCCGGCCGCGACGGCCACGCGAGCCGCGGAGCAGCGAGCGTATAAGGGACGATATCGACTGACGCGTGCGGTCGTGTACGAGGTGACCTCCGACAGCGCCGGCCTGCTCATTTCGGAGGAAGGTACGGGCAGCCCCACGCGGCTGCTTCACGTCGCCGATTCGACCTTCGTGTTTGCGGGCAGCGAGTATCGTGCGACGTTTACGGGCGGCCGCTCGGGTCGCGCGTCGGCGGTGAAGCTGCGCCTCGCGGGATACGATCTGATCGCGCGTCGCCTTCCGGATCGACCCTGAACGCCTGCACGGAAGTTCCCCTGGTCCCGGTCGGGGTCGCGAGTCCGAGCGCGGCGTCGAACGTTCGTGACACTCTGCACCGTCCATCAATCGAGGAGCGTCGGTGAAAGCGCTGGTGAAGCAGTCGGCGGGACCTGGATTCACGCTCCGCGATGTTCCGGTGCCGACGATCCGTGAAAACGAGGTGCTGATCAAGGTCCGACGTGCCGGCGTGTGCGGCACCGACGTGCACATCTACGAATGGGATGACTGGGCGCGCGGCCGGTGCGTGCCGCCGTTCATCGTGGGCCACGAGTTCGCGGGCGACGTGGTGCAGGTGGGCTCGATGGTGAGCGATGTGAAGGTCGGTGACCGGGTGACGGCGGAGGGGCACATCGTGGACGGCCGCTGCACGCTCTGCCGCACCGGAAACGCGCACGCGTGCCCCTACACCAAGGTGATCGGCGTCGACCGCGACGGCTGCTTCGCGGAGTTCATCGCGATGCCCGCCACGAACGTGTGGCATCTCGATGACAACATCTCGTACGACGTCGGCGGGATTCACGATCCGATGGGGAATGCGTTTCATACCGCCCTCACGGCGGAAATTCCGGGAGCGACGGTGCTCATCACGGGATGCGGACCGATCGGCATCTTCGCGGCGGGCATCTGCCGCGCGGCGGGCGCCTCGCGCGTGATCTGCTCCGATGTGAACGAGACGAGGCTCGAGCTCGCGCGGCAGATGGGCGCGACGGACGTCGTGCATCCCAACGAGCTGGAGGCGCTCGTGAAGCGCGTCACCGAGTTCGGCGTGGACGTGGTGCTCGAGATGTCGGGGGTGCCCTCCGCGATCCATCAGGCGTTCGCGCTCGTGCGTCCCGCCGGGCGCGTGCAGATGCTTGGCGTTCCCGCCAAGCCCATGACCTTCGACTTCGCGACGGAGCTCGTGTTCAAGGGTGTGACCGTGTACGGTGTGACCGGCCGCCGCATGTACGACACCTGGCATCAGATGACACGCTTTCTCCGCTCGGGCGCGTTCGATCCGACGCCCGTCATCACTCATCGCTTTCCGCTCGAGCGCGCCGACGACGCGATCGCCGCGATCAAGTCGGGCGCTGCCGGCAAAGTCATCTTCGACATCGCGTGATCAGATGAACCAACGATTCTCGAAGGAGCTCCAGTCGCAGCTCGATGAGCTCAAGCGTGACAGGGTCTACAAGACGCTGAACCATCTCGACTCGCCGCAGGCTGCGCACGTGACGATGGAAGGGCGCGGCGACGTGCTGATCCTGTCCTCGAACAACTATCTCGGGCTCTGCAGCGAGCCGAGTGTCGTGGAAGCCGGAAAGAAGGGACTCGACCGCTTCGGAGCCGGCACCGGGAGCGTACGCTTCATCTGCGGCACCTTCACCGTGCATCGCGCGCTCGAAGAGGCCATCGCGCGCTTCAGCGGCACCGAGTCCGCGCTGTCCTACGTCTCCGCCTGGAACGCGAACGAAGGGTTCACGGCCACCGTGGTCCAGGAGGGCGACTTCGTCATTTCGGATGCGCTCAACCACGCCTCGATCATCGACTCGGTGCGCCTCGCCAAGGCGATCACGAAGTGCACGACGGCCGTCTACAAGCATTCGGACATGGACGACCTGCGGGAGAAGCTCGCGGGGGCGAAGAGCGCGCGTCGCCGGATCATCTGGACCGACGGCATCTTCTCCATGGAGGGCGACATCGCGAAGCTCCCGGAGATTCTGGAGCTCGCCCGCACGTACGATGCGATCGTGGTGATGGATGACTCGCACGCGACGGGCGTGCTCGGCGCGCACGGGCGCGGCACGGCCGAACATTGCGGCGTGCTGGGCGACGTGGACGTGATCACGTCGACGCTCGGCAAGGCGCTCGGTGGCGCTGCCGGCGGCTACACCGCGGGTCCCGCGTCGCTCACCGACTATCTCACGCAGCGCTCGCGGCCGCAGCTCTTCTCGAACGCGCTGCCGCCCACCGTGGCCGCGAGCGCGCTCGCGGCCATCGAGTTCATCGAACGGCACCCCGAGCGGGTGAAGAAGCTGCACGAGAACGCGCGATACTTTCGCTCGGCGATCACGGAGGCGGGATTCTCACCATTGGCGGGGGATACGCCGATCGTGCCGATCATCGTGGGCGAGACGTCGCTCGCGCTCGAGATGAGCGACCGGATGCTGCGCGAGGGGGTGTTCGTGACGGGATTCGGCTTTCCCGTGGTGCCCCAGGGGCACGCGCGCATCCGCTGCCAGGTATCGGCGGCGCACAGCACGGGCGATCTCGATTTCGCGGTGGCGACGTTCACGAAGGTCGGGAAGAGCATCGGGCTGCTGAAGTAGCGGCGCTTCCGTCAGGATGAGCCGGAGAGGCATCTAGCAGCGAGCGGTGCACGGGCGGAGAATTCTCCTTCGATCATTTCCCGAGGAGATTCGCTCATGCAGTCGCTCCGCTCGCGTGTCCGCCGTTCGACTTCGCCGTTCCTGCTCCTGGCAGCGCTCACGCTCGCCGCCGGATCGATTCCCGCCGCGAGCGTTCGCGCGCAGGGGGCCTCCGTCCCGGCGCCCGAATCCGTGCTCGGCTACCGCGTGGGCGCGGACAGGAAGCTCGCCGACTGGGGCGAGATCACGGGCTACTTCGGGAGGCTCGCGGCCGCGTCGCCGGCGGTCGCCATCGAGACGCTCGGGAAGAGCACGATGGGAAAGCCGCTCATCGCGGCGATCGTCTCGGCGCCGGAGAACGTGAAGCGGCGAGAGGAGATCTTCGCCGCGCAGCGTGTGCTCGCGGATCCCCAAATCCTGAAGGCGAGCGACGAGTCGGCGCTGTACGCGACGCAGCCGGCGGTGCTCGTCATCCAGTGCAACATCCACGCGGATGAGATCGCGAGCTCGCAGATGGTGATGGAGCTGGCGTACCGGCTCGCCACGAACGATACGCTGCAGGCGGAGCTCAGGAACGCGGTGGTGATCCTCATCCCGTCCGTGAATCCGGATGGAGAGCAGATGGTCGTCGACTGGTATCGCGCGCAGCTCGGGACGAAGTGGGAGGGCGGCGACATGCCCTGGATCTACAACAAATACACGGGGCACGACGACAACCGCGACTGGTTCATGATGACGCAGGTGGAGACGAGGCTCGTCACGCACGCACTGTACAGGGAGTGGCTGCCGGAAATCTTCTACGACGTGCACCAGCAGGGCTCTGAAGGCTCTCGCTTGTTCGTTCCGCCATTTCTCGATCCCGTGGACCCGAACATCGATCCGCTCATCGTGCGCGGGATCGGGCTGATCGGTGCGGAGATGGCGAGCGCGCTCGAGTCGCGCGGCAAGACGGGCGTGGTCGATCACGCCGTGTACGACATGTGGTGGCACGGCGGTGCGCGGTCGACGCCGGCGCGGCACAACATGATCGGGCTGCTCACCGAGGCCGCGAGCGTGAAGGTGGCGACGCCGATCGTGCAGGCGGACTCGGAGCTCACGGGCCACGAGCGCGGCCTGCCCAGGTACGAGCGCACGGTGAACTTCCCGAATCCCTGGAAGGCGGGACGCTGGACGCTGCGCGACATCGTGGACTACGAGCTGATCGCGAGTGAGGCGCTCGTGCATCTCGCGAGCGCGGAGCGCGAGCGATACGTGCGCGACTTCGTCACGCTCGGGCGGCGGGAGATCGCGATGGGTGAGAGCGACAGCGTGAAGGCGTGGGAGATCCCATACAATCAGCCAGATCCGTCGGCGACCGAGCAAATGATCTCTGCACTCGTGCTCGGCGGCATCGAGATCTCAGCGACGGACTCGTCGTACATCGTTCCCATGGCGCAGCCATTCCGTGCGCACGCGAAGGATCTGCTCGAAATCCAACGCTATCCGAAGCGACTCCTCTGGCCAGGCGGACCCCCGGAGCAGCCGTACGATGTCACCGGTTGGACGCTGCCGTTGCAGATGGGAGTGCGCGCGAAGCCGCTGTCAGTGATGCCACAGACGAAAGCGCGCACACCGAAGAGTGAATGGAACGGGCCGGAGTCGCTCGCACCACTGAAGGTCATCGATCCGAGGTACACCAGCGAGTTCGCGCTGGTCGCCAGATATCTCGCGCACAGGAAGAGCGTGACCATCTCGTCAGGCGCCAATCACTATACCCTCACCCGCCTCCCCCGCATCGCCGTCTATCGCCCCTGGACCGGCAACATGGATGAAGGCTGGTGCCGCTGGGTGCTCGAACAATTTCATCTCCCATACGTCTCATTGACCGATTCGGTCGCCAAAGCGGGCAAGTTGCGTGACCACTTCGACGTACTGCTCGTCCCCGACATGAGCCTGCGGGAGATGCGAGACGGGAATTCGGCCAAGGATTTCCCTTCTCGATACGCCGGTGGGCTCGGCACGTCCGGTATCGAAGCGATCAGGGAATTCGTCACGAAAGGCGGAACGCTGGTACTGCTCGACCACGCATCGGAGCTGGCGACGGAATCGCTCGGCGTCCCGGTAAAGCGGATCGTGGTGCCGCACCGCCTGACAGACGAAACACGTTCGCGCGCCCCGGAAGCTGGTGAGAGCACGGAGCCGCTGTATGCGCCGGGCTCGATCCTGCGAGTGCTCGTGGACACGACGAATGCAGTCGCATTCGGAATGCCCGACACTGCTGCCGTCTACTTCACGAACTCCGTGACGTTCGATGTCGTCGCCGCGTCGCAAGTACGAGTGATCGCACGCTACCCCGAGAGGGGAGAAGACATACTGCTGAGTGGATACCTGCAGGGAGCAGCACAGATAGCGGGGAAGGCGGCCGCGATATCCGCACCGGTTGGACGCGGACATGTGGTGATGTTCGGCTTTCGTCCGCAGCACCGTGGTCAATCGTACGGCACGTTCCGCATGCTGTTCAACGCCTTGCTCGCCGGTGGCGGCTCCGCCACTCGTAACTAGACCCTCCTGCCCGCACAACGAATGAGGAGTCACACCATGCGCACGGTCCGTTGGCTGTCCTCCGTGCTCGCCCTCGTGGCTCTGACGCCTGTCGTCAGCGCTGCCCAGTCCAATCGCCTGTTCGAGAACGCGTGGTTCTG
>Ga0070714_100002116_pt1 | contig 14576 bp, 13 predicted proteins | sample LARL83metaG_FD_65450 | JGI IMG/M metagenome (GOLD analysis project Ga0070714, IMG submission 65450) | Corn, switchgrass and miscanthus rhizosphere microbial communities from Kellogg Biological Station, Michigan, USA - LAR L8-3 metaG | ecosystem: Host-associated > Plants > Roots > Rhizosphere ...
TGCGGATCTGGCGGATCACGATCACATCCTGTCGCTGGTAATAACGGCGATTGCCGCGACGCTTCACTGGCTTCAGCTGCGGGAATTCCTGCTCCCAATAGCGCAGCACGTGCGGCTTTACGCCACACAGCTCGCTCACTTCTCCGATCGTGAAGTAACGCTTGCCCGGAATGACCGGTAACTGCGCGTTATTCTTTGGCTCCAACATAAGCTTCGACCCGTGCCTTCAGTTTCTGCCCTGGGCGGAACGTCACCACGCGCCGTGCGCTGATCGGGATCTCCTCGCCGGTCTTTGGATTGCGACCGGGACGCTGGTTCTTGTCACGCAGATCGAAGTTGCCGAACCCCGAGAGCTTCACCTGCTCTCCGCCTGAGAGGGCCGCGCGCACTTCCTCGAAGAAGAGATCAACCAACTCGCGGGCTTCGCGCTTGTTCAAACCGAGCTGGTTGAACAGAGCTTCTGCCATCTCCGCTTTAGTCAGGGCCATTTCTTTATTCTCGAATTCTAGCGTTCAGATTCTCGCGTAGATCCGCCACCACGGAGGCCATGAGGCGCTCGACGTCGTCATCCGTTAGAGTGCGAGAAATATCCTGAAAAATCAAGCCTAAAGCGACGCTTTTTCGACCTGCTTCGAGGCCGGGGCCCCGGTACACGTCGAAAACACGGAGATCTCGCAGGAGGCGTGAAGCCGCCAAGGTTACACGCTCGGTGAGGCTACTTAAAGTGACCTCCTCGTCGATGACGACGGCAAGGTCGCGCCGTACCTGCGGGAAACGCGAAATCTCCTGATAGGTGATGCGGTCGATCGCGAGTGCTGTCTCGACGTCCAGCTCGAAAAGCACCGGCGCATATGTAAAATCCAGCGCCCTCACGAGATTGGGGTGTAATTCCCCTAGCCAACCGACTGGTTGATTGCGGCGCCGCACACGTGCTGAACGTCCGGGGTGGAGAGCGGGCAGCGCATCCGTGACGAAATTGAAAGACCCGCCGTCGCCGGTCGCGGCGAGAAGCGCCGCAACATCGCCCTTGACATCATAGAAGTCCACCTGGGCGCGCAGCTCCTTCGATGCGCCCCACTGCTCTGGAAGCCGCGACCCGAGCGCGATCCCAGAGAGTGTGTCGATCTCACGGATACCGTCAGCCTGGACCTCGAAGCGTGTGCCGTGCTCGAAGAGCCGGATGCGATCTGCCTGGCGGTGCTTATTTTCCAGGGCGGCGCGCAGCAACCCCGGCCACAAAGATATGCGCATGACCGAGAGGTCGCTTGCGATCGGGTTCGACAGCGCGACGGACGCTGCGTCCGGGAATAGCTTCATTTGCAACGCCGGATCGACGAACGCGTAGTTGATGGCCTCGGTGTAGCCACGCGCGGCCAGCGCCTCGAGCACCGCAGCTTCCGCGGGACGCTCCGCCGGAAGTTGCCGGAAATGCTGCGAGGTCATTGCGTCGGTCTCGGGAATCACTTCGAAGCCGACGATGCGCGCCAGTTCCTCGATGAGATCGGCCTCGATGCCGATGTCGAAGCGGTACGCGGGCGGGATGACCTGCCAGGCGTCTGCGCTGCTCGTTACCTTCATCGCGAGACGCTCGAGCGTCTGCACCACCAGCGAAGGAGGCAGCGCGACGCCCAGCAGCCGCTGCAGCTGCTTGGCGCGCAATCGCACAGGCGCGCGGCGTGGCAATTCGGCGCTCGCCTCGGTGACTTCGATCGGACCGGGGGTCCCACCTGCGAACGGAGTGAGCAGCGCGACCGCCCGCTCGATCGCACGGGCCTGCTGCGTAGGATCCACGCCGCGCTCGAAGCGCTGGCTGGCATCGGTGGTGAGGCCATAGCGCCGTGCGCGCCCGAGCACTGCCTCGGGGGAGAAATACGCAGACTCGAAATAGATATTGGTGGTTTCCGCGGTCACGGCGGTGCGTTCACCGCCCATGATGCCAGCGAGTCCCACGGCGCCTTCTGCATCGGCGATGAGCAGCACGTCCGGCTCAGCGGTCGCCCGCGTGCCATCGAGCAGCGTTAACGCCTCACCCGCACGCGCCGGGCGCACCGTGATGGAGCCCTTCAGCTTCGCGAGATCGTAGGCATGCATCGGCTGCCCGAGCTCGAGCATCACGTAATTGGTGATGTCGACCACTGGTGTGATGGAGCGCAACCCGGCGCGACGCAGGCGCTCGCGCATCCACAACGGTGTCGCTACGCGGTTGTCGACGCCGCGCACGATGCAGCCCGCGAACCGCGGACAGCCTGCAGTGTCGGCAAGCCGCACCGGGAAGCTGCCTGTCCCTCGCCCCTTCGGTGCGGCGATCGCAGGTCCAGTCACCGGTTTGCCGGTGAGGGCTGCGACCTCGCGTGCTACCCCGAGCACCGACATCACGTCACCGCGATTTGCCGTGATGTTGAGATCGAGCACCGGCTCATCGAGCTTCAGGTACTCGCGCAGGGTCTCTCCAACCGGCGCATCGCTGGGGAGCTCGAGTATGCCGCTCGAGGCCTCCGCAAGGCCGAGCTCGCGGGCAGAAGCGAGCATGCCCCGGGATTCGACCCCACGCAGCTTCGCTGCATCGATCGTCATCCCACCCGGCAGGCGTGCACCGACCGTCGCGAGTGCGCTCTTGAGTCCCGCCCGCGCGTTGCTCGCGCCGCACACGATCTGCAGTGGCGTGCCTGATCCGACCGACACGCTACAGACTTGCAGCTTGTCGGCGCGCGGGTGTGGTTCCGCCGCGAGAATCTCCGCGACTATGACGCCATTAAAAAGCGGCGCCGCAGGCTCGAGCGATTCGAGCTCGAAGCCGGACATGGTGAGCCGGCCGCCGAGCTCGCGAGCATCCCAAGGGATCTCCGTCCACTCGGCGAGCCAGGTGTACGGAACTCTCATGCGGGGAATGTCCCGAACTGCTTGAGGAAGCGCAGGTCGTTCTCGAAAAACAGCCGCAGGTCGCTCACCCCGTACCGCAGCATCGCCAGGCGATCGATGCCGGCGCCGAAGGCGTAGCCCGTGTAGCGCTCGGCATCAACGCCGCTCGCCTTGAGCACATTCGGATGCACCATGCCGCAGCCCGAGATTTCGAGCCAGCCGGTCTGCTTGCACACCCGGCAGCCCTTGCCATCACAGAACACGCACGACATGTCGACTTCGGCCGAGGGCTCGGTGAAAGGAAAGAACGAGGGGCGCAGGCGCATGGCGAGTGGACGCTCGAAGAAGGCCTGCAGAAACCCGTGCAGCACCGCCTTCATGTTGGCGAAGCTGATGTTCTCATCGACCACGAGCCCCTCGAGTTGGTGGAACATCGGCGAGTGCGTCATATCCGAGTCGCAGCGATACACGCGCCCCGGCGCGATGATGGCAAGCGGCGCACCGCGTGCCTGAAGTGCACGGATCTGGACCGGAGAAGTGTGCGTGCGCAGCAGGCGCCCGTCGGGAAAATAGAAGGTATCGTGCATCGCCCGCGCCGGGTGATTCGGCGGGATGTTGAGTGCTTCGAAATTGTGGAAGTCGTCCTCGATCTCCGGACCCGAGGCCACCTCGAAGCCCGCACGCTGGAAGAGCGTCTCGATCCGCAGCCGCGCCTGCGTCACCGGGTGCAGCGCGCCCGGCTCCTCGCCGCGCCCTGGAAGAGTGACATCGATGCGCCCGGCGGTGAGCTCACGTTCGATGCGCGCGCGCTCGAGCGCGGCCCGGCGCGCCTCGATGGCGGACTGCAGCTCCTCTTTCGCTTCGTTGATGCGCACACCCGCTGCCGGGCGTTCGGCAGCGGGCAGCGAGCCGAGCGCCTTCAGCTGCTCGGTGAGTGCGCCTTTTTTTCCCAGCCAACGCACACGCGCGTCATCGAGCGCAGCCAGGTCGCCGCATGCGGCGACTTCGGCGAGCGCCTCCTGCGCCAGGGCGGTCAGGTCGGCCAAGAGCGGCCTGCCGTCAGCTCATACCGAGGGCAGTCTTTGCCTGCTGGGCAAGCGCTCCAAATGCCGCCGTGTCGTGCACCGCGATATCGGCGAGCACTTTGCGGTCGATCTCCACGCCGGCTTTACTCAGCCCATTGATGATGCGGCTGTAGGACAGCCCGTAAATGCGCGCCGCCGCGTTGATGCGCGTGATCCAAAGGGCGCGGAATTCACGCTTCTTCTGCCTGCGATCACGGTAGGCGTACTGCCCTGCCTTGATGACGGCCTGCTTGGCGGCGCGGTACACCTTGCGCCGAGCGTTGTAGTAGCCCTTCGCCTTGCCAAGAACTTTCTTGTGACGACGCCCGGCCGTCACGCCACGCTTCACTCGTGCCATGGATCTGCTCGCTTAACGGTGATAGGGAAGAAGCTGCTCGACGCGGCCCACATCGGTCTGGTCCACGAGACTCGAGCCGCCGGAGCGTGCCTGGCGTTTGAGCTTACGGTCCTTGTGACCGAGATTGTGACGGCGGTTCGCCGAGTACCGCTTGAAGCCCTTCGCCGTCTTGCGAAAACGCTTGGCTGCGGCCCGGTTGGTTTTCAACTTGGGCATCGTTCAACTCCTCATTGTGTAGCCCCGTTCGCAAGGCGCTCGCGCACCCGCTACGGGCGAACACTCCGCCAGCTCGAGGGCTGCGCGGAGCGTTACTTCTTTTTCGGTGCAAATACCATGATCATCTGCTTCCCCTCCATGAGCGGGTTCTGCTCGACCACCGCATGGGGAGCGAGGTCGGTGGAAACCCGATCGAGAAGCTTGCGACCGATGTCCTGGTGCACCATCTCGCGGCCACGGAACCTCAGGGTTACCTTGGCCTTATCACCTTCGTGAAGGAAGCGGGTGAGATTACGCAGCTTGATCTGGTAATCCGACTCGCCCGTGCCGGGGCGAAACTTCACTTCCTTGACCTGAATCTGCTTCTGCTTGCGCTTGGCGGAGTGAGCCTTCTTGTTCTGCTCGAACAGGAACTTGCCGTAGTCCATGATGCGCACGACCGGCGGCTCGGCGGTCGGCGATACCTCGACAAGATCCAGTTCGGCAGCGGACGCCATCTGCAGGGCGTCGTAGCGGGACATCACTCCGGCCTGCGACCCATCGGCCGCGATCACACGCAGTTGCGGCGCGCTGATCTCTTCGTTGCGCCGCACCCGCTTTGTTGCACTAGCGATTCGTCAACCCTCCAACGTCTTACGCCCTCGGCTTTCGAGCTCGACACGGAGCCGTTCAGCGAACGTTTCCGGGACCATCGAGCCCAGGTCCTTGCCGCTTCGCGTGCGTACTGAAAGTGTGTTTGCGGCCACTTCCTTGTCGCCCGCCACCAATAGATACGGAACACGCCGCAGCGTGTGCTCGCGAATCTTAAAGCCGACCTTCTCATTGCGCAAGTCGGACTCAACTCGAAATCCCTGATTTTTCAGGGTTTCCGTAACTTGAAGTACATATTGTGTCTGGCGGTCGGTGATGCTCATGACCACGCCCTGCACGGGCGACAGCCACGCGGGAAGCCTGCCGGCATGGTGCTCGAGAAGAATCGCGAAGAAACGTTCGAGTGAGCCGAACATCGCGCGGTGCAGCATGACGGGTATCCGCTTGGCGCTGTGCTCATCGATGTAGTAGGCCCCGAGCCGCTCGGGCATGTTGAGGTCTACCTGCAGGGTGCCGCACTGCCAGTCACGGCCGATCGCATCGCGCAGGACGAATTCCAGCTTGGGCCCGTAAAAGGCGCCCTCCCCTTTGTTCAGGGTGGTCTCAATACCAGCCGCGGCCGAAGCCGCCTGCAGTGCCGCCTCCGCGCGGTCCCAGATCGCGTCATCGCCGACGCGCTTCGCCGGCCGATCGGCGTACTTGATCGTCACCTCCTCGAAGCCGAAATCGCGATAGATATCGAGGATCAACCGCGTAATGGCGACCGACTCGGAAGTGATCTGATCCTCCGTGACGAAGCAGTGGCCATCGTCCTGCGTGAAGGCGCGCACGCGCATGAGTCCATGCAGCGCCCCCGAGGGCTCAAAGCGGTGCACCTTGCCGAACTCGGCGAACCGCACCGGGAGCTCGCGATAGCTGCGCAGCCCGTGCTTGAAGATCTGCACGTGCCCGGGGCAGTTCATGGGCTTGATGGCGTACAGCCGCTCATCGGGAGTCTTGGTGAGATACATGCTCTCACCGAATTTCTCGAGGTGCCCGGACTGCTGCCACAGCGTGGCGTCCATGAGCTCTGGAGCATTCACTTCCTCGTAGCCCGCGGCCTGCTGACGCTGGCGCATGTAAGCGATGAGCGTCTGGAACACCGTCCACCCCTTGGAGTGCCAGAACACCGCTCCGGGAGCCTCTTCCTGTAGATGAAAGAGATCGAGCTCCTTGCCGATTCGGCGGTGGTCGCGCTTCTCCGCCTCTTCCAGTCGATGAAGGTAGGCCTCGAGCTGCTTCTTGTCCGGCCAGGCGGTGCCGTAGATCCGTTGCAGCATCTCGTTGCGTGAATCCCCCCGCCAGTAGGCGCCGGCGACCTTGGTGAGCTTGAACGCCTTGAGCTTGCCGGTGGAGGGCACATGCGGGCCGCGGCACAGGTCAACCCAATTGCCCTGCCCGTAGAGGCTGATCTCCTCCTTATCAGGTATGCCGGCGATGATCTCCGCCTTGTAGATCTCGCCCAGGCCGCGGAAGAACTTCACCGCCTCATCGCGCGGCATCACACGCCGGCTCACGGTCTGGTCCGCTAGCGCCAGCTCGCTCATCTTCGCTTCGATCGCAGCGAGATCTTCGGGCGTGAAGGGCCGCTTGAAGGCGAAGTCGTAATAGAACCCATCCTCGATGACCGGTCCGATGGTCACCTGCGCTTCCGGAAAGAGCTCCTTCACGGCTTGAGCGAGCAGGTGCGCGGTCGAATGGCGAATGATCTCGAGCCCGTCGGCGTCCTTATCGGTGACGATGGTGAGGTTCGCATCGCTCGCAATCACATGCGAGGTATCGACGAGCTTGCCATCGAGTCGGCCTGCGAGCGCGGCCTTGCGCAATCCTGCGCCAATGCTGCCCGCCACCTCATCCACCGTGACCGGCTGATCGAAGTGACGCTGGCTGCCATCGGGCAAGGTGATGACCGGCATGGATGCGAGTTTCAATGTCTGAGCGGCTTACAAAAACAACCGCAGCATCTTCGGCTGCGGTCGCAAAAAAGGGCGCTCGGGTGCGTTCGTGTGACCGCGAGCGCCCTCTTCGTCAACTGGTAGGCGCGAGTGGGATCGAACCACCGACCACCACCATGTCAAGGTGATGCTCTACCACTGAGCTACGCGCCTGTGCCCTTCGAGTGCAACGAGGGCCGCGAACGATACAAGAGTGACGCGCACGGCGCAAGCTAATGCCTGATTTTCCAAGGAGTTAGGAGCCAGTCGCCGAGCTGGGAAATCCGAGCTCGAGTTGCTTGAGACGCTCGATCTCATCACGTAACGCAGCGGCTTCCTCGAACTCGAGATTGCGCGCGCGGCGGAACATCTCAGCCTCGAGCTTTTTGATTTGCCTGAGGAGCGCCTCGGGCTTGAGCTCCTCGGGGCTCAAAGGCTTCTCGCCCCGGCGGCGCGGCAGGGTGAGGACGCCAGCTTCCGGCCGCGCGCCCTCCATGATCTCCAGCACGGCCTTCTCGATGCCGCGCGGAGTGATGCCATGTGCGGTGTTGTAGTCGAGCTGCTTCTTGCGCCGGCGATTCGTCTCATCGATGGCGCGCCGCATGGAGCCGGTCATGCGGTCGGCGTAGAAGATAGCCCGCCCGTGAATGTTACGTGCCGCGCGCCCGATGGTCTGAATCAGAGAATTGTCCGAGCGCAGAAATCCTTCCTTGTCGGCATCGAGAACCGCGACCAGCGAGACCTCCGGCATGTCGAGCCCTTCACGCAGCAGATTGATCCCGACCAGCACATCGAACTTGCCGAGGCGCAGGTCGCGGATGATCTCGGTGCGCTCGACGGTCTCGATGTCGGCATGCAGGTAGCGCACGCGCACATCGTGCTCGCTCAAGTAGTCGGTCAAATCTTCCGCCATGCGTTTGGTGAGCGTCGTAATGAGTACCCGCTCGCCGCGCGCGGCGGTCTTGCGGATCTCGGAAAGCGCATCGTCCACCTGCGTGCCGACTGGCCGCACCTCGACCTGCGGATCCACGAGCCCGGTTGGACGCACCACCTGCTCCACCACCTGAGCGGAATGCTTGGCCTCGTAATCCCCGGGGGTCGCCGAGACGAAGATCATCTGTGGGGCAAGCTGCTCCCACTCCTCGAATTTCAACGGGCGGTTGTCGAGCGCGGATGGAAGGCGGAAACCGTACTCGACCAGCACCTCCTTGCGGGAGCGGTCGCCGCGATACATGGCGCCGAGCTGCGGGATGGTCTGGTGGCTCTCATCGACGATCAGTAGCGCATTGTCGGGCAGGTAGTCGAAGAGGCACGGCGGAGGCTCACCTGGCGCACGGCCGGAGAGATAGCGCGAATAGTTCTCTATGCCGGCGCAGTAGCCCACCTCCTTGATCATTTCCATGTCGAACCGGGTGCGCTGCTCGAGACGCTGCGCTTCGACCAGACGTCCGGCGTCGCGCAACTCCTTGAGGCGCACGCGCAGATCCTCACGAATGTAATCGACCGCGCCGATCAGCCGCTCGCGTGGTGTCACGTAGTGCGTGCCGGGATAGATGGTGAAGCGCGGGACTTTGCGCGAGATGGATCCGGTCAGCGGGTCGAAGAGCGTGATGGAGTCGACCGTGTCATCGAACAGCTCGACCCGGACGGCCTCGCGCTCGGACTCGGCCGGAAAGATATCGATGACGTCGCCGCGCACCCGGTAGTTGCCCTGGGTGAGATCGAGCTCGTTGCGTGTGTATTGCATTTCCGCGAGCCGTCGCAACAGCGCGCGCTGGTCTAGCCGATCGCCGCGCTTCAGGTGCAGCACCATCGCTAGGTAGGCCTCCGGGTCGCCGAGGCCGTAGATCGAAGACACCGTAGCGACGATGATCGAGTCGCGACGCTCGAGCAGCGCCTTGGTCGCCGAAAGGCGCATCTGCTCGATGTGCTCGTTCCTGGAGGCGTCCTTCTCGATGTAGGTGTCGGATGAAGGGACGTAGGCTTCGGGCTGGTAGTAGTCGTAGTACGAGACGAAATACTCCACCGCGTTGTGCGGGAAGAACTCGCGGAATTCTCCGTACAGCTGCGCTGCCAGAGTCTTGTTGTGTGCGAGAACCATCGTGGGACGCTGGATCCGCTCGATCACCGCTGCCGCACTGAAGGTCTTTCCCGATCCGGTCACCCCGAGGAGCGTTTGGTGCGCGAGTCCCTCGTTTATCCCCTCGACGAGCTGCTCGATAGCCTGTGGCTGATCGCCGGCGGGCGCGAAACTCGCCTCGAGCTTGAAGGGTCGCTTGTCCTGTTCCATGCCAAAGCGCTGCTGTCGGGGTTCATGAGGCCGTTCCTGATGGTCCGACCTGCCACAATCCCTTAATATAGCGGCGCCGCCGAAACACAAGCGAACTGCAGGAAAATCAGTGACTCTGCCCCTCTCGCGTCGCGTCCAGCGCGTCAAGCCCTCCCCGACCCTCGCCGTCACCGCTCGCGCGGCACGCCTGCGGGCGCAAGGCAAGGACATCATTGGTCTGGGTGCGGGGGAGCCGGACTTCGATACCCCTGAGCACATCGCGCGGGCGGGAATCGACGCAATTCGCGCCGGTTTCACGCGCTACACGCAGGTCGATGGGATCGATGAGCTCAAGGACGCGATCATTGCCAAGTTCGACCGCGACAATGGCCTCAGCTACGAGCGCGCGCAGATCCTCGTCTCCTCCGGCGCCAAGCAGACGATCTACAACCTCTGCATGGCGGTGCTCGATCCGGGCGATGAAGCGGTGATTCCCGCACCTTACTGGGTGTCGTACCCGGATATGGTGCTGCTCGCGGATGGGCTTCCGGTGATGCCCTTCGCCGGCATGGCGCAGGCTTACAAGATCACACCACGCCAGCTTGCTGCGGCGATCACCCCGAAGACGCGCCTGGTGCTGCTGAACAGTCCGTGCAATCCGACCGGCGCCGCCTACACGCGCGCCGAGCTGCGCGCACTCGGGGAAGTGCTGATCGAGCATCCGCGTATCGTCATCGGCACGGACGATATGTACGAGAAGATCTATTGGGGAGCGCAACCCTTCTGCAGTCTGCTGACCGCGGTACCGGAGCTGTACTCGCGCACGGTCACCATCAACGGCGTGTCCAAGGCGTACGCCATGACCGGCTGGCGCATCGGCTATTGTGGAGGACCGAAAGAGCTCATTTCCGCCATGGCTACCATCCAGGGCCAGTCGACCACCAATGCTTCGAGCATCTCGCAGAAGGCGGCGGCGGCAGCGCTCACCGGCGATCAGAGCTGTGTCGCGAAAATGAACGAGGCATTCAAGGAGCGTCGTGACTTCGTGGTACGGGCGCTCAATGCGCTTGCTGGGGTCAGCTGCCTGCCCGGCGACGGAACCTTCTACGCGTTCGCCGACGTCTCGCGTGCCCTCGCTGCTCTCGGCTGTCGCGACGATGGTGAGTTCGCAGAGATGCTGCTGAACGAAGCAGGGGTCGCTGTGGTGCCCGGGTCGGGATTCGGTGCGCCGGGACATGTGCGCCTCTCCTTCGCCTGCAGCCTGCAGACGCTCGAGAAGGCTGTTGATCGTATGGCGCGCGTGCTGACGGCGCGTGTCGTGGCTGCCTGAGATAATAGCCACGCACCATTTCCGTATGTGCCTTGCCGCGTGGCAAGCCAGTCACGCCGATGATCTGGTCGCTTCTCGCCGATACCCTCGTCATTCTGCATTTCGGCTTCACGACCTTCGTCGTTTTCGGCGGCTTTCTCACCTGGCGCTGGCCCCGGCTTGCTCTCGTGCACCTTCCGGCGCTCGCCTGGGGATGCTGGGTGGAGGTGTCCCACAGCATTTGTCCGCTCACGCCGCTCGAGAACCACTTCCGTCACCTCGGCGGTGAAGCGGGATACAGCGGAGGCTTTCTCGCTCACTATCTGCATGGCGTGCTCTATCCCGTGGGACTCACCGCGCACCTGCAGTGGGTGCTCGCCGCCGCCCTCATCGCGGTGAATGTCATTGCGTATTGGGGATTTCCCGCACGGTGGCGGTCGGCCCGGACTTGATGCGTCTCAGGTACGCCGGCGCTTCAGGTGACCCGCACATCGAGCTAGACTTTCCACCGTTGGCTGCGAGTTCACGCTGACCTTTGGGGGTCCGACAAGATGAACCGCGTACTGCCGCCTCTCACCAGCACGATGCCCGCGCAGCAGCAGGCGTCCCGGGGCGTGCTACGCCGCATCCTCCTGCACTGCGTGCTGCTACTACTCGCGGCTGCAGCGTTTGTGGCGTACCAGCATTTCAAGCTTACCGGGCAGTCAACAGCGGCGCTCGTAAGCCTCGTCGCTGCGGGCATTCTGGCTCTCGCTCCAGTGCGGGCAGTGCTCGGCGAGATGTTCGCCATCGAGGGCAAAATATTGCACGCGCTGCACGGCCTTGGCGGCCTCGCGTTCGTTGGGCTTGCAGCGGGCGGCATCATCTCCGGACAGTCGCTGTTGAATCGGGCTGCCATGGCGCCGTTTGCGATCATGGGTGCCGCACAGGCCATCATGCATCAGAACCATCCGCGAAATGCGCAGCAGGCCGAGGCATTACGACGCTTCGCGACGAGCCTGCCGGAAGTCTCCGAGTTCACCCGCTCCGGCAATCTCACATCGCCCGAGAACGTAATGCGTGCCGTGCGTGTGCTCAATGACCTCATCTCGAAGGCGGAGGCGCTGGGTGAAACCGAGCTGCAGGCCGATCCGAATTTCCAGAGCGCGTGGGCGCGGGCGACGACACGCACCGGCCTGACCTTAGGACTCGATTCGATCGATCAAGCGATCAACCGGCTCGCTGCGAATCCCGCCGCCGCGCCCGCCGTGCCAGAGCTGAGGCGGCGACTGGCGAAGGCGCGCAGTCTCGCCAAGGCCGCGACTCATCACTGATGGAGCCGCCGCCCGGGCTTCCTGCCTTGACTCCCCGGAGGCCCTTGCCGGAGAATCCGCGCCCTTCGAGCGTCCCGCCAGGTCCCCGGTAGCTCAGCGGTAGAGCAGACGACTGTTAATCGTCTGGTCGTTGGTTCGATTCCAACCCGGGGAGCCATGAAAACAATAACTTAGCTCCTCTTATTGAGATTCTACTGAGCCCATGTTCAACCGCTCTCGTGCTTCTATCTCCAGCTTCAGCGAGAGCTACCGAGGGCAGGATATACGCGCAGCACGAGGCACGCGCGAGAGTTGGGCTTAACTGAACTTGGCGCTATCGTACGGTTGACGTGTGCTGGCAGCGGATCCTCCGCAATTCAAGCCGGACGTGGTCGTGATAAAGAAGCAACAAATCAGGGTGACGGCCGGAGTGAACCGTCCACGCCAACGCGTTGTCGAGGCTGGACGCACCGCATCGATCGCTTTGGCACTGTGGGCCTGCCTGTTTAGTGGCAGGCCCGCGCAGCCTCAATTCAACGGCGTCGTGTCGTTTGCGGAGAGCGGCACGTTCTCCATCGTGCGGCGTGACACGTTGATGACCGGCTCCAAGGGGGTCGCCCTGCTTGCCGGAGACATCGTCGAAACCGCACCCAATGCGTTCTTGGTGATTCAGGAGCCCGGCGGAGATCTGGTCGGGATCGGTCCGTCGACCGGCGTCTACATCGTCGAGCGGGAGGAAGTACCAACGCTGTTTGTCCTCAAGGGTTGGGTGAAGGTGGACGCCAAGTCCGGGCCCCTACGGCTCGCAGGGCTCCGCCTCGGAATACAGGGCCACCAGGCGGTGATGCTGCTGCATGCCGATGAGCGCGCCGACGAAGTTTTTGATGAACAGGGCTCCGCCACGCTTTTGCCGGCCGGCGATGATGCGCGACCGGTCGGCAAGGAGACCGGACCGAACCGATTCTTTCTCCGCGGTGAGCAACTCGAGGTGGTCTCGCAGGCGTCGCCATCGGCTGACTTCGTCGCGAACATGCCGGCTCCGTTCCGCGACCCCTTACCCGCGTACGCGAAGCTCCCCGAGCTCGTGCAACCGCGCGTGCTTCGCGCTGTCAACTATCCCGATATCAAAGACTGGCTGACCATACCGCGTCAGTGGCGCGGCGGCTTCGTCGGGCGTTTCCGGGGTCGCCTGAGGGATCCGGCTTTTTTTGCGGCCATGGATGCGCAACAGTCTCTGTTGCCCGAATGGAAGCACGTCCTGCATCCGCCGCCGGAGCTCGACTCGAGCCGCCTCTCCGAGGAGTCGCAAGCCACAGGCAAGTCGGATCCGCAGAAACTCCTACCCCAATAAGGCGATGAATTCAGATGAGACTCCTTCTCAAGATCAATGCCGTTCTGATAATCGTGTCCTTCATAGGCGTGGCGCTGAGCTACCGAGTCGCTGATCGGCTGCTACAGGACAATGCACGCAGTGAGGTCCAGGGCAACGCGCGGCTGCTGGTGGAGTCGGCATTGGCGGTGCGCACCTACACCAACAGGCAGATCAATCCGCTGCTGAAGACTCAGTCGCATTACGGGTTCCTGCCGCAGCGGGTCGCCGCCTATTCGGCCAAGCAATACTTCAACAATCTCCGTCAGCAGTTTCCCGACTACACCTACCGGGAAGCCACGCTCAACCCAACCAACCTGGCTGACCGCGCCGAGGACTGGGAAGCGGAAGTGGTGCGTCACTTCCGCGACAACCCCGATGTCAAGGAGCTGATCGGCGAACGCGACACGGCAGTCGGCAGGACTCTCTATCTCGCACGACCGATACGCATTGCCGATGAAGCCTGCCTCGAATGCCATAGCAGCGTCGCCGTTGCACCGCAGAGCATGCTCGACAAGTACGGCACAGCGAACGGGTTCGGCTGGCAGCTCAAAGATGTCGTCGGTGCACAGATCGTCAGCGTGCCCTATGCCGTACCGGTGCAGCGCGCGAACGCCGCGCTCAATAGTTTCGCGCGTGTTCTGGCGGGACTTTTTGTGTTTCTCTTTGTGATCGGCAATATCCTGATGACCACTCTGGTCGTGCGACCGGTAGTCAAGCTGTCCGCCATCGCCGATCAGGTCAGTAAGGGAAACATGGATGCGCCGGAGTTTCCGGTCAAGGGGGGCGATGAGATCGCCGAGCTCGGATTGTCCTTTAACCGCATGCGCATCAGCCTGCGGAAGGCCATCCTGGCCTTGCGCGAGGTGCCCTAGTCAGGCGGAGCGCAGCCACCGGCAGCTGGTGAGGAACTTGCGCCGGTCGGTCTCGGACTCGATCTGTCGAGCAAGCGTATCGAGCAACGCGTCGACGCTTGAAGCGGCAGCCGCAGCGCGGTGTACCGCAATCTGCGCGAACGGCCCGATGTAGACCGCCAGGTCAGACTCCAGGCGGCGGAGTTTCGCCGCCTCGACCACCACGCGTGGATTTATCTGGCCGGCCCTGGGGTCGGGGCGCGGCGCAGATACCTCCGGCCGTCGGGGAGGATTGGTCGGCGTGGCCAGCAAGGTGTTCAGGCAGACGACCAATTTCGCGTAGTGAGGCTCGAGCGGCGGAGGAAAGGCATCGAGCCATTGATGGCCGGCCAGGAAGTACTCGAGACTGGCTGCGGGCGTGA
>Ga0070714_100002117_pt1 | contig 14575 bp, 13 predicted proteins | sample LARL83metaG_FD_65450 | JGI IMG/M metagenome (GOLD analysis project Ga0070714, IMG submission 65450) | Corn, switchgrass and miscanthus rhizosphere microbial communities from Kellogg Biological Station, Michigan, USA - LAR L8-3 metaG | ecosystem: Host-associated > Plants > Roots > Rhizosphere ...
GGAGACTTCGGCGACGACGTGCTCGCCCAACATCGCGCCACGTTCCATCGGAACAGCTGATCCCGAAATCGGTTTACGGGCGGCTCATGCCGCGCCAGAGCAGATCGATGAGGCTGGTGGCCTGGGGCCGCCAGTCGCCCCGTGGGTCGAGATACATCAGGCCGCCGAGACCACGCAGGACCGTTTCCGCCTCCAGGTCGGCCCGGACGGTTCCGGCTTCGATATTGGCCTTCAGCAGGGTGGTGATGGCGCCGATCATGCCCTCGTACGCGTCGGTCGGCAGGTTTCCCTGCGAAGCGGTGGCCGCGCGTAGGGCGTCGGCCAGGCCGCGCTTGGTCATCATGTAGCGCGCCAGGTGGTCGGCGATCCACATTCGGAAGGCCTGTTCCGGCGGGTGGCGTTCCAGCAGTCGCGGCACGACGTCGACGAGGTGTCGCACCTCACGCCGGTAGACCGCCAGGATGAGCGCCTCCGGGGTGGAAAAGTGCCGGTACACCGTGCCGACCCCGACACCGGCCTGCTTCGCGATCGCGTTGAAGGAGATGTCCCCCGACGTGGCCAGCGATTCCGCGGCCGCGGCCAGGATGAGTTCGTGGTTGCGCCGGGTGTCCGCGCGCCGGGGGCTGACCGAGCCCGTCGTCATGGCCCTCCCCCGTGTCCGTCGTGCCGTGGTTCGTTCGGAGTAACGCAGCGAGCGTACCCCCTTGCGAACCGGATAGTCATCCGCTAGCGTCGGACTGAAGCGGATGACTATCCGGTTGTGAGGAAGAGCTCCTGTGGACATCGCATTAGAAGTCAATGGCAGGACCGAAAATCTGAGCCTCGATCCCGGTGTGACGCTGCTGGACGCGTTACGGGAACGCCTGTCGATCACCGGTCCCAAGAAGGGCTGCGACCGCGGCCAGTGCGGCGCGTGCACGGTGCACGTCGGTGGCCGACCGGTGCTGTCGTGCCTCACGCTGGCCGCCACGGTGCGGCAGCCGGTCACCACCGTAGAAGGACTGTCCACTGCGGACGAGCTGCATCCGGTGCAGCGGGCGTTCGTCGAGCAGGACGCGCTGCAGTGCGGATTCTGCACGGCCGGCCAGCTCATGTCGGCGGTGGCCGCGATCGAGCAGGGGGTCGAGGACGTCCGGGAGTTCATGTCCGGCAACCTGTGCCGCTGCGCGGCCTATCCGAACATCGTGGCCGCCATCGAGCAGGCGAGGCGGGCCGATGCGACCGTTTGAGCTCACCGCGCCCACGACCGTCGAGGCCGCCATCGCCACGTCCGGCACGTTCCTGGCCGGCGGGACCACCCTGGTCGACCTGATGAAACTCAACGTCATGACGCCGGCGCAGGTCGTGGACATCAACAACCTGCCATTGCACGGCATCGAGAACGGCGATGGGCTGCGGATCGGCGCGTTGGAACGGATGGCCGACGTCGCGCGGCATCCTGGCGTCTACCCGATGATCTCCCGTGCCCTGCTGGCCAGCGCGTCCCAACAGCTGCGGAACATGGCCAGCATCGGCGGGAACCTGTTGCAGCGCACGCGGTGCACGTACTTCCGCGACATCGCGACGCCCTGCAACAAACGGGATCCGGGCAGCGGCTGTCCCGCGATCACGGGCGCCAACCGGACGCACGCCGTGCTCGGCACGAGCGACTCGTGTGTGGCGACGCACGCCAGCGACGTCGCGGTCGCCCTCGTCGCGCTCGACGCGGAGATCCGACTGGTCGGCGTAGCCGGCAGTCGCACGGTCCGGCTGGCCGACTTCTACCGGCCGCCGGGTGACACGCCCGACGTGGAGAATGACCTTCGGCGCGGTGAACTGATCACCGACGTCCTCGTCCCCAGGCTGGACTGGGCCGCGCGGTCGACGTACGTGAAGGTGCGGGACCGCTCGTCCTACGAGTTCGCGCTGTGCTCGGCCGCGGTCGCGCTGGACGTTCAGGACTCTCGCGTGGTCGACGCCCGGGTCGCGGTCGGCGGTGTGGCCACGGTGCCGTGGCGGCTGACCGCGGTGGAGGCGGCACTGCGGGGCCGGCCGGCGACGCAGGAGTCCTTCGAGATGGCGGCGGCGGTGGCGGCGGAGGGTGCCCGACCGTTGTCCGCCAACGGTTTCAAGGTGTCTTTGCTGCGGCGGACCATCGTCCGCGCGCTGCTCGACGTGGCCGACGGGGGTAACCGATGACCGATCGGGTGGATGGGCCGCTGAAGGTCACCGGCCGGGCCAGGTACGGCATGGACCACAACTTCCCCGGCATGGTGTACGGGTACGTCGTGCTCAGCACGATCGCGCACGGCGAGATCGCGGCCATGGACGTCACGGCGGCCGCGCGGGCGCCCGGCGTGCTGGACGTCTTCACGCCGTACCACCCGCTCGACCTGCGCCGGCCGCAGTCGCCGATGCTGGGCGAGACGTGGGTTCCGTTGCAGAGCAAGGAGGTTTCGTACTACGGGCAGCCGATCGGCTTCGTCGTGGCGGAGACCTTCGAGCAGGCCCGGGACGCCGCGATGCTGGTGGAGGTCTCGTACGTACCGCTGCCGGCGGTGACGTCATTGTCCGACGGGCTCGCGTCGGCCGAGGACGCGCCGCCGTCCCGCGACGGGTCGCCGCCGTCCCTCGCGGTGCTCGCGGACGGCGTCGAGTCCATCGAGGACGCGTTGGCCGCCAGCCCGGTGGTCGTGCACGCCACGTACAGCACGGCGACCCAGAACCACGCCGCGATGGAACCGCACTCGGCGGTCGCGGTGTGGGACGACGACGGCGTGACCGTCTACAGTGGAAACCAGGCGTCCAACTTCCAGGCCGACGACCTGGCCGGCGCGTTGGACGTCGACCGGACACGGGTGCACGCGGTGAATCCGTTCGTGGGCGGCGCGTTCGGCGGCAAGGGCCGCACGTCCGCGCCGGCGTTCCTGGCGGCGGCCGCGGCCAAGGTGCTGGGCCGGCCGGTCAAGGCCGCGCTCGCCCGGGAGCAGGTCTTCACGGCGACCGCCGGCCGTGCGGCGACCGTGCAGCAGATCTCCCTCGGCGCGGAACGCGATGGCCGGCTGATCGCGCTGCGACACGACTCGTGGTGCAGTACCGACATGGACCGCTCGTTCGTCGAGCCGACCTCGCACGGCACGTCCCGGGAGTGGTACGCCACGCCCAACCTGGCCATCAGCCAGAAGGTCGTGCCGCTCAACGTCCCGCCGACCACGTTCATGCGGGCGCCCGGTGAGGCACCCGGGTCGTTCGCGCTGGAGAGCGCGATGGACGAACTCGCGGTCGCGCTGGGCATGGACCCGATCGAGCTGCGCCTGCGGAACAATTCGATCGCGCCGCCCGGCAAGGACCTCCAGTGGTCCAGCAAGCATCTGGACGAGTGCTTCCGCATCGGCGCCGCCCGGTTCGGCTGGGCGAACCGTTCGCCGTACGGACACCCCGACGGCGACTGGTTGGTCGGCATGGGCATGGCCACCGCGATGTTTCCCGCACTGCGCTTCCCGGCCACCGTCGAGGTCCGGCTCATGGCCGACGACACCGCCGTCGTCTCCACCAGCGGCGCGGACCCGGGCACCGGCCTGCTGACCGTCCTTTCCTTGGTGGGCGGCGAATCGCTGGACATCGCGCCGGACCGGATCACACCGCGGCTGGGCGACTCGGCGTACCCGTCCGGTGGCCTGTCCGGCGGTTCGACCGCGACGGCGAGCGCCGGCACGGCCATCATGATCGCCGCGGCCAAGGTGATCGACGACCTGCTGGTCGCGGCGGCGGCACCGGACGGACCGTTCGAGGGCGCCGACGTCAGCTACGCCGACGGCCACGTGCTGGGCACCGGTCGGACCATGTCATTCGGCGAGGTGCTGCGGGTGCTGGGCCGCGAGTCGATCTCGGCGAACGGCTCGTCGGCGCCCGGCGAGGAGGTGACCAAACATTCGTTCAGCTCGTTCGGCGCCCAGTTCTGCGAGGTCCGGGTGCACAGGTGGACGCGCGAGACACGGGTGTCCCGGATGCTCGGCGTGTTCGACGGCGGCCGGATCATCAACGAGAAGGCCGCCCGCAGCCAGATCATGGGCGGCATGATCTGGGGCGTGTCGGCCGCGCTGCACGAGGGCCTGGAGATCGAGGCGAACGGCCGGATGGCCAATGCCGACTTCGCCGGTTACCTGCTGCCGGTGAACGCCGACATACCCGAGGTCGACGTCCACTTCGTCGAATACCCCGACACGCTGCACAACGCCATCGGCGCTCGCGGGCTCGGTGAGATCGGCGTGGTGGGCATGGCCGCGGCCGTCGCCAATGCCGTGTTCAACGCGACCGGCATCCGCGTCCGCCACATCCCGATCATGATCGAGGACTTGCTCGACAGCTGATGTCGACCGGGTCGGGTGGAACGGGCGGTTCCGGTCAGGTCGGCAGTGTCAGCTCTCCGGAACCGCGTTTGATCAGTCGGGTGGGGATCGTGTGCACCTTGGGCGGCGAATCGTCGCCGTTCATCCGGTCGAACAGCCGCCCGGCCGCGTGGCGCCCCACGGCCACCGGATCCTGCGCCATCACGGTGATGCCGGGCTGGAGGGCCGCGGCGAACGGGATCTCGTCGAAGCCGACGATGGCGACACGGTGTTGGAGATCGAGTTCGTGCAATGCCTCGACGACGCCGATGGTCACGAGGTTCTGGCTGGTGAAGACCGCCTGTGGCTGGTGGGCGGCCAGCAGGGCGCGTGCCGCGTGCCGGGCCTGCTCCGTAGTGCGCAGGCCGTGCCTGGTCAGCTCGTCGTCCGGTCGCAGCCCGGCATCGACCAACGCTTCGGTGAAACCCTGGAACCGTTCCTTGGCCGTCTGGATGCCCAGGTCGTCGCCGAAGTAGCCGACGGTGCGGCGTCGGGTGCGCAGCAGGTGTTCGACCGCGGCCCGGGCACCGCCCCGGTTGTCCGAGACGATGGCGTCCGCGAGCAGCGGGGACGGCTGCCGGTCGACGAACACGAACGACATACCGGCCTGCTGCTCGGTGAACACGTACCGGTGGTCGTCGCCGGCGGGCATGATGATCAGCCCGTCGACCCGCCTGTTGATCAGTGCCCGGATCAGTTCCCGTTCCCGCTGCGGGTTCTCATCCAGGCTGCTGGCCAACACGAGCACGTTCCGTTCGCGGGCGTAGTCCTCCACGGCGCGCAGCACGGCCGAGGAGAACGGGTTGCTGACGTCCTCCAGCAGCAGGCCGATCGTGTCGGTGCGGCCGCCGGTACGACGCAGGTTCGCCGCGGTCAGGTTCGGCCGGTACCCGAGCTTGTCCGCGGCCGCGTGTACCCGCTCGACCAGTTCCGGGGCCACGGTGGAAACCCCGTTGACCACCCGGGAGACCGTCTTGATGCCGACGCCGGCCAGCGCCGCCACGTCCCGCATGGTCGGTCTGTCCCGGTGTGCGGCGCCCTCCTCGTGCGACAGCACTGTGCTCCCCCTCGTCGTCAGCGGGCCTGGTGGCCCTCGGCGGTTTCCGCCGTGCCGAGCCGCACGGCACCTGTCATGATGGCCACCGCCTCGGCCGGGGTGTGGGACGTCGGTGTGATCACGCCGACGCGGCGGCCGAGTCGTTGAATATGGATCCGGTCGGCGACCTCGAAGACGTTGGGCATGTTGTGGCTGATCAGGATCACGCCCAGGCCGCGGGAACGCAGGTCGCGCACGAGTTCGAGCACCTGGCCGGTCTCACGGACACCGAGTGCGGCGGTCGGCTCGTCGAGGATGACGACCTGGCCGCCGAACGCGGCCGCCCGCGCGACGGCGACCGCCTGCCGCTGCCCGCCGGACAGCGTCTCGACGGCCTGGTTGATGTTCTGCAAGGTACTGATGCCCAGGTCGTCGATGTGCTGCCTGGCTTGTTTCTTCATGTTGGGCGTGTCCAGCATCCGGAACACCGAACCCAGCAAACCGGGACGGCGTCGCTCGCGGGCGAGGAACATGTTGCTGGTGACATCGAGCGCGGGAGCTACCGCGAGCGTCTGGTAGACGGTTTCGATGCCGGCGTCCCGCGCGTCCTGCGTGTTCCGGAAGGCGACCGGCCGGCCATCGACCAGCATCCGGCCGGAATCGGGGATCATCGCCCCGGACAGGCACTTGATCAGGGTCGACTTCCCGGCGCCGTTGTCGCCGATGACGGCCAGCACTTCGCCGGAATACAACGTGAGGTCGACACCGGCGAGGCCGACCACGTGGCCGAACGTCTTGACGAGGCCGTGCGCCTCGAGTATCGGCAGGGTCACGACTTCACGCTCCGGATCCACTGGTCGGCGGCGACGGCGGCGATCACCAGGACACCGACGGCGAGTACCTGGTAGTTGGGGTCGATGCCGATCAGCGCCAACCCGTTGTCGAAGACCTGGACGATGAGCGCGCCGATCAGCGAACCCACCACCGCGCCACGTCCGCCGAACAGGCTGGTGCCGCCGATGACGACGGCGGTGATGCTCTCCAGGTTCGCGTTGACACCGGCATTGGGGTCGGCGCCGTTGATCCGGCCGACCAGGATCCAGGCGGCGATGCCGAAGACCGCGCCGGCGATGATGTAGGCGGACAGCAGCACGCGGCTGGTGCGCACGCCGGCCAGCCGCGCCGCCTCCGTATCGTCGCCGGTCGCGTAGAGGTGCCGTCCCCACGCCGTCTGCCGCAGTGCGTAGGCGAAAACGATGTACAGCAACAGCATCAGTAGCACGCCGACGGTGAACCCAAATCGTCCGATTTGGACGGTAGTGCCGGTCCAGGTCAGGAACGTCCCTGGGGACAACGAGATGGTCTGGCCGTGGGCGTAGATCAGCGTGAGAGCGGTGAAGACGCTCAACGTGCCGAGCGTGACGATGAACGGGGGCAGTTTGATCCGCGTCACCAGCAGGCCGTTGACGGCCGCCGCGAGCACGGCCAGCACGAAGCCGATGGCGAGCGCCAGCGGGCCGGGCGTACCGCCCGACGCGAGCTTGCCCATGACAAGGGTCGCCAGCACCATGATCGCGCCGACGGACAGGTCGATGCCGGCGGTGAGGATGACCAGCGTCTGACCGATCGCGAGCGAGCCGACCACGGCCGCCTGCTGCAACAGGATCGACAGGTTCTCCGGCCGGACGAACCGCGGGTTGGCGAACCCGAACACGACGCACGCGATGATCAGCACGACCAGCGGGCTCAGGGCCGGCATCCGGTGCAGCACGGCGTGCACCCGGCGGCCCGCGGTGTTCCTGGCCATCGGGATCCCGTCCGGTGCGCCGGATGCCTCGAGTACCTGGGACATCGGTGGTTGTCCTCCCTTCGATGACGGTGTCACCGCCTGTGTGCGCCGGTGGGCACGCACAGGCGGGACGCTGTTGGCGCGCTCAGCCCCCCCAGCAGGCCGTGGCCGCCTGGGTCGGCGTCTGGCTGGACACGCCCGACAGGGGATTCGCGGTCACCAGGGCGGTGCCGGTGTTGATGAAGTCCTGCCCGCTGGGCAGGCTCGGCTTCTTGCCGCCACCGGCCAGCGACGCGATCGTCTTGACACCGACGCTCGCCATCTTGCCCGGGTACTGCGCCGAATCGGCCGCGATGGTGCCGCTCTTGACCAGACCGTTGACGTACTTGCAACTGCCGTCGATGGTCACCACGAGCACGTTGGTCTTGCCGGCCGCCGAGAGCGCCTGGAGCGCGCCGTCGGCCGCCGGCTCGTTGATCGTGTACACGACGTTGATGTCGCCGTTGCTCGACAGACAGTTCTCCATCGCGGTCTTCCCGCCCGGGATGGCGCCCTGGGTGGGTTGGTGGCATGCGACGGTGTAGTCGCCGCCGGAGTAATGGCCGGTCTTGGCTTCCTGACCGTTCTGGGTCTTGCTGCCCGGATCGATGCCCATGCCTTCCAGGAAGCCGTGATCACGCGCGGTGTCCACGGACACGACCTGGTTGTTGAACAGGTCGAGCATGGCGATCACCGCGTGGGCGCCGTTGAGCTTGGCGGCCGCGTACTGGCCGATCAGCTTGCCGGCCTGCTCGTTGTCGGTGGCATAGGTGACGTCCACGACGCTGGCCGGCGTGGGCGCGGTGTCCAGCGCGACGACGTAGATCCCCGCGTTGCGGGCCTTCTGCAGTTCGCTGTTGACCGCGTCGCCGTTGATCGTGATCAGAATGCCCTTGTCGCCACGGGAGATGGCGTTGTCGATCGCGCTGATCTGCGTCTGGGTGTCACCGTCGGACTGGCCGGCGGCCACCGTCAGCGTGACGTTGTCCTTGGCCGCCTCCCGCTTCGCGTCGTTCTCCATCGACACGAAGTACGGGTTGGACAACGTCTTGAGGATCAGCGACACACCGACCTGTCCGGACGATCCGCCACCACCCGATGAGCCGCAGGCGGCCAGGACCACCGACCCGGCCAGGCCGGCCACCGCGACAACCATTCCTCGACGGATGGGTCCGCGCCGCGCCGCACCGCCACGTTCGTCCATGACAAGATTCCTTCCGTCTCGATCGAGACAACGTTGTCCCGACCTTTATAAGCACCGAAGTCGGGGCCGCACAACACCCTCTTGTTACAAAATGATAACGACAGACGGCCTCAGCTGGCTGTCAGCTCGGCCTTTCGGTGCTATTGTCTAGTCCAATTGCCAGCGGGCGGCGCCGGTACCGTCGCATCGTCCGATGCTCACCTGACCAGGCGAGACAACGTTATCCCCGATCTTGTCCAGCCAGCTCAGATCGCCGGGCGCGCGGCACGTGCTGCGACCCGGAAGCCAGCCGGTCGAACGGCCCGCGTGGCTCGGTTCCGGCAGGTTCTGCCTGGTCCATCGTTATCAGATATGATAACGTTCTTGGGACTGATATCGATCGGGGCTCGACATGACGATGGCGGATCTCCTTCTGCACCCGGTCCGCCTGCGGATCATGCAGGCGTTTCTCGGTGGCCGAACGTTGACCACCGGCGACCTGGGCGGCGAGCTGGCCGACATACCGCCGGCCAGCCTCTACCGGCACGTGGCCCGACTGGCCGACGCCGGCATCCTGATCGTCGTCGCGGAACGGCAGGTCAGGGGTGCTGTGGAACGGACGTACGAGATGGCGGACGGAGCGCTGATCGGGGCCGACGAGTTCGCCGGCATGACCGCGGAACAGCACCGCCGGGCGTTCCTGGTCTATGTCTGCGCCCTGATCGACCACTTCGACCGCTACCTCGCTCAGACCGACATCGACCCGCTGCGCGACGGCGTCGGCTATCGCATCACCGGTTTGTGGCTGGACGACACCGAACTGGTTGAACTGCAACGCGAGGTCGCCGAACTGTTCGCCCCCTACCTCACGAACACGCCCCGGCTCGGCCGGCGACGCCGACTGCTCGGCACCGTCCTGCTGCCCGCCGATCCGCCGTCGACCGAACGGAAGTCATGATGTCCACCGAACCTGCGGCCACCGGCCTCGCCGCACTCCGACTGCTCCGGGACGAACGCTTCGCCGAGATCCTGCCGCTGTTCCCGCCGAACCTGCGCCCAATGGTCACGGCCGAAGCGATCGAGGCCGCATGGTCGGCCGAGTTGCGCCGGCACGGGCCGGTCACCGCGGCCGGCACGCCCTTTGTCGAACCGGTCCGGGGCGGGATGGTGCAGGTGAAGATCCTGGTGACGTTCGAGCACGGCGAGGTCGCGCTCCTGGTCACCGTCGATCCGGCTGGTCGCCTGCTGGGCCTGCAACTCGCGCCGGCCGACGCGGCCCGGCCGATCGAGCCATGGCGGGCGCCCGACTACGTCGACCCGGCCCGAATCGAGGAGCGCGACGTGATGATCGGCGAGGCCGAACTCGCGGTGCGCGGCGCGTTGACCGTCCCGCGTCAGGCTGGGTCGTGGCCAGCCGTCGTGTTGCTGGCCGGTTCCGGCGCGTTGGGCCGGGACGAGACCATCGGCCGCAACAAACCGTTCAAAGACATCGCCTGGGGCCTGGCCGCCCGGGGCGTCGCGGTGCTGCGCTTCGACAAGGTCACACACGCCCATCCCGAACTGGTGCGGGCGAACCGGAAGTTCACCGCTACGGACGAGTACGTGCCACACGCCCTCGCCGCCGTGCGGTTGCTGCGCGCCGAGCCGGGCGTCGACACGGATCGGATCTTCGTGGCCGGGCACAGCCTGGGCGGCACGATCGCACCGCGCGTGGCGGCCGCGGACCCGGCCGTGGCGGGGCTGATCATCCTGGCCGGCGGTTGGGAACCGCTGCATCGGGCCGCCCTCCGGCAGGTCGGGTACCTGGCGTCGCTGAACCCCGAGGGCGCGGTCGCCGGACGAGCCGCGTTCGAGGCACTCGCCAGGCAGGCCGATGCGGTCGATGACCCGAACCTGTCGGAGTCCACACCGGACAGTATGTTGCCGTTCGGCACGCCGGCGGCGTACTGGCTGGACCTGCGCGGCTACGACCCGGCAGTGGCGGCCGCCGGGTTGGGCAAGCCGATCCTCGTGGTGCAGGGCGGACGGGACTACCAGTCGACCGTCGCGGACGACCTGGCCGGTTGGCGCGCGGGGCTGGCCGGTCGTCCGGACGTGACGGTCCACGTACACGACCGCGCCAACCACCTGTTCTTCACCGGCGACGGCCCGTCGAGCCCGGCGGAATACGAGCCGGCACAGCACGTGGACCCGGCGGTGATCGCGGACATCGCCGAGTGGGTACTGGCACGCCAGTCGTGGCCGCGTCGTTGAACATGGCCCGGTACCGAGGGCGACTCCGGTCGCGGAACCGATCGGTCACACGGCGCCGAGTCGCTGTTTCTCTTGTGCGAGCATGCTTTTCTGGGCTGCGATGCGCGGTGACACGATCGACTCGCGGGGTCGGGTCGGGGTGAACTCGTACCGGTCGACGTCCAGTGCCCGCAGGACAGCGCGTTCGACCAGTGAATGATCGGCGGGATTCGGGCGGTCGAACCGCAGCGGCTCGCCCAGGGTCAGTGGTGGATTGGTGATGATTCGGGGAATCCGCAACACGTTCTGCGACCGGGTGTGCAACACGTAGGGGTGCAACAGGAACACGTCACCAGCCTCGCCGGTGGCCTCGGTGAAGTCGTCGCACTGCGCGATCAGATCGTCGAAGGGGAGCAGGACGGCGTCCGGATCGCGGTCCTCCCCGGCTGCGGGTCGCAGCGGATAGACCCCCTCCGGGTGGTCGGCGAGAAACCGCGCGACCGGCCGCACCGAGTCGGTCGCCACGTAGGTGGGGCCACCCTGGTGCTGGACGTCCGACCACAGCACCAGGGTGAGCAGGCCCTGCTCCGGCGAGTCCAGGAAGTGTCGGAAGAAGTCGCCGTCCTTGTGCCATTCGGGTGACGCGGCCGTTGCCGGCGCCCACGGCTGGTCCGCGCCGACGCCGAGGTTGACGATGAAACCGTCGTTCCACACATAGGGCTGCTCCCCGGCGATCCGCTCCGCGCCGCCGATCAGGTCACAGACCGCGTCCCAGGCCTTGGGCGCGAACTCGCGCACGTTCAGCGTGTGGTGGGCCGGCATGTGGACGCGTGGCTGCGTCCAGGTCGCGGGATCGTGTTCGTCGTAGCCGAGCCGATCCCACAGTTGTCGGGTGAACTCCGCGACGGCCGCGCGAGAAAAACATTTGCGGATCACTACGAAACCATGGTCCAGAAAATGCTCGGCCTGCTGTGCGGTCAGCACTCGATAACCGGACACGGTACCTCCTATGCCGGCAGCACTCATCCGCGATCCTACCCATCCGACCGAGTTCAACTGTCCTGAGTGGAGCGTTGGACCCCGGCGGCAGCGCACCGGGGCTGGCGGCGTTGGTTGTGGTCAACCCTGATGTCAGGGCACGAACTGGATCTCGGGGAACCGTGGTGATGGTCCACCGAGCAGGTGGCTGTCGTGGTGGCGCAGGTAGGTGTCGAACCAAGAGTTGAGATATGCGCGCATGATGGCCGCGGCGCGCCGGCCGTCGATCGTGCCGTACGTCGCGGTGAGCTGGTCCGGTGAGATATGAAGGAACGACGCGGCTTGCGGCGCCATGATGGCGGCATCGTCGAACGTGCTGTGCGTCGAGCCCGTCAGGCTCAGTTGGAGTTCCGGACCGCGCTGGTTGCTCCGGAACTGCGCCCAGGTACTCGCCTCGACGGCATCCGGGGTCTGCCGCCCGACCAGCAGCAGCGGGCGATCGGACCCGGCCACGGCCTGCGGCGTCCACAACGTGCCGTCCACGTCGACGCCGGCCTTGACACGGGGATCGGTGTGCAGGACGTGGGCCGTGGTGGAACCGCCGTCGGAATGGCCGAACATGCCGACGTGGTCGAGATCGAACGCGCCGCGTAGGCCGTGCGGCAGCGGGCGGTGTTCGTGGTCGGGATCGCCGCCTCGGTCCAGCGCGGCGAGTTCGTCGAGCACGAAGCCGATGTCGGCGACGCGGGACTGGACCTCCTTGGTGGTCACCGCCAGGGTGGGGTCGGGAACGGCGGAGGTCGCCACACTTCCATCCTCAAGTTCGACGACGCCGGAGTCGTGGACATGGTCGATCGTGGCCACGACGTACCCGTGGCTGGCCAGGTCCTCCACAGCAGCGGTCTCTTCCTGGCGCTGGCCACCCAGGCCGGGGTCGTAGAGCAGAACGGGCCAGCCATCTCGACGCCGCTCCACCGGCGCGTCGACATGTCCGTCCGTGATCGGCCAGTTGAGAACGGGCAGGCCGTTCTGCTTCTCGTACGCACGCGCGGTGATCGGCGTCATCCATGGCGCGCGCGAGTAGCCCTCGACCGTGCCGGCCGGATACCAGAGTTGGATCACGAGTTCCCGGACGTGGTCGGCGGGTACCCACGGGTCGGGGCGGGACGTGTCGACCAGGTGCAGCGTCGTGGTGCCGACGAGGTGGTGGCCGGTCGGCGCGGGCAGCGTCAACTGGGCGACGGCGAGGAATCCGCGGTCGCCGTCGCGGCCGTGGCGATGACCGGCACCACTGCCAGTGCGGCGGCCGACAGCAGTGCCGCGCGTCGCCGGACCGGAACGCTTCGGGGCATTGGGTTTTCTCTCATTCGCATGTGCCCATACAAGCGCTCGCGGCCGCTGGGCACAGTGGACCGCACTCGCGTCTTCGCGGTAGGGCTGGCCCTACCGGTCAGCCGCGCAGATACGTGAGAACGGCGCGCACGCGACGGTGCTGGTCCTCGGCGTCGGCGGGGAGGTCGAGTTTGGTGAATATCGACCCGATGTGTTTGCTGACAGCCTTTTCGGTGATGGTGAGGGCCTTGGTGATGGCCGTGTTGGAACGGCCTTCGGCCATGAGGGCCAGGACTTCCCGTTCACGCGGCGTGAGCCGGCTCAGCGGATCGTGGCGCATCGCCAGGAGTTGGCTCACCACCTGAGGGTCGATGACACAGCTGCCGGCGGCGATCCGTTCGACGGCGTCGACGAACTCGGTCACCTGGCCAACCCGGTCCTTGAGCAGATAGCCGACGCCGCCGCTGCTGGTCGACTCGAGCAGTTGGGCGGCGTACGCGGTGGCGACGTACTGGCTCAGGACGAGCACCGGCAGGCCCGGATGCTCCGCGCGCAGGGCCAGCGCCGCGCGGAGCCCTTCGTCGGTGAAAGTCGGTGGCATGCGGACATCCGTGACGACGACATCGGGATGGTGTTCGCCGACGGCAGCGATGAGCGCCGCAGCGTCACCGACCGCGGCCATGACCTGGTGGCCGCAGCGGCTCAGGACCGCGATCAGGCCTTCACGCAACAGAACGGCGTCATCGGCCAGAGCTACCCGCAGCACGGCAGTTCCAGGCGCAGCGTGGTAGGCCCGCCGACGGGACTGGCCACGGCGAGAGCGCCGGCCAAGGCATCGACGCGGTCGGCGAGCCCGGCCAGGCCGGTGCCGTGACTCGGATCGGCGCCGCCCATGCCATCGTCGCCGACCTCGATGACGAGCCGATTCCCGTTGACCGCACCGGTGATCCAGGCTCGGGTCGCGCCGGCATGCTTCACGGTGTTGGTGACCGCTTCCGCGACGACGAAGTACGCAGCCGACTCCACCGCCGACGGTAGGCGGCCGGGCAGATCGAGGATGATGGTCAGGGGGACACCGCAGCCTTGAGCGAGCTCAGCGACGGCGGCGGGCAGGCCGAGATCGGTGAGCACCCGCGGGTGGATACCGCGGACGAGATCGCGCAGCTCGGCGAGTGCGGCGCGGGACTGCGCGGCGGCCTGGGTGACCAGGGCGTGGGTGACGACGGGGTCATCGCGTTCCAGTTCGGCCAGGCCGAGGGTCATCGTGAGAGCGACGAGGCGTTGCTGGGCGCCGTCATGCAGATCGCGTTCGATGCGACGGCGTTCGACCTCGAACGCATCGATCAGCCGAGCCCGCGACCGGGTCAGCACCCGGACCGTCTCCTCATCGCCGGGCCCGAGCAGCGTGCGGGCGATCTCGCCGTGGCCGACGGCGACGAGCGCGACAGCGTATGCGGCGATGACCAACAGAATCGCCGGCGCGACCACCAGCAGCACGACGGCCCCGGGTATATGCCGCACGGCCACGTCGATCACCGCGAAGACGATGATCGCGACCGGGGCGATCACGGCCACGACGGTCGCCGCGAGGTCGAGGGCCAGCAGGACGGTCGCGTGCA
>Ga0070714_100002119_pt1 | contig 14569 bp, 13 predicted proteins | sample LARL83metaG_FD_65450 | JGI IMG/M metagenome (GOLD analysis project Ga0070714, IMG submission 65450) | Corn, switchgrass and miscanthus rhizosphere microbial communities from Kellogg Biological Station, Michigan, USA - LAR L8-3 metaG | ecosystem: Host-associated > Plants > Roots > Rhizosphere ...
GATGTCGTCCCACCAGCGCATCGTGACCAGATCGCCGAACCACTGATGGGCCATCTCGTGGGCCAGGACCGAGGCGATGGTTTTTCTGGTGCTCACGGCGGCGCCGTTCGTGTCGGCGAGCAGATCGGTCTCGCGGTAGAAGATCGCGCCGGTGTTCTCCATCGCGCCGGCCGCGAAATCGGGAACGGCGAGCACGTCGAGCTTCCCAAACGGATATTTGATCGCGTAGTAGGAGTCGTAGAACTTCAGGATCTGCTCGGCCGAGCCGAGCGCGATGTGGCCGAGCTCTTTTTTGCCGGGCGTCGTGCAGATCCTGATCGGCACATCGTCGGCCGAGCCCGACAGGCATTCGAAGTCGCCGACGGCCATGGCGACGAGATACGACGACATCTTCGGCGAAGGCGTGAACACCAGCGTGTGCCGGTCCGGGCCCGGACCTGGCGTGTCCGACTCGATCCTGCCGTTCGAGATCGCGGTGTCGCGCTTGTCGACGACCAGCGTGACCGCGAATGCCGCCTTGAATTCGGGCTCGTCGAAGCACGGAAAGGCGCGGCGCGCGTCGGTGGCTTCGAACTGCGTCACCGCATAATTGCGCGTCTTCGACTTGCTCAGATAGAAGCCGCGCAGTTCGTCGTTCAGGGTGCCGCGGAACGCGATGTGGATATCGGCCGGCCCGGCAGCGAGCGGCTTCGGCACGGAGAGCGTCGCCGTCTGGGCGCCGGCGTTCAACGAGACCTGGGCCTTCTGGGCATTGGATCCCGTGCCGATCGTCGCGTCCTCAAACGTGAGTTCCGCCGCGTTCAACGTCACCGTCGTGGTCGGCGATTTCACCCGAACGTGGATGGTCTCGGTGCCGTCGAACCGCGCGCCCGCAAGGTCGACCGTGAACTTCAGATCGTACCGATCGGGCGCGACCGTCGTCGGCAGACGCTCGGCTGCGGCTGAGGAAGCCAATGAGGAAGCCAGGATGAGCAACGAGATCGCCGCCGATGGCGTGCGTTTGACCATGACTGGCAGTTTAGAGTAGAACTAGGAACATCGTGAAGGGTCAGAGCGCGTGCATGTGTTGTTGCGGTTGTTGCGAGGGCTCACTGAGCCCCTGCGCCAATCGTCTACCTGCGTCCGCGCGAACGACCATGTGATCTAGTTTCGCCAGACTCGCATAGACCAAAGGCCCGGGAGGCTCACGCTTCCCGGGCTTTTTTGTTTGTACGTGGATTTTTGATGCTGCCTCTGTTTCTGAATCTGACGGGCCGCCGCGTGGTGCTGGTGGGGGAGGGTCCGGTTGCGGACGCCAAGCGCCAACTGCTCGTCGCCGCGGGCGCCGACGTGCTCGAGGTCGCGCCGTCGCGATTCGAACCGGGCCAGCTCGACGATGCCTGGCTGGTCGTGACGACAGCGGATGCGGACGTGAACCGAGAGGTCGCACGCGCGGCCGAGGCGAGGCGGATCTTCATCAACGCGGCCGACGATCCGCCGAACGCCAGCGCGTATCTGTCGGGCGTCGTCCAGCGCGGCGGCGTGACGATCGCCATCTCGACCGAAGGCGCCGCGCCTGGGCTCACCGGGCTGCTCCGCGAAGCGTTCGACGAACTCCTGCCGGACGAGATTGCGGAGTGGGTGGAGGAGGCGCGGCACCTGCGCGCGACCTGGCGGCGCGACGCCGTTCCGTTCGAAGCCAGGCGTCCGTTGCTGTTGAAAGCGCTCAACTCACGTTACGCAAGGCGACTCTCATGATGCTGGCTGGTCACGTCTCTCTCGTCGGCGCCGGACCCGGCGACCCCGAGCTGCTCACCCGAAAGGCGGTCGCGCGCCTGCGATCGGCGGATCTCGTGCTGTACGACGCCCTCGTGGATCCGCGCGTGCTCGCCTTCGCGCGGCGAGCCCGGACATTCTTCGTCGGCAAGCGCGCAGGCCGCCACGCGCTGACCCAGGAGGAGATCAACAGCCTGCTCGTGCGCGCCGCGCGGCGCGGTCGCCGCGTCGTCCGGCTCAAGGGAGGCGATCCATTCGTCTTCGGCCGCGGCGGCGAAGAAGCGCTGGCGCTTCGGCACGCCGGGATCCCGTTCGACGTGGTTCCCGGCATCAGCAGCGCCGTCGCTGCGCCGGCGCTCGCCGGCATCCCGGTGACCCATCGCGGACTCTCGTCGGCCGTTCTCGTCGTCACCGGACACGATGCCGGAACGTTCACCTCGGCGATCGACGGCCTGAAGCCCGACGCCGCGACGCTCGTGATCCTGATGGGCCTGGGCCGTTCGACAGCGATCGCGCGCCAGCTCGTCGACCGCGGCTGGTCGCGCGGCACGCCGGCGGCGGTCGTCGTCGATGCGTCAAGGCCAGAGCAGCAGGTCTGGCGAGGAACGCTGGACGACCTGGTCTCCGATCAGACGACGATCGAGACATCAGGCGCCGGAACGATTGTGGTCGGCGCCGTCGCGGCGCTCGACCTCGTCGGCTCGACGTCCAGCACTGAATCCAACGAGGGCGCGGCAGAGAACGCGATCGGCCGCGTCGTCTGATCGCGATCTCCTGTTGAGGACTGGAAAAATGCCTGTTACTGAAGACTCCAAAGCGTTCGGCCGCGCACGACTGACGTTTGCGAACCAGGCCGAGATCGACGAGTTCGTCGCGACGCTCGAACGGTACGAGCGGGGAGAACTGACGCCCGACCAATGGCGCGCGTACCGGCTGGTGCGCGGCACCTACGGGCAGCGCCAAACCGAGGACGCGCAGATGCTGCGCGTGAAGATCCCGCAGGGTGTGTTGACCAGCGCTCAGTTATCGGCGCTGGCCGATGTGGGTGATTCGTACTCGCGCGGGTTCGGCCACATCACCACCCGCCAGAACGTCCAGTTCCACTTCGTCAAGCTCCACGACGTCGAGCCTGCCATGCGCCGCCTCGCCGGGGCCGGGTTGACCACGCGCGAGGCGTGCGGCAACTCCGTGCGCAACATTACGACGTGCCCCTACGCGGGCGTCGCCGCCGACGAGCGCTTCGACGTCACGCCTTACGCGGAAGCGTTGACGCGTTATCTGCTCCGGCATCCGCTCAGCTCGACGCTGCCGCGGAAGTTCAAGATTGCCTTCGAGGGGTGCCCGGTCGATCACGTCGCGACGGCCATCAACGATCTCGGCTTTCAGGCGGTCCTCGGCCGGGACGGGAGCCGCGGGTTCCGCGTGATGGCCGGCGGCGGCACGTCGATCATGCCGACCAATTCCGCGGTGCTCCACGAGTTCCTGCCCGCCTCGGAGATCTTCCGAGTGGCCGAAGCGGTGCTCATCGTGTTTGCGCAGTTCGGCGACTACCAGCACAAGCAGCGGAACCGCATGAAATTCATGATCAAGACGCTGGGATGGACGCGCTGGCGTGAAGAGTACGATCGCGCGCTCACCGACTGCCGGCTGCGTGGCACGGTTCCCACGCTCGACATCGATCCGCCGGCGTTCGAAGCCCGGCCCGATTGGGAACCCGACTCGTCGCCGTCAGTCGGGCACGTCGCATCGCGCGTCGCCCGCGGCCAGATCCGCGGGCCCGGCCTCACGCCGACGATCGTCCCGGTGTTCAACACGAGCGACGAGGCGTACCTGCGATGGCGGACGACGAACGCCAGGCCGCAGAAGCAGTTCGGGTTCTCGATCGCGACGGCGACCGTGCCGCTCGGCGATCTCTCGAGCGAACAGATGCGCATCGTCGGCGAACTGGCTCGCGCGTACGGCGACGGCACGGTGCGGGTCACCCCCGATCAGAACCTTCTGTTCCGCTGGGTGAACGCGACCGATCTTCGTCAGTTGTACCGCCGGCTGGCGGCGGCGGGGCTGTCTCTTGCCGATGCCGCGACCGTCGCGGACGTGGCGAGCTGCCCTGGCGCCGAATCGTGCCGCCTCGCCGTGACGCAGTCGAGGGGGCTCGGCCGTGTGCTCGAGGAGCGCCTGCGCGCGCGCCCGGACCTCATCGAGGCCGCCGACGGAGCGCGCATCAAGATCAGCGGGTGCCCGAACGGCTGCGGCCAGCATCACATCGCGACCTTCGGGTTCCAGGGCAGCGTGCGCCGCGTCGGCGGCCGCGCGGTGCCGCAGTATTTCGTGATGGTCGGCGGCGGCACCGGCGCCCACGGCGCCACCTTTGCGCGGCTGGCGGCGAAGATCCCCGCACGTCGGATTCCCGACGCGGTCGAACGACTGATCGCTCTCTATGCGCGCGAGCGAACGAGCGGCGAGCCGGCGACGGCGTTTTTCGCGCGCGTCGACCTCGACGTCGTGAAGCAGGCGCTGGACGGCCTCGAGCGGCTGACCGCGGCCGATGCGCGGCCGGAGGACTTCGTTGACCTGGCGGAAACCGCCGCATTTGCGCCGGAAGTGCTCGACGGCGAATGTTCTGCTTGACGCATCAACCTATGTGAATGTATAGATACGTGTAGCTTTTCATCCAGAGTGGCTGAGGGACAGGCCCGACGACGCCACGGCAACCGGCGAGCGCGACGCTCGCGTCCAGGTGCCAAATCCTGCCCCGGACCTCCGTCCGGGGAGAGATGAGGAGGACATGAGTACTGCGGCGTGTCGTATCGGTCTTCTCGGCTTTGGCACGGTCGGCTCCGCCGTCGCGCGCCGGCTCACACGAATCGATCCCCTTCACAACCTCGCGCTCACGCACATCTTCGATCGCCGGGCCGCGCTGAAAAAGCGCCGGTTCGAGCACCCGGTCTGCTGGACTGACCGCATCGACGATCTGCTCACTTCCGACGTCGACATCATCATCGAGGCGATCGGCGGCGTCGACCCGGCCGTCGATTGGATCCGTTCCGCGCTGCTCGCAGGCAAGTCGGTGGTCACGTCGAACAAGCAGGCCATCGCGCAGGACGGGCCGGCGCTGCGCCAGACGGCCGCGCGCCAGGGGCGGCAGCTGCGGTTCGAAGCCGCCGTCGGCGGCTCGATGCCGATCGTCCGGGCGGTCGCGGACGGACTCGCCGGCGACCGCATTCAACGCATCGTCGCGATCCTGAACGGGACGACGAACTTCGTCCTGTCGCGGGTCGAGACCGCGGGTGGATCGATCGCCGAGGCGATTGACGACGCGCGGGAGCGTGGATTCGCCGAGGCCGATCCACGCGCCGATCTGGACGGCATCGACGCGGCCGCGAAGCTGTCGATTCTCTGCGCGCTGGCGTTCCAACTGCGGGTGGATCCGTCGACGATCGCGACGCGTTCTTCCGGCGACCTCGCGTCGGGCGACTTCAAGCGGGCACGCGACAGCGGCGGCGCGATTCGGCAGCTGGCGTATGCCGGGTACGACTCGAGCCGCCGCGTGCTGACGGCATGGGTCGCGCCTGCCTGCGTGAGACGCGGCTCGTTTTTCGCCCGGACGACCGGCGCGCGCAATGCGGCCGTGATTACCGGCGAGTTCGCCGGCGACGTGCAGATCTCGGGCACCGGCGCCGGCGGCGACGCCACTGCCGTCGCGATCATCAGCGACCTGCTCGCCATCGCGCGCGATCGCGCGGCCATCGTGCCCGCGCCCATCCTGTCCACGCCGGCCGCCATTGTCGGGCCGTCGGTCGATCGTCTTCTTCGAGCGGAGGCTGTGTGAACGCACTCATCGGGCTGCAGTGTCACGTGTGCAAGGCGGTGTTCCCGGCGGAGGCGCTGTACGTCTGCGGCCACTGCCTCGGTCCGCTCGAGCCGGTCTACGACTATGCCGCCGTGCGGCTGACCCGCGCGGACATCGCCGCGAGGCCGAAGAACCTGTGGCGCTATCGCGAGCTGCTGCCGATTGCCGGCGAGCCGCTCACGGGATTCAACTCCGGTTTCACGCCGCTCGTGCGCTGCGACCGGCTTGCCGAACGCCTGGGCGTGAGCGAGCTGTACATCAAAGACGATTCGGTGAACCATCCGACGCTGTCCTACAAGGATCGCGTCGTCTCGATCGCGGCGACGCGCGCCGTCGAACTTGGCTTCGACGTGCTCGCGTGCGCCTCGACCGGCAACCTCGCCAACAGCGTCGCGGCGCATGCGGCGCGGCTCGGCAAGCGCTGCTGCGTGTTCATTCCCGACAGCCTGGAGGCGGGAAAGGTGCTCGGCTCGGCCATCTTCCGGCCGACGATTCTCGCGGTCGCGGGAAATTACGACGACGTGAACCGGCTGTGCACCCAGGTGGCGGATCGGTACGCATGGGGATTCGTCAACATCAACCTGCGGTCGTATTACGCCGAGGGCGCCAAGACGGTCGGCTTCGAGATCGTGGAGCAGCTGGGCTGGCGCTATCCCCGGCACGTCGTGTCGCCGGTGGCCGGAGGGACGCTTCTGCCGCGCATTCTGCGAGGATTTCGAGAGCTGCGTGAGGTCGGGCTCGTCGAAGGCGACCTGCCGAAAATGTACGCGGCGCAGGCGGCCGGGTGCGCGCCGGTCGTGCGCGCGCTCGACGCCGGCCTCGAACATCCCGAACCGGTCAGGCCGGACACCATCGCGAAGTCGATCGCGATCGGGAATCCAGCCGATGGCTATCAGGTGCTCGAAAGTATCCGGCAGACCGGAGGCAGCGGCGCGGCGGTGACCGACGATCAGATCGTCGACGCGATTCAGATCCTCGCCGAGACCGAAGGCATCTTCACCGAGCCTGCCGGCGGCACCACGCTCGCCGCGGCGATCGATCTCATCGCGCGCGGTGTGATTCCGCGCGACGAATCGATCGTCGTCTGCGTCACGGGGAACGGCTACAAGACCGCCGAGGTCGTCCGCGACCGGCTCGCCGCGCCCGTGCGGCTCGGCCGCGCGTTCAAGGAATTCGAAACCTGGTGGGCGGGCCGGGATCCGGCCCTAGCGGCTTCGCCGGCGTGAAGTCGAAGACGCCACGATCGGGATCTTCATTTCCAGCGTGCGGCCGTTCCGGAGCACCTTGAACGTGGCCGTGCTGCCGATCTTCGAATCGGCGATCATCCGGTTCAAGCGGGACGCATCCTCGACCGCCTGCCCGTTGTACGCGACGACGACGTCGCCCGGCCGCAGTCCGGCGTCGTAGGAGGGCGAGTCGCGATACATGCGCGTGACGACGGCGCCGCGCGTCGACGGCGCGCCGATTTCCTGCGCGAGGTCCGGCGTCAGCCGATCGATGATGAAGTCCACCGTGCCGCGCTGCACCGAGCCGTACTTCATGAGCTCGTCGATCACGTGCCGCGCCAGATTGCTCGGCACCGAGAACCCGATGCCCTGGTACCCGCCGCTCTCGCTGTAGATGCCGGTGTTGATGCCCACCAGCTCGCCGCGGGTGTTGATCAGCGCGCCGCCGGAGTTGCCGGGGTTGATCGCCGCGTCGGTCTGGATGAAGTCCTCGTAATCGGCGAAGCCGAGGCTGTCGCGGCCGGTCGCGCTGACGATGCCGGCGGTGACGGTGCGGTTCAATTGAAACGGGCTGCCGATGGCCAGCACCCACTCGCCGACCTGCAGCTTGCTCGAATCGCCCCACGGGACCACCGGAAGGCCGGTGACCCCGATCTTCAGGAGCGCGATGTCGGTCGCCGGGTCGGTGCCGATCACCTTGCCTTTGATGTCGCGCTTGTCCGGAAGCGTGACCGTAATCTCGCGCATGTTCTCGCCGACCACGTGATTGTTCGTGACGATGTAGCCGTCGGGCGAAATGATGACGCCGGACCCGAGCGACAGCGACCTCCGGTCGCGCGCGCCGAACATGTCGTCGTCGCCAAAGAAATAGCGGAACAGCGGATCGCGCGCCATCGGCGAGTTCGCCGATCGAACGACCTGCAGCGACGAGATGTTCGCCACGCCTTTCACGGCCTGGCTGGCGATGTGGGTGAAGTCGGGTCCGCCGATCGGGCTGGTGGCCACCGCCTGATGCGCCGTTTGCGGTTGCCCGACTGTCGACGGTGTTGCGGCCACCGACGAGGATGCCGGCGCCTCGGCCGCCCGCGAATCGGTCGCGGTGCGCATCCGGCCGGTCAGCACGAGGCCGCCGGCGAAGCCCGCCACGACGAGCGCGATGGATAGAAGAAATTTTCGAATCATCGAACGCCGCCTAAGTCACCGTGACCCGGCGCGCGCTCCGGCCCGAAGTCTTGGGAATCGTGATCGTGAGCACGCCGTCCTTGAGGTCGGCTTTGATGCTCTCGACGTCGATCGGCTCGGGCAGCTGAAACGCGCGCGAGAAGCGGCCGTGCCCGCGCTCGACGCGGTGGTACTGCTCGCACGGCACGTGCTTCGCGCGATCGGCATCGGCCATGGCCTCGCTGCGGCCGCCGCGGATCGTCACGCGGCTGTCCTCGGCATGAATTTCGATTTGATCGCGGCTGAGGCCGGGAACTTCCGCGGTGAGAATGAAGTCGGTCGAGGTTTCGTAGAGATCGACAGGCGGTGTCCAGCCAGGAGCGTCGGTGCCCACGAGCTGGCCCATCTGTTCGTGCAGCGCCAGCAGATCCCTCAACGGATCCCACCGCGTGAAAGCCACGTTTCGCATCGTAGCATGTTTGGTTGGGCCGGGCCATGATGTGCTACGATTGCAAGGATATACGCGCGACAAATGGCGTCATCTATTCAAGCGACCCGGCTCCGGAAAGGGATGCTGATCAAGGTGGGCACGGATCTCTTCCGTATCCTCGATCTGCACCATCTCACGCCCGGCAACAAGCGCGCGCACATCCAGGTGCGCATGCGGAACATCCGCACCACGACCTTGAACGACCACAAGTTCAGGGCTGAGGAAGACGTCGAGCGCGCCACGCTCGACGAGCGCGAAATGCACTACCTCTATAACGACGGCGACCATTACTACTTCATGGACACGTCGAACTTCGAGCAGATCCACATCTCGGCCGAGGCGCTCGGCGACTCGAAGGATTACCTCATTCCCGACATGACGATCCGCGTCGAGTTCTACGACGTCGAGCCGGTCGGCATCGAGCTGCCGCCGACGGTCGATCTCCTCGTCAAGGAGACGGCGCCGGGGATCAAAGGCGCGACCGCGAGCGCGCAGGTGAAGCCGGCGACGCTCGAGACGGGGCTCGTCATCCAGGTGCCGCCGTTCGTGAACGAAGGCGACAAGGTCCGGGTGAACACGGAAACGGGCGAGTACCAGTCGCGCGTGTGAGCGGCGCAGTCAGCGAGTCGAACGAAGGCCGATGGACGTCATTCGCAGCCAACCGCACCACGGCTGGATCGAAGTCATCACGGGCAGCATGTTCAGCGGCAAGAGCGAAGAGCTGATTCGCCGGCTGCGCCGCGCCCAGATTGCCCGCCAGAAGGTCCAGATCTTCAAACCGCTCATCGACAACCGTTTCAGCGAGGATCACATCGTGTCGCACAGCGACATGCGGATCGCGTCGGAGGCGGTTCGCAGCTCCGACGAGCTCGTCGAGCGGGTCGCCGCCGACACCGAGGTCGTCGGCATCGACGAAGGGCAGTTCTTCGACCCGAACCTGCCGGCCGCGTGCAACACGCTCGCCGACGCCGGGCGTCGAGTGATCGTCGCCGGGCTGGATCAGGACTACCTCGGACGGCCGTTCGAGCCGATGCCGCAGCTGCTCGCCATCGCGGAGTACATCACCAAGACGCTCGCGATCTGCGTGATCTGCGGCGAGCCGGCGAACCACACCCAGCGGCTCGTCGCGAGCAGCGATCGGGTGCTCGTCGGCGCCTCGGGCCTGTACGAGGCGCGCTGCCGCCACTGCTTCGACCCGACGCTCGCCATCGTCGAATCCACCTGACGGAGCCCGCGTTTGTGAACGCGCTGACCGCCTTTCTCGTGCTCCTCGGCGTCTGCTTTCTGGGCGCGACCACGAAAGTGTTGATGGAGTACGTGCGGTTCGTGCGCCGGCGCCGCACGGCGCTGCTCACGTGGCCGACGCGCAAGCCGCCGAACCGGATGCTGATGCTCGCGATCGGCGCGGTGCTCGGGCTGCTCGTGATCTACAAGGTGGTCTTCTCGCATCAGCCAGCCTTCGGCGAGACGATGATGTTCGTGTACTACGCGCTGGCGGTGCCGCTCAGCTGGCGGATCCACCGCGGGTTCTACGGCGACGGCCTCTGGGCCGATACGGCCTTCATTCCCTACAACGAGGTCGGAGGCATCAGCTGGCGGGAAGGGGAGCACGACGTGGCGCTGGTGGTGATCTCGCGGTTGCGCAATAGTGCACGCCGTCTCACAGTGCCCGGCGAGAAATACGGCGCCGCGCGCCGGCTCCTGCGCGACAAGATCGGCGAACACGCGATTCACTTCACGGGCACCGGCCTCGACCTCGGCGAACACGACGAGCGGGACGAGGCGTAGTCCGCCTCCGACGTCCGGTGCGAAGATCGTCCGGAATCGGCCGATAATAGGCGCATATGGCTGCTCGCCCGACCTGGAAAGGCTTCCTGAAAATCAGCCTGGTCAACATCCCCATCAAGGTGTTCCCGGCGACTGAATCGAGCGGAACGATTTCCTTCAACCAGCTCCACGCCGAGTGCCAGACGCGCATCCGCCAGAAGCGGTGGTGCGAACAGTGCAATCGCGAGGTGCCGAATTCCGAGATCGTCAAGGGCTACGAGTTCGAGAAGGGCCGCTACGTCATCGTGTCGGAGGACGACTTCGACAAGGTGCGTCCGGAGTCGACGCGGGTGATCGATCTCGTGCAGTTCGCCGACGACTCGTCGATCGATCCGATCTATGTGGACCGCGGCTACTACCTCGCCCCGGACGGGACGATGGCGGCCGACGCCTTTGCCGTCATGCGCGACGGGATGAAAGGGAAGGTCGGCATCGGGAAGCTGGCGCTGTATGGCCGCGAGTACCTCGTGGCGGTGAAGCCGCAGGCGCGCGGCATCGTGATGTACACGCTGCACCACGCCGCCGAGATCCGCAGCATGGACGCGGTCGAGGAACTGAACGCCGTGGCGACCAAGACGCGCCCCGAGGAGATCAAGCTCGCCAGGCAGGTGATCGAGACCTTCGAAGGTCCGCTGGACCTGTCAACCTACAGGGACGAATACCGGGCGGGCCTGCAGCGCATCATCGAGGCGAAGATCGCCGGCGAAGAAGTCGTCGCGCCGAGCGTCGCCGCGCCGCCGAAGGTGGTGAACCTGATGGACGCGCTCAAGAAGAGCCTCGACGCGGTGAGCACCGGCAAGAAGAAGAGCGCGAAGGCCGTCGCCTCGAAGCCCGCGGCGAAGCGCAAGCGCGCGTAAGGCGTCGGGCGGTCAGTTGCTGGTCCCGAGCCTCGCCAGCCAGGCGACGACGCCGGCGCCGTGGGCCGTGGGATCGCCGAGCCAGTCGGGCGGCGTCAGCCACACGAACGCCAGAATCGCGATCACCCACAGATCGTAGGGAAGCGTGGCGCGCTCGTCGGTCCAGAAGAACGCCCGGTTGAACGCGCCCCGCAAGCCGTCCTTCGCCGGCATCGGGAGGCTGTTGAGCGCCAGGTACGTGTAGTAGATCCGATCCGCGACGGCCAGCACCGACAGCGCCAGAATCACCCACAGCACGCCCGCCATCCGATTCGTGAACGCGCCGATCATGAACAGGACGATGCGCTCGGGGCGCTCCATGAAGCCGACCTTGCAGCGCTCGACGAGCGATTCGGCGCGCGCGCGCGCGTAGCTCGTCATGATCGAGAAGATCAACGTGAGCGCGGCGATGAGCACGTAGTCACTGCGTCCGAGCTTCGAGTAGAGAAAGATCAGCCCGGTGACGAGCGCGAGGTCGGAGAAACGGTCGAGCGTCGAATCCCAGAAGGCGCCGAATCGCGACTGCAGCTGCAGGATGTGCGCGACCTTGCCGTCGATGAAATCGAAGATGTTCGCCACGATCATGATGACGCCCGCCAGGACGAACCGCCCGTAGCCGAGCGCCCAGGCGGCGGCCACGTTGACGAGGACGCCGATGAGCGTCAGGGTGTTCGGGTGAACGCGCAGCCGGACGCAGACGTTGATGATCGCGCGGAGCGGATACATGCAGATCGCGCCGATCGCGCCGGTGAAGGTCATCTTCGGACGCTTCGATCCGGAATCGGAGGGCGACCCGTTGGTCGTGGGAGCCGCCGCGGCGCGCGCGTGTCTGGGCACGACGTGACGTATAATGGAGGGTTCAGGCACCGACTGAAGACGCGACATAGTAGCGTATGGCCATCCACGAACTCAAGGAGCAGATCGCCCGACTCCCGGAGCAGCCGGGGGTGTATCTGTACTTCAACGCGCGGGGCGACACCATCTACGTGGGCAAGGCCCGGTCGCTGCGCGACCGCGTCCGCAACTATCTGGGCGCGTACGGCGGCGACCCGAAGACCGACGCGCTCCTCGAGGAGGTGATCCGCCTCGAGGTCATCGTCACCGATTCGGTGGTCGAAGCGCTCGCGCTCGAAAACAACCTCATCAAGCAGCGGACGCCGAAATACAACATCCTGCTCCGCGACGACAAGAACTATCCGTATCTGCAGCTCACCACGAACGAGGCGTTCCCGCGCGTGCTCGTCGCGCGCGGCGTCGAACGCGACGGCAGCTTCTACGCCGGGCCGTTCCTGCCCGCGCATTTCGCCCGCCGCACGATGGCGCTCACCCACCGGCTGTTCGGGATTCGCTCCTGCAACGAGGTGATTACCGGCAAGCGCGGCCGCCCGTGTCTCGAATACGATATCAAGCGCTGCATCGCGCCGTGCGTCGAGAGCGTCTGCTCCGCAGAGGAGTACGGCCGCGCCGTGAAGACCACCCAGCTGTTTCTCGAAGGCCGCAACGACGAGCTCATCAAAACGCTGCGCGGGCGGATGCTGGACGCGTCGGCCGCGGAACGCTTCGAGGAGGCGGCGCAGATCCGGGACGCGATGCGCACCGTGCAAACGCTGCACGATCGCCAGCAGAAGATGGCGACCGCCGCGCTCGGCCATCGCGACGTGTTCGGCGTCAAGCTGGGACCGGCCGGCGTCGTCGTGCAGATCTTCCAGGTCCGCAGCGGCCGCGTCGTCGAACGCGTGGAGCTCGGGAGCGAAGAGGCGATCGTCGGATCGACCGAGGGCGAGGTGCTCGAGGCTGCGCTCCAGCAGTTTTACGAGCTGCGCGGCGCGCCGCCGGAAATCGACGTGCCGGCCGAGCCGAACGAGCGCGACGCGCTCGAGAGCTGGCTGTCGGAGCGCGCCGGCCGCAAGGTGCGGATCGGGACGCCGCAGCGCGGCGACCGGCGGTCGATGGTCGATCTTGCGAACCGCAACGCGGCGCTCGTCTACCAGACGCGGTTCAATCAGACGACGGCCGCGCAGTACGACGCGCTCGAAACGCTGCAAGCGGTGCTCTCGCTTCCCGCGCTGCCCAGGCGGATCGAGTGCTTCGACATCTCGACGATCCAGGGAAGCGAGACGGTCGCGTCGATGGTGGTCTGCGAAGACGGCCGCATGCGGCGCGGCGAGTATCGGAAATTCCGGATCCGAGGCGCCGACACTCAGCGCCTGCGGCCACGCGGCGCCGAGGACATGGAAATCCGAGGCGACGCGTCGGCGTCAGTTCGCGGCGGGGGTGGGCCCCCGCCGCCAGTAAACAACGACTTCGCGGCGATGCACGAAGTGGTGCTGCGCCGATATCGCAAACTGCTCGAGCAGGGCGGACCGTTTCCGGATCTCGTGCTCATCGACGGCGGCAAAGGGCAGCTCTCGGTCGCTTACGCGGCGCTCGAGGAGCTGGGACTGGCGAACCTCGTGGCGATCGGGATCGCCAAAAAGGAAGAGCTGATCTTCACGCGCGACCGCCACGATCCGATCGCGCTCGCGCCGACCGATCCGGCGCTGCTGCTCATCCAGCGCATTCGCGACGAGGCGCATCGCTTCGCCGTCACGTTCCACCGGCGCGCGCGCAGCATGCGCGATCTCCGCTCGGAGCTCGATCACGTGCCCGGCATCGGCCCGCGCCGGCGGCGCACGCTGTTGACGACGTTCGGGAGCCTCGCGGGCGTGCGGCGGGCCACGCGCGAGGAGCTCGCGGCGGCGGTCGGTGCGAAAACGGCCGATGCCGTTCTTGCGTTTTTCGCCAGCCGGCCGTAACCTTTTACGCCTTGCCGGATATCAACGTCGCGCAGATCTTCATCGGCTTCACGGTCCTGTTGTTCTCGCTGACGATCCACGAGATGGCGCACGCCTGGACCGCGGATCGTCTCGGCGATCCGACCGCGCGGTCGCTCGGACGCGTGTCGCTGAATCCATTGGTCCACGCCGATCCGATCGGGACGATTCTCTTTCCGCTCCTCGCCGCCATCAGCAACTTTCCGCTGATCGGCTGGGCGAAGCCGGTGCCGGTCAGCGTTCGCCGGCTGCGCCATCCGAGGCGCGACTTCGTCCTCGTCGCCGCCGCCGGACCCGCGAGCAACGTCGTTCTCGCTTTCGTCGCCGCGATGGGACTGATGATCCTGCCCGTGTCCCCCGTCACGATCGGCGAACCGAACGTGTCGGCGCCGCTGGCCTCGACGCTGGGCCTGGCGATGCGGATCAACGTGCTGCTCGCGGTCTTCAACATGATTCCCATTCCGCCGCTCGACGGCGGCAACGTGCTGAGCGGCCTGCTGCCGCGCGGGGCCGCGCGGCATTTCGACATGGTGCGGCCGTACGGATTCCTG
>Ga0070714_100002123_pt1 | contig 14558 bp, 15 predicted proteins | sample LARL83metaG_FD_65450 | JGI IMG/M metagenome (GOLD analysis project Ga0070714, IMG submission 65450) | Corn, switchgrass and miscanthus rhizosphere microbial communities from Kellogg Biological Station, Michigan, USA - LAR L8-3 metaG | ecosystem: Host-associated > Plants > Roots > Rhizosphere ...
CAATGTGACCGGCCAGGTACTCATCCCGCTGCGGGTTGAGAGTCAGCACGTGACTTGCGTTAAGGATCAATCTGGTCATGAGGCGGGCTGCCACCGCTCCGCGGCGAGCCGCACCGCCTCCAGGATTTTTTCGTACCCGGTGCACCGGCACAGGTTGCCCGCCAGCGCCTCGCGGACCTCGGCGTCGCTGGGCCGGCCGCCCCGCCGCAGCAGGTCGTGGGTGGCGATCAGCAGCCCCGGGGTGCAGAACCCGCACTGCACGGCGCCGGCCTCCACGAACGCCTGCTGCACCGGGTGCAGTTCCCGAGCCTCCCCTGCCCCCTTCGTGGCCAGGCCCTCGACCGTGACCACGGTGCGGCCCTGCGCCTGGCCGGCCGCGACCAGGCAGGCGCAGACCGGCGTGTCGTCCAGGTACACCGTGCAGGAACCGCATTCACCCTGCTCACACGCGTTCTTGGAGCCGGGCAGGCCCATCCGCTCGCGCAGCACGTAGAGCAGGCTCTCGCCCTCCCAGACGTCGTCCGCCTGCCGGGTTTCGCCGTTGACCGTCGCCGTGATCCGCAAATTAGCCCCTGTAGGAGTTCCAGGCCCATGTCAGGGTACGCCGGGCCATAACCGCGAGCGCGTGCCTCCGGTACGCCGACGTGCCCCTGACGTCGTCGATCGGGGCGGCAGCCGCCTGCACCCGGTCCCCGAACTCACCGATAATCGCGTCAGGCAGGGCGGCGCGGGACTGCCACAGGCCGGCCTCGGCCAGCGCCCCGGCCAGGAACCGCTCGGCCTGCTCGGCCCGGATCGGGGTGGGGGCGGCCGAACCGATGCCGGTGCCGACGGTTCCGCGCTGCGGATCGAGGCTGAGGCTGAACGAGGTCACCGCGATCACCATCGCGTTGCGGGTGCCGATCTTGCTGAACTGCTGGGGGCCGGCCGCGGGCGGGATCAGGATGGCCGCGATCAGCTCGTCCGGGGCCAGCGCGTTCTTCTTGACCCCGGTGTAGAACTCGGCGGCGGGGATCACGCGCGTGCCCCGGACCGACGCGACCTCGATCTCGGCTCCGGTGGCGAGCAGCGGCGGGTGGCTGTCGCCCGCGGGCGAGGCCGCGCCGAGATTGCCGCCGACCGTGCCGCGGTTGCGGATCTGCGGCGAGCCCACCGTCCGTGAGGCCATGGCCAGGCCGGGCAGCTGGCCGCCGAGCTCGTCGATGACCCGGGTGTAGCTGACCCCGGCGCCGAGCCTGATCCGGCCGTTGTCCGGCGCCCATTCGGTCAGCTCGGCCACCCGGTTCAGGTCGAGCAGGGCGTCGGGGCGGCGGGCGTCGAAGTTCAGCTCGACCATGACGTCGGTGCCGCCCGCGATCGGCAGCGCCTCCGGGTGAGCCGCCTTGGCGGCCAGCGCCTCAGCCCAGCTGGCAGGCTGCAGGAACTCCACTCACCCTCCCTCCTCGCCGCTCAGGCGAAGGCCGTGGCCGAGTCCCAGGCCGGGCCCGGGTCGGCCGCGTCGTCGCGCTGGACCGCGCACTGGATCAGACCGTAAGGCCGATCGGCGGCATAAAACACCTCGCCGGGATTATCCAGGCCGAACGGGGCCAGGTCGGCCAGGAAGTGATGCCGGTTCGGCGCCGACAGCCGGATCTCCGCGACGTCGGCCCTGGCCTCGAGCACGGCGCGGCCCATCTCCCAGAGGGTCTGCTGCAGCGCCAGGCTGTGCACGGTCGCGAAGCGCTCCAGCAGGATCTGCCTGATCTGCGCGTACGCCTCGTCCCAGCCGGTCAATCGCACCGGCGACTGGTACCGCCAGCGGGCGATCAGCGAGGTGGCCAGGATCCGGTCGCTGGTCTCGGCCAGCGTCGTGTACTCGTCCTTGAGGAAGCCGGCGAACTCGGATCCGGTCGACTTGAGCAGCACGAGGTCCTTCAGGCCGGAAACGATCCAGGCCCGCTGCCCGGGCTGCGTCCCGGCGACGGTCACCGCGGTTGTGCGGACCTCGCCCGAGGTGCGGGCGAACGTGTGCGGGTGGCCCTCCCCCGCCACGGGCACCCGTTCCCAGCCGTACTCGTCCACCTCGACCCGGGCCTCGGCGACCGGCCCGATGTCGTCGACGAAGTGGCGGGCCAGGTTCTGCGCGTACTCCTCGATCTCGCCCACCCCCTTCTCCTTGGCGTAGGCGAAGCAGGTGTTCTTCTGGGTGTCGGTGGGCAGCACGCGGGCCTGGTCGCCGTGGGTGTGTGCGTCGGTGAAGTCACCGCGCAGCGTGGTCGTGACGTTCAGGTCACGGATCTCATGCCGCTCGGTGTCCCGGTAGATCCGCACCACGCGGGTCTCCGCCTTGCCGTACTGGTTGCGGCCGAGCTCGATGGCCATGGCTTAGCTCCCGCGGTAGGTGGTGTAGCCGAACGGGCTGAGCAGCAGCGGCACGTGGTAGTGCGGTGCCCCGCCGATGGTGAACGTGATGACGACCTCGGGAAAGAACGGCGCCGGGCCGCCCTCCCCGGCCAGGTACTCAGCGGTGCCGAAGACCAGGCGGTACGCGCCGGCGGGCAGCTGCTCGGGGCCCAGGTTCCTGATCCGCCCGTCGTCGTCGGTGCGCGCCCGGGCGATCTCGGCCGGGCCGTTGCCCGTGACCTGCTCGAGGCGGACCAGCACGCCGGCCGCGGGCACGCCCCGCGCGGTGTCGAGCACGTGCGTGGTGACCATGCTCATGGGCGCACCTCCGGCACGACGCTCACGCGCCCTCCAGCAGCTTCTGCAGCCTGATCCGGTTGATCTTCCCGAGTTCGCCGCGCACTACGCCCCACTCGGTGCCGGGGTCGTTAGCCAGCCGCTCGGTGAGCAGGTCCAGCAACTCCGCCCCGCTGCGGCCGCTCGCGCACACCAGGTAGATGTGGCCGAACCGCCGCTCGTAGGCCTCGTTGCCGTCGGCCAGGCCCTGGATCGTGGCCGCGGCGGCCGTGCGCACCCCGGCCTGCTCCTGGTGCGACCGGCCGGACGCTGCGCCGCCGGCCACTGGGTCACCGATCCGCGGGTGGCCGGCCAGCGCTTGCTCCAGGTCGGCCTGGGCCAGGCCCGCCACCGACGCGTCCGACCGGGCCAGCAGGTCATCGACCGACGGGTACGGCCGGCCCGACCCGACGTCGGAAACCCAGCGCTCGGCCGAGCAGCACGCCAGCAGCTCGGCGCGGGCCTGCTCGGCGGGCAGCGCGTTGAGCCGGTCCAGGCCGGAAGATCGTGCTCCCATGGCACCTGATTCTCGCCCCCCGGCGGCCCCCGGCGACACCCCGGCAACCCTTGCAAACAGAACAGAACGCTCCGATCTGTTGTAATCTCGCTCCATGACGCCATCAGCCGCGCCGCGGTCGGGCCGGCAGGCCGAGGCGGCCCGCAACGATCAGCTGATCCTGGACGCCGCGCGCGAGGTGTTCATCGCCGACCCGGCGGCCCCGGTGTCCGAGGTGGCCAAGCGGGCGGGCGTCGGCATCGCCGCCCTGTACCGCCGCTATCCCAGCAAGGAGGACATGCTGCGGAAGCTGTGCGCCGACGGCCTGCAGCGCTACATCACCGAAATCGAGGCGGCGCTGGCCGACGAGCGCGACCCGTGGACCGCGTTCGCCGGCTTCATGGACCGGATCGTGGCCGCCGACACCCATTCGCTGACGCAGCGCCTGGCCGGGACGTTCCTGCCCACCGAGGACCTGTACCGCGAGGCGGCCCGGGCCCAGGACCTGAACGTGGCCCTGTTCGAGCGGGTTCGCGGGGAACTCAGGCCCGGCCTGGTGGTGGACGACATCGCCTGGATGCTGGAGATGGTCGCGGCCATCCGGCTGAGCGACCCCGAGCGCACCGCCCAGCTGCGGCAGCGGTACCTGGCCCTGCTGCTCGACGGCTGGCGCGGGCCCGCCGCCCCGCTGCCCGGCCCGCCGCCGGCCGGGGCGGAGATGGGCGCCCGCTGGACTCAGGGCAGACTGGCCAGGTGATCGCCGGACACCTGGCCAGCCGGGACGGACTTGCCGGTGATCGCCTCACGGGCGGAGGATCGGACCACCGAGTTCTTGCGGAGGGGACATGAAGGTACCGCTCACGGTCGGAGACTTCCTGCGCCGCGGGGCCGCGGTCTACGCGGACCGGCCCGCGGTGTACGACGAGCCAGGCACCCAGGGCTCCCTGGGGACCATCAGCTACCGGCAGCTGGCCAGCCGCGCCCGCGGCATGGCGCTGGCGCTGGAGGAGCTCGGCGTCTCCCAGGGCGAGCGGGTGGCGATCGTCAGCCCGAACGCGGCGCGGTTCCAGATCGCGTACTTCGGGGTCAGCGGGTACGGCCGGGTGCTCGTCCCCATCAACTACCGGCTGAACGCCGACGAGATCGGCTACATCGTGGAGCACTCGGGCACCACGGTGCTGCTGATCGACCCGGATTCGGACGAGACGCTGAAGAACGTGACGGCCAAGCACCGGATCGTGCTCGACGGCGAGGCCGACACCGCGCTGTTCGCCGAGGCGCCGGACGGCGCCGAGCCCGCGGCCTGGGACGCCGACGAGGAAGCCACCGCGAGCATCAACTACACCAGCGGCACGACCGCTCGGCCCAAGGGCGTCCAGCTCACCCACCGCAACTGCTGGCTCAACGCCACCACGTTCGGCTGGCACACCGGCGTCACCGACCGGGACGTGTTCCTGCACACGCTGCCGATGTTCCACTGCAACGGCTGGGGCATGCCGTACGCGGTCACGGCCATGGGCGTCCCCCAGGTGATCCAGCGCCGGATCGACGGCGAGGAGATCCTGCGCCGCGTGGACGCCCACGGGGTGACGCTGATGTGCGGCGCGCCCGCCGTGGTGGCGGCGATCCTGAACGCGGCCACGGACCGCCGCGAACGGGACGAGATCATCCCGGGCGGCGGCATCACCCGCATCGTGGTGGCGGGCGCCCCGCCGCCCTCCAAGACGATCGAGCAGGTCGAGGCCGAGCTGGGCTGGGAGTTCATCCAGATTTACGGGCTGACCGAGACCGCGCCGCTGCTGACCATCAACCGGCGCCCGCACGAATGGGACGGCATGCCCGCGGCCGAGCGGGCCAAGCTGCAGTCACGCGCGGGCGTGCCCGCGGTCGGCGTGGAGGTCAAGGTCGACCAGACCGGCGAGGTGCTGGCCAGGTCCAACGTCGTGTTCGCCGGGTACTGGCAGCAGCCTGAGGAGACGGCCCGCGCGCTGGAGGGCGGCTGGTTCCACACCGGCGACGAGGGCCATCTGGAGGAGCACGACTACCTGGTGATCTCCGACCGGAAGAAGGACGTGATCATCTCCGGCGGCGAGAACGTGAGCTCGGTCGAGGTGGAGGACTGCCTCTACCAGCACGCCGCCGTGGCCGAGGCGGCCGTCATCGGGGTCCCCGACGAGCGCTGGGGCGAGACCGTCAAGGCGCTGGTGGTGCTCAGGAACGGCCAGAACGCCACCGAGCAGGAACTGATCGAGCACTGCCGGGCCCGGCTCGCGCACTTCAAGTGCCCGACGTCGGTCGAGACCAGGGACGCGCTGCCCCGCACGGCCACCGGCAAGCTGCAGAAATTCAAGCTGCGTGGGCCTTACTGGGAGGGCTACGACAAGAGAGTCAACTGACCGCGATCTGCCCAAGTGCCGTTACGCAATATCAGCCGGGCGAGTCATTCACTCAGGTGAAACTTAGTTTAACCAGAGGATAACCGCCCGGTACTCAGCTACGCCTGCTACTCGGCCAGCCAGACCAGCGCGGTGGCGTTGTCCCGGATCGCGCGCGCGGCCCGGCGATAACGCATCCGCCGGATCTTGCGCCGGTCCGGGCCGAACACGAAGATCCCGGCGCCCTGCTCGGCCAGGACCTCGAGCATGGCCTGGACGGGATGGAAGCTCTTCACCCGCAGCCGGGTCACCTCCACCCCGAGCGAAGCAGCCAGCTGCGCGGGCTCGCGCAGCGACTCCTCAAGCTCCGGCGGGTAGGGCAGCTCGTCGTAACCGAGCATGGTCGACAGCGGCAGCGGCGCGCGCTCCACGAAGTTGGCGATGATCAGGCGCTGGCCGAGCTCAACCGCCGAGTCGACGGCGAAGACGACGGCTTCGTGATCGAACGGAACATCCATCGTGGCCAGCAGCACGGGGCGGCCCCTGGCCCGGCCGGATTCGACCCGCGGCCCCTGACGCTGCATCGACCGCATGTCACGTCACTCCGGGTGCAGCTTCCATCGGGTCAGGTTCCTGGCCTGCTCCCTGACCTGCCGCCGCCACCGCGGCATGTAGAACAGGTACCAGAAGCTCATCAGCACGGGCAGCAGGATCAGCAGCCGGATCCCGAGCACGAGCGACAGCGCCACCACCGGTACCACCAGGCCGAGCATGGTGAGCATCACGTTGATGCGCAGCTTGCGCATGTCGCGCATGATCCCCCAGTACTCCTCGGCCGGGATCTGGCCGGTGTTCCAGCGGCGGCGGCAGTTGTCGCATTGCCACCGCTGCCCATAAGGGACGTAGCCGATCCCGCCGCAGTCGCAGCGGACGGTGATCTGTGCTCCGCGCATCACCGCATTGTAGGCGCTACGGAACTGTCCGAATAGGACAGAACGCCACTGATTCCGGCCGGTTATAACCGATCGGATTCGCCTCGTCACGAGGTCAGCCGCCGCAGGTCGGCGCGCGGAGTAACGGGGGTGTCACGTAATTAGGACACATATAGACACAGAGGTCCGAGCGTGCTAAACAACGTTTACCTGGGGTGAACGGAGGTGCCCAGATGGCTGAGGCTCAGGCATACGTTGAAGAGCGGCACCTGCTGAAGTCGCTCCGGTGGTGGGACGGGTTCGTCATAGCCCTGTGCAACCCCGGCTTCCTGATCGCGTCCCTCGGGTTTTCCATGGGCGCGCTCGGCACCTGGGGCGCGGTCTTTCTGTGGGCCGTCTCGGCCGGGGTCGGCATGCTGCAGACCTGGATCTACGCGGAAACCGCGTCCATGTTCCCGGACAAGCCCGGCGGCATCTCGCTGTACGCCCACGAGGGCTGGCGCGGGCGGTTCTCGCTGGTCGGCCCCATCGGGGCGTTCGGCTACTGGATCGGCTGGTCCGTGGTGCTGTCGATCTTCGGCCTGCTGATCGGCGACCTGATCCAGGCCCAGTGGTTCCCCGGCGCGACCTGGACAGTGTTTGACGGTGCCGTGCACCTCGGCCTGCCCCACTTCATCGCGCTCGGCTGCATCATCATCGTCTGGGCCCTGAACATCTTCGGCATCCGCCCGGCCGTGTGGATCTCGTACATCACCGGCGCCGGGCTGATGGTGCCCCTGGCGATCTTCATCGTGGTCCCCTACTTCACCGGGGACTGGAAGAGCTCCAACATGACCTGGGCCCTGCACGGCTGGGGCGGCTTCAAACTGGCCATGGTCTACCTGTTCCTGATGTGCTGGTCGGCGTATGCCGCCGAGGTCTGCGCGACGTTCGCCCCCGAGTACCACGACACCAGGCGGGACACCACAATCGCGCTGCGGTCGGCCGGCGTGTTCACGCTGCTGGTGTTCCTGCTGTTCCCGCTGGGCGCCGGCGGTCTCGGCGCGCCGCCCGCGGCGACCGCCGGCGGGGCGTTCTACGTCACCGACCTCACGAAGATGCTGGGCAGCGGCGCGGCCGGGGTGATCCTCGTCCTGCTGATCGGCAGCCTGTTCCTGTCGATGATCTCGTCGACCGCGGACGGGTCCCGCGCGCTGTACGGGATTGCGCGCGACGACATGACGGTCAAGCAGCTCTATCACCTGAACCGGTATCACGTGCCGGCCCGGGCCATGACCGTCGACCTCGCGGTCAACGTGCTGCTGGTGCTGTTCATCGCCAACAACCTGGCCATCCTGTACCTGAGCAACATTGGCTACGTGCTGGCCCACGTGTTCGCGCTGAGCGGCTTCCTGCTGCTGCGCAAGGACCGGCCGAACTGGCCACGCCCGATCAAGGTCGGTCCGGTCTGGCTTGTCATCGCCGCGGTGCTGGTCGTGTTCAACACCGTGCTGGTCATCTTCGGCATCACGAACCCGACGCTCACCGGCTACGGAACCTGGACCGACATGATCATCGGCGTCGCCGTGCTGCTCGGCTCCGTGGTGCTGTTCTTCTACCGCAGGCTGGTACAGGACAAGTCGCACGTCACGTTCCGCGAAGAAATCCCCCAGATGCCGTCGCCGGAGCAGATGCGGCTGCTCACCGAGGAAACCGCGGTCGCCGCCGACTGAAGCTGCTAAGCCGGGCCCGGGCCAGCATGGCCCGGGCTCTGCTGTGCGGCGCCCTGGGCTCCAGAAACCCCTGCCCTCGGCTCCGCCTACCCCCTCAGCCCCGCTTGCCCTCGGCTCCGCTTGCCCCTCAGCTCCGCCTGCCCCCTCAACTCCAGGGGAACGGCGAGTGGCTCGTCGGGTGCAGCTCACCGGTGGCGTAGCGGCCGAACCGGAACGGCTGCAGCAGTCCCTGCTCCTCGCCCAGTAGCTCCTTCGCGACCAGCGCGCCGACGCCGATCATCTTGTAGCCGTGGTTGGAGTCAGCGATCACGTAGGCGTTCTGGCGGAACACGTCGAACACCGGGAAGCTGTCCGGGGTGAACGCGCCGATCCCGCCGGTCGGCTCGTCCTTGTACAGGTCACGCTGGCCCTCGAACCGCTTGTGGCAGTGCGCGAGCGCGGAGGTCCACATCCTGACGAAGTCCTCCTGCACCGTGAACTCTGGGCTCTCCGGCCCGTACGGGTCCACGGCGACCTGCCCAGCGGGCTTGTCCACCATGAGCGGCGAGGCGCCACCCTGAACCCCGCCAAAGTTGAAGTCGGGCTTGTAGTAGATGCCCCACATCTGGTCGGTGATCAGCTCGCCGTCCACGTCGTCGTGCAGCGGCGCGCTCGAGTCGACGTGCAGAACCGGCGGCAGCTCCCCCCGGTTGTCGGTGAACTCGCTGGGGTCCACGGCCAGCGTGCCCTCCTGCAGCGCCCAGTAGGTCCACATCGGGTGCTGGTGCACGGCGTCGCCAGGCCCGGTCACCGCGATCTGGTCGGGCAGGTCGAGCATGGCCCACACGTCACGGACCCACGGACCGACCGCGACGACCAGCTGCTCGCAGGCGACCTCGCCCTGGTCGGTCTGCACCGCGGTGACCGCTCCCCCGCTGACCGTCAGCCCGGTGACGCGGACGCCGGTGGCGATCCGCACGCCCTCGGCCTCGGCCTTGGCGGCCAGGCCGCGCAGCGAGCGGACGTTGTTGGCGTAGCCGCCCTTCTGCTCGTGCAGGATCGCGGTGATGCCCGGGGCCTGCCAGTCGTCGAACATGCCCAGCATGTAGGCGCGGCAGTCACGCTCGCCCTCGACGAGGGTGGACGGGTACCCGATCGCCCGCTGCTCCGCGTAGATCTTCGCGACGTCGGCGTTCATGGCCTCCGGCGCGATCTGCATGTAGCCCACGGAATGGAACGCGAACGCCTCCGGGTCGGACTCCCACACTGACACCGAGTGGGCCATGAGCTCGCGCATGGCGGGCTGGAAGTAGTTGTTGCGGATGACCCCGCAGGCGATGCCCGAGGCACCGGCCCCGACGCCGCTCTTATCCAGGACCAGGACGTCCTTACCATCGCCAAGACCCCGGGCCCGCAGTTCCCGGCCGAGATGCCAGGCGGTGGAGAGCCCATGGATCCCGGCACCGATGACCACGTAGCGAGAACTGGGAGGGAGGGATGCCATCACATTCGCCCTTCGGTTGGTAGCGCCACCACCGGTGGAAGCGTTATATTGCCTCTAGGGAAATAGTATCTCCAGTTAGGGCAATTGTAGCGTGGCCAGAACCGGTCTGCCAGCCACCCGTCACGTCGAGGCGGTGCAGCGGGCGATCGCCATCCTGGATGAGCTCGCCGAGGCGCGGGGCGAGCTGGGCACCAACGAGATCGCCCGCCGCACCGGCATCAACGTGAGCACGATCTCGAGGATCCTGGCCACGCTGGCCAGCGGCGGGCTGGTTGATCACATCCCCTCGACCGGGCGGTACCGGCTCGGCGCGGGCGTGGTCCGGCTGGCGAACGCGGCCGGCCTGGATCTCCGGTCGCTGGCCCGGCCGCATCTGGAGGAGCTAGGCCAGAACATCGGGGAGACCGTCACGCTGTCGGTTCCCGGTGAGCACGAGGCGTTCACGCTCGACTTCGTGCAGAGCCAGCTCACCGTGCGCAGCGTGGCCGAGGTCGGCCGGATCAGCGTCGCGCACGCGACCGCGACGGGCAAGGTGTTCCTGGCCTACGGCGGGAAGCTGGCGGACGGGCCGCTGCGGTCGTTCACCGACCGGACGATCACCGAGCGCAGCGTGCTCGACGCCGAGCTGGGCTCGATCCGGGACCGAGGCTGGGCCCAGGCGGCCCGGGAACGGGAAGACGACATGAACGCGATCGCGGCCCCGGTGTTCGACCGCGCCGGCAAGCTGGTCGCGATCCTCGGCGTCCAGGGCCCGGCAGTCCGGTTCAGCCCGCGGGCGATGCGCGCCGCCGCGCAGCTTCTGACCGAGAAAGCCGCCCTGATCAGCTCCGCCCTCTGACTCGCCCAGTGCTCCAGACCTTGATCGAGCTCGGCCACGGGCTGGCTAGCTCGCCGTACGCATCGCCTTGCGCAGGCTCGGCGGGCGCACCGCGATCGCGGGCAACTCATCGAGGGCGTCGGCCAGCGTGGCAAAGATCGGGAACATGCGATCTACGCCGAAGACCGCGAAGAATCGCAGAAGCGAGGCGCTGCGGATCACCAGGCGCAACTCGCCGCCTTCGGCGGAGACCTGCTGATGCCTGCGCGCCAGGACATGGACTCCGGCCGACAGGCAGATGATCGTGCGGCTCAGGTCGATGACGACCGTTGCGTGCCCTGCGGAGGCGGCGGACTCGATGGCCTGGTCCAGCAGGCTGGCATTGTCCAGGTCGATTACGGACGGCGCCGTTACCACGGGGATGCCTGACATCACTTCCACCGAGAATCCAGCAAATGTCGGCATCCCGGCACCTCCTGCCGTACAGGGCGTCCAGGGAAAACCGGGCGGGCGGGGGAACCCTGGGGAGGGAGCCCGCCCGGAATCCCCGGACTGCTCGTTACCGAGCGAGTCAGCGCTACCCCACCGATTTGCCTCTAAACAGCTGCTACTAGCTCAAGCAGCCAGCCCACTGGGCACCGAGCCGTGGGGTGACGGCGGAGGACGGCCAGCGCAGGCACCGCGGGGCTTGGTGGGGAACCGCAGCGTTGGCGGGGATGTGCCAGCAGCGTGGGTGAGTGGCGGATGGCACGGGCACCGGGCGGCAGGTGGTGAGCGAGGATGGCGGGCATGACCTACCGCCTTTACCAGGAACTCGCCGACTGGTGGCCGCTGATCTCGCCCCCGGAGGAGTACGCGGACGAGGCGGCCTACCTGGCTGAGCTGTTCGGCCCGGCGGTGACCGAGGTGCTGGATCTTGGCAGCGGCGGGGGCAACGTTGCGCTGCACCTGAAGCAGCGATTCTCCCTCACGCTCGTGGATCTCTCCCCGGACATGCTCGCGGTGTCGCAACGGCTCAATCCCGAGTGCTCTCACCAGCCCGGTGACATGCGCACAGTCCGGCTGGGCCGCCTGTTCGATGCGGTCCTGGTACACGATGCCGTCGACTACATGACCTCGGAAGCCGATCTGCGGCAAGTGATCGAGACGGCATTCGCGCACTGCCGCCCGGGCGGCCTGGCGGTGTTCGTTCCCGACCACATCGCGGACACGTTTCACGCGATTGACGGCGGGGGCGGAAGCAGTGACGCAACGGGCCGCCAGGCCAGCTTCCGCGAGTGGACGTGGGACCCGGATCCAGCCGACGACTGGGTCCGGGCCGAGTACGAGTTCATCCTCCGCGCGCCGGACGGCACCGTCCACACGGTGCACGAGACACATCGTCTGGGGGCGTTCCGCCGCAACACCTGGCTGCGCCTGCTCACGGACGCCGGCTTCGAGGCTGAAGACCGATCCGGCCCATCGTCCGGGCCAACCAGCGGCCGGAAGCCAGACAACCTGTTCGTCGGCCACCGCAGCGCCAAGTGAGATACGCGAACCGCTCGGTGTTAGTCCAGGTGAGATCTGGTCGCGGCCCCGGTCAGGCCGCTTGGGCTGGTGGGCTGTGACTGCGGAGGATTCTGGTGCGGTCGGGGCTGGTCGCGGTCACGGTCCCGTCCGGCAGCAGCACGATCTGCCAGCCCCACCGGTGCACCGCGATCAGATGATGGAAGGTGCACAGCGCCAGCAGATTGACCAGGCAGGTCTTGCCGCCCTTCGACCTCGGAACGATGTGGTGCGGCTGGCAGGCCATCGCCGGCTGGTCACACCCGCCGGGGAACTGGCAGTGCCGGTCGCGGGCGATCACCAGCCGCCGCAGGTGGTTGGGGATGGTGTCGGTGGCGGCGCCGATGTCGAGGGGCAGGCTGATCGCGGCAGCCGGCCCGTTCAGCAGCCCGGTCCGCAGGTAGGCGGCCAGGCCGGTCGGCCCGGACAGGACATCGAGGGCGCGGGCGATGATCAGCTGCCGCGCGGCACGCTCGGCCAGGCCACGCCTGGCTGCGGCGGCGTCGCTGTCTTCGCCGGGCTCACGCCAGCCGGGGCCGCTGCCGGTGCCGGTCAGGTCGCGCAGGTGGGTCAGGCCGTCCAGCCCGCCCTGGCCGGCCAGGCCGCGCAGCAGGGCTTTGGCCAGCTGGTCCACCACTTCCTGGTCGACGTGGCCGGTCACCACCGGCACGATCGACGCGTCACAGTCATACCCCGGCCCCGCAGGCGCGCCCGGCCAGGAAGAGGCCAGGTCGGTGGCGCCGGGCTCGCCGCGCAGCTGATCCAAAGTCATGTGCAGCTGGATCTGGGTCGGCTGCCCGGCGCGCTGGGGCAGGCACCCCGAGGCGATCAGCCGCCGGCACGCCTCCTCCAGCGCGTCGTGCTGCCGCTGCCACTTGCTCCGCAAGTCGGCGGGGCCCATCGGCTTGGCCAGCGCCTCGAACACGGCCTGCAGGGCGGCAGTGCATTCGGGAGTCAGATTCCCGGTCAGCTTGCCCGCGCCGCGGAAGGTGGCAGCCAGGCTCACACTCCGGTCACGGAACCCGTCATCGTTCCCGTCACGATCAGGCGGAGCCGTGCGCTTGTACATCTCCTCGGCCAGGCCCTCCAGATCCCTCAGCTCCGCCCCACCCACGGCCGCGCCGAGCAAGATCGCATCCGCGTCGGCACGCGCGCTGTGCGGGAGCAGGTCGGTCCACTCACAAACCTGCCGGGCCCAGGACTCGGAGATCTCCCCGGCGGCCAGCGCGTCGGCGACCGCGGGGTGGGCGTCCAGCCGCTGCATCCACGCGACCGCGGCATACGCCGCGCCACCGCCGATCCGGGTCTGCCACTTCAGCCACGTCCGCGAGCTGTGGTGCCCGTCGTCCTCATACCCGGCCTGCGCGGAGAACGCGCGCAGCACCCGCGCCCGGGCCGCGGTGTGCATCGACCCGGCCCCCTCCAGGGCGCGCAGGCAGTCGGCCTGCTCGGCGGTGGTCAGCGACGCGGTGTCCGCCGCGGCCAGCCACGACAGCCCGGCCCGGGCCATCGCCACCGCGTCGGCGGCGCTGGCGGGCTCGGCGGGTGACTGGCCAGCTCTGCACATAGGCGATAGACCTCCATTGAGCTTGACCCCGGGCCGCGCCGGGCGGGCCCGGTGCTGGCCGGATCTTGTTATCGAAGCTTTAGTCCGACGCTATCGGGCGCCTCTGACATTTCTCGCTTGTGTGAGCGAACCGTCAGAAAATAGTCCAAGATTTTTTGGCGGCGGAAATGGATCTCGCGGAGCGGCCGGAGGGCACAAACAGGGACATCGCCCCGCTCGCGCTTTAGCTTGGTCCGATAGTCTCCGCAGCCATGGACATCCGCGCCACCATGCAGAGCACGCTGCAGGCCGCCCGGCAGGATCTGGGCGAGCGTGCGGGGCGCCGGGTGACCGCCGACTGGATCGGCGTGGGAGCGCTGACGGCGCTGGTCGCCGCCGGTTACATCGTGTTCGTGATGGCCCAGTACGACACGTTCCGGATCTCAGCCGACGACCTGCTGATCTTCGACCAAGGCGTGCGCTCGTACGCGCACTTCCACCTCGGGATTTCGCCGTTCATCGGCTACCACCTGAGCTTCGGCCCCGACTACTCCCTGCTCGGCAACCATTGGTCACCCATTCTCGCCGCGCTGGCGCCCCTGTACTGGATCTGGAACAGCCCCATCACCCTGCTCGTGGTCCAGGCGGTGCTGTTCGCGCTGGCCATTCCCTGGATCTGGGTGTTCACCCGCCGGGCGTTCGGCGGTGGGCCGAAGGCCACCGTGGCCGCCTACCTCGTATCCATCGCCTACGCGATCAGCTGGCCACTCGCCTCGGCGCTGGTCTTCCAGTTCCACGAGGTCGCGTTCGCGCCGGTGCTGATGGCCGTGGCCCTGGAACGGCTGCAGGCGGGCCGGCTCCGTGCGGCGCTGATCGCGCTCGGGCTGCTGCTCCTGGTCAAGGAGGACATGGGCCTGTTCGTGGCCGGCATCGG
>Ga0070714_100002124_pt1 | contig 14557 bp, 15 predicted proteins | sample LARL83metaG_FD_65450 | JGI IMG/M metagenome (GOLD analysis project Ga0070714, IMG submission 65450) | Corn, switchgrass and miscanthus rhizosphere microbial communities from Kellogg Biological Station, Michigan, USA - LAR L8-3 metaG | ecosystem: Host-associated > Plants > Roots > Rhizosphere ...
CGGGCCGGGATCAGCCAGCCGTACCTGTTCCGGCTGTTCCCGACCAAGAAGGCGCTGTTCCTGGCGCTGATCGAGCGGTGCTTCGGCCGAGTCATGGACGAGTTCGCAACGGCGGCGGAGGGCCTGGACGGCGAAGATGCGAAGGCCGCGATGGCGGACGCGTACGAGCGGCTGCTTGACGACCGTACCCTGCTGCTGATGCAGATGCAGGCGTATGCGGCCTGCGAGGACCCGGACATCCGCGACGTCACCCGGACCGGGTTCCGGCGGCTGTGGGAGCTGATCGAGCGGCTGACCGGGCTTCCCTACCAGACCGTGGTGGACTTCTTCGCGGTCGGCATGCTGATGAACGTCGCCGCGGCGATGAACCTGCCAGCGGTCGACGAGCGCTGGACCAGCTGGTGCCCGAAGCCTAGGGACTAGACGCACAAACCAAAGAGAAACAGATATGTCGTTATGCCTAAAGAAGTTAGTGAGTACTCACTTAGCAACAATGAAGGGAACCCAGGGAGATGACTTCGAAGAGCAGGATGATCTGGGCGTTCGTGGTGACGTCCGCGGCGCTGTTCATGGCGTCGCTCGACAACCTGGTGGTGACCACCGCGCTGCCGTCCATCCGCGAGCACTTGCACGCCGGACTTGAGGGGCTGCAATGGACGGTGAACGCGTACACGCTGACGTTCGCGGTGTTGCTGCTCACCGGCGCGACCCTGGGTGAGCGGTTCGGCCGACGGCGGCTGTTTACCGGCGGACTTGCGCTGTTCACGGCCGGGTCGGCGGCCGCGGCACTGGCGCCGGGGATCAGCTGGCTGATCGCCGCTCGCGCGGTGCAGGGCGTGGGCGCGGCTGTGCTGATCCCGCTGACGCTGACGTTGCTGTCGGCGGCCGTGCCGCCGGAGCGGCGCGGGCTGGTGCTGGGTGCCTGGGGCGCGGTCGGCGGCATGGCGATCGCGGTCGGCCCGCTGGTCGGCGGGGCCATCGTGGAGGGAGCGTCCTGGCAGTGGATCTTCTGGCTGAACGTGCCGATCGGCATCGCGCTGCTGCCGTTCGCCCGGACCAAGCTTACTGAGAGCAAGGGCACCTCGACGCGACTGGACGTACCCGGCGTGCTGCTGGCCAGCCTGGGCTTGTTCGGCATCGTGCTGGGCTTGGTGCGCGGCAACGCGCACGGCTGGACCAGCGTGACCGTGCTGCCGCCGATGGTGATCGGCGCGGTGCTGGTGGCCGGTTTCGTGGCCTGGGAACTGCGGGGCGCCCGCGAGCCCATGCTGCCGATGCGGCTGTTCCGCTCCCGCGGCTTCGCAATGACCAACGCGGCGTCGCTGCTGATGTTCTTCGGGATGTTCGGGTCGATCTTCCTGCTGGCCCAGTTCCTCCAGGTCGTCCAGCATTACAGCCCGCTGGAGGCCGGGCTCCGTACGCTGCCGTGGACCGGCATGCCGATGCTCGTCGCGCCCATCGCCGGCGCGCTGTCGGACCGGATCGGCGGCCGGGTGCTGCTGGCCACCGGGCTGTTCCTGCAGGCCATCGGGCTCGGCTGGCTAGCGCTGATCGCCTCGCCGACGGTGCCGTACCTGGACATGGTCCCGGCGTTCGTGGTCTCCGGCGTGGGCATGTCGCTGTTCTTCGCGCCGGTCGCCAACGTGGTGCTGAGCTCGGTGCGGCGGTCTGAGGAGGGCATCGCGTCCGGCGCGAACAACGCGATCCGCGAACTGGGCGGCGTGTTCGGGATCGCCGTGCTCGGCGCGGTGTTCTCGGCCCACGGCGGATTCACGAGCGGCGCGTCGTTCGTCTCCGGCCTGACGCCGGCGGTGTGGGGCGGGGCGGCGGGCGTTGCCGTGGCGGCCGCGCTCGCCATGGCGATCCCCCGGGCGCTCGGCCGGTCGTCGGAGACGATCGTCCAGGTGTCCCTCGAGGAGGCGGAGGGTGCCACAGTCGCCGAAGTAGGCGCGTAGCCGCGCGGACGTGGGGTACTTGCCCCCTGATTTGGGGGGCAAGTACCCGCATTGTTTTCGCGGGCTTGCGGACACCGCGGCGACCCGGAAAGATGAGGGGACAACCAAGCAAGCGTTTGGTACGGACGGCTGCACGGAAGGCCAGTCTGCGGAAAGGGAGGCCGGATGGGCCGGCTGGACGGGAAGGTCGCGCTGATCACGGGCGGGGCTCGCGGCATGGGCAAGTCGCATGTCCGGCATTTCGTCGCCGAGGGCGCCAAGGTGGTGTTCGGCGACGTGCTCGACGACAGAGGCGAGTACGTGGCGGCGGGGCTCGGCCCGGACGTGTGCCGGTACGTGCACCACGACGTGACCAGCGAGGCGGACTGGGCCGCCGCGGTCGCCACCGCGCTGGACGAGTTCGGCAGGCTCGACGTGCTGGTGAACAACGCCGGCATCCTGAAGTTCGCGAGCATCGAGGACATGCCGCTGGCCGACTTCCGGCGGGTGCTCGACGTGAACGCGATCGGCACCTGGCTCGGCATGAAGTCGGTGATCGGTCCGATGAAGGCCGCCAGCGCCGGATCGATCGTGAACATCTCCTCGATCGAGGGCTTCGCCGGCGCCGCCAGCCTGTCCGCGTACAGCGCCAGCAAGTTCGCCATCCGGGGCATGACCAAGGCGGCGGCGCGGGAACTCGGACCGTTCGGCATCCGGGTCAACTCGGTGCACCCGGGCGCGGTGATGACCAGGATGATGTTCGACTCGGCCGACAGCGGCAAGGACGGCGAGGCCTTCCTCAAGGCGATGCCGCTGGCGCGGTTCGCCGAGCCGGTGGAGATATCCCGGCTGGTCGCGTTCCTGGCCTCGGACGACTCGTCCTACTCGACCGGGGCCGAGTTCCTCGCCGACGGCGGCATCCTGTCCGGACCGGGGTACTGATGCTCGAGGGCAAGACGGCGATCGTCACCGGCGCGGGCGCGGGGCTGGGGCGCGCGGAGGCGCTCGCGCTAGCTCAGGCCGGGGCCTTCGTGGTACTGAACGACGCGGCTGACACGGTCCGCGACGTGGCGTCGGCCATCGTGGCTGACGGCGGGCGGGCGGTCTCGGTCACCGGTGACATCGGGGACTGGGACACGGGCGTGGCGCTGCGTGATACCTGCCTGCGGGAGACCGGGCGGCTGGACATCGTGGTGAACAACGCCGGGGTGCTTCGCGATCGGATGATCTTCACGATGGCGCCGGACGAGTGGGACCTGGTCACGCGGGTACACCTGCGCGGCCACTTCATCACCACCCGGCTGGCCACCGCGCACTGGCGCGATGCCAGCAAGCAAGCTGGCAAACCCGTGTACGCGCGGATCGTCAACACTTCCTCCGAGGCCTTCCTCCTCGGCTCCCCCGGCCAGCCGAACTACGCGGCCGCCAAGGCCGGCATCGCCGCGCTGACCGTCTCCACGGCGCGCGGCTGCGCGCGGTACGGCGTGCGTGCCAACGCGATCTGCCCGCGAGCCCGGACCGCGATGACCGCCGGCCTGATGGGCGAGGCGCCGGGCGACGGCCCGGACCCGCTGGCGCCGGAGTACGTGGCGCCGCTGGTGACGTACCTGTGCGGTCCGCGGGCGGACCAGGTAAACGGCGAGGTGTTCGTGGTGCACGGCGGCGTCGCGGCGGTGCTGAACCCGCCAAGCGTGCGGCAGGTGTTCCGGGCGGACACCGCCGACGGGATGTGGACGCTGGACGCGGTCGAGCGAGCCGTAGGCGCGTTCGCCACCTCCGGCGCGACGCCTGGGTTCGCGTGCGAGGACACGCTGGCGCTGGCGGACGAGACTATCGGGTTCGGTTCATGAAGCAGCGCGAGCGGGTCTCGATGACGACCGACGAGGTGAGCGCGCTGCTGCACGCCTTGCGCAAGGTGCAGATCGCGTCGCTCAACCCGGACGGGTCCGTCCATCTGGTCACGATGTTCTACACGGTGGTGGAAGAGCACATCGCCTTCTGGACGTACCGGACCTCGCAGAAGGCCAGGAACCTCGCCAGGGATCCCCGCATCACCTGCCTGGTGGAGGACGGCGAGGACTACTTCGAGCTGCGCGGCGTGCAGATCGCCGGCGCGGTCCGGACCCTGACCGACCCGGACGACGTGCTGGCGATCGGCCGCCTGATCGCACAGGGCGGCCTGTCGGCCGGGGGCGTGAGTGGCGACACGTTGGAGGACTACGTCCAGCATGCCGCCCGCAAGCGCTACGGCTACATCGTCGAGCCGCGGCGCGTGGTCTCCTGGGATCACCGCAAGCTGACCGGTTAGCCCGGGACGCTACCCGACGTAGAACGACGCGGTGGGCGTGATCAGCATGCTCTGCAGGGTCAGCACGTGATGGCCCGCCGCCAGGCCTAGTGCGGCCGGGTCGAGCACGTAGCTGATCGTGCCGGAGTCGCTCGCGGTCAGCGTCGCCACCACCGTGCCGTCGACGGCGACCTTGACCGGGTGATCGGGCAGGAAGCCGCCCTCGGACACCGTCGAGGTGCCGTTGGCCGGGATGAGCTCCCTGGACAGTGAGATGTTGTGGGCCAGCGCGAACAGCTCGCTGCCAGCCTGCAGGCGCGCGCCGAGCTCTTCGGCCGCCAGCGTCGTGAAGGTGACCAGGGCCGGGACGAACTTACTCGCGTCGATCGTCCCCCAGCCGCTGGCCACGTCGAATCCGGGACCCGCGGTGAAGCCCGGCACGAGGACCTGTCCGGTGGACGGGTCGATCACCGAGTTGTTCCCGCTGACCACGTCGGAGAGGCCGGCGCTCGCGCCGCGGGGGCCGAGCGCGCTGTACAGTACCGGGTTGATCGGACCGATGTTCTGGCCGTGATTCAGCTGGGTAGCCAGCGCGAGCACGCCGCCCATCAGCGGAGCTGCCTCGGAGGTGCCTGCCTGAGCGTCCATCGTGATGTCCGGCACCGAACGCCACCGCGAGCCGGTGATCGTCGAGACGTCGTTCTGGTACGTCGGCCGCGGGTAGACGGAGGAGAACCCGGCGCCTTCGGCGAAGATGCCTTCGTGCCAGAGCGGGTCGGGTCCGAGCTTGGACCCGTCGGTCTTGCTGATGTTCGGCACGGTGCCGCCGACCGCGGTGGCCCAGGGGCTGTCGTCCCAGGTCGCCGTGTCCGGCCCGGCGCTGGTGGCGCCGCACTGGGCGTTGGCGATCGCGAGGTTCTGCACCACGCCGCAGTCACCGGTGGCGTTCAGCACCGGGACGCCCGCGGCGGCGGCGGCCAGCATGCCGGGATCGTTCGCGTGAATCTGCGCGGTGCCGTGGCTGTAGGTGATCTCTCCGGTGCCGTCGCTGATCGAGATCACGTTCGCGACGTGGTTCTGGCTGATGTACTCGAGCGCGTGCATCATCTCCGGCGGCGCCACGTTGCTCGCCGCGTCGTCGGTGATCTCGCTGTCGGCCGGAGTCGCCGAGATCACGATCTTGGCGTACGGCGCCATCAGGTGCACGGCGAGGACGTCCAGCCGAAGCTCCCCGACCCAGGCGTCGCAGGACCCGTAGCTGCCGAGCGCGACCATGCCGGCCGGGCACTGCGCGGGCAGCGGGCCGGACGGGAAGACGGTCTCGATGTCCGGGTCGGGCAGCCCGTACCGTACGTCCCTGACGTGGATGAACGCCGCGATACCCGGGTCATCCCAGCCCTCGATCACGGCCACCGTGGTGCCGGTGCCGTCGATGCCCTTCAGCCACAGGTTGCCGATGTTGTAGTCGAAGATGTCCTGCGGGCCCGGAGTGAAATTCGCGAATTTCGCGTAGTTCGCCTGCATGTTCTGCAGCGCGGCTTCGAGCACCTGGATGTGGGGGTTGCCCGTAGGGGCGGCTTGGGCGGCTTGGGCGGCCTCGGCGGCCTCGGCGGCCTCGGCGGCCGGAGCCCCGGATGCGATGAAGGGCCCGGCCAAGAGGGCACCGGCCGCCAGCACGGTAAGCCAGCGGCGCGGTCGGGAACGAAGCTGCAATGTCTGAGCCTTCCGCGAAGGGCGGTTACGGAAGAGAAAACCGGCAATTTTTACGCTATTTCGTAGTCTGACGTATCCAGGGGGTTCGAACAAGTTCCGGACTGCATTGCCGGAGAAACGGTTCCTATAACTCGGCTAAAACCGGACAAAATCGAACCACTTCTCCGGCAAAGCGCACCCGGCCGCCCCGGACATGCGTGCTGGCGGTCACATCATTTCGTTGGTGAAGGGGAGCAGCACGGTCTTTATCTCGGTGTAGGACTCGATGGCGGCGCGTCCGCCCTCGCGGCCGAGACCGGACTGGCGGTAGCCGCCGAACGCGGCGTGCGGCTCGACCTGATAGCCGTTGATGCCGATGGTGCCGGCCCGGATCGCCTTGGTGAGCCGGAAGGCCCGGCCGATATCGGACGTCCAGACCGTCGCGGACAGGCCGTACTGAGTGTCGTTGGCGATCCGGATCGCCTCGTCTTCATCGGAAAACGGGATCACCGACAGCACTGGGCCGAAGATCTCCTCGCGAGCGATGCTCATGTCGTTGGACACGCCGGTGAACAACGTGGGGAGGACGAAGTTGCCGTCGGCCAGGTCGCCGTCGGCGCGGGTGCCGCCGCTGACCAGCGTGGCGCCTTCTTCCTGGCCCTTCGTGATGAAGCCGAGCACGCGATCCAGCTGGCGGGTGTTGATCAGCGGCGAGCTGGTGACGTCCGGGTCGAACGGGTTGCCGTAGGCGACCATCGAGCCGATCATCTGCGCGGTGGCGACGAACTCCTCGTGCGCGTCGCGGTGCACCAGCGCACGGGTCTGCGCCACGCACACCTGGCCGGACAGGCCGAGCGTCACCGTGCCCATGGTGACCGCGGCGGCGGCGCCGATCTCCGCGTCGGGGAAGACGATCGCCGGGCTCTTGCCGCCGAGCTCCATGGTGACGCGCTTGCAGCCGGTCGCGGCGGCCTGCATGATGCGGCTGCCGACGGCGCGGCTGCCGGTAAACGAGATCTTGTCCACCATCGGGTGGTTGATCAGCGCGTTCCCGGTCGGCTCGCCGGGGCCGGTGACGATGTTGAGCACGCCCTTCGGCAGGCCGGCCTCCTCGATCAGGCGGGCCAGGCGCAGCACGGCGAACGTGGCGTACTCCGAGGTCTTCAGGACTACCGTGCAGCCGGCCGCGAGCGCCGGGGCGAGCTTCTGGGCGGCCAGCATCAGCGGCGCGTTCCACGGGATGACCGCGGCGACCACGCCGACCGGCTCGCGCAGCGTGAGGGCAAGGTGATCACCGCCCTGGTAGGGCGGCAGCGTCTCGCCCGCGAGCTTGTCCACCCAGCCCGCGTGATGGTCGAACGCGTCCGCGATGAAGTCCGCCGACGTGGTGTAGATCTGGCCGAAGCTCAGCGGCACGCTGTTGTCGAGCGCCTGGAGCTTCAGCAGTTCCTCGCCATGCTCGCGGACCAGATCGGCGATCCTGCGGAGCACCTTGGACCGCTCGCCGGCCCTGGTGTGCCGCCACGGACCGTCGTCGAACGCGGTGCGGGCCGCCTGGACCGCCTTGTCGACGTCGCCGGGGGTCGCCACGGGAAAGCTGGCCACCTGCTCGCCCGTCGCGGGGTGGATGTGACTCCAGGTGGCACCGTCCTGCGCGGCTACCCACTCGCCGTTGATCAGCATCAGGCCGTCGGCCAGGCCGACCTCGTCCCGGTGCGGCTTGATGGAAGCGACCATGACTTGAACCTCCCGCGCTGGCCTCGATGCCGTTAGACTTAATTAGAACACGTTCTAGTCTGGACCGCACGGGAGGCGGCGGATGCACATCGCTTATACGCCCGAGCAGGAGCGGCTCCAGCAGGAGCTGCGTGCGTACTTCGCCGATCTCATGACCCCCGAGGTCCGCGCGGCCCTCGCCGAAGGACCCGATTACGGAGACGGCGACGCCTATCGGCAGGTGGTCCGCCAGCTCGGCAAGGACGGCTGGCTCGCGCTGAGCTGGCCGGCCGAGTACGGCGGCCGCGACGGCGATGCGATGGACCAGCTGATCTTCACCGACGAGGCGGCGGTCGCCCACGTTCCGGTGCCGTTCCTCACGATCAACACTGTCGGCCCGACGATCATGCGGTTCGGCACCCCGGAGCAGAAGGCCCAGTACCTGCCCAAGATCGCGGCCGGCGAGATCCACTTCTCGATCGGCTACTCCGAGCCGGAGGCCGGCACCGACCTGGCGAACCTGCGCACTCGCGCGGTCGCTGACTCCGACGGTTACGTGATCAACGGCCAGAAGATGTGGACCAGCCTGATCCAGTACGCGGACTACGTCTGGCTGGCCTGCCGAACCGATTCGCAACTACCGCGGCACAAGGGCCTGTCGATCCTTATCGTGCCGACCAGTTCGCCCGGCTTCTCCTGGACCCCGGTGCCCACCCTGGCCGGCCCGGTGACCAGCGCCACCTATTACCAGGACGTCCGCGTACCGTACTCCGCGCTGGTCGGCGACCTGAACAAGGGCTGGCCGCTGATCACGAACCAGCTCAACCACGAACGCGTCGCGCTGACCTCGTCCGCGCCGGTCCGCTCCGCCCTTGCGGACGTGGTGGAGTGGGCCCGCGCGACGAAAGCCGCCGACGGCCAGCGGGTCATCGACCACGAATGGGTCCAGCTCAACCTGGCCCGGGTGCACGCGAAGGCCGAGTTCCTCAAGCTGGTCAACTGGCGGATCGCCTCGTCCGCTTCGCCGCTGGGCCCGGCCGCCGCCTCGGGGACCAAGGTCTTCGGCACCGAGTTCGCGCTCGAGGCATACCGGCTGCTGATGGAGGTCCTCGGCGCCGCTGCCACAGTCCGCGAGGGCTCCCCCGGCGCCGCGCTGGCCGGCCGCGTCGAGCGCATGCACCGCTCGGCGCTGATCCTCACGTTCGGCGGCGGGACCAACGAGGTACAGCGGGACATCATCGCCGCGACCGCGCTCCAGCTCCCGACACCACCGAGGTACGTCCCGTGAACTTTGAAAAGAGCGACTCTCAGAACGACATCGCTGGCCTGGTCCGGGATCTGCTCTCGCGGCGCGAGGTTGCCGCCATGGGGGGCTTCGACAGCGTACTGTGGCGCGACCTCGGCAAGGCGGGCGTGCTGTCCGCCGCACTCCCCGCGTCGCTGGGCGGCGCCGACCTCGGCCTGCTCGAGCAGTGCTCCGTGCTGGTCGAGCTTGGCCGCGCTCTCGCCGCGACACCATATCTGGCCTCGATCGTGCTGGCCGCGAGCGCGGTGACGTCGTTCGGCACGCCGGAACAGCAGCGCCGCTGGGCCGAGCCGGCCGGCCGCGGCGACCTGCTGCTCAGCACGGCGCTGGCCGAGGACGATGCCGAACTGCCTCGCGTCCCGTCCACCACCGCCTCTGTTTCCGGGGTCAGCGGAGTGAAGACCGTCGTGGACGGCGCGCCGTGGGCCGACGCGTTCCTGGTGCCCGCTATTGCCCGGGAAGGGGTGCGGGTGTTCGTCGTGGAGCGTTCCGATCCCGGCGTCACGGTCGCGGCGCAGGAGCTCACCGACGGGACGACCGCTGGCCGCGTCACGCTGGACAGCGTGCCGCTCGGCGCGGACCGGATCCTTGGCGGGCCCGAGGTGGCCGGCTGGCTCGCGGCACGCGGAACTGTCGGATTGTGTGCGCTTCAACTCGGCGTGACCGAGCGGGCGCTCGAGCTCACCGCCGAATACGCACGCAACCGCATGCAGTTCGGCCGGCCGATCGGCTCGTTCCAAGCCGTCGCGCAGCGGCTGGCGGATGCCTGGATCGACGTCGAGGCGATCCGCCTCACGATGTGGCAGGCGGCGTGGCGGCTGGCCGCTGAGCAGCCAGACGACAATGCGATCGCCACCGCCAAGTTCTGGGCCGCCGACGGCGGCCACCGCGTCGCGCACACGGCGGTCCACGTGCACGGCGGCGTCGGAATCGATTCTTCCTATCCGTTGCACCGATACTTCGCCGCTGCAAAGCACTACGAGTTCGCCCTGGGCGGAGCCACCACGCAATTGCGTAACATCGGGGCCGAACTCGCAAATGCGTAAAATCGCACAAAATCCGCTAACATCTCTTTTCCATTCTGTGCTGCTGCGTTACGCTCACCCTTAGCCGGCTCCTCGCAACCCACCGCTAGCCCGACAACAGGAAACAGAAACCTGCACAGAGGCGCGACCTGCCTTCTCCGCCGGGCTGAGCTCCAGCAGCACTAGGGAGTCTCTGTAATGCTTCGACGTTCGCTCATTCTCTTCGCCATGCTCGCCTTGTCGGCAGGCATGGCATTCGTGGGCAGCGACGCCAATGCGATGGCGCGGCCCGGGCCGGCCGGGGTTAATCTCGGGGGGCCCATTCACCTGGTAGGACCCGCCACCCAGGGCGTGGGCGGGATTCGTCATGCGGACCAAAGCACGAACTGGTCCGGCTACGCGGACACCAGCGGCAGGTTCACCAGGGCATCAGCAAGCTGGACACAGCCAGCCGGCCACTGCGGCAGCGGCCAGCAGTTCGCCGCGTTCTGGGTGGGCATCGACGGCTTCAACAGCAGCACCGTCGAGCAGACCGGCAGCGAAGTGGACTGCATCGGTGGCAGGGCGGAGTACGTCGCGTGGTTCGAGATGTTCCCCGGGCCCTCGCAGAATTACAGCAACACGGTGCGCGCCGGTGACCACTTCAACGCCACGGTGACCTACAACGGCGGCGAAAGCTTCACCCTGTTCATCCAGGACACCACCGAGGGCTGGAGCCACTCCACCAACGCGAGCCTCGGGTCCGCACCGGGGCTGTCCTCTGCGGAGGTCATCGCCGAGGCGCCGTGCTGCACCTCAAGCGGCGGCATCCTGCCGCTCACCAACTTCGGCACGGTCAACTTCACCGGCTCCACCGCCAACGGCGAGGCCATCGGCACGTCCAGCCTGGGCCCGGTCGAGATCAACATGATCAACAACTCGGGCCAGTTGAAGGACAGTTGCTCCGGCCTCAGCGGCGGCGAGAACTTCTCCTGCACCTGGATCCGCAGCAGCTAACCGCGCAATGCTACCCGCGGCCACGGTTAAAACTGTGGTCGCGGGTAGCACATTGACATGAGGAAGATACGACGCTGGATTGACAGCAAGAGAAGGGTGGTCTGGTCCGAACCGAAGCTCCCGCCATATGTGAAGATCAACCCCGAGGCGGAGCCCGATCCCGAGATCGGCCAGCAGCCCGGCGACCTGTCAATGCGCGCGGTCACCGAAGAGTTTCTCAACCAGGAAGAAGAAGAGACGCTGTAACCCGGGCGGCCCGGTATAGCCGTGCGTGTGGCCCGGGCTCACCGGGCCCGCACGCGAGGGAGCCGAAGCACTCACGACAGTTTGGCGAGAATCTTCTGCAGCATCTCTCCGTGGTCGGTCAGCTTCGAGTCCATTCCGTCAAGCCGCGTGTCGACCCCGTCGAACCGCGCATCCATCCCATCCAGCCGCGTTTCGACCCCGTCGAACCGCGCATCCATCCCATCCAGCCGCGTTTCGATACCCTCGAGGTGGTTGTCGATGGTGTCCAGGCGCTTGCCGTGGTCTTGTTGCACCTCCTTGATCTCGCGAACGTCGGCGTAGATCAGGTTGATGATCTCCGACGCGGCGTTCGCCTTGTTGCTTGCCCGAACCGCGACTTCGGCCCATCCCCGGGCCTCGACACGCACGTCGTGGATCTCGGCGCGGAGCATCGGTATCGCTTCTTCGAGGTTCATGAAGAGCACACTAGCGCGATCCGATCGCGCCTCTCAGGACATGGAAGATATGTCCGAAAAATGCGTGTTAAAAGCGGCAACGCGTTGCCACCTTAGACTTTGCGACGGGGTGCCGATGGCGCCAACGGGCTGCGATGACCCCGACCCGTTGGCGCCATCGGCACGCCACACGGCGGCTCGTTGGCGCCATCGGCACGTCGCCTCAGGGTTTAGCCGCCTGCCGCGGGTGCCTCGTCGGGCTGTTCGACGAGCTCGCCCTCGATCGAGATCTGGATCTCGTCGCTGACCACGAACCTGCCGTCGAGCATCATGCTGAAGTTGAGGCCGAATTCCTTCCGGTTGATCTGCGTCGTGGCGCCGTAGGCGATCCGGTGGCCCATGTTCGGGTCGTTGAACTCCCCGTAGCGGGTGAGCTGGAGTGTCACCGGGTGCGCGATCCCCTTGATGGTCAGGTCGCCGGTGAGGTTGTACGTGTCCGGCCCGGCCGACTCGACCGCGGTGCTGGCGAACGTGATGATCGGGAACTGCTCTGTGTCGAGGAAGTTCGCGGAGCGGAGATCGTTGTCCCGGATCTCGTGGTTGGTGCGGATGCTGTCGGTCCGGATCGTGACCTGGACCGACGATGCCTCGGGTTTGGCTGGGTCGATGTCGCCGGTCGCGCTGACGTCGGCGAAGTGGCCGCGCACCGTCATCATGCCGAGGTGCTTGGCCGAGAACTCTACTTGAGTGTGGTAAGGGTCAAGCTGCCAGTTACCCATAGGGACCTCCCTACTTGGTGACACTAACTCTTTCCTAGTCACCTTTCAGTCGTCCTGGGAGTCAGCGGTTGACGGCGCTCGCCGCCGTTGTGCCGTAGCGCTCGGCGGCGCGCCAGCAATACCAGGCGAGCACCGAACGATAGGGCCGGTAGGGCTCGCCGAGAGCCTCGAGCTGCTTTGGGGTCGGCGTCGGGATGTCGAAGGCAAGGCCGTAGCCCTTGCGGACGCCGAGATCGCCGGTCGGCCACACGTCCAGCCGACGGAGCTGGAACATCAGGAACATCTCGGCGGTCCACCTGCCGATGCCACGCACCGAGGAAAGCCTGGTCACGACCTCGTCGTCGCTTTCGGCAGCGAGACCTGCCGGGTCGAGGACCACAGTGCCGTCGAGGATCTTCGCGGACAGGTCGCGCAGCGATGCGGTCTTCGCACCCGACAGGCCGGCTTGGCGGAGCGTCGGGTCATCCAGCGCGAGAAGCCGCTCGGGCTCCGCCCGGCCGTCCATCGCCGCGATGAGACGACGGTGGATGGCGGACGCCGCGGCCCCGGCCAGCTGCTGGTAGACGATGGCCTGCACCAAGGCGCCAAAGTGCGATTCTTCCGGAGGGCTCAGCTCGGGCAGGCCGGTCTCATCGACCAGGCGGGCGATCACCGGGTCACGGTCGGCGAGGATCTGCGCGGCTGCCTGCCAAGGGTCCTGAGCGGTCACACGCACAAGTCTGCCGGTCACGGGCATCCGAGGCCAATATCATCGACGGCGTGAACAGTTACATGCGGGACGCCGAGGTCCTAAGCCAAATCGGCCAGGCCCTGTTCCCGCAGGACACCAAACTGACGGTCCGGCTGCCCAGAGACCTCGCCGATCTCGCGGTCGCCGCCTGGCTGCGCGAACAGACCGGTCCGGCCGCGCCGGATACGACGGAGCGCCGCTTGCTGCGGCAGCGGGCCGCCTATCTCGCGCTGATCGGGCTGAGCATTGCGAACACCGGTCGCCCCGACGGCGACGAGGTCGTCTGCGAACTCGACGCCTGGTACGTCGGCGGTGCGCTGGAAGCGGCGGACACGCAGGAACTGCTTTTACGGCGCGCTGGGCGGTAGGCGGGCTGGGCGCGTTGCCTGGGGCGCCGGGTGCTGGCAACATGGCGGAGTGGGATATGTCCTGGCTCAGGTGAACATCGCACGGCTGAAGGAGCCGCTGGATAGTCCGCTGCTGGCGGACTTCGTCGCGGCGCTCGAGCCCGTGAACGCCGCGGCGGACGCGGCACCCGGGTTCCTGTGGCGGCTGCAGACCGAAGACGGCAACGCGACCTCGGTCACCGCCTTCGAATGGGACCGGGCAGGCAGCGCGGGTGTGCTGGTGAATATGTCGGTGTGGGAGTCGGTGGAAGCGCTCGCCGCCTATGTCTATTCCGACACGCACCGGGCGGTCCTGAGGCGACGGCGCACCTGGTTCGAGCAGATGCCTCCGGCCGAGCAGCACACCGCGCTGTGGTGGATCACGCACGGGCACACGCCGACCACCGCCGAAGCCGAGGAGCGCATCCTGCGGCTGCGCGAAGACGGCCCCACGCCGTACGCGTTCACGCTCAAGGAGCACTTCCCACCGCCTTCCGATAGCGCCGCCGGCAAGCCGATCCAGAGTCCCGAAGACTGGACGTGCCCGGCCTAGCTTTGGACACGCCGACGAGGCCGTCTGCGGCTACCTCGCCGATAGTGCTGGGGCTAGCGTGCATTATGTGGCTGGTGATGCGCCAGCGCACTGGCTGCCGCTGCATCACCGTGGAGGATTACCCCATCGTGGTGAGTTAACCCTCGAGAACGAGGGTCAGGCCACCACAAAGAGGTGATCCGCCACGTTGTTCAAGGTTCATCCGCTGCCAGCGGGCGCCTGCCAGTGCCGCCGCCAGCGCCGATCGCCTCGGCGCGACCCCGGATAAGCCGCCTGCATCACATAGCAGGGCAAACCCGGCTGCATACCCCTACATCGATGCCCACCCCGAAGCCTCGCCGTGGACGGCCCGCGGAAGGCGTGCTTCGTTCGAGCGGGCACCAAGACCACGCTGTGCGGCTTGCTGGACAACTACGATATTCGGGACAAATCCGGAATGTCGGGCGGACTGGTCGGAGCCGACGGGATTGGGG
>Ga0070714_100002125_pt1 | contig 14556 bp, 16 predicted proteins | sample LARL83metaG_FD_65450 | JGI IMG/M metagenome (GOLD analysis project Ga0070714, IMG submission 65450) | Corn, switchgrass and miscanthus rhizosphere microbial communities from Kellogg Biological Station, Michigan, USA - LAR L8-3 metaG | ecosystem: Host-associated > Plants > Roots > Rhizosphere ...
CGTTCAGCATCCGGGCTCCGCGCTGCTCAGTCATGGGAGTCGCGGTGTCGGCCGTGGCGTCACGCGCTAGCGTGGTCCAAAGCTTTACTTTCGTATTCCCAACGGGAAACGCGAAGCCGCTGGGCATAACGCCCACCACAGTGTAGGGCTGGGAATCCAACGTGATCGCACGATCAAGGATGGTTGCGTCGCCACTGAATTCTGCCTTCCAGAGTTCATGGCTCAGCACGACCACACGCTGGCCGGCCTGCTCCTCTTCGGGCAAGAAGCCACGGCCCAGGGCGGGTTGAATCCTGAGGAGAGAAAACAGGTCCGCTGAGACTATTGCGCCGCTGAGGTGCATGGGCATTCCAGCACCGCTCAGCGAGAAATTGCTGGTGCGATAAGAAACGATATATTCGAATACCTGGTTATATCGTCGCAAATCGAAGAAATTCGGATAAGAGAAATTGGATGGCAGCGGTCCGCTGCGCCGGTCGAGTGCCTCCAAAGCAACCAAACGCGCCGGCTCTGGAAACGGCAGCGGGCGAAGGATGACTGCGTTGACCACGCTGAAGACGGCCGTGTTCGCGCCGATGCCCAGGGCGAGTGTAAGTACCGCGGCCGCCGTAAATGCTGGGGATTTGCGAAGCTGGCGAAAGGCATAGCGAAGATCGGCGAAAAGGTTTTCAATCATCCCCCAGCGCCAGACGTCGCGACCGCGTTCTTCGAGCAGGGTGACGTTGCCGAACTCACGGCGTGCGGCTAGTCGTGCTTCTGCACGCGGCATGCCGGCGGAGACGAGCGCGTCGGTCCGCTCCTCCAGATGCTGTTGGATCTCGGCCGAAAGATCTTGATCGAGTTGCGGGCGCGAGGTGAGTTGCTTCCACCAATTCATCGTTCCACCGGAGAGAGAACGCGCCGGATACCTTCCAGCATGCGTTCGAAGCTAAATACTTCGCGTTCCAGATGCTTGGCACCGGCGGGGGTGAGCCGGTAAATCCGGATGCGGCGCTTGCTGGCCGATACGCCCCATTTGGCGTCGACCCAGCCTTCTTTGAGCATGCGCTGAAGAGCGGGATACAGCGAGCCTTCTTCGATCTGCAACAGATCATCGGACGTTTTCTTGATGTGTTGCACCAATGCATAGCCGTGCAGGGGCTGACGGCGCAAGGTGCGGAGGATCATCATCTCGAGGGCGCCGGGGAAAAGGTCTTTACGTTCTGAGGCAGGCACTTGACTTGTTCCGTCTATGCCTAGAGTAAACTAGTATTGGCGCCCGGTCAAGGCCTATCGACTGGTCACCAGGAGCCGGCGGAAATTTTCGCTGGTCATCCGGCTCACCTCTTCCAGCGATTGGCCGCGAAGTTCGGCCAGCTTGCGCGCAGTGTGGACGATCAGGGCAGGCTCATTTCGTTTTCCGCGCTTGGGAACGGGAGCGAGATAAGGAGCGTCGGTTTCTACCAGAATTCGGTTAGCGGGAGAGTCTTTGGCGGCGGCCTGCAGGTCGAGCGCTTTGGGAAACGTCACGATGCCGCCGAAACTCAAGTAGAAACCGAGATCAAGCGCGCGCCGCGCTTCGGTGGGCCCACCGGAAAAGCAGTGCATGATTCCGGGGATGCCGTGCGGCTTCCAATGTTGTTCGAGCAGCGCGGCCGTGTCGTCCCAAGCCTCGCGAGTGTGAATGACGATCGGCTTCTTCGCCGCAGCAGCGATTTCCATTTGGCGGACGAACGCCGAGGTCTGCGTCTGGCGCGGTGAGAAATCGTAATGATAATCCAGGCCGATTTCGCCCAGCGCGATCACCTTCGGGTGCGACAGCAGCTCGGCTAAGCGATCGAAATCAGCTTGGCCCGCTTTGGCGGCATCGTGCGGGTGGATACCGACGGTCGCATAAAATTGCGGATACCGATCCGCTAATCGAATGCCGGCTTCCAGATCCGGCGGGCCGTTGCCAGTGCCGATGGCAACCATGTGCTCAACGCCGGCGTCGAGCGCACGCGCGATCACTTCCTCACGATCGGCGTCGAACTCCGAACTGTCGAGATGGCAGTGGGAGTCGATCAGGCTCACTTCAGCCTGGCTCCCACGGGGATGTCCTCCAGAAAACCGGCCAGCACTGGCTTGCCGCCCTCGATGGACGCCGCGACGATCATGCCGTTGGATTCGAGTCCGCGGAGCTTGCGCGGCTGCAGATTGGCGACGATCACAACCTTGCGTCCGATCAATTGTTCCGGAGGATAAGCTTCTGCGATTCCAGCCACGATGCTGCGTGGCTCCGGCTCGCCGATTTCTACTTTCAGATGAAGCAGCTTATCGGCGCCTTTGACGCGCTCGGCGGCGAGGACCAGCCCGACCCGCATTTCCACCTTGGTGAAATCATCGATGGCGATCTTGCTGGATGCGGCCTGTGTCGCGGGCGTTGTCGCGGGGTTTGCCGCGGCGGACTGAGGCGGGGCGAAGATCGCAGCCTGCCGCTCGCGCTCCTTCAATTCCAGTTCCTGCATCTGCGGGATGGCGGTTTTGGCGTCCAAGCGCGGAAACACACCGGCGACTTTTCCGACCTTCTGGCCGTGCTGCAGCTTGCCCCAGTGCAGGTCCGCGACGCGAACGTCGCTGATCGAGCCCGGCATGCCGAGCTGTTCCCAGATCTTACGCGCTGAGTCGGGCATCACCGGATAGAGCCAGGCGCAGATGATGCGCAATGCTTCGGCGGCAGTATACAGCGTCTCGTCCAGCAACTTCTGGCTGAGCGGGTCTTGGTCTTTGGCGAGCTTCCAAGGTGCGCGCTCGACGATAAATTTATCGATCACCGAAATCAGGCTCCAGATTGTCTCCAGACCTTTCGAGAAATTGAATTCGTCGAAAGCTTCGAGTGTCATCTCAGTGGCCCGGGTGGCCGCTTCGGCGACCTCACCCGCCCCATCCGACTGCGGAATTTCACCGCCGCGGTACTGGTGGATCATCGTGAGCGTGCGGCTGGCAAGGTTGCCGAGACCATTTGCCAGATCGGAGTTGTAGCGCTGGATCAACGCGTCGTAGCTGAAACTCCCATCCTGGCCGAAAGTGATTTCACGCAGGAGGAAATACCGCAGGCCATCGATGCCGGCCACCTGCGCGATGGGATTGGGACGCAGGACGTTACCGCGCGACTTGCTCATTTTGTTCTCTTCGAACAGAATCCAGCCGTGGGCGAATACTTTTTTCGGTAACGGGAGATCGGCTGCCATCAGGAAGGCCGGCCAGTACACCGCGTGAAAGCGCAAAATATCCTTGCCGATCAGGTGCAGGTCTGCCGGCCAAAGATTTTCGTTCTTCACGGCGCTCATGTAGGAGATCAGCGCATCGAACCAGACGTAGAAGACATGGCACCCTTCGACGGGCACTGGAATCCCCCAGCTAATATTGGTGCGTGTGATGGAAAGATCGTTCAGCCCTTGCCGAACGAAGGCGATGATTTCATTGCGCCGGTGATCGGGTTTGACGAACTCCGGATCTTTCTCATACAACTCCAGCAGGCGTTCTTGAAACGCCGAAAGCCGGAAAAAGTAATTTTCTTCGGTGACCGTTTCGGTTGGGCGGCCGCACTCCGGGCATGGATCGCCGGGGCCAGCTTCGTTGACGTAGAGCTCATCATTGACGCAGTACTGGCCGGTATATGCGCCCTTATAGATGTATCCGTTCTTCTGACAACGCTCGAACAGATCCCGCACGGTCTCATGATGTTTGGTGTCGGAGGTGCGAATGAAATGGTCGAAGTCGATCTCCAGCGTCTTCCACTGATTGACAAACTCGGCGGCCATCTTGCCCGAGTATTCTTCGGGATGAAGATTCGCGGCCTTGGCAGCCCGCTCCACGTTGCGGCTGTGTTCATCCGATCCGGTAGTGAATACGACGGGGTCGAAGCCTTCCATTTTCTTGAAGCGCTTGATCAGGTCCGCAACAAAGGTGGAGTAGGCGGTGCCGAGGTGCGGCGCTGCGTTCACGTAATAAATAGGGGTGGTCAGGTAATATTTCATCGAGTGTGTTTTTGGTAAGCCAGATTCGCCTCGGCCAGGATCTGTTTCAAGGGAACGCCAGTCTCGCGCGCCAGCTTACGGCAGTCTTCGTATTCCGGGGCGTAGGATCCGTTGTCCGCGATCTTGATCCTGACCTTGCCGTGCGGCGTTTCGACTTCCAGCGTGTGCCGGGCTTTCACGCGCCGCTCGGCGGAATAGATGCGGAGGCCGAGCGTGGAGGTTTCGGCAAACATTAACTGCGCCAGGGCCTCGCGATCTTCTGGCTTGGCGATGACGCGCACCAGTGTGCCTTGCCGATTCTTCTTCATCAGAACGGATTCGAGCGTGACATCGAGCGCACCGGCCTCGAGCAAACGCTCCATGGCATAGCCCAGCACCTGCGGGCTGGAGTCATCGATATTCGCTTCCAGGACCGCGACAGTGGTGGCTTCTTCGGCACCAGTGGTTTCTCCGATCAGGACGCGCAGCACGTTGGCGTGTTCCTGAAAATCCTTGTCGCCAGCGCCGTAGCCGGTGGCCGTGATTTGCATGGGCGGCAGCGGGCCGAATTCGCTGGCGAGCGTGGCAGCGATGGCAGCACCGGTGGGGGTTGTCAGCTCGACGCTCGGACCGCGGGCGTATACGGGTTTACCCACCAACAATTCGGCTGTAGCCGGCGCGGGCACGGGGAGCACGCCGTGCTCGGTCTTCACCGTTCCACTTCCGACGTTCAGCGGCGAACTGTGAATCTCGTCCACATCGAGCAGATCGAAAGCCGCGCAGGCGCCCACGATGTCGCAGATCGAATCCACTGCGCCGACTTCGTGAAAGTGAACTTTGTCGAGCGAAATGTTGTGGACCTTGGCTTCGGCCTCACCCAGCCGCTGAAAGACCGCGGAGGCGGCTTGCTTGACGGATCCCGGAAGGGCGGAAGCGTCGATCAATTCCAGGATGTTCTTCAGATGCCGGTGTCCGGTGGAGTGCCCGCCGATGACCCGGAATTTGGAAGCGGTAATGCCGCAGCGTTTTGTTTGCTCGACGGTAAATTTCGCCCCGGTGCCCAGGCCTTCCAGCGCGAGTATCACGGCGCCCGAATCCGCGCCGGCGTCGATTAATGCGCCGACCGTCATATCTCCGCTGATGCCGGAGAAAGCGTCCAGGTAGCAGATTTTCATGCGATCAATTGGGGCAACAGTTCTCCCGACGGGCCTTGCAAAAATTGGTCGATGGCGTCGGAGAGCACGGTCTCAGCGATGTTGATTTCCACCACGCGGGCACCGGCAGCTTTTGCGATTTGCGCGAGTCCAGCGGCCGGATACACGACCGCTGAAGTTCCGATAAGCAGAAAGACTTCGGCCGTGCGCGCCGCCGCTTCGGCATCCTGCCAGATTTTCGGGGGCAGAGCCTCGCCGAACCAGACGACGCCGGGCCGTAGCATCGCGCCGCATCCGCATTTTGGAGGAATCTCGGGGAGCGGCGAGCGGCGGTCGATTTGTTCACGCCGGCATGCGGTGCATCTCACGTTCCAGATGCTGCCATGTACCTCGAGAACATTGCGGCTCCCGGCCAGCCCGTGCAGCCCGTCGACATTTTGAGTGATCAGGGTGAATGATGGCACGCGCTTTTCGAGGTCCACTAGAGCGCGATGGCCAGCGTTGGGCTGCGCCTGCGCGATCAGCCCGCGGCGCCAGTCGTACCATTCCCAGACCAGTTTCGGATCGCGCGCGAATGCACCGGGCGTTGCAAGGTCCTCGGCGCGATATTGCTTCCAGAGTCCGTTGTTGCCCCGAAAGGTGGGCACACCGCTCTCGGCGGATACTCCAGCACCGGTGAGTACGGCGACGGAGCGGGCCTGCTTGAGCCATTCGCGGACTTGGTGCATTAGCTTCAGAGTAACCTATCGGCCGCAGATTAACGTGAATTCCGTGTGAGGCTTTGCCGGGCCTTAAGCACCGTCCGGTACGCCTCTTCGGCATCGTGATTCAAGGCCGTCAGGTGCCCCATCTTGCGTCCAGGCCGAGGCTCCAGCTTGCCGTAGAGATGCAGCTTCACATCCGGATATGAGCAAACTGCACGCCAATCGGGCTCGCCCTTCGACCACTGATCGCCCAGTAGATTGGCCATTGCAGCGGGCCGATGCATCGCGGTCGAACCGAGCGGCAAGCCGCATACGGCGCGTAGCTGTTGCTCGAACTGGCTGGTGACGCAGGCGTCGACCGTAAGGTGGCCGGAGTTATGCGGCCGCGGCGCCAGCTCGTTAATCAGAAGCTTGCCGTCGCGGGTTACGAAAAATTCGACGCACAAGACTCCCACGACGCCGAGCCGCTCAAGCACGCAGCGGGCGATCTCGACGGCCTCGTTCGACACCTGCGGCGACACTCGCGCCGGCGCGATGGAAATATCCAGAATATGGCGGCTGTGCTGATTCTCTATGGCGCCATAGTGGACGAATTGTCCGTCCTCGCCGCGCACCGCGACTACCGAAATCTCACGCTCAAAATCGATGAAGGCTTCGAGCACGGCGAGCTCGCGCCCGATGGCGTTCCAGGCCTCATTCAATTGATCACGCGAACGGATCAGAAACTGGCCCTTGCCGTCATAGCCAAAGGCGGCGGTCTTAAGTACGGCGGGAAGACCAAGCTCGGCAACTGCCTGTTCGAGATCTTCGGGCGATCGAACCTCGCGGTAGGGCGTCATCGGCAAACCCGCATTTTTCAGAAACGCCTTCTCGCGGATGCGCTGCTGCGTGGTATGAAGGATGGAGCCGCTGGGCCTGACTGGAGCACAACTCGCGGCGGCCTGAGCGGTGGGCGCGGGCACGTTCTCAAACTCGAACGTCACAACACTGACGCGCCGGGCAAAGCTCGCGACGGAGTCCAGGTCATCGTAAGGAGCGACCACTTCGAGGTCGGCGATCTGACCGGTGGGAGTGTCCAGATCGGGCGAATAGGTGTGCACGCGATAGCCCATGCGCCGAGCCGCGATCGCGAACATCCGCCCCAGTTGCCCGCTTCCCAGCACGCCGATGGTGGCGCCGGGGAGTATCGGCTCGGTCACGTCAATTCTTCCGAACGCACCCGGGCCGTCTGCTCTTGACGAAAAGTTCGCAGCTTTTCACGCAGCGCCGGGTCGTGGTTAGCAAGCATCGCCACCGCCAGCAGTGCCGCGTTTTGCGCGCCCGCTTTTCCGATCGCCAGCGTTCCGACGGGAACACCGCCCGGCATCTGCACGATCGACAGCAGCGAATCCATGCCCTTCAGCGCCTGGCTCTCCACCGGCACGCCGAAGACAGGCAGCAATGTATTGGCGGCCACCATGCCGGGAAGATGGGCCGCGCCTCCGGCTCCGGCGATGATCACCTGAATGCCGCGCGATTCCGCAGTGGACGCGTACTCCACCATCCAGTCCGGCGTGCGGTGCGCCGAGACAATCTTCGCTTCGTGCGGCACCCCGAAGCGTTCCAAGGTTTCGCCGGCATGGCGCATGGTCTCCCAATCAGATTTGCTGCCCATGATGATGCCGACGAGTGGCTGCATGGGGACTACTGTCCTTCGAAAGGCGTGAAGCCGGTGGCCGCGACTGTGATGGGTAGGCTAGACATTAAGTTCAGAATCACCAAAATAGCATGTGTCGCTGACTGGCGTGTATAATTTCATCACGCTGAACCTGCGATCCAAACTGTTGTGTGGCGTGCTGCTGCTGGCGGGTTGCGGCGCGAAACGTCCGCCCGTCGAAGATCTCACTACGCACGAGAATTTGTCGCTTTTCAAGCTGCATTCGCTGCGCGGCACGCGCGATGGAGATCGTCTGCAGGCTCAAGCGGTGTTTAGCGACACTTCGTCGATACTCACGCTGGAGATGCGCTTCGCGATTGGGTCGCCGACTACGCTGGAATCGGGCACATGGCGTTGGTCGCGTAATAATCAGATGCTGAACGGGACCATCTCCGCACGCTCGGTGATGTTCCTGGGCGGGCAGGATGGGCCGCCCAGCATCGGCGGAACGTATGAGCTGCGGGACTCTGCCGGCGTCGCGCGCTATCGCGTCAGCATGCCGGTTACTGCGCTGCCGGAACGCTGGCGGGCCCGGCCCGCACAAGATTGACGAAGGTGCCAAGCTCGCCCGAGTTCAGGTCGGAAGCGACCCACCAGCTCATTCCCGCTCGCGTCCAGTGGGTAATGTTGTAGCCCTGGCGACCGGTATCGCTGACAGCGGCATCGCCCACGCCCGGAGCAGGCCACACATAAACATTGATCAGATGCTGGCGACGCTGGTAGACCAGCACGGCCACGGCTCGACCGTTCACGGAATCGAGACGGCCGCCGGCCAGCGGAAATCCCTGCTCGGCGAAATCGGTCACGGGCGGTGAGTAATCGAGCTTGCCGTTGAACCAGGGCTTGACGGTGTGTTGGTCGGTGGATTGGACGTCGGCGAGATGCCCGGGCATCAGCGATCGCAGATGGCTGTCCAGAACTTCCTGTGCCACCAGGTTGCTGGAAGTATCGTGCAGAGTTCCCGGACTCAGCCGCGCTACAAAATAGACCGCCAGCAACAGGCTTGCCGCCACAGCGATCAACTGCCAACCGAAACGCCGGGGCCGAGCCTCCGATCGCCCTGTGCGCTGCAGGGCAGTATCCAAACGCGGACCAAGGCTCGCGGGCGATTCGTAATAAAGTCCACTGCTGCGCATGGCCGATCCCAGCGTGCGCAGATTCCCGACCACGCGAGCACATGCTTTGCAGCTCTCTACGTGTTTTTCAATTTCAATGCTGCGCACCAGATCCAGCTCTCCGTCGACGTAAGCGTCGAGAAGCATCCGAGCATCTTCGCAACTCATGCCGCACCTCCCGAGCGAGCGCGTCCCACGAGCGCTTTCTCCAGCCGGCTGCGGGCCCGCGCCAATCGAGACATCACCGTACCAAGTGGAATTCCCACAATCGCGCCGATTTCTTTGTAGGACAAGCCTTCCAACTCCCGCAGCACGATCGCCTCCCGAAACTCTACGGGCAAATCATCCAGCGCCTGGCGAAGCAAGTCGCGATCCACGCTGCGCAGCAGAAGTGCTTCCGGGCTGGATCGGCCGCTGTCCGGATCCGGCATGTCTTCCTCCAGTTCAAGCGACGGCTTACGATTCTGTTGGAGCCAGGTGTAACAAGTGTTCCGCACGATCGCCAGGAGCCATGTCCGGCCATCCCCGCCATGAAAGCCGTCGAAGAAGCGATAGGCCCGCAGATACGCCTCTTGCACGACGTCTTCGGCATCGTGGTCATTGCGAGTTAACCAGCGCGCCAGGTTGTAGGCGGCGCGCATGTGCGGGACCACCAATAGCTCGAAGCGCGCGAGTTTGCTCTGTTGAAGCACGGGATCCCGTTCTTGTTGCACCAGACCGACCACTACTGGAATACTGAGGCGGCCACGATTTTATTCCCGGAAATCTAAGCGAGCGGCTCGACCAGCAGCTTGAGACCGGCCAGCGCCTTGACCCGGACCTGAGCGCCGGCAGGAACGGTCGCGGAAGCCACGGCGTCCCAGATCTCGCCGCGCACCAGCACTTGCCCTTCCGGCTCTAGCGCAGTACGCGTGACACCGACCTCGCCGACCATGCCGCTAGCGCCCGTCAGTACCTTATTTCGACGCGCTTGGACGACGATCGAAACCAGGAACATGGTGATGGCTGCGAACGGGACAGCTACCGCCACGGCGGTCGTGAGATGTATGCGAACCTCAGGCGGACCGTTGATCAAGAGCATCGCGCCCAGCACCATCGCGATCGTGCCACCAATCCCAAGCACTCCGTGCGAAGTGAATTTAGCCTCGAGGACGAACAGCGTTACCGAGAGCAAAAGTAGGGCCACGCCGACCCAGTTGATGGGCAGGATGGTCAGCGACGATAGACCGAGTAGAAAAAGAATGGCACCGCCGACGCCGGCGAAAATCAATCCAGGCGAAGAAAATTCGACGTAGATTCCGAGCGCACCGAGCACCAGCAGGATGAAGCCGATGTTCGGATCGGCGATGGAGGCCATCAGCCGCTCGCGCACCGTTCGGCGGACCTCGGTGACCGCTGCACCAGCCACATGCAGCACTTCTTTGCGTCCATCCCAGCGCGTGATTTCGCGCCCGTCGAGCTGTTTGAAAAGCTGCTGCTCATCGCTGGCGATCAGGTCGATCAACTTTTGATCCAGTGCTTCCTTTTCAGTGAAAGCTTTCGCTTTCCGCACCGCCTCTTCGGCCAACTGGCTATTCCGTCCACGACGCGAGGTCATGCTACGCAACAAAGCCGCGGAGTCATTCTCGACCTTTTCGCGCATCACGGGATCCATCTGCTGGCCCATCAGGACCGGGGAAGCAGCGCCGGTATTCGTTCCTGGCGACATCGCTGCGACATCGCCGGCTTGAAGGATAAAAAAACCTGCCGACGCGGCGCGCGCTCCGCTGGGCGTGACGTACGTGATCACGGGGATGGGCGACGCCGAGAGCTGCTGGACGATCTGGCGCGTGGCGTCCAGCAATCCTCCGGGAGTATCCAGACGGATCAACAGCACTGCAGCGTGGGCGGCCTGCGCCTGCTCGATCGCGTGGCTGATGATTTCGACCGTAATCGGATGCACCATGCCGTCCACCGGCACGGCGATTACTTGGGACAGCGCGGGAGCCTGCGGCACGGGTGCCTGGCCCGCGGCCGTGAACAGCGCCAACGCGATGAGTGCAGTGGACCGCCAGCGCATAGAGAAATGCCTGTTGTTCCAGTCTAGCGCTCGATGAATTAGGGCGCTGGCTCGAGGATCAATTCCGTTGTGATTGCAATCGCATTTTTCAGGCTTCGGTACACCGGGCACTTGTCGGCGAAGAAACCATGTACCCGCTGCGCTGTCTCCCAGTGCGCCTGATCCGCTTTCAGCTTGAGCTTGGCGTGAATGCGCCGGATGATCAAAACACCATCTTCAACTTCGACCTCGCCCACAGCTTCTGATGCCAGACGATCGTTCGAAGCCGGGATTTGACGCGCCTCCAGCGCGCCTCCAAAGGTTCCGGTAAGTCAACCGGCTGTCGCCGCGACGATGTAGTCGAGTGTGGTGGCGCGAGGCTCGATCGCCCCCGGCGGCACCTTGTAGTGCTCGGCCACCGCGCTATGCACTCCAAAAATCACCGGCTGGCTCTCGGCCGGCAGATAGGCGCGGCGAACCGGCCCCTTCACGCGTTCGATTCGAACTTCGGAACGGTACACAACGTCGGACATTCACCTCGCCTCCGGTGACCATTCTACAGGACGCTGGCCTTGGCGTAAGCTCAAGACATGAGCCCAAAACATTTCTTTGCTCCGGATCTCATCGCAGAAATCGAGATTCCGAAGCAAGGAATTCTCAGCCGTACGCTCTACAACGACGATCAGGTCAAACTTGTTCTGTTTGGCTTTTCTGAAGGCCAGGAGCTTTCCGCGCACACCGCACCGATGCCGGCCAGCATTTATTTCTTGAAAGGAGAGGGATCGCTGACGCTCGGCGACGAGCAGATGCCTGTGCGGGCCGGCTCGTTTGCCCACATGACTCCGAATCTGAGGCACGCGATCGTCGCGCAAACGCCGTTGGTAATGCTACTGGCGATGATGAAAGGCGCGGTGCAATAAACTTTATAATGGGCTTAAGTTCCAACACATGAACCGGGCCGGTCTGCTTAACTCGCTGGATAAATCTCTGCGTCCATTCAGACCGGCGGTGTCCGGTTACATTGACAAGGCAGAACACTCCACCGTAATGGGGTGGGTGTGGAATTCCGATCATCCAGATCAAAGGCTCACCGTCGACGCATATCTGGGCGCAAAGATCGTGGGCTCCGCGGTAGCTGACCAACTTCGTCCTGATTTAACTCGGGCCGGAATCGGAGACGGCCGCTATGGGTTTAGCTGCTATCTGCAACCCCGCGGATTGGCCAGTAGCGAGATCGATATCCAGTTGAAGGTTAGAGAAACCGGCAGCTACTTAAAGTTTCGCCACCAAAAAACAATCCGTCTGGATCCCACTGTCTTCCTGACTTTCATAGCAGCGGATATCGTTAACAATTGCAATTTGCGCTGCCCGTTCTGCATGGTCGACTATAGCGCTGTCACGAAAACAGAACTTATGTCCGAAGAGACATTCGTCAGTTTACTCAGATTAATCCGGTCCGTGCCCGAGGGAGGTTTTTGGCTTTCTTGCCTGCACGAGCCGACGCTGCACCCACGACTCAACGATTTCATCGAATTGATTCCGCCGGATTGCCGAAACAAAGTTTGGTTCACCACGAATCTGGCTCGGCCTTTGTCGGAAAAGGTTTTTGAAGGCTGGGCACGCTCAGGCCTCCATCACATCAATGTCTCCCTGGATACGATGAATCCCGAACTATTCGCCGTGCTTCGAAAATTCGGGCGCTACAACGTCTTCGAAGCAAACTTGAACCTGCTAGCGAAAGTCTTCAAGAGTGTGCCAGGAGCTCCAAGACTTCGCTATATCACGGTGGCGTTCAAATCGAACTTAGCTGAGATTCCCCGGATCGTAGAGCACGCCAACCTGCATTGGCTGTCGAGTGAAAATGAAATCCGTTATACGTACAACATGGAGCACATCACAGATCAGTTCCGTAAAGAACACTACCTCCATCGGGAAGACTGGCCCGGATTGACGGCTCGATTGAGCCAGCTACCTTATCCTTACGTAATCGATTGTCCTCCGGGAGGCGGCTATGAGGAGATCATCCAACCGTCGGCGAACTACTTTGACATACGCCGAATAAAGCCCGAAGCGAAACCGGTCTTCGTTCATCCGTTGTCCTTGCGCGCCCGGACCGACGGCACTTTGTTAGTCGTACGCCAGGAGAGTCAATTTGGAGTGAATATCCACTCGTTGAGCGATCCAGTCGCCTTCTTGCGAGAGTTGTAGCGTTAGCCGACCCGGACCTCTCCGAACGCCGCTCTCAACTTCCGCCACGTTACCGGCAACTCCTCCGGCAACACTCGCGTCTCGGCCACCGTGGTGATGAAACTGGAGTCACCCGGCCATCGCGGCAGTACGTGCAGGTGAATATGTCCGGCGATACCTGCGCCCGCGCTCTCGCCCAGATTCATTCCCAGGTTGTAGCCGGGCGCATTGTAAATTTCGCGTAAATGCTTTTGGGACGCCTGGGCAAGCAGTATCATCTCCTGCAGCGTTTCTGGAGAGGCAGCTTCCAACGTGTCTACATGCTGGTAGGGCGCGACCATCAGATGACCCGTGGTGTATGGATACAGGTTCAGGAGAATAAAATTATGCCGGCCGCGATACACCAGAAAATGTTCCTCGTCCTTTTCCGATGCCGCTGCCTCGCAGAAGATGCATCCGCCGGTCCGGGTCCACTTTTGAACGTACTGGTAGCGCCACGGACTCCAGAGATAGTCCATAACTGATTAGAAACGAATTCTACGGATTGTGAGGCGCGCTGGATGAAGGTTCCGAACCCGCGGGAGCCGCGGCGGGCTGTCCAGCTTCGCCTCCGGAAGTATTCACCAGGTCCTTTAATTCCTTGCTCGGCTTGAAATAGGGAATCCGCTTGGAAGGCACTTCCACTCGCGTCCCCGTCTTAGGATTTCGCCCCACGCGCGGCTGCCTCTGTCTGGTGCGGAAACTGCCAAACCCCCGAATCTCGATCTTGTCCCCAGAGCGCAGAGAACGAACGATACTGTCGAAAATGGCTTCTACGATCACCTCGGAATCCTTCCGGGTCATTTCCACGACCCGGGAGACTTCCTCGATCAACTCGGCCTTCGTCATGTGTAGTTTATCTCCCTTGCAGTCCGCTTACTGGCCTTCGCCCTTGACTCTTATATTCATCACTTCCTCGATTGTCATTGTGGCTGCCGCGGCGTGGCGTTGGTAATCCTCCAGCCGGGTTCTTTCCTCGTCGTCTGCGAGCGCGCGAATACTCAACCCTATTTTCTTCTCGGGCTCGTTTAGTTTAACAACCTTGAAATCCATCTCTTCGCCAATCGGCAGCGACGGCTCATCGTGCCGGCGATCGGACGCGGTCGGGATCTCCGAGCGGTGACACAAGCCTTCGACGCCCGGCGCAAGTTCGACGAACACACCGAAGTTGCAGGCCCGGCACACGCGGCCTCGCACCACATCGCCCACCTGATGTGCGCGGAAAAACGACTCCCAAGCGTCGGGCTGAAGCTGCTTCACTCCCAGCGACAAACGCCGGTTGGGCGCATCGATGTTGAGGATCACCGCCTGCACCAACTGCCCCTTCTTCACCACTTCCGAAGGATGCTTTACGCGCTTGGTCCAGGAGAGATCCGAAATGTGCACTAGACCGTCGATGCCTTCCTCGATTTCGATGAACGCGCCGAAATCGGTGAGCTTGCGCACCCGGCCCTCCACCACCGAACCGATCGCATAACGGTCCGCCACGGTGGTCCAGGGATCGGCCTCGAGTTGCTTGATGCCCAGCGATACCCGGCGTTCGCGCGGCTTCACGTCGAGAACTACTGCCTCTACCTGATCGCCGGCCTTCACCACTTTGCTCGGATGTTTCATCCGGCGGCTCCAGGTCATCTCGGAAATATGGA
>Ga0070714_100002129_pt1 | contig 14552 bp, 12 predicted proteins | sample LARL83metaG_FD_65450 | JGI IMG/M metagenome (GOLD analysis project Ga0070714, IMG submission 65450) | Corn, switchgrass and miscanthus rhizosphere microbial communities from Kellogg Biological Station, Michigan, USA - LAR L8-3 metaG | ecosystem: Host-associated > Plants > Roots > Rhizosphere ...
GTCGACCTGCGCCGCGCCCTGGCCGCACTGCCGGCACGACAACGAGCCACCGTCGTCCTGCGCCACTGGGAGGACCTCCCGGTACACGAGGTCGCGAAACTCCTGCGGTGCACCGAAGGCACCGTCAAGAGCCAGTCCGCCAAGGCACTCACGGCACTACGAACCATGATCGACGCCGACCGGCTGCTGGAGGGATACCGGTGAACACCGACGACAACGAACGCTGGGCCAACACCATGCTGGCCGACGCCGTAGGCACCGAACCCGAACTCGGATTCCACCCCGACGACGTGCTGACCCGCGCCCGCCGCGACCGCTCCCGGCGCCGCGCCACCATCACCGGCGCCGCCACCATCACCGCCCTCGTGGCGACCGGCCTACTGCTCGATCACGGCAGCACCGAACACCACCCGATCATCACCGGCGCGCCCCCCGCCACCGAAACCACGATCTACGGCGGCAGCGGCGACCCCATGACCTACGACGCCCACGCAGCCGCACTCACCGCCACGCTCGCCGACGCACGCCTCATCCCGGCCGGCATCCGCCTGAGCACCGACACGTCCTACGGCGGCCAACCGCTCGTCTTCTACAAGCTCATCACCGGCCAGAACACCAACAGCTACTACGCCCAGGCCACCATCACCGACCAGCACGGCGCCGGACACCTCGTCATCCAGGTGCTGCGCCAGCAGACCGGGCTGAACTGCGTCAACGCGCCGAGCTACTGGCAGCCCTGCGAATCCCGGGTCCTGGCCGACGGCGTCCGGATCACCACCGTGCACTACGCCCCGCCCCAACCCGGCCGGCCCGCCATCCAATGGCAGGTCGAAGTGGTCCGCCCGGACGGCACAGCGGTGGACGTCCAGTGCGGCAACTGGAGTCTCGACGGCAACCCGGCCACCAGCGGCATCGGACACGCCACCGGCGCCGAACCGGCCATCGGCGTGGACACCCTCGTCCAACTCGCCCGGCTCTCCGGCCTCCGGCCATAGACCTGACGAGCGGCCACCGCTGCCGGCGGCCGCCGTCCGCCCACCTCCGCCACCCACCGCTGCCAGCGGCCGCTGTCCGTCGACCTCCTGGCGTTTTCGCCGGCCGCACAACCCTGCTGGCCTGTGTGCACAATCAATTTCATTCGGCACTGAAGTTATTGTGATAAATATGGTCCGAAGTGGACGGTCAGCGGTCGGGATCGTCGGGCTGGCCAGCGTAGGCGCTGGTTCCGTCCGGGAGGAACGCGGCCGCCGGTGAGCCGCCGGGGATGAACAACGCGACCTCGCGAATCGGGATGTCGCCGGTGTTCTCGATCTGGTGCAACACACGCGACGGCAACAAGATACAACTCCCGGCGCGCAACGGATTGTGCTCCCCGTCGATGTGCAGCACGCCGTCGCCCTCGATGACGTAGATCACCTCGTCGTACCGGTGATAGTGCACCGGCGCCGCGGCCCCGGTCGGGATGTAGCCGACGAAGTGCGTGCCGGGCCGAAATCCGGTCTCGGGGCCGGCGAGAATCCGGTACTCGCGGCCGGCCGTGGCGTGGCCGATGTCCTGCTCGTCGAGTCGTGAGATCACGCGACGCGGGCCGGCCGCCACGTCGTCACCGGCCGCGCGCCGGACCAGCACGCTGACGATCTCCACCGGGCCGTCCGCCCGCAGCCGGTACGTCTCCCCCGGCGCGACCTGGATGCCGCTCTCCGGCCCGAACTCGATCTCATCGTCGCCCATCGACAACGCGCCGGTCCCGGTCAGCACGAACAGCGCCTCGTCGAACGCCGGTTGGTACGGCCCGGCCGTCGTGCCCGCCGGGATCGACCGGACGGTCTCGGTGAGGAACGCGCTGCCGAACGCCTCGGTCAGGACCGGTCGTTCGGTCGCGCCGTGCACGAGCGAACCGGCGATCTCGTCGCGGTGCACCACGAAACGACTACCCATGGACCCCTCCCGTTGACGCGAACGTTGCGCCGAGTCATTGCGACAAGCACGATCGAAGCACACGACGGGTAGAGAGGCCGATGAGTGAACGTTGACGCGACGGACTTCCGGTCCCGCTTCGCCGGTCTGAAGGACATGACGTACCTGGCGTCGTGCAGCCAGGGCGCGCTCTCCGACGAGTTGTCCGCCGCTCTGGCGGAGTTCCAGCAGAGCATGCTCGATCTCGGGAATCCGTGGGAGTGCTGGGCGGCGAAGGTCGAACAGGCACGCGTCGCGTTCGCCGGGTACATCGGCGCGTCGCCGGACGAGATCGCGATCATGTCGTGCGCGTCGGAAGGGGCGTACCAGGTCGCGTCCGGCTACGACTACGCCACACGGCCCGCCGTCGTGACGACCGAACTGGAGTTCCCGTCGATCGCGCACGTCTGGCTGGCCCAACGCCCGCGCGGCGCGACCATCCGGTTCGCCCCGACCGGCGACGGCTTCGCCGACCTCGACGGTTACGCGGCCACGATCGACGACACGACGGCCATCGTGTCCGCGCCGCTCGTGACATACCGGCACGGGCAACGCCTGCCCGTGGCCGAGATCGCGGACGTCGCGCACGCCAACGGCGCCCGCATGTTCGTCGACGCCTACCAGGCGGCCGGCGTCGAGCCGATCGACGTCCACGAGCTGCGCTGCGACTATCTGGTCGCCGGCACGTTGAAATACCTGCTCGGCGTGCCGGGACTGGCATTCCTGTACGTCCGGGAGGGCGTGCGGCACGACGTCGATCCGCAGCTCACCGGCTGGTTCGGCCGGCGCGATCCGTTCGTGTTCAACCCGAGGGAGCTCGATTTCGCCGACACGGCAAGCCGTTTCGAGATCGGTAGTCCATCGGTGAGTGCCGCGTACGGCGCGATCGCCGGGCTCACGCTGCTCGCCGGGCTGGACAAGGAAGTCGTGCGGGATCACGTGGCCGACCTGACCGCGGCCCTGCACGAGCGGCTGGCGACGGCCGGCGAACGCATCGCGTCGCCGCCGGACAACGCGCGGCGCGGCCCGCAGGTCGCCGTGCGCGACGACGATCCGGTGGCGCTGGCGAAGTATCTGGCCGGCCGCCGGATCATCACGAGCCCACGCTCCGACATCCTCCGTATCGCGGTGCACTACTACAACGACCACGAAGACGTCGAGACCGTGGCGGCCGCGATCGCGGACTACCGCGCACGGTAAGCACTGTTCCTCACCGAACGTATCGAAACACGCCACCATCCGTGATCACGTAATGTGGCGCCGACCGCGACCGCTGGCTGGCATACGGTGTAACGGGTCTACCCAAACGGGCGATACGTCGTATGTATGCCGGTGTGCGGCCCGCTGCCGTCTCGACGTGATGGGGGTCGTGCTGAACATGGGCCGTACGGACGCTTCCGCTGATCGCGGCGCGCCCACATGGGTCGACTTCAGCGAACTGGCCGGGCCGCTCGAACCGGGCGACATCGCCGACGGCCGCCCCTACCGGGTCCGGTTCCGCAACATCAAGGCCGCGGACGGCCGCTTCCGGTTCGCCCGCTCGATCGGCCTCGCCATGTTGAACATGGCCGTCGAGATCCTGTTCTTCGGCTGGCTGATGCAGCCCGATCATTTACCGGCGGCCGGCGCCGGGTGGGCGAAGGCGGCGGACGTGTTCGTCATCGCGTCGATCGCGGTGGTCGAGTCGTTACGGCTGATCAACGTGGTCTCGCTGTCCCTGGCATCGGTCGTGGCGCGGGATCCGGTGCCGGTGCCGCCGCAACCCGGTCTGCCGGTGGCGTTCGTGACGACGATCGTGCCCAGCCGCGAGCCGATCGCGATGGTGCGCCGCACGCTCGAGGCGGCACGGCAGATCCGCCACTACGGGCCGCTGGACGTGTGGCTGCTCGACGAGGGCGACGATCCCGAGGTCCGCACGGCGTGCCGGCAACTGGGCGTGCACCACTTCACGCGCAAGGGCGTCAAGAAGTTCAACCGCAAGCGCGGGCCGTTCCGAGCGAAGACGAAGCACGGCAACTACAACGCGTGGCTCGCGACGCACGGCTCGCGGTACGCCGTGATGATGTCCGTCGACCCCGACCACATCCCGCTGCGCAACTTCGCCGAGCGCATCCTGGGCTATTTCCGCGATCCGGACGTGGCGTTCGTCGTGGGGCCGCAGGCGTACGCGAACTGCGACAACCTCGTGACGAAGGCCGCCGAGTCGCAGCAGTTCCCGTTCCACAGCGTGATCCAGCGCGCCGCCAACCGCTACGGCGTCGCGATGCTCGTCGGCACCAACAACGCCGTGCGGATCGACGCGTTACGGCAGGTCGGTTGGCTCTCCGACTCGATCACCGAGGACATGGCCACCGGCCTGAAACTGCACGCCGCCCGCAATCCGGCCACCCGGCGGCGTTGGCGTTCGGTGTACACGCCGGACGTGCTCGCGATCGGCGAGGGCCCGTCGTCGTGGAGCGACTACTTCAGCCAGCAGTTGCGGTGGTCGCGCGGCACGTTCGAGAGCCTGCTGGGCACGTTCTGGGCGCGCGCGGTGCGCCTGTCCCCCGGGCGCCTGCTGCACTACGCGCTGATCACCACGTTCTACCCGTCGATGGCGCTGGGCTGGCTGCTCGGCGCGGTGAACGCCGTGCTGTACCTGGCGTTCGGCGTGCAGGGCATCCAGGTGCCGGTGCAGATCTGGCTCGCGCTGTACGTGGACGCGACAGCGTTCCAGATGCTGCTCTACGTCCGCAACCGTCGCCACAACGTGAGCCCGTCCGAGCGGGAGGGTTCGACCGGCCTGATCGGCATGATCATCACGGTGTTGACGTCGCCGATGTACGCGAGTTCGTTCATCGCCACGCTGCTGCGCCGGCCCGCGCGGTTCGTCGTGACCGCGAAGGGCGCGTCCACCAGCACGGACTCGGTGTTCACGTTCCGCCGGCACATCATGTGGGCCGTTGTGTTGGCCGGCGCGCTGACCGCGTCGGTGATCCGCGGCTACGCCACGCTCCAGTCGATGCTGTGGCCCGGTGTCGGCCTGCTGATCTGCGTGCTGCCCATCGTGATGTGGCTGGCCACGCGTGGCCGCTCGACCGACAAGCCGACATCGCCGCCACGCGGCCGCAAGCCGACCAAGACCGAGTTGCTGTTCCAGGAGACGACGATGATGGAGAGCATCCGCCCATGATCCGCTCGTTCTTACGTCGGCGGCGCCGCACGCTGATCATCTCCGGCGCCGTCGTCGCGGTGCTCGGCGTGAACATTCCACCGGCGTGGACGCTGATCGCCAACTACGAGCACGACAAGCTGATCAACAGCGAGGCGTACAAGGAACAGTACGGTCACTGGGACGTCGTCGACCTCCCGTCGGACATGCGTGTCAACGCGGTGCACGCGGCGCTGCTGGACACCGGGAAGCTCCTGATCGTCGCCGGTTCCGGCAACAACCAGGCGTTCTTCGACGCCGGCACGTTCAAGACCCTGCTGTACGACCCGACCACCGGCCAGACCAAGCTGATCCCCACGCCCACCGACATGTTCTGCGCCGGACACGCGTTCCTGCCGGACGGAAAGCTGCTGGTGGCCGGCGGGACTTCGCGCTACGAGGTGTTGCAGGACGCCGTGACGAAGGCGGCCGGCACGATCACGGTGAAGAACGAGTCACCTGATGGCGGCACGCGGAACTTCCCGAAGGGCACCGAGTTCGTCGCGCCGGACGGCAAGCGCTACAACGCCACGTCCGCATTCACGATCGGTCCGGCCACCAAGACCGTCGGCAAGCACGGCGTGGTCACCGTGAACGCGAGCCAGGAATCGGTGTTCGTCGAGGCCGACAACACCGGCAACGACTACGTGACGAACGATCCCGCGCACTACAGCATCCAGGGCCTGCAAGGCGACGACCAGCGCAACATCTACGGGCTGGGCGGCGCGATGACGATGAACAAGCAGGACTTCCAGGGCCGCAAGGAAAGCTACGAGTTCGACCCGGTCACCGAGCGGTACATCCGCGTGGCCGACATGAACTACAAGCGTTGGTATCCCACGCTGACCGGCCTGCCGGACGGCGACGTGCTCGCGGTGTCCGGTTTGGACGGTAGCGGCAACGTGCTGGACGGGGACAACGAGATCTTCGACCCCAACACCAAGACGTGGGCCAAACGCCCGGACCTGAAGCGTTACTTCCCCACGTACCCGGCGCTGTTCCAGACCGGCCAGCCGAACACGCTGTTCTTCTCCGGCTCGAACTCCGGGTACGGCCCGGCCACGAAGGGCCGCGCGCCCGGCCTGTGGGACCTGTCGGACAACCAGTTCACGCCGGTCCCCGGGCTGCGTGACCCGGACCAGTTGGAAACCAGCGGATCGACGTGGGTCGGCCCGGTGCAGAACCAGCAGATCATGGTCGTCGGCGGCGGTGGCGTCGGCGAGTCGCCGAAGTCGACGGGTCGCATCGACCTCATCAACCTGGACTCGCCCGACCCGCACTTCACGCCCGGCCCGAGCCTCCCGGCGGGCACGCGCTATCCGAGCCTCGTGACGCTGCCCGACGACACCACACTGATCACCGGCGGCTCGCAGTACTACCGAGGGCTCAACGCGAGCGACAACCACACCGCGCGGATCTTCCACCCGGACACCGACACCCTCACCGTCGCCGCCGATCCGACCGTCGGCCGCGACTACCACAGCGAGGCGCTGCTGATGCCGGACGGCCGTGTGATCACGCTCGGCGGCAACCCGCTGTTCTCGGACGCGAAGAACACCATCACGGCGCCGTTCGAACAGCGCATCGAGATCTACACCCCGCCGTACCTCTACCACGGCACGCGCCCGATCATCATCAGCGGCCCGCAGAGCGTGGCCCGTGGCGATTCGGCCACGTTCGGCGTGACGGACGCGGCGGACGTCGCCAAGGTGCGGCTGATCCGGCCGAGCGCGGTCACGCACGTCACGAACGTGGAGCAGCGGTCCGTAGCCCTGGCCTTCACGCAGGCCGGCGGCACCATTACGGTGTCCGTGCCCAGCCAGCCGACCCTGGTGCCGCCGGGCTATTACATGCTGTTCGTGACGAACAAGGCCGGCGTGCCGTCAGTGGCGAGGTGGGTGCAGGTTCCCTGAGCATGTTACGCGTGCGTGTGACGGTGGCCGTGGCGCTACTGGCGCTCGTCGCCGCCTGCGATTCGACCCCGGCCGCCGCGCCGCCGCCGCACCACCCCACGCCGGCGCGGACCACCGTCGTGCCGCCGACCACGACAACTGCTGCCACCACGGCAGGCACGGCGACCACGAGTTCGACGGTCGCACCGCCGCCCGATCCGTTGTTCGGTGTCCGGTTGTACGTGAACCCGGCTTCCTCGGCGGCACAACAACAAGCGCAGTGGCGGTCGGGCGGCCGGAGCGGGGACGCCGACCAGATCGGCAAGATCGCCGGGCAGCCCCAGGGCGCGTGGCTCACCCCGGACGCCGGGCGGGTGCGGCAGGACGCGAGCGCGCTGGCCCACGCGGCCGCCGCGGCCGGGCGGACACCGCTGGTCGTCGTCTACAACCTGCCGTTTCGCGACTGTGCCACCGGATACTCCGCCGGCGGCGCCGCCAACGCGGCCGCGTATGCATCATGGTTGTCGGCGCTGGCCGGCGGGCTCGGTCGTTCGGCGCCGGTCGTGATCCTCGAACCGGACGCGGTGCCCGGCGCGTTGGGCACGTGCCTGTCGGCCGCGCAGCGCACCGAGCGGTACGGCCTGCTGTCCGACGCCGTGACCACGCTGGCCACGCAGACCGGTGCGCACGTGTACATCGACGCCGGCAATCCCGGCTGGGTGCAGGACATCGGCGCGCTCGCCGACGCGTTGCGCAGCGCCGGCATCGGCCACGCGGCGGGATTCGCGTTGAACGTGGCGAACTTCTACACGACGGCCGACTCGATCGCCTACGGACACAAGATCTCCCAGGCACTCGGTGGCACGCACTTCGTGATCGACACGAGCCGCAACGGCAACGGCCCGGCCGGCGACGACGGAACCGGCGCGCCACGCTGGTGCAACCCGCCCGGCCGCGCGCTGGGCCATGCGCCGACCGCGACCACGTCCGACCCGGCGGTCGACGCGCTGCTGTGGGTGAAGAACCCGGGCGAGTCCGACGGCGCCTGCCGGCCCGGCGCGCCGGCGGCCGGCCAGTGGTGGCCGCAGTACGCACTCCAGTTGGCCAGCGCGTCCCCGTAGCGCCGCCGCATTGATCCCGGGCACCCTTCCGGGATTCAGGCTTTCAGGCCGTCCAACACGATCGCGATCACGCGGTCGGAGGTGGGGGTGGTCCGCAGTGTCATGATCGCGCCGATCTCGGCCAAGCCGACGTCCTTCCGCAGCGCGCCATCGGCCTGCGCACGCGCCACGAGCCAGGCCAGATCGTCGGCCAGCCGCGCCCGGATCGCGGCAAGGCCAGGCACGGCGCGGACCGCGTCGTGCGTCGCGTCTTCGACCACCGACCGCAGGGCCCCGAGGCGCAGTTCGACGGCCTCGCGCAGAAACCGGCGCAGCGCGGCCCACGCGTCCGACTCCTCGGCGCGGGCCGTCGCGGCCAACTCCGCCAGGCGGGTCAGTGTGTCCTCGGCGACGGCGGCCACGAGCGCGTCCCGATCCGGAAACCGCCGGTACAGCGTGCCGACGCCGACACCGGCCCGGTGCGCCACGTCCTCCATCGGCGGGTGCGTGCCCACCTCCAGGAACAGCGCGCGGGCCGCGTCGATGATCTGGTCCCGGTTGCGCCGCGCGTCGGCCCGCATCGCTCACCCCGTATCTGGACGGTTTTCCTCCGTTACGCTAGCATCGGACACGAAGCGGAAGGAAATTCTCCACTTAAGGGGGCTCGGCATGCGGATCGGCATCTGGATCGGCGCACAAGCGCCGTCGTTGGACCACATCACCGAGCAGGTCCGTGGCGCGACCGCGGCCGGCCGGGCCAGCGCGTGGCTGGGCGGCAACGACGGCTGGGACGCGCTCACCGCACTGACCGTCGCCGGCACGCTCGTCCCGGACATCGCACTGGGTACCGCGATCGTGCCCACGTATCCACGGCACCCGCTGGTGCTGGCCAGCCAGGCGCTGAGCGTGCAGGCCGCGATCGGCAACCGGCTCTCGCTCGGCGTCGGCGTCAGCAACCGGTTCGTGGTGGAAGGCCAGTACGGCGCGAGTTTCGACCGCCCGGTGGCGCACCTGCGCGAGTACCTGTCCGCGCTGATTCCGTTGCTGCGCGGCGAAACCGTTGACGTACAAGGCGAATCGGTACGCGCGGCCGGCACGGTGACCGTCCCCGGCGCGCGGCCGCCCGCGGTGCTGGTCGCCGCGCTCGGTCCCACGATGTTGCGTGTCGCCGGCGAACTCGCCGACGGCACCATCACCAACTGGGCCACGCCCAACGCGATCGCCGACCACGTCGTCCCCACCATCACCGCGGCGGCGCCGAACGGGAGCCCGCGCATCGTGGCCGCGACCTTGGTCTGCGTCACCGACGACGAGGCCGGCCGGCGCGCCGAGGTCGCCCAGCGCTTCGGCCGCGCCGAACAGGTCCCCAGCTACCGGGCCATGCTCGACCGCGGCGGCGCTGCCGGCGTCGCGGACACCGTCGTCGTCGGCGACGAAACCGTTGTGGCGAAACATATCGCGCGGATGGCCGACGCCGGCACCACCGAACTGATCGTCCACCCGCTCGGCACCGACGCCGAACAGGCACGCACCCAGGCGCTCCTGACCGAACTGGGCTGACAGACCGCGAATCTAGGGCCGGACCGCGCGGAGGAACGTGGTGGCCATCGTCGTACGGCCGGGCGTGCCGGCGGCGAGCGCCGTGCGGACGTGGCCCTCGAACCGCTCGCGTTCCTCGGCCGTGAGCGCCTGCGCCAACGCCTGTTCGTACGTGAGGGCCAGCGGATTGGGCGCGGTCGTCTTCAGGGTGTCCCAGTCGTTGGCCAGTGGCGGCCGTGGCGCGTCGATCTCGGCGCGGAAGTCCATGGTCACGGCGGTGAAGCCGGCCGCCCGCGCGTAGCGCAGCAGGTCGCGTTCGTCGAAGTCGCGCATCGGGTCCTGGTCGGCGGGGACGCTCAGGTAGACGTCGCGCACCTTGGCGGCCAGGTCCGCGACCGGTGTCATGTCCAGGCCCAGCATGCCGTTGCTGGTCTCGTGTTCGGACCAGAAGCCGTTGATCGGCTCGAAGATCGACAGCCGGCCGCCGGGGCGTAACACCCGGAAGAACTCGGCGAACGCGGTTGCCTTGTCCCGCACGTAGATCAGCACCGATCGGGTCGTGACGACGTCGACCGATGCGTCATCGATGCTGCGCAGGTCCTCGGCGCTCGCCTGAATGAACCGGCAGCGGTCCAGCACGCCGTCCTCGGCCGCGCGGCGCCGGCACGCGTCCAGAAGATCCGCCGAGACGTCGCTGAACACGACCTGCCCGCCCGCACCAACGAGATCCAGCGCGGCGAAGCCGATCAGCCCGGCGCCGCACCCGACGTCGAGCAGCACGTCACCCGCTGCCACCGCCGCGCGTTCCAGTACGCCGTCCCGGAAGGCGTCCAACGGTGCCACAGCGCCGTTCTGCCGCAGGGCGTCGTTGAAGTCCCGCTGCCGCAGCACCCACCGCGCCCACTGATCCTGATCCTCGGCCACGGTCTCACCGTAGCCGGATCAGCGGCTGAGGAACGCGATCACGGCGTCGCGGCCGGTGTGCCCGAGTTCCCGGTTCTGGATGGAGTGCGACGCGCCCGGCACCACGACGAACGTGACGTCCGAGCCGGTCGCCGCTTCCTGCCGCGCCCATTCCAGTGGCGTGGACAGGTCGTGGTCACCGTTGACGATCAGGGTCGGCACATGCGGCAGCCGCGCGCCCGTGTCCGAACCGGGCCGTTCGGCCGGCCAGTGCAGGCACGTCTGGTCGAAGCCCTGGCCCACGGCGACGGCCGGCGTGTACGGCCAGACCCGCGCGACCGGCAGCGTGCGCTCGGCGAGCGCCAGGGCAGGCGCCCGCAGCGGCAGCGGTGTCGCGGCATCCCCCCACACGAACCGCATGTCCGCGCACAGCGTGGCCGCGTGCAGCCCGGAGCTGAACTGGTCGACCGGGTCGCCGCCGGATGCCAGGATCTGCAACAGCGTGTTCAGCCTGGTCTGGTCGCCGCCTGCGGCGGCGTGGATGGCGCCGACGACGTCACCGGTGCCGGGCGGGAGGTCGGGCGGGTTCGGGTCGCGGTACGTCGGGTCGACGAACTCGTACGTCACGAGCATGTCGAACACCTGCACGGCGTCCGCGGTCGAGCGCTGCCGGACGATCGTGGCCAGGTCCTGGGCCGGGTCGAACCCGCACGCGGGCGCGGCGGCACACGCGAGGCGCAGCACCCTGGCCTGCGCCCGCAGCGCGACCAGGTAGAGCGAGTCGGCCGGCGCGGCCAGATGCGGCACGACGGAGTCGAGCACGAGCTTGCCGACGTGCGAGGGATGCGCGATCGCGTACCGCTCCGCGACGAACGTGCCGTAGGACACGCCGTCGACCACCATCTTGGGCACGCCGAGCGCCTGGCGCAGCTGGTCGAGGTCGGCCACGGTCTGGTCCGTGCTGTAGAGCGGCGCGGTGGCGCCGAGCACGTTCGCGCACTGCGTGACCGCGTCCGGCGTCGGCACGGCGATGTCCGAACTACCGACCTGCGCCTGCAACTCCGGACAGTTCAACGCGCCGAACTGGCCGGTGCCGCGCTGGTCGATCATCACGAACCGGTAGTCCTTGGCCACCTCGGGCAGCCGCAGGTCGGCGATGCGGTCCGCGGACGGCACGCCGGGCTGGCCGGGTCCGCCGGTCAGGAACAACAGCACGCCCTTGGGCGCGGACACGTTGTTCTCGGTCGCCACCTGGAGATCGAGACTGCCGGGTGTCCGTCCGGTGTGGTCGATCGGCACCGTGAGCGTGGCGCACGTGAAATCCGCTTGCCCGGCACAGGGATGGGCGCTGGTGAGCGCGGGAGCGGGTGCCGGCGCGGCGGCCGCCGATCCGGTCAGTGTCGCCGTCAGGACCAGTCCGGCCGCGATGGACGCCCACACGTGTTTCGCCATGCGTAGGGCTTACCAGCCGGCCAGCGGCGGCGCCACGGCTTTTCGTCGCCTACGGTGGGCGCATGCGGGTCCGGCGGGTCGACGAGATCGGACTGGTCACCGGCGAGGATTCGCTCAACCGGACCGGTAGCCGGTTCGGCGTGTACGGCACCGACCTCGGCATCCTGTGGGACAACGGCAATGGCGAGGTGCTGGCCGCGTTCGGTGACAGCTACGGCGAACGGTGGGGCGGGAAGGGCGCCGGCCCGCCCGACGCCGACTGGCGCTGCAACGTGCTCTGCGTGTCGACCGCGACCGACCTGGCCGGCGGCCTGCCGCTGGACGTCATGGCGACGCGGCCGGACGGCACGGCCGCGCAGATCCTGGACCGCGACGGAGGCGTGGACATCGAGAACACCATCATTCCCACGTCCGGCATCGCGGTGGCCGGCGTGAACTACCTGCACTACATGTCCGTGCGGGAGTGGGGTCCGCCGGGGGTGTGGCGCACCAACTACGGCGGTGTCGCCGTGTCGCACGATCACGGCCGCACGTGGTCGAAACCCGAGACCGCCCGCTGGCCCAATCAATGGCGCCGCATTAGGCCGTTCCGGTGGCGTGACAACCCGTTCCAACTCGGCGCGTTCGCCCGCCACGACCGGCACGTCTATCTGATGGGCACCCCGAACGGCCGGCACGGGTCGGGCAGCCTCGCGCGGGTCGACGAGCACTCGGTCGCGGACGTGGCCGCGTACGAATACTGGAATGGCCGAAACTGGGTGGCCGACCCGTATCGCGCCAAACCGGTGCTGGCCGGACCGGTCGGCGAGTTGTCGTTGTGGCACAACACGTTCTGCGACGCCTGGCTGGCCATGAACCTGGACGAGCAGCGCAGGGCGATCGTGCTGCGATCGGCGCCCGAACTCACCGGTCCGTGGTCCGATCCGGTCGTTGTCGTCGCCGGCCGCGACCGGCCAGGGCTCTACGGCGGATTCCCCCATCCGTGGGCCGCCGATGGACCGGAAATCTATTTCACGATGTCATTGTGGGACAGCTATGACGTCCGGCTGATGCGCGCCACGCTCGCCATTTAGCCTTGGGTCATGACCGATCGCGCGCTGCCCGACCTGTCCGGCACGGTCACGCTGGTCACCGGCGCCGGCGGCACCGTCGGCCGCGGCATCGCGCTGCGGTTCGCCCAGGCCGGCGGCGCGGTCGTCGTGCACACGCGGACCACGCCGGCCGATCCGGTCGTCGCCGCGATCCGGTCACTCGGCGGCGCCGCGATGGCCGTGACCGCCGACCTGACCGACGAAGCCGCCTGCGACCACGTGATCGGCGCGGCCGCGGCCTGGCACGGCCGGCTCGACGCCGTCGTCAACAACGCCGGCATCCAACCGGTCCAGCCCTTGGCCGACCTGACCGCGAACGACTGGCGCACCATGCTGGAGGTCAACCTGACCAGCGCGTTCCTGTGCACGCAGGCCGCTGCCACGGTGATGCGCGAGCACGGCGGCAGCATCACGCACATCGCGTCGATCGAGGCGGGCCACCCCGCCCCCGGCCACGCGCACTACAGCGCCGCGAAGGCCGGCCTGATCATGCACGCGCGTGCCGCCGCGCTGGAGTACGGCCGGGACGACATCCGCGTCAACACCGTCTCCCCCGGCCTGATCGACCGCCCCGGCCTGGCCGCCGACTGGCCCGGCGGCGTGCGACGCTGGCACGCGGCCGCGCCGTTGCGTCGCCTCGGCACGCCGGCCGACGTCGGCAACGCGTGCGTGTTCCTGGCGTCCCCGATGGCCGCGTGGATCACCGGCCACGACCTCGTCGTCGACGGCGGCGTCACCACCCACCCCACCTGGTGAAGGCCACTTGGTCGGGATTGGTCCTGTTCGGACGCACGGCTGCGTCATTAGTGTGCGATGCATGCGGATTCGGATCGTCGACGCGTTCACCGACCGGCCTTTCGCCGGCAACCCGGCGGGTGTCGTGCTGCTGGACGAGTTCCCGGACGACGCGTGGCTGCAACGGGTCGCGGCCGAGGTGAACCAGGCGGAAACCGCGTTCGCCCATCCCGTCGCCGGAAATCCCGACGCCGACTGGGCATTGCGCTGGCTCACGCCGGCCGCCGAGGTGAACCTGTGCGGCCACGCCACTCTGGCCACCACGCACATCCTGCACACCACCGGCATGATCACCGATGAGGTCCGTTTCACCACGCGCAGCGGCATTCTGCGCGCCACGGCGGACAATGGCGTGATCACGCTGGACTTTCCCACCGCGCCGATCCGTCCGATCACGCCGCCGGCCGGAATCGCCGACGCGATCGGTGCCGACGTGGTGTCCGCGCACGAGACCGGGCGGAGCATCGGGGAGCCGCTGGTCGAGGTGGCGGACGAGAAGACCGTCCGCCACCTCGAGCCCGACTTCGCCGCGGTGCGGGCATTGCCGGGCCGCGGCGGCGTGATCGTCACCGCTCGCGCCGATGATCCGGCGGCCGGCTACGACTTCGTGTCCCGCTGTTTCTTCCCCGGTATC
>Ga0070714_100002130_pt1 | contig 14549 bp, 8 predicted proteins | sample LARL83metaG_FD_65450 | JGI IMG/M metagenome (GOLD analysis project Ga0070714, IMG submission 65450) | Corn, switchgrass and miscanthus rhizosphere microbial communities from Kellogg Biological Station, Michigan, USA - LAR L8-3 metaG | ecosystem: Host-associated > Plants > Roots > Rhizosphere ...
CGACCCGGCGCGAGCCGCCCAGCCCCTGGAATATGCGATGTCGCTGGCCGAGGCAGCGCTGGCGGAGATGCGCACGCTCATCTTCGAGTTGCGCCCCGAATCGCTGGCGAGTGAGGGGCTGATTGTGGCGCTGGAGAAACTGGCAGCCGCGGCGCGTAGCCGTCACCATATCGAGGTCAACATGACATTGATGGATGAGCCGCCGATCTCGCTGGACGCCAAGGAGGCGCTCTATCGCATCGCGCAGGAGGCGCTGCAAAATGTGGTCCGGCACGCGCAGGCCACTGAGGTCACGCTCAGCGTCGCCCAGAAAGACGCCGATGAGCTGGTGCTGGATATCCGCGACAATGGCATTGGCTTCGATCCATCGGAGAGCTTTCCCGGCCGCCTGGGCCTGAACTCGATGCGTGAGCGGGTGATGCGGCTGGGCGGCGTCTTTACACTGGAGAGCACGCCCGACCAGGGCACACATATCAGGGCGAGCATTCCGCTGCTGCCAACGGACGCCATCGAGAAGCCGGGTTGACGCAGACAGCCAGGCGGCCAGGCGGCACGGCCCCACGCTATGGGCGACCCCTTGACCAGCGGCTGGTTTTGGGGTAGGATGGAAGTGTTCCGCGGGAGTGGCGCAGTGGTAGCGCAATTGCTTCCCAAGCAATGGGTCGCGGGTTCGAATCCCGTCTCCCGCTCCAACCCGAATTTTTCCGGGTTCCGAGCGTCGCAAAAGTCCATAGTCCTAAGTCCCCATGCCAGCATATTTAACGGGTATGGGGATTCGTGTTTTTCGCTCCCTGTCTTCCCGCTTCTGTCTCGCTTCTGTCTCGCTTCTGTCTCGCTCTTGCCCTCTGTCGCCGCATCGCCTGCAGTCGCTGGCAGCACAGTGGCAGCACAGTGGCAGCACAGTGGCAGCACAGTAGCCGAACAAGGACCGCACAGTGACCGCACAGTGACCGCATTCGGACCGCATTCGGACGGCACTGCGATCCAACGACGGCACCATCGTGAGCGCATCGTGAGCGCACTGCGGCCAACACGCGCCAACCTCCACCAGTTCATCCGCCGGATGGCCAATGCGTCAGCTGTCGCGACAGCACGCAACAACGCTCGCCCATCCATGCCAGGCATGCATAAGTCGAGCAGAACAACCAGACGTTCCTTGCTGCGGCGGAGGTGTTGTAACGCCAGCTTGCCGTCCGTAGCCTCATAGACCGTATAGCCGTGATAATGCAGCAGATCAGTCATGGTCTCGCGGATGTTGGCGTCATCCTCAATGATGAGTACCTGCTGCGTGGCGACGGTCATGTCTAGCTGACTCCCTGCCTGACGATGTCTCAGGCTCTCTTGGCCATTGGCATCTCGGTGCACCTTTGGCTAACAGACTTGAGGTCGCCCGCTGATTGTAGGGGATGCGTGCGCGCGTTGGCAATTTACATGGTGGCTAACGTCCTTGGGGCGGCTGACCTTTGCCATGTAGCGCAATATCCCATTCATCTCAGTTCCTTACCTCTGAGATCTTTGCCGCCAGGCGCGAGGCATATTGCTAGACTTGACATGACCGTTGCATAGATTCTCTCTGCATTCTCTCAACCTCCCGAGAGGCTATTCGCCAAGCCAAGGAGCGGGCAGAAGCTACGACAGTGGTTTGTTCCACTGCTACATTCGATACCGGAATTCCGACGCAAGCGGTGCTCCTTACCGCAAGCACGATTAGGCATCATACGCGCTCGATTGTGCTCTCGGACCAGATAGCACAGCGGGCAGCAGGTACAGCCTCACAGTCACGTCGCTGCAGCCGTGACGACGATGCTACTGTGGCAGATGGTATGGGATGTTGAACACCACTACGCCTGCATCCGAGTAGAGCGCCAGTTTGAGTCGCAAGGCAGTCTGATTGTGAAGCAGGCTCTCCCACCAATGCGCTGGAACAAATTCCGGCAACAGGACGCTGACGGTTCTCTGCGGGTTGACGTCGCGCAACATTTCAATGTAGCGCACAAGGGGAGGAACGAGCGCACGATAGGGGGATTGGAGCACTACCATCTGTGGACGCTCCTGTACGAGAGCCCGCATGCGAGCATACTCAGCCCGCCCCTCAGGCGTTTCTGCCGCCATTCTCGCCGCCTCCACGGCCCGCTCCAGAGTGGCCTGCTGCTCGGCAGCCCACTGGTCCCACTCGTTGCGAAATGCCGTTTCGTCTGCCTTATCCATCGCCGTATGTACTGCGACGACTGGCTGTATCAGGGAGCGGGCATAGGCTAAGGCCTGGCATGCTGGGCGGTTGAGCTCAGCAATTGGCACGACCAGTACATGACGCAGATCTTGTGCATGTAGCGGTGTGAGCGCTTTGGTGTGGCGCTGGACAAAGCTATAATGCTTGGAAATGCCGCGGAAGAGCAACACCAGCAGTGGGACAAGCAGCACCACGATCCATGCGCCGCGGTCGAACTTGGTAATCGTGATGATCGCTGCCACGATCGCCGTTGCGACCGCTCCAACGAGGTTGATACCCAGTGACCGGCGCCAGTTCACGCCAGCCCGCGCGCGCAAGCGGTACCAGTGCACGACCATGCCACTCTGCGAGAGCGTAAACGCCGTGAAGACGCCCAGCGCATACAGATTGATGAGGGCTTCCGTACTGCCATGAAACACGATGAGCAAGATGGACGAAAGTGCGGCCAGTATGATGATCCCAGTGCTGAAGGCGAGTCGGTCGCCTCGGAAGGCGAACTGATGCGGCAGGAAGCCGTCACGGGCGAGGATCGAGGAGAGCCGCGGAAAATCGGCAAAACTGGTATTGGCTGCCAACACCAGAATCAGCAGCGTTGCAAACTGCACGACATAATAGACCCACGCAAACGGGCCGACAAAGAGCAGGGCGGCGATCTGCGAATCGAGCGTCGGGTTCTGGTTGGGATGCGGCACGATCCCGAAACGCCAGGCGAGGTAGGTCGTGCCCAGATAGAAGATTGCCAGAATGGTGACCATCGCCACCAGGGTGCGCGCCGCATTCTTCGACTCTGGTGGCTTGAAGACCGGTACAGCATTCGAGATGGCCTCTGTGCCCGTCATCGCGACGCAGCCTGAGGCAAAGGCGGTCAAGAGCAACAAAGGACCCATGTGTTGGGGCGCCCATCCGAGCGCGGCCGGTGACTGGTGTGGCGCGATGGCGCCAAACGGGCCGCCGGGTGAAAATATTGCGTGGAATATGCCCGTGAGAATCATGATGGCAAAGGCGCCAATGAAAAGATAGGTCGGTGCAGCGAAGATTGTCCCCGACTCCCGAATGCCGCGCAGATTGACTACCATGATCACCGCAATGAAGACGACCCCTAACTCGACAGAGAAATTGTTGAGGGCCGGTAGCGCCGAAACCATGGCGTCAACACCGGAGGAGACGCTGACCGAGACCGTGAGCACATAATCAATTAGCAGCGCTGCCGCTGCGATCAAGCCAGGCAGAACTCCTAGGTTATCTCGTGCCACGATATACGAGCCACCGCCATTCGGATAGGCATGGATGGTCTGGCGGTAAGAGACGCCAACGATAATCATCAGCGCTACAATGCACGCAGTTATCGGCAGGTTCTGCGTCAAGGCTGCGGTCCCGGCGCCGATGAGGATAGCGAGCGAAGCCTCCGTGGCATAGGCGACGGAGGAAATTGCGTCGGAGGAGAGCACCGCCAGCGCCTTGACCTTGGTTAGTCGCTCATGCACCTGCTCGGCCGTTGTCAGCCGCCGCCCAAGTAGCACCCGGCGCACCCGCTCATAGCCACGCCCTATCTGGCTCTGTGGCTGTAAGCTACCTTCGGTTGCTTCGAAGACCTGGTCTCCACGGGGGAGAAATGCGCTGGTCTCGGACTGAGAGGGCAGCCGTCGTCGCACGTAGCGGCGGCCCAAGCCCGCGCCGGGCATAACCATCTGCTGCTCATGCCCAGGGAGCATAACCTCCTCAATGTACTGCCGACCAGCGCCTCCTACCAATGGGACAGCCCCCGCGAACGAAGACGATGAGTGCTCTGCAGGAGTGGCGGTGGCTGGCGATGGCACAGCGGCCTGTTGCGGCTGTCGCAGCTGGCCCTGCTCTCGACGATTTCGTCCCAGTTTCCCGCGCGAGTCAGATTGCCGAGAGTCCACGGATTCTTGTGTCCCTCGGATGCGGATGCGCAGATAGGTATCACGCAACGAGGCTCCGTGGACGATTTCGCGATTTTGCGTGGCCGTTGTCTCCGCGGCCGCTCGCTCACCAGGAGGAGCTTCTGGCTCTTCCTCCCCCTGCGCTCCTTTTTCACTGGGCTGCGTTGGTTGGTTACCGCTGTTCTGCTCGCTGATAGGTCCCATACACCTGTTTTCCCCAAGCCTGCGGTCAGCAGCGAGCCATCAACGTCAGGCCTCCCCCTGCTTATCCGCTGTTGAGAACGATAGCCCAAGACACGGCCCTGATGTCATAAAGATTTCGTAAAGATTTCAGAGGTTCGAGACCAGAGAGTTCCACTGGAGTTGACCCAGCGGAAGCGGGCCGCAGATGAACGCTGCCAGTGCGACCATATATGTCGGTCTCCGACATATATGGTCGCCAGCATAACGAAATGGGCCGTTTGTTCCTATAGCCAGGCACTATGCGCATGGGTACAGTGCGCGGTCTCATGTAACCACAGGTAATCGGCGCTGTCGCGCAAATCGGCGTGGCGACTGCCTCTTGACAGAAGCAAGCAATCTTTTATGCGCTATGAGAATAACGACACCCTGCAGTGGGTTCGGGCTGCTCGCGAGACCATCGAGAGTGCGATCGAAGGCCAACAAACAAGAGGACGCAAACAGCCCGTAGCGCGCACACGTTGAGCGCCACTATTCTGATTAGTCGAAAAACAATCCAAAGTACATTTGGCAGGAGCGAAAACCATCTCCGACGTATCTCGACGTCTAGCGCGCCATTTTACCCCAACTCGTGCCAATCAAATCTCAATTAAGGCGAATTACCAGCAAAATCGACAGGCTGCCCGTTCACATTTTCCAAGAACCGATAGCGACTTCAAGCGACTTCAAGAGATTTTCCCGATACTTCAGTCTTCAGAAACCTTTAACAGCCTAGTCGGCTCGCTACTTATCGTGATATTCTCTCCCCAGGTTTGACGCGTGCCGGTCCCCTTGCCTACACTCTTTGTGGCTGACGAGGCGGAAATGGGGACGTGAAGCGGGTTTGCGGCAGCAGAGGGCGGCATTTTGCGAGGGCAGGAACGACCCGATGGTTCCCAAGCAATGGGTCGCGGGTTCGAATCCCGTCTCCCGCTCCAAGAGCCTCCAGGCTTGGCCTGGAGGCCTTTTTCTTCGGGCTACCTCAAAGCAATTGCCCTATGAGACAAGGTGAGTCTTCCCCGGTCATCGAATGGCGCGGGCCGTTAACCGATGGCCACCTCTGTATGCATATGGCCGATCTTGCCCTCTTGACGCTCCTGGACGCATCCACGTAATCTTGTAGAACATATGTGCCTGAAAGAAATACGCCCGTTTGCCTGCGTGTGCCTGAACGCGGCGGATACGGTAGATGTGAGGGGACAGTGGCAACGCGTGGTTCGCGTCTTTACCTGCCTGACGCCGCTGATTGAAGCGCATCGTGCGTCACAGGCGCTGATCCTGGCGCTTGGGGGGAGCGAGCGTTTGCTACTGCGCAGAACCACCCCTGGCGGAGACGCAATAGATCAGGTCTGGCCGCTGCTGGCACAAGCGGTTGCCCAGTTACTCATCGAAGCCGTTCCACCACAGCATGGTGGGCAGTCGGTCGGCGTGGTGGGGCTTGGGCCGACGCGGACCCTGGCGTGGCTGGCAGCATCCATACTGTCCGGCACAGACACGGCAGTTGTGCTGCCAGGGCAGGAGCGCGCATTCCTCGCGCCACTCCCTGTGACGCTGCTGCAACAGGTGCCCGATGCGACAGAGATCGTCTCACTGGCCAATATGGTAGCTGCGCTGGAGATATCAGGCATTCGCACGCTGGGCCAGCTCTGGCGTCTCCCGGTGGAGGCGCTGTCTCGGCGATTTGGCGCGGATGGCGGCCTTCTCGCTGCGCTGGCGTCTGGGAGCGATCTGCGTTCGTTGCGACGCGTTGAGAATGCACAATGGCTCGGCGCGCGGCTGCACTTCGAGCCACCGCTGGCCGCACAGCAGCTTCCGCTAGCGCTGGGACCACTGGCGGAGCGACTGGCGCTCACGCTGGCCCAACGCGAGCTTGCCGTTGGGAAGGTCGCCCTGATTATTGAGAGTGATGCAGGAACACGAATGCAGGCTCTACGACGGCTCAAGCATCCGCTTGGCACGACACGGGCGCTGCTGGAGGTGACGGAGCGGCTGCTGGCCGGGATGCTGGCTGATGCAGCACCGAATAGTGAGGCGGGTATAGTGCCTGATGTACCGCTTCCGGTAGAAGGCGAGCGGTATGTCGCGCTCCGGCTCCGCGTTGGGGGGCTACATCCGGCGACAGCGGAACAACGGCGGCTCTGGGCAGTGGAGCAGCAACAGGCAGGCGTCGAACGCATCGAGCGGATGACGGCGGCATTGCGGGCGCTCCGCGGCGGAAAATATGCCGATGATCTCCTCCGAGCTGACCTGCACGCGCCCGATGCCGTGCTCCCTGAGGAGCGCTATCGGTTCACGCCTCGGCAATCCTGACGCCAGATTGCCTGTTGCTCATACACTCACATGTGCTCCTGAGGAGACCATTCCATGGCGCGGCGCTATGGTGAGCCGATTACAGTGATCGCCTGCGATGGGCAGCCCATCGCCTTTACCTGGCGCGATGTCACCTATCGCGTACAGACCATCGGCGCGTGGCGGCTTTCCACGCGCTGGTGGGAGGTGGAGTCTGGCGCCGCGGTAGACCGCCGCTACTTCCGTGTCCAGGCGCCCGACCACCAGATCTTCGAAATCTACTGCGAGCCAGGCGAGCTGGGCGAGCGAGGAGATGGCGCCCACGCTGAGCGCTGGGTGCTCGATGTCTGCCTGGACTGAGCAGCAGAGCAGACTACAGCGCAGGCCTGTTTACAGCGCTTTAGCCGCGCATCTTGAGATCTCTTACCTGTGCATCGAGGAAGCGCGCAATCGCCGGGTACGCTTTCACGCGGTTGGCGCGTTTGATCAGGCCGTGGCCCTCATCCTCAAAGCGCAGATATTCTACCGGCACATTGCGCGCGCGCAACGCCGCGACGATCTGCTCCGCCTCCCCCACCGGCACGCGCGGATCGTTCGCCCCATGGACGACGAAGAGCGCGGCAGTGATCGCGTCGGCATGGTGGATCGGCGAGATCGCTTCGAGGAAGTCGCGGTCGTTCTCCAGGCTGCCATACTCCGGCTCGCGTAGCTTGCGCCGCCAAGGTCCGGTCTGCTCCAGGAAGGTGACGAAGTTGGCGATACCGACGATATCGACGCCCGCCGCCCAGAGATCGGGATAGGTCGTCAGCGCGGAGAGCACCATAAAGCCGCCGTAGCTGCCGCCCATCACGGCGATGCGCTTCGGATCGGCGATCCCCTGCTCGCCCAGCCAGCCGACCGCCGCCGCGAGATCGGCCACTGAGTCCATCCGCAGCCGCACATCGTCCAGGCTCTGGTAGAGGTAGCCGTAGCCACTGCTGCCCCGCACGTTCGGCGCAAGGACACCATAGCCATGCGCCGCCAGATATTGGATCACCGGGTTGAATGCGGGCCGCGTCTGGCTCTCTGGCCCGCCGTGCACATAGACCACGACGGGAAGCTGGCGTGGCTCAGTGCCGCGTGGCAGAAAGAGGTAGGCAGGAATCTGCCGGTCGTCGAACGTCGGGTAGCGCACCAACTGAGGCGAGAAAAACGCCTCGTCGGGAAGCCCACCGCGCGCGCTCCGTGTCGCGGGCGTGAGCGTCTGGCTGGCGATATCCCACAGCCAGATATTCACCGCGTCATTGGGCGGAGCGAAGGTGAAGGCAAGGCGCGCGCCATCGGGCGACCACTGCGCGCCTACGACCACCCCCAGCGGCAGATCGGGCGATGGCAAGCTCGTCCGCCCCTCCCAGCCAGACGAGATATCGAAGAGCTCGATCCGTGAGGCGCCATCGACGTTGGTAACTAGCGCCAGCCGCTGGCCGTCGCGTGAGAGCGCCAACCCCTCGGCGTCCCACAGGTCCTCGCGCAGATAGGTCATCTCTGCCGTGGCCAGATCGAGCCAGGCCAGCGAGAGAAACTGGCGGCCACGGTCGCTGAGCAGGTAGAGCCCCCGCCCATCCGCCGACCACTGCGGAGAGATATGGCGCGCCGGGCCGCTCGTGTCGCCATCGACCTCGGGCGTCAGTTGCCGGACCGCGCCAGACGCCGTATCTACCTGTAGCAGGGCGTTGCGTACATTCGAGTCGAGGCGCTGCACCAGCACCGAACGCCCATCTGGGGCATAGCTGGCGGGATAGTTGGTGCCGTCGTGCTGCAGCAACAGGCGTGGCGCGGCATCCAGATCATCTACGGGGCGCTCGTAGATGTCGAAGAAACGCGCATCGCGGGCATTGGTCGCATAGACAATGCGCGCGCCATCGGGTGACCAGCCATTGCTGGCGGAGCCATCCTCCTGCCCGCCGCCGAAGACATGAATCACCTCTGGTTGATTGGTCAGCGGGACCAGCTCAGTGCTCGTTGAGCCATCCCTCTCTTCACGCAGACGCATCAGGAAGAGTTGGGTGCGCTCGTTGCCGCCCACGTCGCCGCTAATGATCAACTGGTTCTCGACTGGTGAATACGATGCGCCCGCGATGCGCTCACCGCCAAAGGTCAATTGCTCTGGCCAGGGGAGTGGCCTCTGACTCTCCTGGCCATCTCCCGCTGCTGCGGGTGCGACCGCTATACCCCAGACCTCAGCAACTCCTGTGATGTCGGTCAGGAAGGTAAGGCGACGCCCATCCGGCGAGAAGCTGACGCCACTGGCGGAGCGCACGTTGAGATAACGCACGAAGTCGGGTGGGTTGTGAGGCAGGCCATCGGTCATCTTCGTCTCCATACGGTCGTCACGTGCTGCGGTCATCGAAATCCTCCTGAAGATCAAACTCACACGCTACGGGAAGCGGCGCCTGGATGGTCGCACTCATGACATTTCATAGCTCTTCATAGCTCTTCATAGCTCTTCATAGCTCTTCATAGCTCTTCATAGCTTATTGGACACCGCTGTACGGTGACAATCGGAGGGACCAGCGCGTCTTCTACCCCGTCGGCGATAGGCGGGCAATACTCTTTGTGGATGTGTGCCAGGCGCGAATTGAAAGTCCTGATTGAAAGTCCTGACAGTAGAGCAGGGCACACGACGACCAGTGGGCGCTGGTGGGGGCTTGCCGCCAGTGGTAGCAACGCGACATGCTGGATATTCCAGCGAGATGCCAACCGCGACACAGAAGTCCACATCTGGAAACCCTCCGGCTGAGGGGATGAAACGCGATGAAATACGATGGAGACGCATAGTAGTATCATAGGGAAGGCTCACACACCGCGCATTTCCTGGTGCGAGCTCCACTGCCACACCCCTTTCAGCTTCCGCGCGGCAGGCAGCTCCATCGAGGCGCTGGTCGCGCGGGCCACAGCGCTCGGCATGTCCGCCCTCGCTATCACCGACACCATGACGCTCGCGGGCGTCGTCCGCTTTCACCGGGCCTGCAAATCCGTCGGGATACGCCCCATCACCGGCTGCGAGCTGGTGGTGCGCCATCCCGACGGTGCGCTGGGAACGCTGATTGCGCTGGCGAAGAATCAGCAGGGCTATGCGCACCTATGCCAGATGCTCACCACGGCCAACCTCGGTCTTGATCCCTCTGATTCCCATGTACTGCCAAGTGTCACGCTTGCCGATCTGGCGGCCCATCGCACCGGGCTGACACTGCTGATCGGCGGCTGTGACGGCGCAGTCCAGCGACTGGCCGCCGACGGACGGATGTTGGAAGCCCGTGCGCTGCTGGAACAGTATATGATGGTGCTGGGGCCGGATGATCTCTCCGTTGAGGTCCAGCATCACCTTCTGCCTGAATCGGCTCTTGTGCTGGCGCGCATGACGCATCTCGCCTGTGAGGTGGGCCTCCCATGTCTGGCCAGCAATGGCGCCCGCTATGCCACTGCCGAAGACTGCGCGGTGTATGACCTCGCCACCTGCATTCGTCTCGGGATCGAGCTAGACACGCCCCACTACGAGCGCCCACGCAACTCCGAGCAGCATCTCAAGGACGAAGAGACGCTACGCCCCCTCCTGGCCGACGCGGTCCCCGATGCGCTCGCCCACGCCGCTCAGGTGGCTGCCACCTGCTCTGTCGAATTGCTCGCCAATGTCTGCGTTCCGCCCGCGATGCCCCTGCCCGGCGGCGAGACACCCGCCAGCTACCTGCGTGGGCTCTGCCAGCAAGCCCTGCCCGCACGCTATCCGGTGCGTGAGCAGCGCGCCAATGCCGCGGCCCAGTTGCGGAAAGAATTGGATGTGATTGGTCGGCTCGCCCTGGAAGAGTTCTTCCTGGTCGTCTGGGACATCATCCGCGAGGCCAGGGTGCGCGGCATCCGCTGCGCCGGACGGGGTAGCGCCGCCAATAGCCTCGTCGCCTATCTGCTCGGTATTACGGCTGTGGACCCTCTGGCTCATCACCTCCTCTTCGAGCGCTTCCTCAACGTCGAACGTCAGACCATGCCCGATATCGATGTCGATGTGCAGTCGAGTCGCCGGGAGGAGCTGATAGCCTACGTTGAGTCCACCTACTCCGAGCAGCACGCCGCGATGGTCGCCAATGTCGTCACCTACCGCCTGCGCCTCGCCGTCCGCGACACCGCCAAAGCCCTCGGCTTTGCGCTTCCCCTTATCAGCCAGTTGACGAAACGTTTGCCGCCCTTTGGCCGCTGTTCCGATATTGGCCGCTATGAGGATGTATTGCGGAAGGCGCTGAGCAATACACCGGAGGGCCACCAGTGGGAGCGACGCTTGCGCGTGCTTCTGGCAATCGTGCCCCGTCTGGAGGGCTTTCCGCGCCATCTCTCGCTGCACAACGGCGGACTGCTGCTCACCCGCGCCCCACTGACTGATGCTATGCCGGTGCGCCGCTCGGCCAATGGCGTCCGCGCCGTCGAGTTGGATAAAGACGACGTCGAGGCGCTCGGCTACATCAAGTTCGACCTGCTGGGTTTGCGCACCTTCGACGCGCTAGAGCGTTGCCTGGCGCTCATCGAGCAGACCGAGGGGAAGCGCCCAGCGATAGATAATCTACCGCTGGATCAGCCCGACGAGAAGACCATGGATCTGGTGCGCCGCGGGCAGACCCTGGCGGTCTTCCAGATCGAATCTCCGGCGCAGTGGAACCTGCTTGCGCGCACTCAGCCCCAGACATTCGACGATCTGGTGATCCAGACAGCGCTGTGCCGTCCAGGGCCCATCCAGGCAGGGATGGTCCATCCCTACATCGCTCGCCGCGCGGGTCGTGCTCCCGTGCGCTATGCCCATCCAGGCCTGGAACAGATCTTGAACGATACGCTGGGCATTGTCCTCTACCAGGAGCAGGTGCTCGAAATTGCCCATGTCGTCGCGGGCCTCTCCTATGGCGACGCCGATGGCTTCCGTAAGGCCATGAGCCATTACCGCACCTCCAGCGAGATGGAGGGCATGCGCGCCCGCTTCGTGAACGGCGCGGTGGGGCAGGGTATTCCCTGTGTGACTGCGACGCGCATCTTCGAAGAGATCGCCTGTTTCGTCGGCTACGGTTTCTGTCGCTCGCATGCCGCCGCCTTTGCCCGCACGATTTATCAGACGGCCTGGCTCAAGGCCCACTACCCCGCACACTATCTCGCCGCCTTCCTCGCCAGCCAACCCGCCGGATTCTTCCCTGCCGCCACCGTGCTGGAAGAGGCGAAGCTGCTGGGCATCCCGGCGCTGCCAGTGGATATCCAGGCAAGTTCGGCGGCCTTCGCCGTCGAACGAGGGGCGGGTGAGTACGCTATCCGCATTGGCCTGCTTCAGGTCAAAGGCGTCGGTGAAGCGCTGGCCGAGGCGATTGTGGCCGAGCGCGACGAGCATGGCTCGTATCGTTCATTGGCCAGCTTCTGTACGCGGGTAGGAACGAAAGTACCGCTGCGGCGCGAGGCAGTAGAGGCACTGGTGGCGGCTGGGGCATGCGATTGTTTTGGCATCCCACGGCGGCGGCTGGTCTGGCTGCTCGGCGAACGCTGGGCGAGCTGGTCCATCGGACTGGCCATGCCACAGCGACGGTGGCGCCATGCCAAAGGACAGTTGCCACAAGCACAAGCACAAGCACAAGCACACCAGGCGGCACTACCCTGGGCCTGGGACGACGAACAACCGACAGATGCGCCGAAATTACCTCCACTGACGCTGGAGCAGGAGGTACAGCTCGACCTGGCAACACAAGACCTCTCAGCGCGCCCGCATCTGCTGACCTTCCAGCGTAAAGCTTTACGCGCTGCGGGATTCCGCACACTAGCTGAGCTTCGGCAGGCGCCGACGGGACACCGTGCCTGCGTTGCCGGGCTGACCATTAGCGCACAGCGGCCTCCGACCGCCAAGGGCATGGGCTTTATCGTTCTGGAGGATGAGACCGGGCGCGTCCAGGTCGCGCTCCCCCCGCAGTTAGCTGAGACATTGCGCCCCGCGCTGGCGGAGTCCCGCATCCTGGCAGTGGCGGGCAAGGTGGAGCGCTCGGTCGGGCATGTCACTCTGCTCGCGACGCGGCTTCAGCCCTACACGTGGGTAAGTGCGAAGGGCGCGACACGAAAGAGGCAGCAAGATGACCAAGACGACCAAGATGACGCGCCATCACCCGTGCGAGACGCCCGAACCCTGGCAAACGGCTCGTTCGGACATCAGGGGAACTACCGTGTAGCCAGGCCGTAGGTAGATTGTTCCCACCCGGGATGGCCAGCAAGCTAGCTGCGCTACGTGGCGTGTGGCGCAGTCTACTGGGGCCGATTTTTCCTGAATTACTCCCTGTTTGCCGCCCCCAGGACATTTCGGTAGCCCTCATTGACGGCAGAGCTTGCCACGCTTGTATCATGACTGAATCTGATCTGGCGTGGCGTCAGAAATCACCGCTGGCTATCTCTAGCGATAGCTAAGCGCGCGGTGACGCAAGCAACACAAGCAACGCAAGCAACAAGGATGTGGGCCTACGCTCTCCCGAACTCCTGGGAAGGACTACCTCGTGACGCAGCACGGTTGGCATTTTGACGCGATGGACGAATCACTGCCGCATCGTAGCTGGCCAACCGACCCAGAGGGTAGTGGGTCCAGCCGCCAGAGGCCGCGCCACTTGCGGCCCTATGTGATGCCTGAGCCCCAGGCACACGGCGTTCGCAGCGCCAATGCCCCAGGCAGCGATCTGCTGGACGACCGGGATGAAACCATCATCCAGACCCGGCCTCGTGGTGGAATGCTCGTCGGTGCGGGCGTCTCTGTGGACGCGGTAAAAATTCGGCAGGATCCATGGCGCCAGGGAGACGAGGGGGATGAGGGGGATGAGTGGAGTCCCGGCACATCATCGTGTAGTAGAGAGCGGGCGGCGACGATCGCGCGGCCACTGGTCAATCGCGCGGTCATACGGCGCGACGGCCAGCATGAGGCCGCCGACGCGCACACGACACTGACCATTATTCCGGCGACGCGCCCGCAGGTTGTTCTGCCAGGCGCGAAGAACCAGCCCCCGCCTAGTCGCACGGGACGAACGGCTGCCGGTGTTGTGCGGACCCTGCTGATCTCGCTCGTGCTCTACTATGTGCTCTCGTCCGGCCTGCAGGTTGTTGGCCAATCCGGTCTGCCACTTGCGCCATTTCCCTGGGCAGCCAGCAATGGCGCCGCGTCTGGTGTTGTCGCGTCTGTGGGCGGCGTTCAGACAGCCTACCGTTTTGATGGCAAAATGGCGAGCCGCGTCCAACCGATGACGCAGATGAAGCGTGTCGATCTCTATGACAGCAGAGCGCAATTCAATCAGTGGGCTGGCTCCGCATGTAGCGCGGCCTCTCTCGCCGAGGTCTTGACCGCCTATGGCCTGCCGCATATGACCATCGGACGCATGATCCGCGAAATGGGAGCCGACATCTCGCCAGCCTGGGGACTGCTCACCTACAACGCCTTCAACAAGGTCGTCTCCAAGTACGGCCTGCGCGCCGACGTGTATCTCGCCGACAACCCGCTTTCCTATAAGCAGATGCTCTATCTGACCAATACGCTTGGTATTCCTGTCCTGGTCAACATGCGCGCAACCACAGGCTACTATCATTACCTCTCCGGCGGCCACATTCTGGTCATGACCGGCGGCAATAGCTCGAGGATCCGTCTCACCGATTCGTCACTCTACTACATCAAGTCGCTGCCGATTGGCACCTACAACCAGATGGCGCGTCCCCGCAATGTAGTCATCGTTCCCAAGAATTTTCACTACAAACTGCCGTGATAGCGCTATGGACGACACTGGCGGATTACTTCAACCGTGCCCCTGGTTGAGCGCAAGGCGTTGGTTTTACGTGTCAGTCAGAAGAGGGAGCCGGACAGTAAATCGAGTACCCTGTCCAGGGAC
>Ga0070714_100002132_pt1 | contig 14542 bp, 13 predicted proteins | sample LARL83metaG_FD_65450 | JGI IMG/M metagenome (GOLD analysis project Ga0070714, IMG submission 65450) | Corn, switchgrass and miscanthus rhizosphere microbial communities from Kellogg Biological Station, Michigan, USA - LAR L8-3 metaG | ecosystem: Host-associated > Plants > Roots > Rhizosphere ...
GCGCTTTGAGCCGCTCGAGGGCGCGCCGGTTGCCCGGGCCGGTGAGGGCGTCGGTGATCGTCTCCGAGCGGCTGTGGTGCAGCAGGCTGACGTTCTGCTGCCAGGTCATGACCAGGGGGATCAAGGTCCGCTGACCAGTGAGATGGTCAGGGTGCTGGTGTAGGTGCCGGCGTAGCTGTCGGCGGGGACGGTGACGCCGATGGTCGGGGTGAGGGTGAAGATCCCGGCTCCGGTGCCCGCGGCGGCGTTGGCGAGCTTCACGGCGGTGGGGGGTGTGCTCCCGGCCGGGATGGTGACCGGGTAGGTGACGGTGTTGGTGGGCGTGGTGCAACTGGCGCCGCCTGCGCACGTTGTCGTGACCGAGGTCGCGTGCGAGGCGGAGGCGGCGAGGGTGTGGCCGGACCCGGTGGAGAATTGGGTGGAGGTGATGGTGAGGTTCCATCCGGCCGAGCTGCCGGTTCGGGTGTCCTGGACGGTGAGCGGCAGGCTGTAGGTGGGGGTCTGGTCACCGACGGGGAGGCTGGCCGAGAAGCTGGGGCTGGCGGTCGTCGAGAGCGCGAGGGTGGCGGTGGTGGCGGGATCCAGTGCGACCGCCGCGGCGATCCACGCGCCGCTGCTGGCCGGTGTCGCGGTCTTGGTGGGGGTGGCGCCGGCGGTGGCTTGGGTGAAGTCGGCGGCCTCGCTGTCGGTGGCGGTGCTGGCCACGTCGTAGCGCTCGGTCGTCGCGGCGCCGGGGGTGATCGAGTTGCTCAGCCAGGCGCCGGTGTAGCCGACCGCGGCGACGATGGTGTCCCCGGCGACGTTGGTGGTCACGCTGGGGACGGTCGCGCTGCCGCTGGATCCGGAGTTGATCGCGGACGCGTCGACGGGGACGGTGGTGTTGACGCCGGCGTAGGCGATGATGCCGCCGGACGCGCGCCGGGCGCTGCCCAGCGACCAGGTGTAGCTGGCAGGCTCTGTGGTGCCGGCGACGTGGTAGTAGGAGGTCTGACGCAGGCTGGTGGTGGCGTCCTGGATCTGGGTCCAGCCCGACGGCGGGGTGATCGCGCCGGTCCCGGCGGCGGTGATGGTGGCCACCAGCACCGTCCCGGACGTGACCCCCGCGGGTTTGCTGATGACCTCAGTCGACGCGCCGCTGAGGTTCGCAGTGGAGCTGGCGCTCACGAAGGTGACTGCGGCCTGGGCGTGGGCGGCGGCCGTCAGCCACCAGACGGCCGCGACGGCGACCGCCGCGGCGAGCCTCTGCGCCGCTTGCCGCGGGTGGGGTCGGTGATCGTGTGGCCGGCTACGAGTGCTGAGCACGGCGGTTCAGCAGCACCGCGGCTCCGAACCCCAGCCCGAGCAGAGCCAACCCGCCGAGGACGATCACGACGACGCTGGGCCCCGAGCCGCCGCCCGGCCGGGTGATCGCGGCCGCGTTGGTCACCCCGAACACCTGCACGATCGAGCGGTGCGAGATGGTGCAGCCCACCCGTTGGGTCAGGTGGTGATCGGTGCCGTAGGTCAACGCGACCGTGGCCCGGTAGTTGCCGGCGCCCAGCGGCTTGCCGGCGAGCACGACCGGGTAGCTGATGGAGGTGGCGGGCAGGAACGTGTCCAGCGCGAAGCTCTGGTGTTTGACGACGCGGCCGGCATGGTTTTGGACGGTGAGGCTGCCGGTGCCTTTGAGAAGTTGGTTGCCGGTGTTGCTCATCCCGACATAAAGCGTCTGGTAGTTGTGCGGGCCGCCGGCGCGACAGCCGCCGACCGTCATCCGCTGCACCGGGCGGGCGGGCACGTTGACCTGCACGGCTAGGACGGTGAGCGCCTGCACGTTGATATGAAACGCGCTCCCTTTGTGCTGGGTGCTGTAGCGGCGCACCGGGCTGACCGGCTGCGCCACGATCGCTCCCAGGTGTTGCCCGCCGCGCACGCCGCGGGGTACCCGGACAGTGAAGGTGACCTGGGTGCGGCCGTGGCTGCCCAGCACGACCCGTCCGATCGGCAGGCGGGTCCAGGCGCCGACGTCGCGACGGCGCTGCGCGCGTGACAGGTAGACCGCGCCGGTGGTCTGGCCGGTGGTTGCGTCCACGGCGTAGAGCCGCACCGTGCCGCGCGCGCTTGAGGTGTTGATGACCGCGACCTGCCCCGTGAGCCGCGCGCCCCCGTGCGCGGTGTAGATGAAGTAGCCCTTAGCGCCCGCGGCGCCGACCGGGTTCAGCGACACCGTCGGCCCGGCCGCCCACGCGCTTGACGCCACCGCGAGCGTCAGCACCAGCGAGATAAGCCCGGCCCGCGTCGCTGCTCGCCACTCCCGGTGCGTGACGCCTGGCATCGCGATCGGTCCTACGGTCCGCTGACGATCGAGACCGTCAGCGTGCTGGAGTAGCTGCCCGCGAAGCTGGTGGCCGGCACGAACACCCCCATCGTCGGGGTCACCGTGAACGACCCCAGCCCCGTGTTCGCGGCGGCATTGAAGAACTTGACTGCGGTCGGCGGCGTCGTGCCCGCCGGCACGCCGACCGGGTAGGTGACCGCGTTGGTCGGGTTGGTGCAGGTGCCCGAGGCGCACGCGGAGGTCACGCCGGTGATCGTCGACGCGTTGGCCGCCAGCGTGTGCGGCGTCGCGCCGCCGGTCGTGAACTGGGTAGAAGTGATCGTCAAATTCCAGCCGGCGCCGGTGCCGGTCGTGTCCACCGCGGTGAGCGGCAGCGTGTAGGTCGGCGTCGAGTCACCGTTGGCGAGATTGGCCGAGAACGTCGGCGCCGCCGACGTGGCGACGCTCAGCGCCCCGGCGCTCACGGTCCCGGTCACCGTCGGGTTCGCGGTCGTGGCCGCCATCGCCGCCTGACCGCATCCTAGTCCGGCCACAACTGTGCATGCCAGCACACCCGCCAACCGCTGCATCCTCGCCATCGTCAAGACCTCCGAGCCTTGGCCATATGGTTGCGCGGCCCCCGGATGTGAGCCGTCCACGCTTGGTTGTATCACCGCCCCACCCCCAGGAATGCAGGGCATCCCACGATGCACCGGCAAACCGGTAGGGATGGTCAAGCTTGGTGAACAACGGCAGCCGCGAACCTCCACCGTGCGGCTGACGTGATCGCCCGGAGGTGGCTCAGTTGTCCCAGGCCTGGTCGTCCACCGCGTCGGCGACCAGGCCGGTGGAGGACTGGTGATAGGTGACGTCCACGGCGTCGCCCACCGCGACATCGGTGAAGAGACCCAGCGTCGGATCGGCGGTGACGGTGACCGCTTGGCGGCTGGTCTCGTCGGTGACCGTGAGGGTCGTGTCGCTGACCGCGGTCACCAGGCCGGTGGTGTCCTGTTCGACATACTCGACGTCCTCGGCGGTCAGCGTCCCGTCCGCGTTGCGGAGGTAGGTGACGTCGACCGCGTCGCCGATGAGTAGGCCGACGGTTACGTCCGACGCGGGGTCCACCGAGAAGGCCAGCGGTCCGGCATCAGTGTTCACGGCCAGCTCACTGCCTGACAGCTGGGTGATCGTCCCTTCGGCAACCTGCTCATCGCCAGAGGGGTCCTCGCCTGAGGTGGAGCCGTCGCCGCCCCCAGAGCTGGGGAGGGTGATAGTGATCGTCCAATGCCCGGCCGCGTCGACCGTCTCTGAGATCAGCACCGTCTCCCCCGCCGCCAGGCCGTTGACCTCGACGGTGATGGGGGCGGTGGACGCGGCGGCGTGCGCCACCCGGCCGCTCGCGACCTGGCCGCTGTTCAGCCGGTAGGGGGTACCGTCGCCGAGGCGCAGCCGCACCTGCCTGGAGCCCGACCGGACCACCGTCGCATAGAAGGAGATCCTTTGCGAGGCGCGCGCGAGCTTCTTCAGGTGGGAGATGGAGCGACCAGTTCGCCGGTAGGTGACCGTGTCTCCGAGCCCCAGGCGCGGCACCCGCCCGCGGTAGCGGTAGGCGTGCACGACGTGGGCGGCGTCGACCAACTGCACGGTGCGGTGACGGGGACTGACGGACAGAACTTGGGCTCGCGTGGGGCGCGCGAGCGCGGCGGCGGGGAACAGCGCCAGCGCGCCGAGCCCCGCGAGGGGGATCAGACGTCTCATCAAAGGTGGCTTCCTTGCTCATGGCCCGCTGCGTGAGGGCGGGGCCGGTTAGCTCCTGCTGACATCACACAACGGCCGCCGCGGCGGTCGGGTTGACCGAAACGGTCGCTAGATCGACGGCTGTTGGAGGTCAGGCTCGCGAAGATCCGCCCGGTGGGCGCGGCGCCTCGTTGATCTGGTCGGGCTGGTACGGACAAGCGTCGGCCTTGCCGAATGTAGGGGTGAGATGACCACCGACTTCCCCGTCCCGTGCGCCTGAGACCACCGGATTCTCGTCTTTAGCTACAGTCCCCGCGCAATGTTGCGTCCGCATGGGGTCAGGTGTGGCGTTCTGCTCGGGGCGGTCTTGGCTGCGACCGTTGCCCTGGCCGGGTCGGCGGCGGCGTCGACGATCGTGATCAGTGCGGGCAGGCGGTGTGCGCGATCGACCCAGGGGCCACGCACCCGGCGCCGCGGCAGCTGACCGCCAACGCGCGGCTGTCCGGGGTCACCCGCGACGGCACGACCGTCGCGTGGGTCGACGACGCGGCCGGCGCGCTGGTCAAGGCGCCCGTCGCCGGCGGGACGCCCCAGACGGTGTACACCGGCGGTGTCTACAACGAGCCGCAGATGTCGCCCGGCGGTTCGGCGTTTCTGTGGTGGTATCCGTTTGACAGCGGCTACGGGCCCGCCACGTTCGTGGGGGAGCTCACGCCGGCTGGCCAGTTCCAGGGCCTGGGGACCTGCTTTGGCTGCACCATGACCGACGGGTGGCTGAACACCACGCCGCTGGCGTCGTTTCCCGCCGGTGCCACCGGCGACGGCAGCCCGTCACGGATCTGCGGGCTGGCTCCCAGCGGGTCGGCCAGCTGCGCACAGCCCTTGGTGGCCGATGCTCGCGGCGACCTGTGGTTCCCCGCGGGATCCCCCGACGGCACCCAGATCGTGGCGACGCTGTCAATACCGCCGGGCGGGAGCAGCGCCGCGGGCCGGATCGCCCTGTACTCGCCGGCGAGCGGCGGCCTGGTCCGCGACGTCACCACCGGCACCCAGGACACCACGGCGCAGTTCTCCCCCGACGGCCGCTCGATCGTCTTCGAGCGCGCCGGGCAGATCGTCACCCACGATCTCGCCACCGGCGCCGAGCAGGTGCTCGCCACCGGCACTTACCCGCTTGACGAACGGGTCACCCGCCGACACCTGGGCCTCCTCGACGGCTGCATCCACCTCCATGTGGCTGACGACCTCTGGTTTGCCGCCCATGTGGCCCTCGGCACGCCGCTGCGGGTGATCTAGATCCAGGACCTCCCGACACGCGGGAGGGCGGGGCCGACGGCTCGTCCAGTTCAACATCGAGACCGTGACCGTTGACATGAGTTAGGGCAGTGAGGAGCAGGCGATACCGTCGTGGTTGCCGTCCAGGCCGGCCACGTTGGTCGAGGCTGACCCGCCGTGCTCGGTGAACCACTGCTGGGCGGCGGCGTGAGTGGGGAAGTCCGAGCAGTTGACCTCGGGGATCGGCTTGTTCGGCCCGCTTGAGGGGGAGGACGCCGGTGACGGCGGGGCCGGCGGCGCGGAGGTCTGCGAGCTTGAACCCGACGTGGAGGAGGTGTCGACACCGTTGGCGCGCGCCCATCCGAGCCAGTCGGTGGCGATGATGCGCTGTTCGGTGGCGAGCGGCATCTGGCCGTCGCACACGAGGCGATGCAGGGTGTCCTCCACCTTGTCCTTGGGATTGGGGGAGGCGCCTGTCTCCGGCCACAGGTTGCGCGGATCGTTGGCGGCTCCGCCCAGTTCCAGGCTGATCAGATGGTCGTACTCGACGTCGCTGGTGGAGCGGCCGCCGTAACCATAGGCGGCCATGCTGGCCAGTTTCTCGGAGCCGGTGATGCTGCTCGACGGGCGGATCGTCTTGGTGTACCCGGACGCGCAGATCGTGTGGTCGATGGTCGCCTGGGTCACCTGCGGGTTCAGCGCGCCCGGAGTGCAGCGCCGGTCGGGCATCACCAGCTCGCCCGTGCCGGTGGCGTGGCAGGAGCCAGGCGCCGGCTGGGGCTGCACCTGCGTGGAGCTCGCTCTTGACAGCGGGAAACCGCCGGAGGACGCGGGCGGCTTCGCCGGGTGATGCGCCGGACGGTGGTGCGCCGGATGTTTCGGGGCGGAAGGCGCGACCGTGGTGCTGCTCTGCACCGGCGTGCCCTGGACGGGCGTTGCCGTCGGGGTTTGGGTGGTGCCTGCGGCGCCGCAGCCGGCCAGGCCGAGCACGAGCACGAGCGAGATCAAGAAGCGGCGCATGCGCCGACAGTACGGCGCCGCCCGGACCTGCACCGGCGGGTCGCGTAAGCCGGCATCAAGGCCGATGCCATCGTGGGCGCCGTGCTTGAGCAGGGTCACGGTCGCTTGCGCTCCCGCCGCCGGCGGGGCAGGATGCCTTACGCGTTGCAGAGATCGCTATTAGCCGGCCGCTTCGAGGAGGTTGAGGGGTCCATGGAATACAAGGTGCTGACCAAGGAAGACCGCCGGTGGAGCGGCAAGTTCAGTGCAGAGACCTTGGAGCACACGCTCAACAGCTATGCGGCCGAGGGCTGGCGGGTCGTCAGCAGCTTCCCGGTGGCGAGCCCGTGGTCCTTCAGCACCTCGCAGATCATGGTTCTTCTCGAGCGGGAGACTCCGGCGGGCTGACCCACCCCCTCCTCACCCCTGGGACGACCCGCTCATCCTCACCCGCGGGACGACCCGCCCATCCTCACCTCGCGGCCGGCACCGGCTGCCCGTCGGTCTCGGCGGGCTCGACCGCTTTGCCGTTGTGCTGCTGCTGTTCCTGCTCGAACGGGTCAGGTGCCGCGCCCTTCGGCGCCTGTGCCTTGAGCGCCTCCCTGACCTCGAGCAGGGCCTCGCGCTGCTGTTTGCTCACGCGCGGGAATCTGGGGTCGATCTCCATCAACGCGTGCACCAGCACCGCCCCGGCCCCGATCCGGGCAAACCACTTGCGGTCGGCGGGGATCACGTACCAGGGAGCCCATTCGGTGCTGGTGTGCGACAGCATCTCCGAGAACGCCTTCTGGTAGTCGTCCCACCGCTCGCGTTCGCGGACGTCGGCGCTGGAGAACTTCCAGTTGTGGTCGGGCAGGTCCAGCCGCCGCAGGAACCGGATCCGCTGCTCCTCCTTGGACAGGTTGAGGAACAGCTTGACGACCCGGATGCCGTTGTCGGTCAGGTACCGCTCCCAGTCGTTGATCTCCCGATAGCGCCGCTTGAAGATCTCGCCCTTCCGGGCGACCTTCGGCAGCTTCTGGCGGTCGAGGATCTCCGGATGCACCCGGACGACGAGCACCTCCTCGTAATGCGAGCGGTTGAAGATCGCGATCTCGCCGCGTTCGGGAAGCCGTTTTGCGTAGCGCCAGAGGAAGTCGTGGTCGATCTCCTCGGCCGACGGGATCTTGAAGCTGTTGACCCTGACGCCCTGCGGGTTCACCCCGCTCATCACATGGCGAATCGTGCCGTCCTTGCCCGCGGCGTCCAGCGCCTGGAGCACCACCAGCACCCCCCACGTGTCCTGCGCCGCCAGACGTGCCTGGTATTCGGAGAGCAGTCGCACCCCCTCCTGGAGCAGGGCGACCCCCTCGTGCTTCTTCTTGACCCCAGCCTTGAAGGACGGATCGAAGTCCTTGGCCAGTGTCACGTGGGACCCCGGCTTCACCCGGAAGGGTGCGATGAACTCCTCCGCTCGCTTGAAACGCTTGCTGTTCATCTCGCTCGCTCCACATCCTCGACTGTGCGCTCGCCCCCGCCCAACCCTGAACCGACGTGCCTCCGTTGCATCACCCCGATCAGATGAGGAGCCGCGCACGGTAGGCTCGGCCGGGTGTTCGACCACGTCGCCATCGCCGTATCCGACCTCGCGACCTCCGAGCGCTTCTACCGGACCGTCCTGAGCGTCCTGGGCGCCGAGCCAAGCCATGCGGACGCCGAGCTGGTGGAGTGGGAGGACTGGGACATCGGGCCGACCGATCGCGAGCACGCGCTGAGCCGTGGGCTTCATGTCGGGTTTCGCGCTCGCGACCGCGCCCAGGTCGATGCGTTCTGGCAGGCGGGGATCGATGCGGGCTACCGCGACGACGGCGCGCCGGGGCCGCGCCCGCAGTACGGCCCCACGTACTACGGCGGCTTCCTGCTCGACCCCGACGGCAACAGCGTCGAGGCGGTCCTCCACGACCGCGCGGTCGCCGTGCCCGCCGGCCAGATCGACCACCTGTGGATCCGCGTCCGCGACGTGCAGGCGTCCCGGCGCTTCTACACGACGATCGCCCCGCACGCCGGGCTCCGCGTGACCTATGACGAGCCCGACCGCGTGCAGCTGTCCGGCCCGGACGGAAGCTTCTCTCTGGTCCGCGACGAGCGGCCGCTCACCGAGCACGTCCACCTGGCCTTCCCCGCCCGGGACAACGCCACGGTGCGCGCGTTCCATGCCGCGGCGATCGCGGCTGGCTATCAGGACCACGGCGCGCCGGGCGAGCGCGCGGTCTATCACCCGGGCTATTACGGCGCGTTCGTGCTCGACCCCGACGGGCACAACGTCGAGGTGGTCAACCACAACCGGGGCTGAGCGGGGCCCATCGGTCGCGTCAGGTCCTCTCCGCGACTACGGCGAACTTGCGGACCCGTCCGCTCGCCAGCCAGTCGCCCCATAGCCGGTGGGCCGCCACCAGGTCGTCCACGGCCTGGGCGCTGATCTCGCCGGCGATACCTGACGCGTGGGCAGCAAACGCGTCGCCGAGCGCCTCGGCCATGGCGCGGTGCGACTCACTGCAGTCCTGCTGCCAGCGCACGACGAGGCCGGCGCGCGTCAGGCCCGCCACCATCTCGTCCAGCGGGCTGAGCCACACGGTGTCTGAGTCGGGCATCGCCCGGCGCTCGGCCTGGGTGAGCGGCGCGCCCTCCTCCAGCGTGAACGCGAAGCGCCCGCCCGGGACCAGTGCCTGGGCGACCCCCTCCACCAGCGCGGCCTTGTCCTCGAAGGCGAGCATCGTCTCGAGCAGGAGCACGACGTCGAAGGGGCCCCGCGGGACTGGCGGGATCTGCACCACCTCGAAGCGGCACGGCAGGTCCTGGGCCCGCTCCCGCGCGATGTTGATGGCGCTGGGGCTGTAGTCGACCCCCAGATATGCGCACCCGAGCGCTGACGCGATGAGCCGTCCCGGCCCGGCGATGCCGCAGCACAGGTCCAGCACGAAGACCCCGGGGGCGACGCCGGCGCGGCGGGCCAGGTCCAGGATCTCTCCGGCTCGCATGAGGTTCTCCTGATCGGCGAACTCGCCGGGCCCGTATGCCGATGTGCGAGCTCCGTGAAGGGCCCGGACGAACGGGCCGCGGTCGTCCTGTCTCACCTCTGCCTGGGCACCTCGCTCACCGCACCCAGCATGTCAGGGCATGCCGACGGGAAGGCTTGCCCCGGCACCGGCGTCATGGATCCCATGAGGCCCAAGCAACTTGCCGCCGACGCCCTTGGCGCCGTAGAGCCCGTCCCCGTCAGAGCGCTGATCGCGCACGTGCGCGACGATGGGCTGGCGCCCGCGGACTGGGTGACGCTCACCCGGGCCACGCTGGCGATGGGAGTGGCGGCGGTGGTCGCGGACTCGTTCCGGACCGCGGTGCCGCTCGCGCTGCTCGTGTCGCTGGCCGCGGTGGCCCTGGCGCTCGACGCCGTCGACGGGTGGGTGGCCCGGCGCACGCGGACCACGGAGGCCGGCGCGCGCCTGGACGGCGAGGTGGACGCCTTCCTCATCCTCGTCCTGAGCGTCTACGTGGCCCGAACCGTGAGTCCGTGGATCCTGGCCATCGGCGGCGCACGGTACGCCTTCCTGGCGGCGGGCTGGCTGCTGCCCTGGATGCGCGGCACGCTACCCGCGCGCTACTGGCGCAAGGTGGTCGCGGGCGCGCAGGGGATCGTGTTGACCGTCGCGGCCGCCGGCGTCCTGTCGCCGGCGCCGACCACGACGGCCCTGGTGCTGGCGCTGGCCCTCCTCACCGAGTCCTTCGGCCGAGACGTCTGGTGGCTGTGGACCAACCGGCCCGGGGTGCACGCTGCGACCGTCACGGACGCCGACGTGGATCCCGCCGACGTGAACGCGTCCGCGCACGGCGATACCGCCTCGCCGGCTCCCGGGGACGAGCACGACCCCGTGCCCGACCGGGGACGCCGCCGTCGACGCGCGCGCCGAGGGGTCGGGGTGCTGCTCACCATCCTCGCCGCGCTGCTGGTGTGGGTGGCCCTCGTCGGCCCCGACCAGCCGAGCCGCCTCACCCTGACCGGCTTTTTGAGGATCCCGCTCGAGGGGCTGGTCCTCATCGCGCTGGCCGTCGTCCTGCCCCGCACACCGCGACGCATCGTGGCCGTGAGCGCGGGGATCGTTCTCACTCTGGTGGTCGTGCTGAAGGTCATCAACTACGAGGTGTTCACGCTCTACAACCGGCCCTACGACCCACTTGGCGACACCACTCAGCTCGGGAACGGGATCGAGACGCTGCGCTCCCTGGTCGGCGGTACCGAGACGAAGCTGATCGAGGTCGGAGCGGTGGCCGGCACCGTGGCACTGGCCGTCCTGCTGACGCTGGCGATGCTGCGGATGACCCGGGTGGCGGCCGACAACCGCCGCTGGGCGCTGCGCGGGGTCGCGGGGGTCGCCGCCGTCGCGGCGCTCTGCTCGGCGCTTGGCGCTCAGCTCATCTCCCATGTGCCGATCACCTCGGCGGTTTCCGCCGGCCTGGTCGTTGACGAGGTCAACGCGGTTCGGGCCGACATTCATGACAGGGGCGTGTTCGGCGCCGAGATCAGGCACGACCTGATCGCCGGCACTCCCACCAACCAGCTGCTGACCGGTCTGCGCGGCAAGGACGTCCTGCTCGTGTTCGTGGAGGCCTACGGCCAGCAGGCGGTTCAGGGCCGTTCGTTCTCGCCCGAGGTCGATGCCGCTCTGACCGAGGGGAACCAGCGGCTCCGGAGCGCCGGCTTCTCGTCCCGTAGCGGCTTCCTGGACTCGGCGACGTACGGCGGCATCAGCTGGCTCGCACACTCCAGCCTGCAGGCGGGCCTCTGGGTCGACAACCAGGACCGCTACAACCAGCTGCTGCCGGCCAAGCGCTTCACGCTGGCCGAAGCGTTCAAAAAGGCCGGGTGGCGGACGGTCGTCGACGATCCGTCCAACGATCGCCCGTGGCCTCAGGGCAAGGCGTTCTACCACTACGACAAGATCTACAACCGTTACCAGGTCGGCTATCGCGGGCCCACGTTCACCTATGCGTCGATGCCCGACCAGTACATCTTCTCGGCGTTCAACCGCCTCGAGCTGGCCAAGCCGCGCCGGCAGCCGCTGTTCGCAGAGATCGACACCGTGTCAAGCCACATGCCGTGGAACCGCATCCCGGAGACGGTCGGCTGGAACCAGGTCGGCAACGGCTCGATCTACAACTCCAACCCCGAGATCCACGAGACGGGCGCGTTCTGGAGCGACCCACCGCGTGTACAGGCCGCGTACGGCAAATCGATCGTGTACGCGTTGAACTCCCTGACCTCGTTCGTCCAGCACTACGGGAAGAAGAATCTGGTGATGATCGTGCTCGGCGACCATCAGCCGCTGCCCATCGTCAGTGGTTCGCACGCCAACCACGACGTGCCGATCTCGATCATCGCCCACGATCCCAAGGTGCTCGGGCAGATCGGAAGCTGGGGCTGGAACGCGGGCCTGCAGCCCCGCGCCACCGCGCCCGTGTGGCCGATGAACGCGTTCCGCAACAACTTCCTCAACGCATTCGACTCGCATCCGGCAGGCCACTAGTGCCCGAGGCCCACTCGCCCGTGGCGGCCGTGTCTGCGCCTGCGGCGGCCGTGCCTGCCCCGGCGGCCGCCGGCCCTCGGTCCCGGCGGCTGGCCGGGTTGGACGGCATCCGCGGCCTGGCCGCGCTCTACGTCGTGGCCGACCACGTCTTCCTGCGCTCGTTCCGCGGGTATCCCGCGGACCATGCGCCGTTCTGGGCGGCCTGGCTCATCTACGGGCGTTTCGCGGTTGTCGTGTTCATCGTCCTGTCCGGGTTCTCGCTGGCCCTCTCGCCGGCCCGCCACGGCTGGCGGCTCGACGCGGTGTCCAAGTTCGCCGGGAGGCGAGTCCGGCGCATCCTGCCCCCGTACTGGGCCGCGCTGGCCTTCAGCCTTGCGGTGGCGTGGCTGATCATCCCCCAGCCCGAGCACGGGGTCCCCGATGCGAAATCGGTGTTCGTCAACGGCCTGCTGGTGCAGAACCTCGTCGCCGCCCACAGCCCCAACGCGGCGTTCTGGTCGATGGCCGTCGAGGCGCAGCTGTATGTGGTGCTGCCCCTGCTGCTTGTGTTGGTGCGCCGGCGCGGCGCCGCCGTGATGGTCACCGCGGTCGTGGTCGTGGTGGCGGCGGTGGGGATCGTCGGCCCGCACATCCCGCGCCTGCGCACGTTCGTGATCCAGTCTCCGCCGGACCTCGCCGCGCTGTTCGCCGTCGGCATCCTGACCGCGGGCATCGTGGGTGCGCGCGAGTCGCGGCGGTCATGGCCGTGGCCCTGGCTGGCGCTCGGCGCGCTGGCGCCGGTCCTCGCCGTGATCGCGTGGCGAGGCTCGGCGTGGACGCAGGGCCACCTCTTCTGGGTCGACCTCGCGCTGGGACCGGCCATCGCGTGCCTGCTGGCCGGCCTGGCCACCGGCCGTCCCGCCGCGCTGCTGCGGCTGCTCGACGCCCGGCCGGTCCGCAGCCTGGGCTCTTTCTCCTACAGCCTGTACCTGACCCACGCCCCGATCGTGGCCATCGTCTGCGAGCGGATCGTGGCGGGCCGGGTCGCCCCGGGGGTCCCCACCTTCCTCGTCTCGCTCGCCCTGGCGCTGCCGCTGACGATCGCGTTCGCACGTCTCTTCGCCGCCGTGTTCGAGATCCCCTTCCAGCGAGGCCGCAGTCTGCCCGCGCCGGCACGGCGCCACCACCCGAGCGCCCAGGGGGCGCCGGCATGAGGCGGACGCTGTGGCGTTCGGTGTCCGTGCTGGCACCGGTCGCCACCCTGGGCCTCCTGGTCTGGCGCCTGGGCACCGGCCCGTTCATCGACGGCGTGCGCACGGTCGACGGTGGGGCGCTGGCGGCGGCCGCGGGCATCGCGGTGCTGACCACGGTGTGCTGCGCGTGGCGGTGGAAGATCGTCGCCCGCGGTCTCGGCATCGACCTGCCCCTGCCGAGCGCCGTGGTGGCCTACTACCGGTCGGTGTTCCTCAACGTCGCGCTGCCGGGCGGGGTGGTCGGCGACGTGCACCGAGGGGTCAGCCACGGCCGTGACGTGCGCGACGTCGGGCGCGCCCTGCGCGCCGTCGTCTGGGAGAGGTCAGCCGGCCAGGTGGTGCAGATCGTGCTCACCGTGGCCATCCTGGTGGCGCTGCCGTCGCCTCTGCATTCCTCGATGCTGCCGGTGGCGCTCGCCGTCATCGTGGGGGCGCTCGTGGTCGCGCTCCTGGCCCGGACGCGGGCCGCCGGCCGCTCCACGGCGGCACGGCTGCGCGCCGCCGTGGCCGGCGATCTGCGCGGCGCGCTGCTCGCCCGGCGCGCCTGGCCGGGCATCGTGCTCGCCTCCGCGCTCGTCGTCGCCGGGCACGCGCTCACCTTCCTCATCGCCGCGCGGACCGCCGGTGTCACCGCACCGCCGTCGCGGATGCTCCCGATCGCGCTGCTTGTCATGGCGGCCATGGTGCTGCCCAGCATCGGCGGCTGGGGCCCGCGCGAAGGGGTAACAGCGTGGGCGTTCGGCGCGGCCGGCCTCGGCGCCCACCGCGGGGTATCCACCGCCGTCGTCTACGGTGTCATGGTGTTCGTGGCCAGCCTGCCTGGGGTTGTCGTCCTCGTGGTCGCTTGGATGCGCGCGCACCGACGTCCCCGGCAGGCCGGGGGGCACCAGTTGCGCGAGGACGCGGTACGTGCCTGAGCGCCCGTACATCCTGCTGAGCTGCGGCATGTCGATCGACGGCTATCTCGGCAGCGCCGCGCCGCGGCGACTGGAGCTGTCCAACCGCGCCGACTTCGACCGGGTCGACGCCGTGCGCGCGTCGTGTGACGCGATCCTCGTCGGCGCCAACACGGTGCGCACCGACAACCCGCGGCTGCTCGTGCGCTCCCAGGACCGCCGCGAGGAGCGGACGGCGCGCGGCCTCACCCCCTCGCCGATCAAGGTGACGGTGACCGAGCGGGTGCGGCTCGATCCCTGCGCGGACTTCTTCACCGCCGGCGATGCCGAGAAGCTCGTGTACTGCGCGAGCGGGGGTGTCGGCGACGCACGCTCGCGGCTGGGCGGCGTGGCCACCGTGGTCGACGGCGGCCACCGGGTCCAGATGCGCACGCTCACCGAGGATCTCGGGGCGCGTGGCGTGCACCGGCTGATGGTCGAGGGCGGCGGCACGGTGCACACCCAGTTCCTCACCAACGACCTCGTCGACGAGCTGCAGCTGGTCGT
>Ga0070714_100002133_pt1 | contig 14537 bp, 19 predicted proteins | sample LARL83metaG_FD_65450 | JGI IMG/M metagenome (GOLD analysis project Ga0070714, IMG submission 65450) | Corn, switchgrass and miscanthus rhizosphere microbial communities from Kellogg Biological Station, Michigan, USA - LAR L8-3 metaG | ecosystem: Host-associated > Plants > Roots > Rhizosphere ...
AATTCTCGCTGCGGCGGGCCAGCCGAGTACCCCAACGATTGCGACACCGGCAGCCGTGCGAACCTTGCGCAATGGCCGTTGCCGCTTCGCCGTCAGCTACTGAGGCAAGCACCATTCCTCCAACGCTTGCCGCCTGGTCGAGGCGGCCTTTCAAGGAGCGCAATCATGGAAGCCAGCAAGACAGAGACGATCGAAGCCCCGGAGCCAAGGGTGCCGGTTTCGCGCAGGCATCCCACCAGCCACGCCACCACCAGGCTGGCCGCTGTCAGCGATGCCGTGCGGTCGTTCCTTATAAGCGAGCTTCAGGCGCGTGAGGTCCGCGTCACCAGGATCGCAGCGTCGGCCGAAAGTGGCGGAGGTTGGGAGACCGAGGCGGAAATCCTCGTACCGGATCTGGCGATCATGACCCTTGGTCTGACACTCACGCAGGAGGTGCTCGAACAACGGAGATACGTTGTTCAGTTGGACCAGTCACACACGGTCATAGGCTATGAACCGCTCGATCACGACGGATGAACCGCTGCCTCCGCAACGTGGGCAAACGTGGACCTCTACAGCGGGTGAGACATGAGCCTGTATATCTACGCCATTGCGCAAGCTGACGGTCTGGGCATCGACATGCCTAAGGGCATCGCCGAACAGCCGGTGTATTGGATCGCATCTGGTTCCCTCGGTGCATTCGTCAGCGACTACCAGGCAACAACAATCCGTGCGGAGCGCCGGCATATTGCCGCCAGCCAGCGTGTGCTCCGTGCTCTGCAAGCAGAGACCGATCTGTTGCCCATGACCTTCGGAACCCTGACAGCCACGACAGAAGCGGTAGTCGATCTGCTGTCCCGCTACCAAGAGGAGCTTCTTACCCAGCTCAGTCGCCTCAGCGGCGCGGTCGAGATGGGGCTTCGCCTCAACCTGGAGGTGCCCGATCCGATCGGCTATCTGGTCGAGCATTTGGCCGAACTGCGACAGGCGCGGGACCGCACCTTCAGACATCGAAGATCGCCTTCGCTCGAGGAACGAGTCCGACTGGGTCAGCTCTGCGAGAGCGCGCTGCGCCACTACCAGGAGACCCAGACTGCACAGCTCGTCGCACTCCTGTCACCATCGTGCACCGCAATATCGGCTCTGCCGATTCACGGCGATCAGCAGGTTGCAAACCTTGCCGTGCTGGTGCCGCGGGCGAAAGTGCAGGCATTTGAGGCGGCGGTCCACGCCGCAGCGGAAACCTTCGACGATGACTTGGCGTTCAGCCTGAACGGGCCGTGGCCGCCGCACAATTTCGTCGAACTCACGCTGGATATCTGATGACCACAACTGGCAAGAACCCTCCATGCCGGGGAATACGATGCTGTTGATTGACGATCTGCTGATGGCGCCAGTCCGCGGCCTGCTGTTCGTCGTGCGCGAAATTGCCAAGGCGGCGGAGGAAGAAAGTGCGGCTGACGAACGGACTGTGATGGCCGAACTTGCTGCCCTGCATCGGGCGCTCGATAGCGGTCAGTTGACCGAGGACGCCTTTGACACGCGGGAGGCCGAACTGCTGGAGCAGCTGGATCGACTCCATGGGAAAGATCCCGGTGATGATGCCGGTTCGCATGGATCCTGATCGCGCACGACTGGAAGACACCAAGGAACGGCAAGGGATATCTGCTCGGTCGATGAGCGGTGCGCAACCGCGTGCCGACGGGGTTGGCTCGTTGGCCGAAGCGCTGGACCGCCTGCTTACCATTGGCGTGTCGATCGACGGCGCCGCAACCATCGGAGTGGCCGGTGTGGATTTGGTCCTGCTCGATCTGCGGCTGGTACTCGGCGCCATCGACACCGTGTGTCCCGGAGGGTCATTCTTTTGCGGGCCACCCAGCGTTGATGCCCCACCACGACCGCGTGCGCCGCCGCCGCGTGGAATGGCGCGCTCAGGTCAGCTATCCGCAGCGCTATCGTCAGCAACGCATGTGAGCCCCGGCGAAGGCGCTTTCGGTTGGAGCCGCATATCGCAGCCGCCCGCAGCCACGGTGCCGGACGATGAGCCGGCCGGCCATCAACGCCCGCAACATGGTTTGATGAAGCTCGCGCTGACGCTCGTTAACCTGCTGCATGAAGTCTTGGAACGACAGGCGGTCCGACGCATGGGCAACGGGACGCTTACGCCAGCGCAGATCGAGGATGTTGGAATGGCGCTATATATGCAAGCCATGGAGATTGCGCGACTGCGCAAGCAATTCGGACTTTCGGAGACGGACCTGCAGCTACGGTTTTCGACAGGCGGTTGATTGCGCCAAGGGGATCCATATGCCGACCGAACACGCGATGATGCATGCCGTCGAAACCACAAACCTTGCCGATCTGCTCGAGCGCATTCTCGACAAGGGCGTCGTGGTCGCAGGCGATATCCATGTGAAGTTGGTCGAAGTCGAGCTCCTGACGATTCAATTGCGCTTGGTGATCTGCTCCGTCGATAAAGCACGCGAGTTGGGCCTCGATTGGTGGAGCCGCGACACTCGGTTAGGTCGGGCCGCAACAGAGCAGGGATCGGCAATCGCGGCATTCGGCGAGCGGCTGTCTCGGGTTGAGCAGGCGTTGGGCAATCCAGCCGAACCGGCCTTAGCCGAGAGGACATCGATTGTATGAGCAAGGATGGCAATGGACTGGGAGGCTTTTCGAGGATCGCCGGGGGGCTTTCCGATCTGATCAATCTGCTGGTGGACCTTGACAAGGGCGGCGATCTGCCGCGCCAAGGCCGGCGAGAAAAGGATGGGCTGGTGGTGGAGTACTCGATCGGCAAAAGGGCATTGGACGGTTCGCGCACCGACCCACCCGCGCCGGCAACGCAGCAGGCACGAGCAAAGCCCGCGCAGCGCGCCACGCCGCGTGCGGCGAAACGCACCGGCACCGAGGTAGTCGAGCCAGTCACTGACGTGTTCGACGAAGCCACAGAGACCGTGTTGCTGTTTGAACTTCCAGGAGTGAGCCGCTCGGCCGTCCGCTGCCTGCTGGATGGCGACATTCTATTGCTTGAGGCCAAGACCGAAAGCCGGCTCTACCGCAAGGAAGTGCATATCGAGGCGCAGTTGGCCGGGAAACCACCGCAACTAAGGCTCCACAACGGTATCCTGGAGGTCCGCCTGAAAAAACACGGTTGAGGCCTGTCAGCCATCCGTGGCTGAGCTGAAGGTGATTACGACGCAACGTGAAACCACACACCATGGCTCATTTGCTCTATGTTCCAGTCGTACACGGCAGCGCCGAGATGGGCTCCGCTGCATCCGGCTACCAGGCCGCTTTCATCGCCCGTTTCGGCGAACAGAAATGGCGGGAGCGGTGCGACGAATACAACGCGATCTGGCGGGCGATCCAGGACGGAATCGATCAGAGGATCCAGCAGCGTGGCGTGACGTTGCAGCGCGTGAAGTTGTACCAGGACAGCTTGCCTGTGTGCGGCCACGAAGCCGCACTGGTGACCCAACTGGCCGAACAAGGCAGTGAGAACCACAAGTTGCTTGGCGTGCTCATGCAGCGCGGCGCAGTGTTGGTCGGCAGCGAGTCGCCCGAGTTTTTGCTTGAGGAATATCGGCTTTTGCAGGCACCGGGCCACACCGAGGCACAGGCGTCGGCGCTGCTGGAACAGCGCGATCGGTTCATCGCCCGGCGTATAGCCGAGACGCTCGGGGAGCATGAGCTGGGGATCCTGTTCATTGGAGCCCTTCATCGGGTTAACCTCTATCTGCCGCAGCAGATCGCCGTCGAATACCTGCCGATAGAGCGCGGCTGAAGGTCCGTTGGAGGTGGGGATGCCAAGCAAGACTCCGGAACCGGACACGGACGACGGATTGCTGCGGCTCACGGTCATCGAGGCACGGAGGGAGGATATCGGCCGCGGAATCGTCCGTGTGGATCCCGCTTCCCTGAAACAAGTCCACGCAGTCGCTGGTGATATTCTCACAGTGCAAGGGCGCACGCGGACCACGGTCGCCAGGGCGATGCCAACCTTCAAGGAGCAGCGTGGACAGGCGAGCATCCAGATTGACGGTGTTGGCAGGGTCAACGCCGGCGTCGTACTCGGTCAGCAGGTCTGTGTCAGCAAGGCGAAACATCAACTCGCGCGGCGCGTGGTGCTGGTGCCAATCGGTCCCAGCCAGATCCACGACGACGAACTCGACTATATGGCCCGCCGCCTTGATGGTCTGGCGGTCCATGTCGGCGATCGGGTGCGCGCCGCGTTGTTCGGTGCGACCCACCGCGAATTCCATGTGCAGGGCACTGAACCGAACGGACCGGTGCTGATCGAGCCCAACACATTGCTGGTCGTTGAGCGTACCCGCATGGATGCGCCGCAGACCGACGACATGATCACCTACGACGATCTTGGTGGCATGGAGCAAGAGCTCCGTAAGATCCGCGAAATGATCGAGCTGCCGCTGACCCATCCCGAAATATTCGAACGCCTGGGAATGAAACCGCCGAAGGGGGTCTTGCTGCATGGCCCACCCGGATGCGGCAAGACGCTCCTGGCGCGGGCGATCGCGCATGAGACGGACTCTACTTTCATGTATGTCAGCGGACCCGAGATCATTCAAAAATTCTACGGTGAAAGTGAAGCGCGGCTGCGTAAGATCTTCGATGATGCGTCACAGCGGGCACCGGCCATCATCTTCTTTGACGAAATCGATTCCCTGGCACCGAAACGCGACCGTGTCGAGGGCGAGGTGGAGAAGCGAGTAGTCGCTCAGCTTCTGTCGCTGATGGATGGGCTGAAGGGACGCGGGGATGTCATCGTCATGGCTGCGACCAATCGCCCGGACAGCATCGACCCGGCGTTGCGCCGCCCTGGCCGTTTCGATCGAGAGATCGCGATTGGCGTGCCGAACGCCAAGGCCCGAGACGAGATCCTCGAGATTTACTCTCGCAGCATGCCAGTTTCGCAGGATGTCGATCGTGGAGCGCTTGCCGCCGTCACGCATGGCTTCACTGGAGCGGACCTTGCCGCGCTCTGTCGCGAAGCGGCGATGGCCTCACTCCACCGCCACCTCCCGCTGCTCGCACCAGGCGCAGACCCAGTACCGTACGACACCCTGATGGCGATGGAGGTGACGATGGCCGATTTCACCGTAGCGCTGGGGGAGGTGGAGCCATCTGGGTTGCGCGAGCTCTCAGTCGAAGTGCCGAATGTCCGCTGGGAAGACGTCGGGGGTCTTGGAGGGATCAAGACGGCGCTGCAGGAGGCCATCGCCTGGCCGCTATCGCAACCTGCCGTGTTTGAGCGTGCCGGCGTGAGGCCGCCGCGCGGTATCCTGTTGTACGGCCCACCTGGCAATGGCAAGACCCTGATCGTCAAGGCGCTCGCATCTCAAAGCAACATCAATTTCATCAGTGTCAAAGGACCGGAGCTGCTGTCGAAATATGTCGGCGAATCGGAACGGTCGGTGCGGGAGTTGTTCGTCCGAGCGCGGCAGGTGGCGCCCTGTATCGTGTTTCTTGACGAGGTGGACGCCCTGGTGCCGAAGCGCGGTTTGCAGGACCGCTCGCCGGTTACCGATCGGGTTGTGAGCCAATTATTGACGGAATTGGACGGTATCGAGGTTATGAGGGATGTCTGGGTGATTGCAGCCACCAATCGACCCGATATCGTCGACGACGCCCTGTTGCGGCCTGGCCGTCTTGACTATCAGCTGGAGGTGCCGAAACCTGACTTGTCAGCACGGGCGGCTATCCTCGCGGTGCACTTGCGCTCGAAGCCGGTGGATAAAGCCGTCGACGTTGCCAGGCTGGCGGAGCAGACGGAGGGGCTATCTGCTGCGGAGGTTCGGTTTGTCTGTGACCGCGCGGCCATGAATGCAATCCGCCGTGTCTTCCCGATGGCTGGCGAGACTGTGACTGCGGTCGCCGATTTGCGAATCCGGCAGGAGGATTTCGACTCCACTGTGATTTCTCCAGCGGGGTAGGTTCTGCGTGCGGGCAACGACGCGGGTGCCATGCGCAGATGCTGTCACGCGACACGTCCGCAAGCGGTGGTTTCCAGGACGCTCTCAATCGCCTCCAGCTGAAATGGCTTGGCTAGAAAACCGTGCACCCGCATCGCCTGTATGGCATCGACGATAGATAGATCCTCCTCAGAATAGTAACCAGAAATGAGAATGATCTTGGTCATAGTGTGTTGTTGCGCCATCTCCGACGCAAGTTGGAGACCGTCCATGTCTGGCAGTCGGGCATCGATGAATGCCAGAGGAAAGTCGTACAGTCGGACCGCTTCGAGCGCTTGGTGCCCGCTCGGAGCAGTTATCACCGAATGACCAAGCAATTCTATGGTGACCTTCAAGACCCAGCACATATCCGGGTCATCATCGACGACCAAAACAGATTGACGTTTAGCCAATCTCAGGGAGGCCAAAGCGAGAAGGGCTTGGTCGGCCCCCATGACGATATCCCGCCTCGGGCAAACCTGCGGATCCGCTCTTGGCTCGTGGGAGTCGCACGGAGAACGTTGTTCCTCCAGATGGCGACGTCCGAACTGTGATTGTTCCACCGTGCTGCTGCACAATCGAGTGCGAGACGAACAGACCGAGCCCGGACCGGCGACTGTCGTTTCGTAGCGTGAAGAAAGGGTCGAAAACCTTGGTCAGTTGCGCCTCAGGGATTCCCGGACCGGTGTTGTGGATCTCGATGAGAATGTCCTTGCTCACCCCGACGCTAACGGTCAGTTCACCGCCATCCGACATAGCCTGAAAAGCGTTGGTAATCAGATTTATCATGACGAGCTGGAGCAGGTTCTGCACACCTTCGGCATGCGCAGCTGTTTGGATCTGACTGGTATCCCATTGCACCTTCGTCCCCGGGGCCGCTTCACTCGACACCAGTAGTAATGCACTCTGCAGCACTTCCACGACATCAACTCGGGTCGTCTCTTGGATGCGACCGGGGCGGACGAAACGCAGCAGACTGTCAACAATGAGTGACGCTCGATTGATCCCACCGATGACTTTCTCGACACACTCCTGCAGCAACTTAGGCTCGACAACTCCTCGCCTTAGCAATTGTGCCGCGGCGGAGCTGACTCCAAGCGGGCTACGTATCTCGTGTGCAATCCCGCCAATGACCAAGCCCAATGCAGCAAGCTTTTCCGCCTGCTGCATCTGTGCCTCCATCTCTCGTTGCTCGACCAGGTTTCGGCCGACGATGACAACCCCCGTTGTTCCGCCGTCGATCCCCCTCATCGGCGATAGATGCCAGGAAATAGGAATGACGTTTCCATCCGCGCACGTCACGGGCCATTCGGCAGTCAAACGCTGGTCGATCCGATCAATCTCCAGATAGCAAGACTTGACCCCTGCCTGCTGTGGCTCTGCGATCAGCTCGGCAAGAGGTCGACCAAGAGTACTTTGGGACGCATACCCTGTAGCCTCCTCGGCCGCGGCATTCCATGACAGGATCGTGCCGCCGGCATCGGTTGAGATGATCAGATCGCCGGCGCTCTCGACGATGCTCGCGAGGTGTAACTGGGTTCGCCTGACCTCCTCACTCAAGCTGAGCAGATCTGTTATGTCGTCCATTACCAGGAGCGCCGCACGAGCCGCGTGTGCATCGAGTTGCAGGCGGCGGACACTGTATGAGTAGATCCGTAGAGAAATGCCCGGCGCCCGATAGGTCATTTTCTGACGCTGAACCGACTTGCCGGTGCGGATAGCCTCGCGTATCTGCTGATCAAGCGCGATATCCCGGAACGCGTCGGGCAGCACTTCCTGCAGGTTCATCCCCTGTACGGCATCGAGAGTGCCACGGGATTTTTCCAGGAAGTTACGGTTCGCCATGAGGACGATGAGGTTTTCGTCCACGATCAGTATCGAAGACGGGATGGTCGAGCTCAGTGCATCGAATAGATTGCCATAGTCGAAATTCATCGCCCGCGCCCGATCCGGACGCCGTGACTGCCCAATGCCGACAATCGGGTTTTGCTCACTCACGTCGCTGCTGCATCCCTCGCGGGGAGCGACGGGCGAAAGCTGTAAGGCGGCCACGGACCTGACAGCTCGAAGCCGATGTGCTTAGGCCCCCAGGTCGCTGCCAAATCGCTCAGCCGATTGGTTAAGGCCGCTCGCTGCGCGACCGGCACGAGCAGGGCGTAGTTGTCGACGCGTCGGTGCTCGGGATCGCAGGTCGCCATTGGCCGGGGCAAGTGACGGATCATCCCAGCCGGCGGCCCCAACCCAGCCAGAATGGCGGGCATCAGCATCTCCGCCCGCTCCCGAGCCGCCTTGACAAGGCAAGGTCGCTTCTGGCGCAGGCGAAGATAGCGCAGCCCTGGCGAATATCCCGACCACTCCGGCCAAAGCTGGTTGGCCAGATCGTCCAGGACCGTCAAATCATCGAACGTGACAGTAATCCGAAGAGCCCATTCTTCCTGGCGCCTTACCTGCCGCAAGAACGCCGCGATCGCCGTTTCGTGGCGGCGCATGAAGTTCGTCAGGCTGTCGAGCGTGACAAATAGCGTGGCAAAACGCATAGGGAATACGGCTGACCACGCCATGACACGCTCCACCACGGTCTCATGATGTCGAATACGAGGCATGAGCCAGGCCGGTTCTGTTAGGTCCTGCTCACTCTTCGGGCTGCAATATTCCGATTTAGGAACGTGGCAGATTACCGCGCTGATACCGCCAACGTGGTGCAATGACAGCGCTTGCTCGGTGTCAGGCGGTGCTCGCAGACTTCCGGGCGGTCCTTGCTCCACGAACGCATAGACATAGACCACCCGATCCACAGCCAACGGGCATGACAGCGGTGCGACCGTCGTGTCTTCAAAGGCCGACATTACCTGGGCCAACTGACGCGGTTTGTTCGATGGCCTTGAGCTTGAGGCGAAAAGTCTTGTAATTGATACCGAGCCGCCGAGCCGCCATCGTTTTGTTGCCTCCTGCGTGGGTCAGAGCATCCAGGATTGCACCGCGTTCCAGTTGTTGTACTCGATGTTCCACTAGATTCCGGAGGGGTGTTGAAGATGCTACGGGGCGGTATGAACCGGTGCCAGCGGCTCGGTTCGATCGTTGTGGCATGCACTCCTTGATATGTGCGGCCGTGATTTCGCTAGGTGCCATGAGGCTGACGCGCCGCACCACATTCCGTAACTGTCGCACATTTCCTGGCCATGAATAGCTGTGCAACAGGTCTAGGGCATCCGTAGTGTATTCGCGCGCAGACGTCTCATGCACCCTCTGGGTCTGACGAAGAAATCGGCGGGCCAGGAACTCGATGTCTTCCGGACGCTGGCGCAGCGGCGGTGCGACGATGATGAACTCCGACAACCGATAGAATAAGTCTGGTCTGAACGCGCCGGCCTCATCGTCATCCACCAGGATCTCGTTGGTCGCGGCGATCAGGCGCGTATCGAGGGGAATTGGTGTTGTGCCGCCTATGCGATAAATCACTCGTTCCTCAAGGGCCCTCAGCAAGGCTCGCTGACCAGCACCGCAAAGGTTGCCAATCTCGTCCATGAACATTGTTCCACCGCTCGCCGCGACTTCAAGCCGTCCGCGCCGCCGTTCATGGGCATCCGTGTAAGCGCCGCGTTCGTGGCCGAACAGCTCCGACGCGACAAGCGCTTCGCTGACGGTCCCGCAATCGAGCACGACAAATGGCTGCGCCTTCCGCGGTCCATATCGATGCAATGCTTGTGCTACAATCTCCTTTCCCGTGCCTGTCTCTCCACCGACAACCACCGAGTAATCCGTGTTAACGACAGCCTCGATCTGCGTGACAAGGTTTTGTATAGCAGTGCCGCATCCCATCATCTCGGTAATGGTCTCTTTCAGGCTTCCATTTGCTTGGTCTGATCCCGGGCGGTGTTGCGCAATGGCGCGTCTGACGGTGGAAATGACTTCATCATTATCAAACGGCTTTATCATATAATCGAAAGCCCCGGCCCGGATGGTGCTGACGGCACCCTGTATTGTGCCATAGCCGGTGATCACGATGATCGGCAGCGCCGGGTGTCTAGCTCTGAGATGAGTGAGCACCTCGTGGCCACCGAGTCCGGGAATCTTCATATCAAGCAATACTGCAGCCGGCTGCCCTCGTGCTGCAATTTCGAGACCGGCTGGTCCCGCATTGGCTTCAGCAACAGTAAATCCGATGCTTTCAAGGATTGTACGTAACGCCCACCGCATATCCCGGTCGTCGTCGATGACCAGCACCTGGGGAGGGACGTTCATGCGAGTGAACTCCATTCGCCGTGAATGAACTATATCTTGGATGCCGGTTCCCTTCGAGCTATCAGTCGCCTTTCGGGGCTCGACCAAAGCTCGTTCATTCGCCAGCCCCGCGACTATCATCGGTGCGTTGACACGAGAAGAAGGCCTTCCGGGTTAATTTTGTATTAACTTTGCCAATGTTCGCGGCCGCAAAGCACGTATCCAGCGCTATGATCCACTGGGCGGTCGGCCCCTGGAACCAGGGCTGTTCAATGCTCTTGGCCGAAGCGCCATGTGGCCAGGGCACGAAGCTAGCGAGAGTGGCGACGTAGCGGTCCTGGCAGTAGGTACCGGTTTGGTTGCGGCAGATCACGTTGTTGGCGAATGAACGGAGGTGGGCGAAGACGCCTGGGTTATAACAGAGGTGGGACTGGTCTTCCTGGAGAGTGACGTCGTGCAGCGTGTTCTCGGCGTGTCAGTGATGTCGGATTGCGGGTGGCGGCAAGACGCGCCGATGTGGACGAGTTGGCCACATAGAATGGGACCTCGGAGGTGCTGCTCCGCAGAGCAGTCTTAGCACTACTTTGGCAGAATGCATCACAGCGCTATGCTGAGCTGAGCCATCTCCGACAATGCGGACATCGCTGATGCTGCCAGCGCATGCTGTGAGCGAGGATGGCATGACGTACCGCTGGCAGGCTCGGCTGTGGTGGTGGCTCGTTGATTCTTTTTTCCCCGCCGCGCGCTTGCGAGGCGGCGATGCTGAAGGAAGGCATAGGCGATCATTGTCATGAGGGCGTGACGGTGGAGGCCATGCCAGGATCGTCCCTCGAAGTGATCGAGACCGAGTTCTTCCTTCAGTTGCTGATGCGCCTGCTCGCAGATCCACCGCGCCTTGATGGTGCTGGCGAGCGCCTTGAGGCGCGTGCCGGCGGGCAGGTTCGAGAGGTAATATTTGCGCTCTCCGCTGGCGCGACGTTCGCCGATCAGCCATGCCTCGTCGCCGGGCATGTGTTGGCCGCCCATGTCGCGGATGCGTTGCCTCGACCCGTCGGCGACCCGCACACTCACAGCGGCGAAGCGTGCCGACGTTCGACCTTTTGTGCCGCGGCGCCAGCTGACCGAGCGCCAGGACGCGCCCGCGAGCACGGCCTGCGCCGAGATCGACCTGCTGTCGGGGATGTGTCGCTGCCGTGGGCGACCCCGGCCTGCGACGGGAAAGATCAATGCCACATCGCCTGGGTAGACCGTCTGATGCCGCGGAATGCCGACAGCCCATTCGCAGACCGCGCTCACTGAGCGCGTGCCGGAACGGCGCACTCATGCCGTAGCCGGCATCGGCGAGGACGCATCCGAAGCGCACGCCGGCGGCTCTCATCCGGTCGACCTCGTCGATGGCGATCTCGGGTTTGCTGCGGAACGCCTGGTGATCTGCCGGTATCCGCGCCCTTGCCATGCGATCGGCATCGCTGGTCCAGCTCTCCGGCAGGAACAGCCGCAGGCCCACCATCACCGGCACCTCGCCGCTCGCCAGTGTCAGCGAGACCAGCGTCGGGCAATTCGCAGTCTTGCCGAGCACAGAGGCGTATTGCGGGGTCACGCCAACGGAATGCTTGCCCTTCTTCGGCAACGCTGTGTCGTCGATGACCAACACAGCGTCGTCTCCCCCGACAAGCCGGTCCGCCTGCACGAGCAGTTCCGCCTCCAACGGTGCCGCATCCCAGACACCGGCCGCCACGAAATGATGCAGTTGGTCATAACCGCCCGGAACCACACGCTCCGCCATCGGCTGAACACTCTTGCGCTCGCCCGGTCCGATCAGTCCCGATATGTAGAGTGGACACATTCGCCGCCGGGTCTTGTGCCCCAAACGATTGAGGAACGGCTCGAGCCAGCACTCAAGCTCGGCAGTCCAATCCAGCCTCGTACTCACCGCGATCGGCCTCCAACAAAGCCGATCCCTCAGGAATCACCGATACGCCGATTCGGGAATCCCAAAAGCGATGCCGTCAGCCATAATCTGCCAAAGTAGTGTTAGCATCTCGGTGCAAAACATTGCGTGTGATATGAGCGGCCGTGAAGGCCACCTGATCGAGTTGGCCGCGATGCGGTGATCCGGTGATCGCAGCGAGCGGCTAAAAAATGTCTGTGGCTGGTTGAAGAGAGAACGCCTTGCAATGATGATGTACAGGGCTGACGATAGGCCGTCTTTTGCAATAGATCGGGTGAGCGCGCGATGTTGGGGACCGTCTGCGCGAAGCACGACATCCTGCCACGGTGGCAGCCGATCGGCGCTCGGGCGCGACCGGGGATGGGTTCAGATATCAATATGGCCCGTTCTCTTGAAGTGCGTCCAAGAGCATCACCCCAGGGCTTTAGGCACCCTCTGTTGCTCTATCTGATGGCGGTGGCCGACATGCTGCGGCAATGCCGGCGCATCCACAAAGCCCCGCTGTCGGCCAATGAAGCCCTTCCCCCTTCATGCAGGAAACCAAACGAACGATTGAAGCTGACCTGATCTGCCTGAAGGCACGTCCGCTGGGCAATGATTCAGAGGCGGACAGAATGGAGACCGAACGTCTGCTGAGATCCGCTATCGGGGCCGCGCGTCGGCGAGCGACGATCGTTTGGAGCTCGGCACCAAATTGGCCGGTTGCCGCAGGGCGCCTGTGTCCGGTGGTAGAAAAGGCCCATTTCGAAAAGCACGAGTCAAATCAGTGGGTTGCTGGTCTCACAAGTAACCGGGGCATAAGCCCGGGCCCTTGCCGCATCAGGCAGGCTGTCCGGGGTACCGGATGAGGTCTGCTAGCTGCGGAACGGAAGGAAGACGCCGAGCCTGGCGCCAAGATCCCAGAAGGCGATGCCGAGCTTCCCTCAGGTCTTGGCGAGCCCGAGTAATGCGTGACGGCAGTCGCGATCGATGTCGCTGTGAGTTCCGCCGCTGTCATGGCGCTTGGTCACCGGCCAGCGGATGTCGTTCTCCAAGCCATTGGTGTGCAGCGGAATGTCCGGGTGATCGAGCACCATCAGCAGCTCGTATTTGTTGGAGTGGAGGCGTTGTAGCAGGCAGTCAAGGGAGACTAATTCTGTGCGCCGTTGAAAGATGCGATCGCAGCGTGTCCGCAATTCACTGCGTCGACGCCGCGTCGGCTCGAGCTGGTAGACCTTCAGCTCGGCATAGAACCACCAGATCAGTCCGCGGACATGCCGCTGGGCGACGGGCAGCTGGTCAGTGAACGTCTCCAGTTTGTGCACCAGGCGCTCGGCGCGAATCCGACAGAGAGCGTGCTGACCGACATTGGATTACCCCGCGTCGTCACTGACCACCACCGCCGCGCACAGGAACCCATGTGCATTCACCGCCTCCACAGCGCCGCCTCGGAGGCGACGTGCACCGGGGTCGGGCGTCACTGGCGAATCGGTAATGCCGAGGCGCTCGAGATGGCGCATCCAGGCTTTCTCATCAGCGAACTGCCGCCGCCTATGCATGGCCAGCCGCTGAACCAGTGTTCCGGCCGGGCATGTTCACGCATGTAGTCCAGGGCCGCGTCGTTGATCGTATAGTCGGTGTGGCCGGCGCGCAGCAGGTCGAGAAAGTTCAGGCGGCTCTTGCTTCCCGTCATGCCGAACCATGAAAAGTTGTCGTTGCCGATCTGCGTACAGACGCCGTTAGTGCAGCGATGGCGTGCACCGGTGTCGTCAACCGTGATCCAGCCTGCCGTTGCCAGGCCAGCACGCAGCACCTCGCGGGTCTCCACGAGGAAGTCGTCGTCTTGCCCGTCGATCAGCAGGCGCATGACCTGGCGCTTGGAGATGGAGATGCTGACCCCGATCGCCTGGCAGCAGCGTGACCAGGCGCTCAACCGTCACCTGGCCCTGGTGATACTGCACCAGCACGAAGCGGTGCAGTTCCGGCCCAAAATGGCCGCGAATGCCGCTGGGCGGCGGCGCCGCGATCGTCTCGCCCTGCGGCGTCAGCCGGCGCTCTCGTCGGTAGCGCACCACACGCGCGGACGGAACGATTCATAACCTTTGAACTGCGAACCCTTCGGATGCTCCACCCGCAGCACCTCGGTCTCCGGCACGACCAGTGGGGTCACCCTGCCGCGACGGCGACGTTTGACCCGCTTACCACCGCGCTTCAGTCCGGTCGAGTTTTCCATGCCGCTTGGTTTGATCGACGGACGGCCATTGTGACCCTTCAGCCGAGCGATCTCATCGCGCTGCCCCACTACGATCTGCTTCAATTCCGTTACCTCGCCCGGCAGTTGCGCAAACCGAGCTTTGGAGTTGATGGGGTGGACGGCCCCTGCGGAACGGCATCGAGTGCCTGGCGTGGTCGTCGTTGGATGACGCCACAAG
>Ga0070714_100002136_pt1 | contig 14527 bp, 19 predicted proteins | sample LARL83metaG_FD_65450 | JGI IMG/M metagenome (GOLD analysis project Ga0070714, IMG submission 65450) | Corn, switchgrass and miscanthus rhizosphere microbial communities from Kellogg Biological Station, Michigan, USA - LAR L8-3 metaG | ecosystem: Host-associated > Plants > Roots > Rhizosphere ...
TCGGACTTGAGCGACTGACCCATGTAGATGCGGTCGGTGCGCAGCCCGCGCTCGATCTTGCACGTCATCTTGCGAACGCCGTCCACGAACGCCTCCGACCCCAGGGCACCGACCTTGAAGTTCATGCCCTGGAAGGTGAAGTTGCGCGAGTTGGACGTGTACGTCGGCGAGCCTGCCGCCGTCGTGCTCTGCCACGTCTGGGCGTCGATGTCGAACGTCCAGGTGAGCGGGCTCTGCATGTCGATCGAGAACTCGACCGAGGACATCTTGCAGCCAGCGAAGTTCTGCTGCTTGATGCTGCCGCTCGTGTCAGGGACGAGGCCCTGCATCGAGAGGTAGTTCTGCCCGTCCGGCGCACCGAGGTTCGCCGTAAGGGTGTGCGCCGACGTGGTGCCGATCTGGGTGAGCGTCGCGTTGGAGCCCATGGCGTTCACGAGCAGCAGGGCCATGCCCTGGTTCAGGAACTCCAACTCCATCGAGCCGCCCGCGTCGAAGTACGACGGCTTGCGGCGGGTGCCGAGGTCAACGAGACGTCCGGCAGCCAGCCCCGTCCCCTGGATGATGTGGGGGCGGTTCTGCATCTTGAAGCTGTGGACCTCGACCCACCGGGTGGGTGCGACGAAGGTGCCGTAAGTGGTCTCGGCGGCGATGCCTACTGAGCCGCCTAGCCCACCACCAATGCCTGGAGACATGTTCTCCTAGACCTCCTGCTGTGGTTGTGCCGCGTCTGCGGCCTGGTTGGTCGCCGTCTCGGGGGACGGCTCGGGGACGATGCGGCCGAGGACGTGGCCCTCGGCATCCACCAGTTCATCTCCCACGAGGTTTGCTCCCACGAGGTTCGCTGCGGGAGACGCAGGCGAGGTCTCGGCCCCGGCCAGCATGTGCGTGACCGGCACGCCTCGACCGTCGGTCGGCGCGAGTGCCTGATCCTGCCCCGTGAGGCCGCTGGGAGCCACGCTGGGACCATCCTGGGACGAATCCGGGGGAATGGTCGAGTCGGGGTCCACCGGGCTTAGAAGGGCTCTGGTGGCCTCCAGGTCAGTGGACCAAGGCGAGCCCGGCTGGTCGGCCGCGTACGCCTCGGGGTTGTCCGTCTTGAAGCTCTCCCCCGGCATGATGACTCCACCGCCCCATCCGACCGCGCCGGTAGGCACGAGGGGCTGGGAACTGCCGTTGAATAGCTCGACCAACACCCGCTGCTCGGGCGCTGCCGATTCATCGCCCATGCGGGCCTCCTCTGTTGGCTGGGTCGGGCGGGATGCACGAGCCCAGGTGTCTGACCTCGGGAAGGTGTTGGCACTTGACCTCGCCACGCTGGGCGAGGATGGTGGTTTGCAGGCGAGGGTCGAGCCTGTACCAGTGCCGCTTTGGGTAGCAGTCGAACAGCACGCCCGTGCGGACCATCGCGTCCGGGTGGCGCTCGATCAGTCCGGCCCCGAACTTGACGCAGCCCAGCCAGTAGCCGACCTCGCCCATGTACTCGTGCGGAAACCCGCACCAGTCGTTGGGGCAGGCCGCTAGCTCATCGAGCGCCGTGGGGTGGACCACGATGTCGTGCTCCACGATGCAGAACGTCTCGCCGTCCGCCCACAGTGACGACAGCAGATCGAAGTAGTCTCGATCCGAGTTGCCGACATGCACCATGTCGTAGGTGTGGCCCGTGGCGCGCAGCGCGATCATCACCCCAATTGACCGCTTCATGGCCGCCATCGTGTACGGGACGACTACTCGCATAGCTCGGGCCAGCGGTTGTCGTGTGGCCAGCCGGGCAGTAGGTCGGTCACCGTGGGGTGACGCCAGCCGATCCACGACTCGGCCTGCCAGCGGGGCTCCATCGGGCACTCGGGCAACCGGCGCAGGTAGTCACACCGCGCCATCCAGAAGTTGCCACCGAAGAACCCCGAGCCCGGCGCGGGCTCGGTCATCGCCCCGAACATGCCGGGGTAGCGCTCCTCGGTGAGCCAGTGGCACCCAACGGCGTCGCAGGACTTCAATAGCTCGACGTTGAGCTTCCAGTCGAGGATCACTCGGTTGGTCATCGAGGTACGCCAGCGATCACGGAACGGGTCGGTGACCGAGGAGCCCTTGGTGTGCGCGTACATGACAGCGCCGCCGTGCTCGCGGGCGTACTCGCGGACAGCCATGATGGTGCCGCTCTCAAAGCCCTCCTGCGCCTCGAACACGACCGAGAATTGAGGCCACTGAAGCTCCAGGCCGCTAAGCACCGCGATGCGCTTCGACGGCCTGCCGACGATGCCGATGTGCAGGCCACCGTCGAACTCCGAGGCGTACAACGCCTTCAGGTAGTCGTTGAGGGGTGCCGTCCAGTCGCCCTCGGCCCAGATGTGGTAGAAGGCTGCTACGCGCATGGCCACGTCGCCCAACTCGACGCCTCCCTTCCTTGCAGCGCATGGTCGAGGTAGTAACGGTCCTCCTCGCCGGGCTCGGTCACGTACCAGGAGGCGTGGCGTGCCTGGTACGGAGCGCCACAGCGAATCGCGCGGTAGGTGAAACCCATGCCGGGGCGGTACAGCGCAAACGTCGTGTCGATCAGCGACCCGTAGACGCCCGGCTCCAGTTCACCGGGCCACGAGTCGTCCGGGTGCGGAGTGAGCAGCCGACGTTCCCACCACAGTGACGGCATCGTCTCGGGCACGTCGTCCAGGTAGAGCCCTAGCCCGGCCTTGGAGTAGCCCGAGTGGCGGTCGAGTACGTCGCGGAGATGCGCAACGGCCTCCAGCGGACATAGCGGCGTCGGGAGTACGTCCGGGTCCGTGTAGACGTACCAGCCGTTTGGCTGGAGCCCAGCGCGCCACAGTGCTTGTGACCCGAGATTGGCACCAAGACATACAACGTCGTGTGGCGTGGCCTTGAGGTATTCGACGCAGGGTTCATAGGTGGATGCGTTGTCGAGGAGGACGATGCGCTGATGACCGGCGCGCTCCAGCCACGCCACGAGGGCGCGCAGTGGTGTCACCCGATCGCGGACGTTGACGTAGATGGGCGGGTCAAACAAGACTCCACCGCCGGTAGACCGCGCTGTCACGCTCCATCCGGTCCGACTCGGACATGCCTGCACCGCGACCGACCATCGCCTTGCGGTGAAGGAAGTCGTATCCGGGCGCTGTGACTGGTTCGTGTCCATCGCGCACCATGAGGTCGGTGAATGCGTTGTCGGTGTAGTAGTGCAGGTCGGCGGGGATGTCCTGCCACCACTCGCGTCGGCAGAAGGGCACACGGCAGAAGTCGTTACCGAACAGTTCGGCACCCTCGCGGACGGTTCCGAGCGGGACGCCACCACGCTGGGTCGCGTGGATGGCGACACTCAGCCAGTGGAAGGTCCACGGCTCCAGGTCATCGGCGCTCAGATGGAGGAACGTGCCGGTCGCCTGCGCCGCGCCCTCGTTCCACGCCTGCCCGCACGTCGGCCGATCGTGAACTATCAGCCACTCGATTTCCGCGTCGGTGCGCTGCTCGTACACGAGCATGGCGCGCTTCAGGTAGTCCTCGCGGCCCTTGATCGTGGGCATCACGATGCTGAGCACGGGCATCATCCGACGAACCGGCCCTGGGCGTCGAACCGGCGCACCCAGTCGAGTAGTTCCGCCATGCCATCCAGTAGCTCAACCTCGGGCTTCCACCCGAGCGCCCGCAGGCAACTGGTGTCGAGGCGCTTCACCACTGTCTGCCTGGCGGGCGGATCGACTAGCTCGATCAGGTCGTAGTCCGCCCCCGCCAAGTCGCAGGCCATCAGCGCGCAGCCGAGCATCGGCGCGGGCGAGTCATCGCGGCCGACGTTGTAAACCTCGCCCTGGCCGTGTTCCATCACCATCCGAATGCCCCGCGCCGTGTCGGAGACGTGACACCACGAGCGCTCCGCGCCGCGATGCACGGGGATCGCCATGCCGTGGTGCGCCTGCCAGAGCATGTTGTCCAGCGCGCGGCGTCCGCGACCGGGCGGTGCGCCGGGGCCGTAGGGCATCGACAGCCGGACGATGCGCAGGCCCTCGGGCGCGTACAGGCGCAGTACCTCCTCGCCCCAGCGCTTGGTCAGCCCATACAGGTTGTGGGGCAGCGCGAGCAGGCCGTCCTCGTGGCAGACCTTCACCCCCTGGTCGCCGTAGACCTCGCTCGTGGAGGCGTACAGCACCGGCACGCCAGCCTGGCCGCAGAAGCTCGCCACGAGAGCAGTGGCCAGCGCGTTGGACTCGATCGTGTGCCGGACGTCGGCCTCGCCGAACTCGCGGCCGACCTGCGCCGCCAGGTGGATGACCTGCTCGGCCTCGGACCTGCGCAGCGCCCCGGCGAAAGCGCCGGGATGGCGCAGGTCGCCCTCGTCGCGATCGAACCCAGTGACCTCGTGACCGGCGTAGTGAAGCTCGCGGGCGAGATGCTGGCCGATGAACCCCTCGTGGCCGGTGACCAGGACCCTCATGTGACTGTAATCCGTGCGTGGACGCCGAAGGCGAAGTCGATCGACCCCTGGAAGCCGGACTGTCCCCCTCCGAAGTTGCCGGGGCTCGACGTGTACTTGGCGTACCGTGGAATGATCCACTCCAGCGCCGCTGGCGCTGACGCTCCGAGTACCTGCGTGCCGTTGGCACCCCGGTTGGCGACCACGGTAGCCATCACCACGGTCTGGAACAGGTTGAAGGTCGCGTCGCGTACCGCCTTGGCGTCGGTGGTGCCCTGGAGGTAGGTCGCCGTGCCGCAGATTTCGTACTCCTCGTACTGGGCGAAGGACCCGAGCGCGGCAACCTGATACTCGTGGTTGGCAAACCCCAGGAGTTCGACATACGAGCCTGGCTCGTACGACAGGATTTCACTGTCGAGGATGGTGACCGTCGGGTTCTGCGCGTTCCCGGCTGTTGTCAGTAGTGACAGCAGGGCGTCGAACGCGCCCGGCTGCGTCGTCGTCAGGTTGGCCATCTACCCAATGCCGATCTGCTGGCCGGTCTCGAACATCATCGCGATGCGATCCGGCACGGCAGGCCACAGCGCGTAGCGGTCGGCCGGGTTGTCGTACTCGTTGGTCGAGCGGAAGTCGCGGCTCGCCTGCTGGGTGTTGCTCCACCACCACTTGACCAGTTCCTTAGTGGCCAGCAGCCAGTGGCGCGGCACCGGGTTGTAACCGGCCGTCCAGGTGATTTCTACGTTCCTGAGCCCAGGGAAGAACGGCCGCTGCATCAGGCCCAGGTACGAGCGCGTCACGATGCCGCGCAGCGCGTCCAGCTGGAACATGTCAGAGCCGCCCTGGTTCTCGGGCGTCTGAAGGGTGAGTGTGTGCGGACCCGAGGAGCCCCAGTATTCGACCACCGTGGGCGTGCCAAGCACCGGGTAGTAGGGCAGGTCGATGCGCGAGCCGCCCCATCCGCTGTAGCCGTCAAAGCGCCGCGCGAACTGCGTAGGCGCGATCGGCCGCCCCATGTAGTCCTGCGCCCACCAGCACGCCGCGTCGATGACCCCCTGCAACTGCGCGTCCTGGGGTGACGCCCCGGTCGGGAATTGCAGGTAGGGCTTGACGTCGTTGTTCAGGTCGATGTAGTTCTGCCACTCGGGGCTGGTCTCGTTGACCGGGAACGTCATGGCTAACCACCAATCCCGTCTTGCGGTAGAAGCGTCCCGAGGTCCACGCTGGACCCCAGGCCCGAGGGCACCGTGATGAAGAACGGGCCATCGGTACACGGAGCGCCCGACGTAGCGATGCGGAACGTGCAGGCGTACTGCGCGTCGCCGGGGGTCGTGCCGGTGTCGTTGTTGGCCCAGAGGACCGCTGACAGGTGGCCGCTGGCGTCGAGCGGGGCTGTGACCTCTCCAGGTACGACCGTCTGGGTGCCGTTGGTCATCCGCTTGGTGAGTGCGAAGGTCACCGAGCCCGAGGCGGGAGTGCCGTCCGGGTTCTCAAAGGTGTGGGTGACCGTCACCGAGGTAAGCGCCATCAGCGCGTCTCCACTTGCGGATCGTGTTGGGCACGGCCGCGCCGCATGTAACGGTGGCCGATAGTGAAGCCGTTGGCCTCAAGCGCCTGAATCAACTCCCAGCCCGCTGGCGGGCCTGGCATGTCCAACTGACGCTGGAGGACGTCACCGGCATCGGCCAGCAGCTTCTCGGATGTCTCGACAGTGACGAACGACCGCACTAGCGCTCCAGTCTGTTTAGGGCCTCGAAGATTTCCTCGCTCAGCGACTCGATGCGCTGGGACTGCGCCTCGATGCTCGCGAGGAGCGCGTCGGTGCGCTCCCGCTCGTTTCGCTGGTGGACGGTGATGGCGCGCGCGGTGACCAGGGTGGCCACTGCGAAGAACCACTCGCCCGTGCTCTCCAGCGTGTTGCCGAACAGGCCCACGGTGGAGTTCCAGTGCGTCCACCCGAGCAGGGGGATGAGTGCCACCCACACCAACAGCGCGCACACGGAGATTGCAAACGCGGCCTCGGTGCCGAAGTGGTCGCAGTACCACTGGCACACCCGCTCAATGAACAGCTTCACGAGGCTCCCTGTGGTAGTGGGCGACGCCCGGCCAGTGGATGTGCCAGGTGCCGGTGATGGCGTTGTTCACAGACGTCTCGATACCGGGCCACTCGGCGCGCGCCAGCGGCGCGACGCGAGCTTCCAGCGCGATCTTGCAGAAGCCGATCGCCGACCAGTTGCAGCGCTCTGTGCCCTCGGCAATCCACTGGATGCCCTCGCCGGTCAGGCGGCGGTGGTCGTCCGGCGCGTTGCCATGCGCCCAGTAGGCACGCGGCAGGTACATGCAGTACGCATGGGTACACAGCGGCTCCGGGCACGCCTCTAGCTCGCGCGCCAGGTCGTCGCTGTACTCCATGTCGTGCTCGACGTTGATAATCGTGCCGACGGCGGGGTTACTCCACAGTCGTGCGAAGCTCTCCCAGTAGGAGTAACGGTCATGCCATGCCATCGGCACGAACCGATGTACGACGTTCTCCATCCCGTGCCCCCTCAAGATCATGCGCAGGGGGCGAGCCGAAGCCCGCCCCTTGCGCGACACTGCAAGCCAGCAGGTGGCAACGACTACATGTTGAAGTTGGGCGGCGTCATCGCCGTACCCGTGATCTTCACAATCGCGTCGTTGTAGCGCTGGAGGACAGCGCCGTAGCTGAACTGCTGGAAGATGACGTTGAGGTTGCCCGCCAACGTCTGGGGGAGCACACGGTGAACCGGCGCACCCTCGTAGCTCCAGGTCTGAGTGGAGTCCGCGACGACGCAGGTGTCCTGCGACGCGGTACCACCCGTGGCCGGGAGGTTGTGGTCCGTGACGGCCGGGAGGCCGTTGAACTTGTAGCCGGTGGGACCTTCGATGCCGACGTCGCCGGAATCGGAGCCCGCGCCTGCTGCGTTGAACGGACCTGCGTACATCGGCACGACAATCGGCCGACCCTGGGCGTCAGCCCAACCGGCGATTGCCTCCCAACGGGTCGGGTCGAAGAACACGCGGTTGGCGTTCAGGACCGTACCGTCGGTCGTGCGGATGGTGGCCTTGGCCTGCGACACCTGGCCGTACATGCCGCCGACGCCAGAAATGGCCGCGACCTTGAACGTGCCGGTGTAGGACTGGCTCAGAGCGTTGGCGAGCGCCTGAGTGATGACGTAGACGTCCCACTTCTTGGCGTAGTCACGCTCCAGCTGGTCCCAGATCACCACGTCGTACTCGAAGTTCGGCCCCGTACGGTCAAGGACCGCCTGCGAGGTCGTGACTTCACCAGCGACGATGATGACGCCAGCCGTGATGAATCCCTGGGCGGGGTCGGTCTCGTTGACCGCAGCCGCTTCGGTGTAGGTCGCTACACCTGCGCCACTCGTGACCTGCGGCATGTAAATGGTCATGCCGTAGTCGGGGAGCGGGCGCTTGGTGGTCTCGTCGGCGAACGCGCGCCCGAACGTACGGAACGGAACGTAGTCCCCTTCCGTGAAGATCGGGGTAACGAACGCCGCGACGCCACCACCGGCCGCCGATGCCGTGACACCGCCACCAGTGGTCAGCGAACGCGACTCGACGCCGGGCATCCCCTTGTCGGAGAGACCGACGCGACCGCGCGAGCGGGCCTCGCGGATCATGGCCTTGTAGTCCGTCCCGTTGCCGGGGCCGTCCTTGGTTCCCTGCGGGCTGCGGTAGAAGTCGCGGAACTGCTTCTCCGCGAATCGACCGTACTGCGAGCCCTCGGCCATCTCGTGCTCGATCTGGTTCGACCACTCGATCTGGCGGTTGAGGGCGTTGCGGTACTGCGGGTGCAGGGGACCGTACTTCGGGCTGGCGGTGTAGTAGAGGTCGGCGAAGTACGAGTTGGGCGACCCATGGCCGTAGACCTTGGGCTCCGACTCGACCGACATGTCTGCACCGTCGCCGTCGTGACGCTGCTCGACGTTCAGGCCCGCGTTCTTGCGAGCCTCGGCGAGGGCGTTCTGACGGGTGACCTCGGCGTTCTCGGCGTCGATGTTGGCGTCGAGCTTGGAACGCTTCTCCAGCAGCGCGCTGCTGCGCGTCTCCTCGTCGGGCGTCAGGTCGCGCTCCTCACCGGATTCATCCCGGAGGCTCGCCACCAGTTCGTCCAACTCGGCCTGGACAGCATCACGCTTCTCCAGGAGTTGTGCGAGTCTATCCACAAGTAACCTCGTGAATCGTGGGTTGGTATGAACCCACACATCCCGAACCTGTCAACTGCGGTACTTGCCACCTTGCGCAGGGGTGACGTTCCCAGACCAGCGCAGTGGTACTGAGTGGTACTACTGGTACTGCCTGTACTGCCTTCAGTCGGCTCGACGCCGACCCGCCTCGTTCAACAGACGAAGCGTTGAAGCCTTCATGGTGCGCCGAGGCTCGGCCTCGGCCTCCTCGGGCGCGGGGTGCTCGACCTCGGCGTCGCCCTCGGGAGCCTCAAGCCCCTCGGGCTCGCCTTCCTGCTCCTCGACGTCGCCCTCGTCATCGTGGTGCGGACAGCCGTCGTCTGCCATGCGGGCAGTGTCGCTGCGCTGCTGCACCGGCACGTACGCGGTCTGCGCCTGCACCGGCTCGGGGTCGCCCAGCAGACTCACCGCGCCGTCGTTGTCGATGGTGTAGGAGCAGCGGAACAGCCCCATGGGAGCGAGGTAGGACTGGTACACGACCCAGGAGTCGGACATGTCCTGGACCCAGAGGTCGGAGTCGCCGTCGCCGTCGCCGTGCGAAGTCAGCAGCGCCTCGTAGACCGCGCTCTCGCGGTCGCCGTAGGACATGGACTGGTCGCGGCGCTCGGCGGCCGACTCGGGCGCAACGCCACGAGCCCCACTGCCGTCGAGGTACACGATGCCGTTGTCGGTCTCGGCGTCGGAGCCGCCCTCGGTGCCGTCTGAGTGCGTCTGCACTTCGGTCTCCTCCTCGTCGGAGTTGGGGCCGAACTGGGACGTGTCCACGCCCCCGGCGTCGGCCAGGTCGTGCAGGGCGGCCAGGGCGGCCACGAGCTTAGACTGGCTCCCGGCGCTTAGCACCTTGCCAGCGCGTAGCTGGACCTCCATCTGGCGCAGCCGGGCACGGGACTCCAGCGGGGCCGCCATGACCATGCGGCGGGCGACCTCGATGTGGGTCGTCGGTGAGCACGGGTAGGTGACACCCGACACGTCGGGTAGGTCGGCGAGCCCGTAGATGTCACGGGTCTCCATGCCGCCGTCGTTGCCCCATTTGTCGCGGTTGACGACCATGCCGATGCTCATTTGGCTGAGGTCGCCTCGCTCGATCGCGATGGCGAAGTCGTTGGCAAGCTGCTGGCGCGCGTCGAGGCTGGCGCGGAACCGCAACTCGTTGGGCGTGTCGATGAGGCTCATCGTGCCCGACGTCGTGCGGGCCATCGGCAGCCCGTCGTGGTTGAACAGAAGGCGGCAGTCCACCCCGTCCACGATGTTGGTCGCGGCCCCGGCGTGGATCGTCTCGCGGAACTCGCCGAAGAAGTCCACCACCCGGTAGGCAGCGCCGTACACGACGGCTGCGCCCTCGATGACGATTTCGGGGCCGTCCTGCGACGCGCGGACCTCGACCTGGGTGGGCGCAAAGAACCGAACCTCACGCCCCAGCGGGGTCGCGCGGTGCCGTTCCTTCCGACGTTCGGCCGCCTTGGTCAGCGCCGGGTTCGTGCTGGCGGGCGGGAGTCCGCGCGGGGCGGTGTTGTCGTCCTTGAGCGAGCCGTCCGCGCCCCAGTTGTCGGGGATCGCGTCCGGCGCACCGAGGGCGTGAGCCCGCGCGATGATGTGCTTGCGGATCGCGTCGTGGTCAGACCCGCCGCGTCCCACTGCGTGGATCGCGTTGTCGAGGTCGGCCTTGTCCTTGATCGGGTACGAGCCGTCGGGCATTGCCTCGCCCGACTTGGCCATCGTCTTGCGATCGTCGTCCGTGTACTTGGCGCGGTACTCCGGGGTCTCCCAGTACCGCAACTCTTGGGGTGTCAACTTCCCTCCTGCGAGTCGCCTGTGTAGGTGTCGGGGGTCCACTCGTCGCACTTGCCGTAGACCGGATCAACCCTCACGTCGCCGAAGCCCCAGCACATGCCCTGCCAGAACATGTCGCAGTTGCCACAGTGACTCGCAGGCGAACCGCCTGCGGGGTTGTAGTTGGTAGGGATACGAGGCGGGCCGCGCCGCTCGTAGCGCGCCGGACGCTCGCCCGGCTTGAGGAAGCGATGGGCTGGCAGGCCGTAGCGCCCGAGGGAGCTTCGCATGTACGTAAGTACCTTCACGGCGTCGGCGGGAGTGAAGGTGCTCTCGGCGTCGGTTACCGTGGGCATGACGTGAGGGGGCCAGTAACCGTTGCCGTCGGCGAAGTTGTAGGCACCCCCGATCGCGTGCGTGGCCGCGCCGATTGACTCGACGTCTTGCAGGTTGTTCACCACCAACACTGGGTCGAAGTCGATCCGGCCAAGCGCGTCGTCATGGAACACGCCCAGCGAGCCGCCCTCCTGGGCAAGCTGGGCGGCGAAGTCTTGCCGCGCTGTGTCCATCGCCGTGTTGAACACGTCCTGCGACGCGCCCTCGGGGATGGAGATGGTGTCGATACCCGGAGGCTTGACGGTGAGCGCGTAGCCACTCGTGGCCGCCTGGCCAGTAGTAGCGTCGATGGTGGTGCCACCCCACGACCCCTGCGCAGCCTGGAAGGCGTCGGCCTTGATCGTGGGCCAGTTCTGGTCGAGCCCGGCCGTGCCCGTGGTGTTGGCCATCATGGCCGAGAGGCGGCCCTGGCCCTGCTGGGCGATCTGCTGGAACTCTTTGGCGCTCACCGGCCGCGAGTTGCCTCGCGCCTCGTCGGCGGTGATTTCCTGGAAGGTGCGCTTGCCGACAGCGCTAGCCGCAGCGCCGCCACCGATGGCACCGCCTCCACCGCCACTAGAGTCCTCGCTGTCACCCCCGCCCGTCCAGCGTCCATGGTCGTCGCGGGGCTCATCGTCGGAGTAGCGGTTCTCCTCGGCCGGTGCTGCGGGCTTGGGCTTCCCCTTGGCCGCCTCGGACTGCTCGACCAGGCGCACGAGGCCCTTGATCGGGAGCCACGGACCCTGCGGAGGCTTCGGCGCGTCGGCCATCAGGCCGTCCCCTGCTTCGCCGACTGCGGAGCCGTCGAGCCGTTGCTAGAGAGTGGCTTGGAGCCGTCCTCCTCGGTCTGCGACGGGGCCACGTTGGAGGCGAGGGGCTGGATGGGGTCGTCGGCGCGGTCGTCCTCGACGGGCTCCCAGCCAAGCTCGCGGACACGAGCGTCATTGATCGAGCCTGCCTGCGTGATGCGGAGCGCCTGGATCAGCTGGGCCATGAACTGCGCGTCGGGCATGTTCACCGCGTGCTCGTTGAAGCAGGCGAACGTGTCTTTGGGCAGGAAGGCCGAGTGAACCTCTGCGAGCGGGATGGTGTAACCGCCCAGGGTGTCCACCTGGAAGGTCATCATCTCCTCTTGCCGCGTGTGCGGGCCTGCGGAGGGCTGGCGCTGGAGCGCGTTGGGCATCTTGCTCGGGGGCAGGCCCAGCCACGAGCCGATGCACTGACGGCTGTACTCCAGGGTGTTGAGGTACTGGGCCTCGTCCGGCGAGGCCATCACCTTCTCGGCCTTCACACCCGAGTCGAGCATGACTGGTGTGTGTGCGGCGTTGAGCCCGGCGTGCCGGATCATGAACTTGTCAACGATCCGCTCGACCTCCTCCTGCCCGAGCTTCTGTTCGGTGCTGAGGATGAAGTCGGGGGCCTGGCCCTGGGAGAACCACGAGGAGCCGAACTCGTAGGCGGCGATGGCAAGCGCGCCGACGACGCCCATGTAGTCAGTGGGTGACAGGCCGCGCGCCGCGCCCGGCAGCGACTTGAGCGGTATCTGCACGACGTTGGCCGGGTCAAGCTCCTGCTTGTTCTGGCCGGACCCGTAGATGTAGGTGGTCTTGCCCTTCTCGCGCTTCACTTCCATGAACGCGGGGTGCAGGATGTCCACGGCCAGCGGGTCGAGGAAGTCGGAGTCGCGCAGGATGTACCAGAACGCTTCACCGAACAGGCCCATCGACCAGATGGTGCGGTCCATGCCGGTGCATTGCATGACCGTTCCGGCCGTGCCGCCGAGGTTAGCCCCACCGAACGTGTTGGTGAGGATGTCGGGCTGGTCGCGGAGGTACTGCTTGTATGGCCAGTTACCCTTGTCGTACCCCAGGGTGTACGCGCGCAGGTTGCCCATGCGCAGGATGTTGTTGGAGATGATCCGCAGCGCCGTGTAAACCACGTCCACCTGGAGCAGCGAGTGGGCGTTGACCATCACGCCTGCGCGCTGAAGGTGGTACATCCCCGGAGGCGGGATCGCCGATGGGTCGGCGTAGTTGTAGCCGGTGAACGGGTAGCCGGTTTGCAGGCCCCGTGTCTCGACCTGGGCCGAAGTGTTGGCCCGCCTGATCCGTGCGATGGTCACGAGTGCCGCCTACGCTGCTCGGGCTTGCGCCTGCGCAGCGGAGTCGCCGCGTAGCCCTGTGCGAAGTAGAACAGGCACGCGCCAAGTACCACCAGGGCTACCCACACTCGCGACGTCGCGAGGTAGCCACCCGTCGATAGCGCAGCAGCGGCCAGCCACTCCAGAATGTCACCTACGTGCATGTGTTCCTCCGTATCACCACTCGCGTGACTGCCGCGCGGGGCGTTCCTTACGCTTACGCCGAAGCTGTGGCGCTGCGCGGTTGCAGCAGCAGTGCTCGGGGCCGGTCCACCGGCTGCGGTCCTGGTCGTGGTGACCAAGGTCCCAGCCCCGGTGGTTCTTGCCACAACGCCTACCGTCGTGCTTGATCGCTGGGCACGGGCCGTCACCACCCGGTGGGATGGGTCGGCCGCAGCGCCGACAGTACGTGCCTGCGTCTACCTCGGGCTGGTACTTGGCGCGCTCACTCTGGTGAGCGCCGCCGTACCCCCGCTCGGCCGTCTTTCGGGTGTCTCTCCGACGCCTCTGTGCCATGTTGGTCCCAGAGTGGGATTTGACAGGTTGGTATAATGTGTGTAGGCAACAATTACGACCGCGAAGGGAATTGCAGTGCCACGACCGAGAGACATGCAACGACAGAAGGTGTACAACGCCGAGGTCGCCGCCTTTGGCCCCGCGCGGGATGACGGCTACTCCGTCGCCGAGATGCAGGCCATGGTTGACAAGTGGCTAGCCAGCGCCGTGGTGCGCCGTCGCTACCCCATGGCGGCCCACAAGGTGACCGTGACCGATGGCCGCTCACGCCGACGCGGTGGGTACAAGGCGGGCTGGCACGAGATAGCGATGCCCCGCGCTACGCGAACCAAGTGGTACTTGCTCCACGAGGTAGCGCACGCCCTCACCTTCAACCGACTGGAGCCGGGGCATGGGTGGCGCTTCGCCGAGTGCTACCTGTACCTCGTCCGCGTCTACCTCGGCAAGGGCGCAGAGGAGAAGCTGCGCGGACAGTTCAAGGCGCACCGAGTGAAGCACCGCCGCCCGCGCAAGCGGGTAATGACAGCCGCCCAGCGCGAGGCCGCTCGGCAGCGGATGCTCGACTGGCACGCGGAGAGGAGGGCAGCCTAATCGAGCCCTCGCGTGGAGTGACCGACCGGCCGTCCGGTGTTCGCCTCGACCTGGACGGCTCGGTCATCCCAAAGCTCGACCATGTGAAGGTCCTTGGTGGCCGTCACTGGGAGGCGAGTGCCGATGTGCTCCTGGCACCACTCCTCGATCGCGTCGCGCACATACGGGTTGCCCTCAGCGATGCGCGCCGTGAAGATGCGGACCTCGCGGCCGTCGGCGAGCCAGCGCTTGACGCGCTCGACCATCGCCGGGACCGGGGGGCCGATGTGGTTCGGGCCGCTCCAGCCGTGGTACTCGGCAAGCGTGCCGTCGAGGTCCACGCCGATCCATCCACTCATTGGTAGACCCTCCTACTGCACCGAGTGCAGTGCATCCCCGGCGCGTGGTGACCCCTAAGCCAGCACACCAGCTTCCGCGCGCCGCGCTCCAAGACGCTCCGCTCGCGGATACCACCACTCTGGACGATCGGCTTCATGGCCTACCCCACGATCCCTG
>Ga0070714_100002138_pt1 | contig 14524 bp, 14 predicted proteins | sample LARL83metaG_FD_65450 | JGI IMG/M metagenome (GOLD analysis project Ga0070714, IMG submission 65450) | Corn, switchgrass and miscanthus rhizosphere microbial communities from Kellogg Biological Station, Michigan, USA - LAR L8-3 metaG | ecosystem: Host-associated > Plants > Roots > Rhizosphere ...
TCGAGCCGCTCGACCAGGACCAGGGCGTGCTCTGCCCGCAATGATCGCATCGCCTGCTCTCGCTGGTGTGCGGGAACCTCCAGCACGTAAGCATTCGCCTGAGTCGGACCGTCGACGATGCGCGCTCCCGCATCGCGCAATATTCGCCGCAGCTCCGCCTCGGTGGTCGTCGGATCGGCGACGACCACTATGCTTCCGTTCTTCGGTACGACGTCTCTCGCGGCAAGCGTCCGATACAGGGCGGGATCGCCGACCGATGGCAGCAACCAGATCCCCAGTCCGATTATTACCGCCAGCTCGGCTGCGATTACCCATTGCGACCAGGGCACGATGCGGCTCCAGAGCCTGCTCAGCGCCGCCGACCGGCCTGCCGGGTTCCGCGGGGCTTCGAGGCCGCGACGCAGGTGACTGAGCGCGCTCGATGCGCCGGGGGACGCCACGCACGCGGCATGGAGTTCGCGTAGCCATTCCACTTCGCGTTGGCAGACCTCGCATCGCTCCACGTGGCTCTGCACGAACGCAAGCTCGCTGCCCTCCAGCGTCCCGTTGACGAACCACGGCAGCAGCGCGTCAGCAACCTTGTGCGCGGCTGGGTCAAGCTGCAATACGCGACCGGTCACGCCGCTTCCTCCCGGTGGTCCATGAGCAGCGCTCTGAGCCGCCGCCGCGCGTGGAACATTCTGGTTTTCACCGTATCGACGGGACAATCGACGATTGCCGCGATTTCCCGGCAGGTGTGACCCTGGTAGAAGCTGAGCTCGATAACGGCGCGCTGTTCCGCAGAGAGCGACATCAGCGCACGGCCCAGCTGCTTGCGCAGTTCCAGGCGCTCGATCTGGCCCTCGGGCCCGCACTCCGCGGCAATCGCGGTATCGCCTGGACCAGGGCCGATGGCATCGTCCACCTTTGCCAGCGCCTTGCGGCACCGGCGCAACGCGATGCCGATGATCCAGGTCGAGACTTTCGAGCGCAGGTTGAACGTATCCGCCTTGCGCCAGACGATCAGCATGGTGTCGTTCAGGATTTCGTCGACCAATTGGGGCCGTCGCGTCATTTGCTCGAGATACCGGGCAAGCCTCGGGTAATAGCTGCGGTAGAGCGCTTCGAACGCGGGTATGTCTCCTGCTGCGACCTGGGCGAGAAGGACGGCATCGTCAGGATCGCCTGAGCATGGCCTCCCGTCCCCGGCTTTCGTGCCCCTGCGCTTGCGCAGCATCAACGTCACCTGTTTGGCATCGGCAAGGATCTGGCGTTGCCCTGACTGCCGAATACGTCCAGTGTAAACCGTCCCGTTCGCGATTTATTCCCCCGGGGACGCCGTGCCATCCCACCCGGAGGAGTCACAACTTCGCGGGGCGATTGAACCAATCGCGAGCTTTTCGGGATTCACCGCTGAAGTCAGAAAAGTGCCGGACCTCCTGGTTTCATGACCGCGACCGCTCCTCCGCCGGAAGACGCCCTGATCGCGACGCTGCCCCGGCTGCGCCGCTACGCCCTCGTGCTGACCGGTGCGCTGCAACAGGCTGATGACCTTGTCGTGGACACTCTCGCCTATGCGAGGGAGGCACAGCACCCGCGTCAGCACCACGCCGCCCTTCTGACCTGGCTTTTTATGCTCATGCATGAGCTGCACGTCAACGAATCCTCACGCCGGCCGGATAGCCACGCGGCGATGCCACGCCGCGTCGAACACCGCCCTGTTCAACGGCGAATTTCCGGCGCGGTCACTCGGCCCAGGGATACCGATCCCGCCCAAACGCTGGAGCGCTTCTTCCATCTTCCGGTCGTGCAGCGCGAAATGCTGCTGCTGGTCGCGGTCGAAGGCCTGTCGTACGGCGAAATCGCGACCTTGCTCGGCGTGCCGGTCGCGACTGTCATTTCGAGACTGAATCGGGCCCGTGCAAACCTGGCCGCAGTGACCGGCGAGCCTCCGCTGTCGGGAGACGGTTCCATTTAGCACGCGGTGTACGCGTTCATCGCGTCAGTGATCCGACAGACCGCCGTCAGTGGCGGGCAAGGCGCTGAACGTATGATCGGAACATGGATGTGGTCGATGCAGCGTATGCGGCCAAGCTCGATGTCGTCCGCTTGTCGATCGACAACGCAAGCCGCATGTTCTTTTTCCGCGAGGCGAGCAAGTCGGACCGCGCGGTCATCCAGCAGGTGCTGGTCAGCAAGTGCTACGAGATGCGAACGTTCCGCCAGAGCGTCGCGCTGGGCGCCCATTACGCCCGCTTGCTCGAGCAGGACGTTACGCCGCTGATCATCGACGCCGGTGCGAACATCGGCGCCAGCACGTTGTGGTTCGCAAGCAATTTTCCCGGTAGCCACGTCGTCGCGATCGAGCCGGAGAGAAACAACTGCGCTCTGTTGCGGAAGAATTGCCGCGGCTTGAACTACAAGTTGCTGGAGGGCGCGATCAGCGCGCACGAGGGCTATGGCTTCGTGCACGATCCAGGCAGCGGGGAGTGGGCGTATCAGGTGCGCTTGAGCGGCAGTGGCGATCGCGTGCCTTTGTATTCCGCCGCACGCATCGTCGCCGAGTGCCGAACCGCGGGCATGCGACCATTTCTATGCAAGATCGACATCGAGGGCGGAGAGGCGGAATTGTTCCGCGAAAACGTCGCCTGGCTCGGAGAATTCGCCGTCATCGTGATCGAGCTGCACGATTGGCTCTTTCCCGGCTCATCCAATTCCCGCAGCTTCCGACGCGCAATAGGCGATCTCGCGGTGGATTTCATCTGCCGCGGCGAGAATGTTTTTGTATTCAATCATGGAATCTACGCGCAAGTGTCGGGTGCTTGAATAGCTATCCGCTGACGTCCGGCTGCTCCCCCGGTGCGCGACTGGCGGAGACTGTCCGCCTCCGCCAACTCCTGCTGCTGCTCCTCGCAGCCATCTATATATTTCCGGGGCTGACGGGGCACGATCCCTGGAAGCAGGACGAAACCTATGTGACCAGCATCGTCGCTCATCTCGAGCGAACGCACGACTGGGTCGTGCCGCTGTCGGCGGGCTTGCCCTTTTTGGAGAAGCCGCCGCTGTATTTCGCGGTGGCGGAGCTGTCTGCGGATATATTCGCCAGCCGGCTGCCGCTGCACGATGCCGCGCGCCTGGCGAACGCGCTTTGGATGGGGATCGTGTTCGCGTGCACTGCGCTCGCCGCCCGGAGGTCGTGGCACAAGATCGCGCATGTCGGTGGCACCGCCATGATGGTGCTGATGGCGTCGTTCGGACTGGTGTTGCACGCGCACTTGCTGGTCGTCGACGCGGCCTTGCTCGCGGGCTTCGCGGTAGCCCTGCTCGGATTCGCGACACTCGACGATCGCCCGCTTCAGGGCGCCCTCCTGCTTGGCACCGGCGTGGGGATCGGATTTCTCGCCAAAGGGCTGCTCGCACCCGGTTGCTTCGGTCTGACCGCGCTTCTGCTGCCGGCGTTGCTCAGGACGTGGCGAACGCGCGCATATGCGCGAGCGCTCGCGCTCGCGCTGGCGGCTTGCCTGCCGTGGATGATTGTCTGGCCGGTAGCGCTGTACATGCGCGCGCCCGCGCTGTTCGACGAATGGCTCTGGCAGCAAAACCTCGGACGCTTTTTCGGTTTTGCCGATCTCGGCGCACGCCCCGAATCCTGGTATTACGCCCGGACGTTGCCGTGGTTCGCCTTTCCTGCGCTGCCGCTTGCCGCATGGACGCTCTGGCGCCGCCGCACCGGATGGCTCGACGACCGGCCGTTGCAGTTTTACGTGGTGCTGACGATCGTCATTGTCGCGGTGTTGTCGCTTGCCGGGTCGATGCGGGCGCTGTACTTGCTGCCCGCGCTTCTGCCGATGTCAGTGCTCGCGTCGGCCGAAGCGGCATCATTGCCCGATGCGCTGCAGCGCGATCTTGCCGTGGCCGGATACGTCTTGTTCGGACTTGCCGCGCTTGCGCTGTGGGGCTTGTGCCTGGCCGTTGCCGTCAACGCCTCGCTGCCGCCATGGCTTCCGCTCGGCGCGTGGCTTCCGCTGGACGCCGCCCCACGGATACCACCCTTTGCCCTCGCGATCGCCGCAGCCGGAACGGTGGCCTGGACGGTCACCTTCCCGCAGGTCCTGCACAGCCGCACCGCCGCCGTTTCGACCTGCGCGCTGGGTGTGACGCTCGTCTGGTTGCTTCTTGCCACGCTGTGGATGCCATGGATAAACACTGCCAAGAGCTACCGCGCGATGTTCGACGACATGCGCCTCCATCTGCCGAACAAGTTCGATTGCATCAACAGCATTCACCTCGGCGAATCGGAAGCGGCGATGCTCGACTACGAAGGTGGAATCGTGGCCGTCCCGCTCGAGCGGTTCTCGAACGCGCGATGCGACCTCGTCTGGGTGCAGGACAACCAGGCCGATCGATCCGACCCTCCCGATCCAACCTGGACCTTGCTCTGGTCGGGACATCGTCCGGGCGATAGCAAGGAACGGCACCGGCTGTTTGCGCGCCAACCAGTCAAGGCGACTGTCAAGACCGGCGGTTGACCCATCCGACCGAACCCACAGATACTTAGTGCTTCCGCCGGAGCCTCAATCGGGGAGTCGGGAAGGTGGCAGACCGGGGTTCGAAAGCCGAGTGATGCAGCGCAGACTGGCCGCGATCCTGTCCGCCGACGTCGTCGGCTACAGCGGTTTGATGGAAGTCGACGAGGCCGGGACGCTCGAACGGCTGAAAGTCAACCGCAGCCGGATTTTCGATCCCTTTGTCGCCGCCCAGGGGGGCCGCGTGGTCAAGCTCATGGGCGACGGCGCGCTCGTCGAGTTCGGGAGCGTGGTTGCCGCGGTCAACTGCGCGCTTGCGATCCAGGAGGCGACGGCGCGCGCCGAGCCGGAGCGCGGCGGCGCCAAGGGCATTCGCTACCGGATCGGCATCAATCTCGGCGATGTCATCGTCGAGGGCGACGACATCTATGGCGAGGGGGTCAACGTCGCAGCGCGACTGCAGGCGCTCGCCCCGGTCGGCGGCGTCGCGGTTTCGCTCACTGTGCGCGATCAGGTGGCGGGCAAGGCGTCGTGCACATTCGAGGACCTGGGCGAACACAGCGTGAAGAACCTCGAGCGTCCGGTGCGTGCATTCGCCGTGCACGCCGTCGAGCGAGAGGAGCAGAAGACGCGGTCACCGCACCGGGTTTCCGTCTGCGTTCTGCCGTTCGCCAACATGAGCGGCGATCCCGAACAAGAATACTTCTCGGACGGCATCAGCGAAGACATCATCACGGACTTGTCCAAAGTCTCGGCGCTTTGGGTCGCCGCGCGCAACACCGCCTTCACGTTCAAAGGCAAGCATGTCGATGTGCCGCAGGTTGCGCGGCAACTGAAGGTCAGTCACGTGCTCGAGGGCAGCGTCCGCAAGGCGGGCGGCCGCGTCCGGATCACTGCCCAGCTTGTCGATGGCGCGACGGGCGGACACGTCTGGGCCGAACGCTACGACCGCGATCTGAACGACATTTTCGCGCTGCAGGACGAGATCTCGCAGGCGATCGTCGCGGCGCTCAAGCTGAAGCTCCTGCCCGAGGAAAAGAAGGCGATCGAGCAGCGCGGGACCACCGACCCCGAGGCCTACAAGCTCTATTTGATGGCGCGCCAGTACTACATCACCGGCAACTTCGGCAATGTCCGCCGCAGCGAAGCGATCATCCGGCTGTGTCGCCGTGCCATCGAGATCGATCCGAACTATGCGCGGCCCTGGGCGATGATGGCCATCGCGCAGATCAACCTGCGGTTTTTCTTCGGCAAGGGGGAGGACGATGGATTGATAGCGGCCGAGCGAGCCATCGAGCTCGACGCAAATCTGGCAGAGGCGCACGCCGCTAAATCACAGGTCCTGCGGCAGAATGCACGCCTCGATGACGCGATCCGCGAAAACGAGATTGCCCTCCGTCTCGATCCCGACTCCTATGAAGTGAACCTGGCGGCAGGACAGTTGAATTACGTGCTCCGTCGCTTCGACAAGGCGATCTTCCACTACGAAAAGGCGGCCACGATCGTGGAGACCGACTTCCGGTCGGCCGGCATGCTCGTCAGCTGCAATACGGCGATCGGCGACAAGGAGGGCGCCCGTCGAGCGGCGCGACGGGCGCTCGAGCGCTGCGAGAAAATCGTTGCTGCCGAGCCCGACAACGGGTCGGCGATGGGATTCGCCGTCGGGGCGCTTGCGGCGCTGGGCGAGGCGGAGCGGGCGAAGGAGTGGGCCGAACGCGCGATGCTGCTCGACCCGGACAACATGAATTTGCGCTACAACTTCGCGTGCTCGCTGATTACCGATTTGCACGATTTCGATGCAGCGCTCGACATGCTCGGCCCGAGATTCGAAACCATGAGTATCGAAGTGTTGAACTGGGTCAAGACAGACCCGGACCTCGATCCGATTCGCGATCACCCGCGATTCAAGGCGATGCTCGCTGGCGTGGAAACGCGCCTGGCGCAATCGTAGCCGGCGCGGACTTTCAGAGAGAAACGGGAGTAACGAGCTGTGTCTGATGCGGCGCCGACCGCGTCGTACGGCGATCGGACTTGGCGCCTTGTTGGTGCCGATGCAGCGCGGCCCGGATCAGCTGCCGGGTGAACCCGGCATGACCCTCCGGATCGTGCGCCAGACACAGGTCGGCGCTCCCGGCGTCCTTGGGAAGGTAGTAAACGCCGCAGTTGGGATTGATTTCCAGCATGAACAGAACGCCGCTTCGGTCGACCCGCAGATCGCAGCGGCCGAAGCTCGCGCCCTTGAGAGCAAGGAAAAATCGGGCGGAAACATCGCGCAGGCGGGCATCGAGTCCCGGATCGTCGACGGGCAGCGCGGCCATCTGCGCGAAATTCACCCACTTCATCGCCGAGTGCTTGAAGGTCTCGCCGTCGGGAAAGCGGTATTGAATCGGCGTGTAGGTTTTCGGCCGGCCCGGATCGTCCGGGTTCTCGGCGACGAGGACCGTGCACTCGGTTCCCTCGATGAACTCCTCGATCAGCGCCGCGCCATGACGACGTACGATCTTGCGCGTCTGCTGCCGCAGGCCGGCCGGCGAGCAGACGCGCGAGCGCCGCGAAAGATCGACGCTGGAATAGCTGCTGTAATGCTTGACGATCAACGGAAAGCGCAGCAAGTGCGCGGCGAGCTCGACATCGGCTTCGCAGCGCGCCAGGACGTAGTCCGGAGTGGCGATCCCCTCGGTCCTGCATGCCAGCTTCATCGCCTGCCGCGTGGGCTCGTAGAATTCCGAGGTGGCGCCGGTGAAAGCCACGCCATGCTCTTCCAGCGCCTTCACGACTTCGATACCGGGCGTGTTCTGGTCCGCGGCGCCGTCGCACAGGTTGAAAAACAGATCGAAGCCCTGGCGGATGCGACCGGTGACCTGTTCGACCGAAGTCGCTTTCTCGAGGCACTCCACCTCCCAGTGCGCCTCGGGATAAAAAGGACGCGGATCGCAGGGCCAGTCGTCGGCGGGAAAAGGATCCGCCAGAAGATTCTGGTTGGTGAGCAGGCAGATGCGCATCGTCAGCTGCGGAGGGGCAGCGCGATTCCGATCGCGATGAACACGCCGCCACAGGCCTGATTGAAGCGACGGCCGACTCGCCGCAGCCAGGGATTGAGCCGGTGCGCCATGCTGGCGATGAAAAGCTCGGTCGCGATTTCGATCACCGCGAACGTTCCGGCCATGACGGCGAACTGGACGACGAGGCTCCGGGCAGGATCGATGAACTGCGGAAGAAAAGCGGCAAAAAAGAGCAGCGCCTTGGGATTGGTCAGGGCGGAAAGCGCTCCTTGCCGGAAAAGCGACCAGCCCGCCCTCGGTTTCACCGCACTGCGGATGTCGACGCCTATCGCAGGCGACCGCCAGATCTGGATGCCCAGCCAGACCAGATAGGCGCCTCCGATCCACTTCAGGACCGTCAGCCATGCCAGCGAAGCCTTGAGCAGCGCGCCGATGCCGAACATCGAAAGGGCAATGACGGCGACGAATCCGAACGCTCCGCCGAAGATCGTGTACAGCGCCTTGCGCCGGCCGTGCAATGCCCCATGCGTCAGAGCGAGCAGCCCGTTAGGTCCGGGCGATAGGGAGAGGCCGATGGCTGCCAGCAGATAGATGAGCCAGGTGTTGAAATCCATGGCGAATGCTGCCGGGCGACAGGTCGGTGGTCAAGGGGCGACGGCGGCACCATCGAGGATGGGTTGCGAACATCCGCGTCTGCCACGCTGCGGGTGACACGGCTGGCCGCTGAGGCCGCAATGGCGACAGGCGCACGAAGTCGGCGGCGAGCGCGCATTCGCGGCAGACCGGTTCTTCGTCAGTGACGATTGCGGCAATGGGCTCGACGCATGTTTTCGCCGCGCTCTTCGACCCGGCGCAAGTAGCCCGGCCATCCGCGCTGCGGTACGATCGCCGACATGCAAAGAATTTTGATCGCCACCGGGGTGGTGCTTCTGATCGCTGGATTGTCGTGGCCGTGGTTGTCCAGACTCGGTCTCGGACATTTGCCTGGAGACATTCGCATCGAATCCGAGAACGGATTCTTCTATTTTCCCCTTACGACGTGCGTGATCCTTTCCATCATCGTCTCCCTGGTCATCTGGTTCATCCGCCGCTAGTCCTCCGGGCGCTGTCAGCAAATAGTCAGCTGTCTGTCAGAAATCTGGCAGCTATTGCGAATAGGATCGGAAGAAAAATCCCAGATCGTTCGCGATGATGCGACGTGACATTTAGGAGGAACGTATGGCCGTACCGACTCGCATCCGCACGTTTGATCGCCGCACGGTGCTCAAGAGCGCCGCAGCCGCCGCTGCCCTGCAGGCGGCATCTCCATTCATCAGCAAGGCACGCGGCGAAACGCCGCTGCGGATCGGTTTCGTTGATCCTTTGACCGGCGTGTATGCCGCGCCGGCGCAAAACGAAGTCATGGGCGCGAAGCTTGCGGTCGAGCAGATCAACGCCAAGGGCGGGATTCTCGGACGGCCGATCGAACTACTGATCGAGGACTCCGCCAATGACGTCGGCACCGGCGTGCAGAAAGCACGCAAGCTGATCGAGCGCGATCAGGTCAGTTTCCTCATCGGCGACGTGAATTCAGGCATCGCGCAAGCCATCGCCCAGGTCAGCAACGAGAAGAGGGTGCTTCACATCGTCTCAGGCGGCCACACCGACACGATCACCGGCAGCGATTGCAAGTGGAACGTCTTCCGTGTGTGCAACACCACGAGCATGGAGGCCAACGCGGTCGCGAATCTCCTGTTCACCAAATACGGCAAGAAGTGGCATTTCATCACGCCCGACTATGCGTTCGGCCACACCCTGCAGAAGGCTGCAGCGGTCGACCTGCAGAAGCTCGGTGGCACGATAACCGGGAACGAGCTCACGCCGCTCGGCACGACCGATTTCTCCGCCTATTTGATCAAGGCTCGCGCCGCGAATCCGGACGTCCTGCTCGTGTTGCCGCAGGGCTCGGACATGGTCAATTGCCTGAAACAGATCGCACAGTTCGGGATGGAAAAGCAAATGCACGTTGCCGGTCTGCAGCAGGAGCTCGAATCGCTGGAAGCGATGCCGCCCGAGGCGCGAGTCGGCATCTGGATGTTCGAATGGTACTGGAAGCAGCCGGGTGTGCCCGGTGTCGAGAAGTTCGTCTCCGATATTCGCAAGGTGAACGGCGGTAAGGTTCCCACGGCGCGCCACTGGTTCGGCTACACCTCGGTCTACACGCTGGCAGGCATAGCCAACAAGGAGAAGACCCTCGATTCGAGGAAGCTGGCTGAAGCGCTCGGCGGATACGAGCTGCCGGCGGAAGTGAAGCTGCAGCCGAACAAGTGCTATTACCGCAAAGGCGACCATCAGCTGATGACCTCGGCGTTCGTGGGCGAAGCCCTGGCCAAGCCGGCCGGCGACCCCGAAGATCTGTTCCGCGTCGATAGCGTCATCGCAGGCGACACGACCGCGCCACCGGAGAATGCGACCGGCTGCAAGGTGCAGTGGCCTGCCTGATCGGGCAGAGAAACCGCGAGCACCGCTTTCGGGCGCCAACCGCTGAGCAGCGTTGGCGCCTGAAGGCGAGGCGCGTGCGGCCGAGCGCGGCCCGCGCGCTGCGCGTTCAGATGTAAATCCGCGATGACCCAGCTTCTCCTCTTCAACGTCACCAACGGGCTGATCATCGGTGCGTTTTACGTGCTGATGGCGCTCGGCCTATCGCTCATTCTCAACTTGAGCAATGTCATCAACTTTGCTCATGGCGGCTTTCTCGTTGTCGGCGGCTACATTGCATACACCATCACCCCCTATGTCGGCTTCTGGGGCGCGCTGTTGATCGCGCCGATACTTACCGCCATCTTCGGACTTCTCATCGAGCGCACCCTCATCCGGCGAGTTTACGGCCGCGACCCGCTCTACAGCCTGCTGCTGACTTTCGGGCTTGCTTTCATTCTGGAGGACGGCACACGCTTCATCTGGGGAGCGCAGGGCAAACCGGTGACGATTCCCGCCGTTCTCGCGCAACCACTGAGCAGCGAACTCTTCTTCATCACCGGGTATCGCCTGTTCATGGTCGGTACCGTTGCTGTCACCGTCGCGCTCCTCTTCGTGCTGTTGCGCTATACCCGGCTCGGCGTCCGTATCCGCGCCGGCACGCTCGACCTGGAAACGGTTGCGGCGCTAGGTATCAATGTCGGCAGGCTGCGTTCACTCAATTTCGCCGTCGGGATCTTTCTCGCCGGGCTCAGTGGCGTGCTCGCCGCAGGGCAGCTCGGGCTGGAGCCGACGATGGGAGCGGGATTGCTGATGCCGAGCTTCGTCGCCATCATCGTCGGAGGCGTCGGCAGCCTGACGGGCACATTACTGGGAGGATTGCTGATCGGTGTCGCTTCCGGTATCACGGCCGTGTTTCTGCCGGCGGCCAGCGAAGCCATCATGTACGTTCTGATGGCGGTGGTTCTATTGATACGACCCCGCGGCCTGCTCGGCGAAGAAGGCATGATGACGTGAGCGAGCAGGAGCGGCTGCGCAGGCTGCTGACCCTCGTGGCGATCTGGGTGGCGCTCTTGCTCGCGCCGTACTGGATGGCGCCACTCGGCGGGTATACCGCGCTCGGCACGCGTGTCGTGGTCCTCGGATTGGCCGCGATGTCGGTTAATTTCCTCCTCGGATTCACCGGCATGCTTTCATTCGGTCACGCGGCGTATTTCGGCCTTGGCGCGTATGGCGCCGGCTTCGCATTGAAGTTTCTGGCGCCGAGCACGCCGCTCGCGCTGCTGTGCGGGATGCTGCTGGGTGGTATAGCCGGAGCGCTGCTGGGCGCCCTCATCGCCAGTCGGCGGGGCGTCTACTTCGCCATGGTCACCATCGCCTTCGGGCAGGTGTTCTATTACATCGCCTTTCAATGGAGCTCCGTCACCGGAGGCGACGATGGCCTGCGCGGATTCTCCCGGCAGCCGCTCGATCTCGGTTTCACAACCATCGACATTCTGTCGAACGCGAATGCGTTCTACTACTTCGTTTTGTTCTGCGTCGCGCTGGCGGTGGGGTTGATGGGTTTCATCCTCCGCTCTCCGTTCGGGCGCACGATGATAGCGATCCGCGAAAATCAGCGGCGCGCCCGATTCCTGGGAATTCCGGTCGACCGCCATATCTGGATGGCGTTTACGCTATCGTGCTTCTTCATGGGCTTCGCCGGCGCGCTTTACGCCCTCGTGAACAATTTCGCCGATCCACGGGGACTGCATTACAGCCAGTCCGGCGATTTCGTGATGATGGCCGTCATGGGCGGCATGCGCAGCTTCTGGGGGCCGCTGCTCGGCGCCGCGGTCTTCGTGGTGCTGCAGGATTACCTGTCCAGCATCACTCTCAACTGGATGTCCTTCGTCGGCATGCTGTTCATCGCGGTCGTGCTGTTCTTTCCCCGCGGCTTGCTCGGCTTCATCCGGCGAAAGCGGGAAGCATGAATGTGCTGGAGGTCAGGGGGGTCAGCAAGCGTTTCGGCAGCCTGCAGGCGGTTCGCGACGTGTCCCTTACCGTGCAGAAGGGCGAGTTGCGCGCCATCATCGGCCCAAACGGCGCCGGGAAAACCACGTTCTTCAACCTCATCAGCGGCGCTTTTGCCCCGGCCACCGGAACGATCACGTTCAATGGGCGCGACATCACTGCGCTTCCCGCGCACAAGCGCGTCACCCTCGGCATAGCCCGCACGTTCCAGATCACGGAGATTTTTCCCGAGCTCACCGTGTTCGACAATGTGCGTATAAGCACAGAGGTGACGGCGGGTTTCCGGCTGCGCCCTTGGCTCAACAAAGCCGCGAGGGCGAAGATACATCGCCAGGTTGAGGAAACGCTGGAGCTCACCGGTCTTGCCTCCAAATCCGACCGACTGGCCGGAGAGCTTGCTCATGGCGACCAGCGAGCTGCCGAGATCGCGATGGCGCTTGCGCTGCAGCCGCGCCTGCTGTTGCTCGATGAGCCGACGGCTGGCATGGGCGATCAGGAAACCTACGAGATCACCCAAATCGTCCGCCGGCTGCACCGCGAAAGCAATTTCACCATCATATTGATCGAGCACGATATGCGCGTGATCTTTCATCTCGCCGACCGGATCACAGTGCTCGACCAAGGCAGCCTCCTCGCAGAGGGCGCGCCGCCGGAGATCGCATCCAACGAGGCAGTGCAGGCGGCCTACCTGGGCAGCGCCACATGAGCGCAGCGCTCATTGCCGAAGGTCTGCATACCTACTATGGCAAGAGCCATATTCTGCATGGCGTCAGCCTCGAAGTTGCAGAAGGCCAGGTCACTGCATTGCTCGGCCGCAACGGTGCGGGAAAAACGACTACCCTGCGCACGCTGATGGGATTGACGCGTGCCCGGCAGGGGCGGGTAACGATCTTCGGCACGGACGTTACCCGCTGGCCGCCATTCCGGATCGCCTCGAGCGGGGTCGGATACGTTCCTGAAGGGCGGCGAATCTTCGCTAACCTCAGCGTCGAGGAAAATCTGAAAGTCCCGATGGAGCGACCCGGCCCATGGACGATCGCGCGGATCTACGAGCTGTTTCCGCGCCTGGCCGAGCGCAAGCTAAGTCGCGGTCGGCAGATCTCCGGCGGTGAGCAGGAGATGCTGTCTATCGGCCGCGCGCTTCTGCTCAATCCCCGGCTGCTGATTCTCGACGAGCCTTCGCAAGGGCTGGCGCCGCTGATCGTCCGGAATGTTTTCAATGTCGTGTCGAAAATGCGCGATGAGGGAATTTCGGTGCTGCTGGTCGAGCAAAATGCGCGCATGACGCTTGAGATCGCTGATCATGCTTACGTGCTGGACGACGGTGGAATCGTCTACTCCGGAACTGCGCGCGAGCTGGCGGCCGATGAAAGCCGGGTCCGTGCGCTGGCCGGAGCGAGCGCCGACGAGTGGATGCCATCGTAAACCGGCCACCCTAGTATCAGAGGGGTCCTCCCGGCCGCGCTCTGGCCGTCGACCCGAGTCCGACGGCTCCCGTCCTTGTCGCGGCTCTTCGAGCCGTAAACCCCGCAGCGACCCAGGTTACCTGGCTTCCGATAGGACCGACGCAACCCGGCTTTGTGCGGGAACGTGGCAGCGGCGGATGGCAGCCTCGAGAAAGTGCTTGACACCAATACTAGTGTTATAGTACTGTATAACAGTACATTCGACACCGGAGGGACCCAAAGTGATCAAGCGGCTGAATATGTTCAGGAATCTCGTGAGCTTCGCGCCGGCAAATGGAGAGGCGTTCGGCTCGAGTTCGTTTCAATTGCGTCTGCCGCGTCTGGCCTTCGGGGTCCTCGGCGCCGCTCTGGCGGCTGCCACGATAGCCGTATCGGTCATCCTGCCCGCCCAGCTCGACGTCGCGGGGCCCGAGCCGCAGATGCACCTGGCCTCACAGGCCGTCGCGGTCGACTCCGCCGGCGCCATCACGAGCATCACCGTCGTTGCCGCACGCGAGCCGCGAGCGTCGACCAGGCCGCTGCGGATGGTCGAAGCCGTAATGAGCTCCGCGCCGTCAGGTGAGACGACCTCTTCCCCCATCTTGCGCATCTCCACCGCCGCCCGATAGCGGTCGAGAAACCCATCATGGATCGAGAGTGGAACGACAATCAGCCGATTTACCGGCAGCTTCGCGATCGTGTCATCGCGATGATCCTCGATGGGGTGCTCAAGGAAGGCGATCCGTTGCCGTCGGTGCGCAATGTCGCGGCCGAATATCTGGTCAATCCACTGACGGTTCTGAAGGGTTATCAGTTACTGGTCGACGAGCAGCTCGTCGAGAAGAGACGAGGTCTCGGTATGTTCATCAACGCCGGTGCGCGCAATCTTCTGTTGCAGGGCGAGCGCCAGAAATTTCTTGCCGAACAGTGGCCCGCGATCCACGCAACCATCCAGCGCCTCGGCCTGACACCCGAGGAACTGCTGGATGCTGCCGCGTCCGGCGGTCGCCCATCGTCCGGCGAAAAGGAGCGCTGAAACCATGCCATGCATAGAAGCACACGGCCTGCGCAAGGCTTACGGCACGACGGTCGCGCTGGACGG
>Ga0070714_100002139_pt1 | contig 14523 bp, 9 predicted proteins | sample LARL83metaG_FD_65450 | JGI IMG/M metagenome (GOLD analysis project Ga0070714, IMG submission 65450) | Corn, switchgrass and miscanthus rhizosphere microbial communities from Kellogg Biological Station, Michigan, USA - LAR L8-3 metaG | ecosystem: Host-associated > Plants > Roots > Rhizosphere ...
GGCCGCGAGCCGGAACGCGATACTCCAGGCGCACGCGCTGCTGCGGGTCATGGCTCATGTCGATGAGCTCGGCACGACGCTCGCCGAGGGCAGCCATGACTGCGCCCTGATGCGTGTCTTCGACATCCACCGTCAATGCCTCCCACGGCTCATGCACTTCGCCCTCCACCATGCGGGTGAGTACCTGGGGGCGCGAAACCGCGAGCTCGTAGCCCTCGCGGCGCATGTTCTCGATCAGGATGGTGAGGTGCAGCTCGCCGCGGCCGGAGACGCGCAGTACATCGGTCTCCTCGGTATCTTCGACCCGCAGCGCCACGTTGCTCTGCAGCTCGCGGTAGAGCCGCTCGCGCAGCTGCCGGCTGGTGACGAACTTGCCTTCGCGACCGGCGAGCGGCGAGGTATTCACCTGGAAGTTCATGGCGAGCGTCGGCTCATCGACACTGATGGGCGGCAGGCCCTCGGGATACTCGGTATCGCAAAGCGTCAGTCCGATGTTCACCTCATCGATGCCGGTGACGGCCACGATGTCGCCCGCGGAGGCTTCCTCCACCGGCTGACGCTCGAGTCCATGGAAGGTGAGCACCTGCCCGATGCGTGCCACGCCACGGTCTTCGTTGCCGAAGCGCAGCGCCACGTTCTCACCGGGCCGCAGGATCCCGCAGCGGATGCGGCCGATGCCGATACGGCCGACATAGGAGTTGTAATCGAGTGTCGAGATCTGCAGCTGCAGCGGCCGGTCCGCATGCGCCGCTGGCGGTGGCACGTGCGTCAGGATCGCCTCGAACAGCGCCGACATATCCGGGCGCCGCTCGGTGTAGTCAGTGCTCGCCCAGCCCTGCAGCGCCGAGGTGTAGATGACCGGGAAGTCCAGCTGCGCATCAGTCGCGCCCAGCTTGTCGAACAGGTCGAAGGTCCGATCGATCACCCAGGCGGGCCGGCTGCCGGGCCGGTCGATCTTGTTGACCACGACGATCGCCTTCAGGCCTTGTGCCAGAGCCTTGCGCGTGACGAAACGAGTCTGGGGCATGGGTCCCTCGACCGCGTCCACGAGCAGCAGTACGGCGTCGACCATCGACAGGACACGCTCGACCTCGCCGCCGAAATCGGCGTGCCCTGGTGTGTCCACGATGTTGATGCGCGTGCCGCCATATTCGATGGCGCAGTTCTTCGCGAGGATGGTGATGCCGCGCTCACGCTCGATATCGTTGGAATCCATGATGCGCTCGCCGAGCCGCTCGTGGGCGGCGAAGGTGCCCGACTGCTTGAGCAGGCAATCGACCAGTGTCGTTTTGCCGTGGTCGACGTGCGCGATGATGGCGATGTTACGGATCGGGCGATTCATGAGCAGGGTGAGGACCCACGGCGCGGCTCACAGTACAGGCGCGAGCGCGGGGCACGTTGGGCCGTGAAAAAAGGGTGCGCAGGGTAGCAGATTTCGGCCGCGACCGCCTCCCGGCGCCGGATCGCGCTGCCGGCCGGTCCATGCGGGGGGCGCAGGGGGGCTCAGCTGCGGGCTATGCCGATGCGCAGCGCGGCTACCGCTATGCGTATCTCGATGAAGAAGGCGACATAGGCCGCACTCAGGCACACCATCGCGCCGCCGAACAGCAGTGCAATCACCACCGCGAGCTCGGAGCCAAGGAAAGCGTTGGCGAACAGCGTTACCACTACCAGCGCCACCAGCAGCGCCGCGATCGTCGAGAGCGAGATGGCGATGTTGATGTAGTTCGCGCGCCGCGCGAGCACCGACAGATCGCCGTCCAGCTGCTGCGCCGGCCCGAGGGGATGTCGCGCGAGCTGCTCCTCGAGCACGCGCGCCCGATCGACGATGCGCGAGAGACGATTGGTCAGCACGCCGAGCGTTGCCGCCACGCCGCTCAACAGAAACACCGGCGCAACCGAGGACTGGATCAGATGGGCGATGTCTATCACGTGGCACCGTTGCTGTTGTAGGTCGGCGCGCCTGCGCCCGCGCGGCGCATTTTTTACCACAATTGCGGGTGCGCGGCGCCGCGCGCCGCCGCCCCGGGCGCCGCCGCCGCCACCGCCACCGCCACCGCCGGGGGATGCTATTGCGGCTGGCGCTCCTCTTGTTGTACGATCGTTCAACAAGATTTCACCCTGCCTGGATGCTCCCCCGATGAACGCCGCCGCATTGCGCCGCCTGGCACCTTCAGCTCCTGCTGAGGCGGACTCGTACAGCCTGCCCGCATGGATCTATCGTGATCCGGAATTCTTCGAGCGCGAGCGCCAGGCGATCTTCCGGCAGAGCTGGCAGCTGGTATGTCACGTGAGCGATGTGCCACGGCCCGGCGACTTCCATACCTTCGATTTTCTCGGCGAGTCGGTGGTCGTGGTACGCACCGAGGCGGGCGTGCGCGCCTTCCACAATGTCTGCCGCCATCGCGCTGCCCGGCTGCTCGATGGCCCGCGCGGCTCCTGCGGCCGGCGCATCACCTGTCCGTACCATGCGTGGACCTATGCGCTCGATGGGCGCCTGGTAGGGGTGCCGCAGCGTGAGGCATTCGCCGGCCTCGATGCCTCACGGCACGGGCTCGCCACGCTCGAGCACGAAGTGTTCATGGGCTTCATTTTCGTCCGTCTGGCGCCGGGGCTGCCGAGCGTGCGGGAGATGGCGGCGCCGTACGCCGCCGAGATGGCCGCCTACCGTCTGGAGGAGCTGGTACCCTCCGGTCGCACGAGCCTGCGGCCGCGGGCGGTGAACTGGAAGAATGTCGCGGACAATTTCTCCGATGGGCTGCACATCAACGTGGCGCACCCGGGGCTTGCACGGCTCTTCGGGCGCGGCTACGGGATCGAGGCGCGGCCGTGGATCGACAAGATGTGGGGCATGATGCGTGATGTCCCCTCGAGCAACTGGTCGGAGCGCGCGTATCAACAGCTGCTGCCGTCCGTGCCACACCTGCCGCCCGAGCGGCAGCGGCTCTGGACCTACTTCAAGCTCTGGCCGAACATTGCGTTCGACATCTATCCTGATCAGGTCGACTTCATGCAGTTCCTGCCGGTCTCGCCCACCGAGACGATCATCCGCGAGGTGATGTACGTGCACCCGGATGCGCGCCGCGAGATGCGCGCCGCACGGTACCTCAATTGGCGCATCAATCGCCGCGTGAGCCTCGAGGACAAAGCATTGATCGAGCGCGTGCAGGCGGGGATGGCCTCGAGCAGCTACGTCTCGGGCCCCCTGAGCGACAACGAGGTGTGCCTGCGCAGCTTCGCGCGGCGCATGCGTGCGCTCATTCCCGAGAGCGCTCTGCCGCAGCCTCCGGCCTGGGGCTGGAGTCGTGGCTGAGCCAGGCGGTCAACGCGGAGTCTACGATGCGCTGATCATCGGCGGCGGTCACAACGGTCTCACCTGCGCGGCCTACCTCGCCGCGGCCGGGCTCAAAGTGATCGTGCTCGAACGGCGCGACATCGTCGGTGGCGCGGCGGTCACCGAGGAGTTTCATCCCGGATTTCGCAACTCGGTCGCCTCCTACACGGTCTCGCTCCTCAACCCCAAGGTCATTCGCGAGCTGGACCTGCCGCGCCACGGGTTGCGCATCGTCGAGCGGCGCTGCGCGAACTTCCTGCCGACCTCCGACGGTCGCTACCTGATCACCGGGGGCGGCCGCACCGCGGAGGAGGTGGCGCGCTTTTCCGCGCGCGATGCCGCGCGGTTGCCCGAATACGGCGCACGGCTCGACGCCATCGCGGACGTGCTGCGCGATCTCGTGCTGACTACGCCTCCCAACGCCCTCGAGGGAGGCTGGAGCGCCGCGCTTCCCGAGCTGCTGCGTGCCGCGCGCGTCGGCGGCCGGCTGCGTCGCCTCGACATGAGCCTGCGTCGGGAGCTGCTCGCGCTGTTTGCCATGTCTGCGGGCGATTATCTGGACAACTGGTTCGAGAGCGATCCGATCAAGGCCGCCTACGGCTTCGATGGCATCGTCGGCAACTACGCGAGTCCCTACTCGCCAGGATCCGCCTACTATCTGCTGCACCACGTGTTCGGCGAAGTGAACGGCAAGCACGGAGCGTGGGGCCATGCCATCGGTGGCATGGGCGCCATCACCCAGGCCATGGCGCAGGCGGCGCGCGAACGTGGCGTAACCATCCGGGTGGCGACGCCGGTGCGCGAGGTTCTGGTCGAAGGCGCGCGCGCGGTTGGAGTGCTCACCGCGTCCGGCGAGACGCTACGTGCCGCCGCTGTGATCTCCAATGTGAACCCGCGGCTGCTGTACCTCGATCTGATCGCGCCCGCGGCGCTGCCGGCGGAGGTGCGCGAGCACATGAGCCATTGGCGCTGCGGGTCAGGGACGTTCCGTATGAACGTGGCCCTGGCGGAGTTGCCGAACTTCACCTGCCTGCCCGGCAAGACAGCGGCCGACCATCACACCGCCGGCATCATCGTTGCACCCACTCTCGGCTACATGGAGCAGGCGTACTTCGACGCGCGCTCTTTCGGCTGGTCGCGCCGGCCGATCGTCGAGCTGCTCATTCCCTCGACGCTCGATGACACGCTCGCGCCGGCGGGACGGCACGTGGCGAGTCTTTTCTGCCAGCACGTTGCCCCTCAGCTTCCGGCCGGGGCCTCCTGGGACGCTCACCGCGAGGCGGTAGCGGATCTCATGATCGACACCGTGAATGCGTACGCGCCTAACTTCAAGGCGGCGGTGCTCGGCCGCCAGATCATGAGCCCGCTCGATCTCGAGCGCACTTTCGGGCTCATCGGCGGCGATATTTCGCATGGAGCGATGAGCCTCGACCAGCTGTTCTCGGCACGCCCCATGCTCGGCTACGGCAACTATCGCGGTCCGCTCAAGGGGCTCTACATGTGCAGCGCCGGCACCCATCCCGGCGGCGGAGTGACGGGCGCGCCGGGGCACAACGCCGCACGTGAGGTGCTCGCCGACTTTCGCCGCCGACGCCTGCGGCGCGTGGCTTGAGATGGCGCGAGCCGCGCCAAAACCGCGCTTCGCGCGCCAGCCGCCGCAGGTGCGGCGTCAGGCATTGATCGACGCCACGATCGAGTGTCTGAAACGTTACGGCCACGAAGGTCTCTCGATCCGCACCATCAGCGCCCAGGCGGGCGTGTCGGTCGGCCTCATCAACCATCATTTCCCGAACAAGGACGAGTTGGTCGCGGCGGCCTATCGCCACATCAACTCCGAGCTCGTCCTCGGTATGCAGGCAGCCGTGGCGCGCGCCGGCGACTCCCCCCAGGCGCGCATGCGAGCGTTTCTCGAGGCCTGGTTCTCGGCGCCGAGCCTCGATCCCGATGCGCTCGCCGTGTGGGTGGTGTTCTGGGGTCTCTATCGCCACTCGCGCCTCATCCAGCGCGCCCACCGCGAGACCTACCAGGGCTACGTGAGCCTGTTGCGCGGCATGCTGGCGGAGCTCCTGCCGCAGCGGCCTGCCTCGGTCGATGGGCGCGCGGGACGGCGCCTGCGCAGCGCCGGCACAGCGGCAGTCGATCTGCGCCTCGCCGCCATCGGTTTCAGCGCGCTGCTCGATGGCTTGTGGCTCGAGTGGTGCCTCGAGCCAGGCACGTTTCGCCCGGCGGAGGCAGTGGAGCTGTGCGAGGCCTGGATCGCGAGCTTGTCGCGCAGTGCAGAGCCGGCAGGCCGCGCCAACTCGCACGCGCGCGTGCGAAGGTCAGACACTATTGGAAGTGAGCTTGCAACCTCCATGGCGCAGGCCGCCAGGCCGTCTGACGTACGACGTACCAACCGAGCGCCGCCGAGGCGCACAGCGAGACGCTGAGCGCAGGAAGCGAGGCTTCCGGGCCGAAGGCGCCCCCGGTCAGCCATGTTGGCCCGGACAAGGAAGCACCGATCAGACCCTGGTAGTGTGCGCCCGAGACCGCCGCACCGAAGATGCCGCCTTCGGTGAAATTCCAGCCAAAGTGCACTCCGATCGGTAGCCATAGACTGCGCGTGGCGGCATAGGCGATGCCAAGCAACACGCCGGCCTCGAGCGCGATCGCCAGAGTCGATATCCAGCTCGCACCGGCGTTGCCGGCGTGCACCAAGCCAAAGATCGCTGCCGAGACGGTGAGCGCAATGCTGGTTCCGAGCGCTCCCTCGAGTCGGCGGAACACCACTCCGCGGAACACGATCTCCTCACCGACCGCCGAGGCGATCGCCACTGCGAGCGCACGCCCAAGACCCGCGGATCCAGTGAATGAGCCCCAGGTGATGGCGCCCGCTGCCCACAGGATCAGGTAGACGAGTGCGAACAGCGCTATACCTGCCAGCATCCCCACGGCGAGATGGCGGGCAGCACCGGCTCTCGACAGCTCCTGAGCGCTGCGCTGCTCGAGTACCACGATGAGCGTGCGATAGGCGGCGATCATCGCCAGCGACAGCATGAGCGCCGCGAGCAGCCTGGTTGCGTCGCCAAGTGGCGCAGGGGCCGCGTGTACCAGCCGCGCTCCGAGCAGCTGACATGCAACATCGACGGCCGCGAGGATCACGAACAGCAGCACGAGCTGCACCGGCATCAAGGCGAGCACGGTCGGCAGGCGGCGCGGTGCGCACGGGGCGGTACGAGCCGTGTCGGTGCCAGGCACGTTGTTGTTTCTCCCTGGGCGACGCTGGGCAGGATTATGCGCGCCCCGCGGCCCGCCAGGGGTTCTGCTGCGGTGGCCGCTCGGGCTTGCGGCCACCGATAATGGCCCCCACATCCCCAGTGTGTGCAAGCGGAGGACGTGTTGATCGGGACCTCTCGGGCGCGGGTCGTGATCGTCGGGTGCGGCTTCGGAGGCCTGTTCGCCGCCCGAGCGCTGCGCCATGCGCCCGCCGAGGTGCTGGTGATCGACCGCAACAACTACCATCTCTTTCAGCCACTGCTTTATCAGGTGGCGTCCGCCGCGCTCGGTCCGGCGGACATCGCGCAGCCCATCCGCACCATCCTGCGTCCGCAGCAGAACGCCCGGGTGATGCTCGCGCAGGTGGAGGAGGTTGATCTCGCCGCACGCCGGCTCAGCGCCGCAGGCATCGACGTCGGCTATGACTACCTGGTGCTCGCCCCCGGTGCGGTCGACAACTACTTCGGCCACGAGGAATGGCGCCATTACGCTCCGGGAATGAAGGCGGTGGAGGAGGCGACGTTCATACGCTCGCGCCTGCTGCGCTCGTTCGAGACAGCCGAGATCGAGACCGACCCGCAGGTGCGCGCCGCGCATCTCACTTTCATCATCGTCGGCGGCGGCCCCACCGGGGTCGAGCTTGCCGGCGCCATCAAGGAGCTGGCGGTAGATGTAGTCCCACGCGACTACCGCGTCGTGGACACGCGCCATGCGCGGGTGATCCTCATCGAGGCCGGCCCGCGCCTGCTGCCGGCGATGCACCCCGACTCCTCGGCACGCGCACTCGCGCAGCTGCGCGCCCTGAAGGTGGAGGTGCGCCTCGGGAGCCCAGTGACGCGTGTGCTTGCGGACGGTGTCGAGGTCGGCAGTGAGCGGCTGCGCAGTTACAACGTCATCTGGACGGCGGGGGTACGTGCTGCGCCTCTCACCGCCACGCTCGGCGTGCCGCTCGGCCCCGGGGGGCGCGTTAAGGTGGAGCCCGACTGCTCACTGCCCGGTCATCCCGAGGTTTTCCTCATCGGCGATGCCGCGTGGCTTATCGACCCGAGGAGCGGCGCGCCGGTGCCCGGTGTCTCGCAGGGCGCGCTGCAGATGGGCCGCTACGTGGCGCGCATCATCGATGCGGAGTTGCGCGGCCAGCGCAGCGCGCGCACACGCGCATTTCGCTACCGCGACTGGGGCTCGATGGCAACGGTCGGCAAATCGCGTGCGGTGGTCGAGCTCGGGCGAGTCCGGTTCGGGGGACTCGCGGCATGGCTCGCCTGGATGGCGCTGCACATCACGGTCCTCATCGGTTTCCGCAACCGCCTCGCGGTGCTCTCCTCGTGGATCTACAGCTACGTCTTCTTCCGCCGCGGCTCGCGCCTCATAACCCGGGTCGGACCGCCGGAGGAGCACTGATGGCGACTGCCGTACATCCGCCGCGCTCGAGCGAGCGGTCGCCCGCTCCCGAAGGTCTGACGCTGCGCGGGTTCTTCGGCGTTTTCCGCTACAGCCGCCGCGCCCTCGAGCTCGTGTGGAGCACCAACCGCACGCTCACCGTGGCGCTCGCGCTGCTCACACTGCTCGCCGGCATCCTGCCGGCATCGGTCGCGTATGTGGGCGCACTCATCGTCGATGCAGTGCTCGGCGCGATCCGCGCCGGCGGCAGCCCCGCATACGTGCTGCGCCTGGTGGTGCTCGAGGGTGTACTGGTCGCAACGATTGCCGCGGCCCAACGCGGTCTGTCGCTGTGCCAGTCGCTGTTGCGTGCACAGCTCGGACAGCGCGTCAACGTGATGATCCTCGAGAAGGCGCTGACGCTCGAGCTGCAGCACTTCGAGGACTCGGAGTTCTACGACAAGTTGACGCGGGCGCGCCGCGAGGCCTCCACCCGGCCGCTGAGCCTCGTCACGCGCACCTTCGGATTGGTGCAGAACGGGATCTCGCTCGCCAGCTACGGCGTGCTGCTCGCGCACTTCTCTCCCTGGGCAGTCGCTGTGCTGTTGCTCGCGGGCCTCCCGGCTTTCGTGGCCGAGGCGAAGTTCTCCGGCGATGCATTCCGGCTGTTCCGCTGGCGATCACCCGAGACTCGCATGCAGATTTACCTGGAGACGGTGATCGCGCGCGAGGATCACGCCAAGGAGGTCATGCTCTACCGCCTCGGCCCGCGCCTGCTCGAGCGCTATCGCGATATCTTCCGCCGGCTGTACGCGGAGGATCGTGCTCTGACCGTGCGGCGCGATCTCTGGGGCTTCGCGCTCGGCTCGATCGCAACGGCCGCGCTCTATGGAGCCTACGCGTGGATCGCGCTCACCACCGTGCGGCGGATCATCACGCTCGGTCAGATGACCATGTACGTGGCGCTTTTCCGGCAGGGACAGGCGGCGGTGTCCGCGATGCTCGCGGCAGTGGGTGGCATGTACGAGGACAATCTTTACCTTTCGACGCTGTACGAGTACCTCGAGACGCATGTGCCAAGTCCCAAGGGCAGCGTGCGGCACGGCCCTCATCCCGAGGATGGCGTGCGCTTCGAGGACGTGAGCTTCAGCTATCCCGGGGCCGAGGAGCCGGCGCTCGAGCACATCAGCCTGCACCTCGCCCCCGGGAGCAGTCTCGCGCTCGTCGGCGAGAACGGCTCCGGCAAGACGACGCTGATCAAGCTGCTGACGCGACTCTACGCACCCAGCTCAGGAAGAATCTGCCTCGATGGCCAGGACCTCGCCGAGTGGGAGGAAAGTGCGCTGCGCGAGCGCATCGGCGTCATCTTCCAGGATTTCGCGCGTTACCAGATGCTGGTGGGGGAGAATGTCGGCGCAGGCGATGAGCGCTTCTTCGAGGACGAGGCCCGCTGGCGCGACGCCGCGCACAAGGGACAGGCGAGCGAGTTCATCGACACTTTGCCGGCCGGCTATCACACGCAGCTCGGCAAATGGTTCCGCGACGGTCGCGAGCTTTCCGGGGGCCAATGGCAGAAGATCGCGCTGTCGCGCGCCTTCATGCGCACCCGTGCGGACATTCTCGTGCTCGATGAGCCGACAGCGGCGATGGATGCAGAGGCGGAGGCGGAGGTATTCGAGCACTTCCGCCAGCTCGCGCACGACCGCATCACCATCCTCATCTCGCACCGGTTCTCGACCGTGCGCATGGCGGATCAGATCGTGGTGCTGAATCGCGGCCGCATCGTCGAGCGCGGCAGCCACGAGGAACTGATGCGCCTCGATGGGCGCTACGCGCACCTCTTCAGCCTGCAGGCGCGGGGCTATCGTTGACTGCTGTTAGCTCACCTCGGCAGCCGAGCACTCTGTAGGGCTCTCGGCGCACGGGCTATTGTTGACTATCGCTGAGCAGGTGGCGGCTGATTCTGGGAGCGCGCCTCGGCCCTCATGCGACTCACATCGACCGGACGGATCTCGGCAATCGGGCATTGCCAGTTGCCGCCGACGCCGCTATTCACCACGATCGAATCGAGCCCGGCGAGCACCGTGCTGTTGGTGGAGGTAATGCCAATCGGACCGGTGGCAAAGCGCACATCGCACGGACCGTTGACCATGAGAAGGTAGGCCTCGTTCGGTCTGGTGTAGACCAACAGGTGATCCTTGCCGAGGGGCTCCCAGCTGTCGAAGCGACCGAGCCAGTTGAAGGACTGGACTGGCGGCCCTGCATAGGCTCCGTAACGCGCGAGCGCACGATCCTGCGCGGTAGCCGGCGCCGCACTGCTGGCGGCATTCCCCCCGGAAGCTGCGGCCGTTCCTGCAGCAGTGGGCCCGGGGCTGGCGCAAGCCGCGAGCAGAAGCAGTGCCGCGACCCCTGCACCGAAGCCGCGCTGCGCCGGACGCAAGTCGTCTGCTGAATCGATCATTGCCACTCCACTATACCTATCACGCTGAGTACAACGCGTTTCCCCGACACGAAGTTTACCTAGCGCTCGCCGGGCGCAGCCGCCGCCTCGTCGTCAACGCTCAGCAGCGCCACCGGGAACCTGGCTAGCGCCTGCGCCGCGGCTATGCCGAGCATGTTCCCCTCCATCTGGGGCTGCAGCTGGGTGCCATCGATTACGTTACGCAGCTGCCTGCGTGAGCCGGCGTTTGCGGGCAGCTCGATGAACGTGTCCTCCCAGACTTCGCGGCCGAGGGGCAGTCGCGCCGGATCATCGAGCAGCCGCCGGTACAGCCTTGGTGCGATCACGACCAGCGCGCGCCTCTCGCAACGTCGCGCGAAGGCACATATATGGTGCGCGCGGCTGCCGTGTGCGCGCAGCCGGCGGTAGTCACCATGGCTGAAGAGGCGCGGCTGCTCACGGCGCAACTGCAGCGCCCGCCAGGTAAGCAGCAGCTTGCAGCGGCCATCCTCCAGGTGCTCGAGCATCTCCGGCAGCGCGCGCCGTTCGGAGTCGTGCGCGAGCTCTGCTAGCAGCATGCCGCGTGTGCGGTAATCGACCGGGCGGCGGTTGTCGGGATCTACCAGCGAGAAGTCCCATAGCTCGTTGCCCTGGTAGATGTCCGGCACGCCAGGCGCGGTGAGCTTGCAGAGCGTCTGCGACAGGCTATTGAGCAGCCCGAAGCGCGCCACCGGACGCCAGAAGGCGAGGAAATCGGCGAGGAACAGATTGTTGTCGCGCGGCTCGATTACGCTGCGCACGAACTGCAGCAGCGCCTCCTCGTACGCGCCTTCCGTCTCGGTCCAGCTGGTATGCACCTTGGCTTCGCGCACCGCCTTGATCATGTACGCCTCGATCCGTGCGCGGTATTCGGCGAGGCCCGCGGCATCGGGCTCGGACAGCGGCCAGCTGCCGAGCAGTGTCTGGTAGAGGTGATACTCATCGTTGCTGCTGGGCGCAGGGGCACCATCGACCTCGCGCTTGCGCCGGCGGTTGATGCGCATCCAGCGCCGCACGGCGTCACGCCAGGGCGTAGTCATTTCCGACAGCACTGCGAGCCGCGCGCGCACGTCTTCGGAGCGTTTGGTGTCGTGGGTGGAACTGGCGAGCATCTCATGCGGCCAGTGACGCACCCGGTACTCGGCGTCGGCATGGAAGGCGCGCACGCCCCCACCGCCGTAGATCCCCGGCTCGCCCGCGACCTCATTCAGCGCGAGCAGGCGGTTGTAACGGAAGAGCGCGGTATCCTCGATGCCTTTGGCGGTGATCGGGGCGGTGATCTGCTGGAATTTCATGACGAAGGCGCGGTGCGCGCGCAGCTGCGCATCGGTGGCCGCCGGTAGCTGCAGCAGCAGCGCCGCACGCACGAAGGCGAACACGGGCGCCTCGCTCGCGGCGCGGCGCCGCCGCGCGGCGGCGATCGCCCACTCGATATAGCGCCGGTCGCTGTCGCTCACGCTTTCGGCGACATAGGTGCGGTAGACCGGAAAGCAGGCGATCACCTCGGCGAGCGCCTGGCGCAGATTGTTGAAGGTGAAGTCGCGCGTGCTGCGGTCGGAGCGCGCAATGCGCGCCAGCTGGTTGGTGGCGACATTGAGCTCCGAAGCGAGCGAGCGGCGCAGGATGAGCTGCTGACACTCGTAGGCCACATCGCGCCATTCCTGCGACTCGCCGCTCAACGCACGATAGACGCGCTCCATGCGCGTGCGTGTCGCTGCATCGATGAGCATGCGGTTGACGATGTTGGCGAAGTGATAGCCGGTCTCACCGTGCACCGGCCAGTCATCGGGAAGATGCTCGAACGACAGGCTGATCTTCTCCACCACCAGGTAGAGCGCGCACTGCGAGTCCCTGCCGGTGAGCGCGCCGATGCGCCCCTGCAGGCGGCGCAGATAGCCGGCAGGGTCGTACAGGCCATCGACGTGATCGATGCGCAAGCCATCGATCTTGCCGGCAGCGATGAGCTCGAGCACGCGCCGATGGGTCTCATCGAACACCACCTCATTTTCGACGCGCAGCGCCGCGAGATCATTGACGTCGAAGAAGCGGCGGTAGTTGATGTCCTCGGACGCGACCCGCCAGTAGGCAAGATGGAACGCCTGCAGCTCGAGCAGCTCGTGCAGCGCATCGAAGCTGGCAGGCTCGGCTGCAGTACCGGTGAAGCTGCGCACCGCGGTGTCGAGCGCGCTCGCGACCGCACTGTCGTTGGCTGCAAGTGCCGCCAGGCGCCGCTTGTGCACCTCCTTCTCACGGCTGCGCTCGGCCACCTGCTCCGGGGTCGGTGTGCCACGGTCGGGCAGCGCCGCGAGCGCGCGGCGGATGTTCTCCAACTCACTGCTCGAGACCAGCGCAGCCACACGGTCGAGAATGCGCGGGTAGGTGCGCGGGTCGAGTGGCAGACGGTGTGCGCCGTAAAACACCGCGAACGAGCCGGTATCGCGCTCGAATCGCAGCTCGAGCTCGCCGCGCTCCAGCGCCGTCGCATACGGGTCGGCGAGCACCGGCACGAGCACCTTGTGGGCGCGGTCGGGGTTGGACGGCGCCCAGTCGATGTCGAAGAACCCGGCATACACCGAGGACTGCCCGTTCTCCAACAGATCCATCCACCAGGCATTATCGGTGCCGAGGATGCCAACGTGGTTTGGGACGATGTCGACGATGTGGCCCATGCCGTGCGCGCGCAGCGCTGCCACCAGATGGTCGAAGTCCGCCTCGTCGCCGATCTCCGGGTTGAAGGAGTTGTGATCGACCACATCGTAGCCGTGGGTGCTGCCGGAACGCGCACGGAAATACGGCGAGCAGTAGAGATGGCTCACTCCGAGCGCGGCGAGATACGTCACGACGCTCAAGGCATCGCGGAATGTGAAGCCCGCGTTGAGCTGCAGGCGGTAGGTGGCGCGCGGGATCACCGTAGCGCCGTTGCGCTCCTCAGGTGCGCGACGCCTCACCGGGTTGGGCCGCTCAGGCGGATTCACCGTGCCGCTCCAGCAGCCACAGCACGCTCCACGCGGGGAGCTCTTTGCGCGCAAGCGCCGCGCGCACTCCGGGGTGGGTGGCAAATACCACGCGACCGGCGGCGCATACCGGCAGCGGCGCGGGCGCTGCGGCGAGATTGGCTATGAGATGCAGGGTATGGTCGCGGCCGCTCCAGTCGACGGCGAATGCAACACCGCGCTCCGCCAGTGTGCAGCGCCCGGCGCCAAGGTGCGGCAGCAACGGCACGATGTCGCGCCGCCGGATAGTGAGCAACCTGCGGTAGTGCGTGAGCACGCGCGCGCGCGCGCTCTGGCGCAGCAGGCTCCAGTCGAGCTGCGCCGCGGCGAAGGTGCTGGCCGCGCCCGGATCCGGCGCACCAGGGATCTCGCGCGCGCGCTGCGCGCGTACCCGCTCGAGCAGCTGCGGCTCGTAATCGCAGAACCAGGGAAAAGGCTGCGGGGCCGCCCATTCCTCGCCCATGAACAGCAGCGGCGGCTGCGGCGCAAGCAGCAGCACCGTGCTCGCCGCCCGCAGCGCCGCCGGGTCCGGCACCAGCTGCCCGAGCCGCTCGCCGCCTGCGCGGTTGCCGACCTGGTCGTGGTTTTGCAGAAAATTGATGAAGGCACTCGGGGGCAGGTGCGCGCTGCGCTCGCCACGGGCGCTGCCCTCGTGGCGCGAGCGCTCTCCCTGATAGGCGAACCCCTGCGCGAGTGCACGGCACAGCAGCGCGTGCGGGGTGTCGCTGAAATCGGTGTAATACTCCTGGGTCTCCCCGGTGAGCAGCACGTGCAGACAGTGATGCACGTCATCGTTCCACTGCGCATCGCAGGTGTCGGGTGCGCCCTCCACGCCCAGGAGCGCCGCGCTATTGCGCAGATTTTCCAGTGTCAGGTAGATGTTGCGGCCGTGGCCCGCTCCAGTGCGTGCAGCCCGGGCCAGCTGCCGGACGATGTGCGGTTCGCTGCGATCGTAAATGGCGTGCACCGCATCGAGACGCAAACCATCGATATGGTATTCCTCCAGCCAATAAAGCGCGTTGTGGAGGAAGAACTCGCGTACCACGCGGCTGCCTTCGCCATCGAAGTTCATGGCTGCACCC
>Ga0070714_100002140_pt1 | contig 14520 bp, 7 predicted proteins | sample LARL83metaG_FD_65450 | JGI IMG/M metagenome (GOLD analysis project Ga0070714, IMG submission 65450) | Corn, switchgrass and miscanthus rhizosphere microbial communities from Kellogg Biological Station, Michigan, USA - LAR L8-3 metaG | ecosystem: Host-associated > Plants > Roots > Rhizosphere ...
GCCGGGGGGGCTGCCCCCGGACGGGCAGCCTGCCGACTGCACCCCAGCCGAGAGCCGGCCCACCGAGACACCCGCCCGCGGCTTCTCCTCGCTGCGCCCGTTCCGGCACCGCGCGTTCACGCTGCTCTGGGGCGCCGGCCTGGTCTCGACGATCGGGTCGTGGATGCAGACGGTCGCGGTCGGCGCGCTGGTTATCTCCGACACCGGCCAGGCGACCTGGGCCGTGCTCGTGGCCGCCGGGGCGTTCCTGCCGCTCGGCCTGCTGTCGCCGGTCGGCGGGGCGCTGGCCGACCGGCTGCCGCGCCGGCCAGTGCTCATGCTCGGCAACGCGGCCGCGGCCGGCACCGCGGTGGGCCTGGCCATCCTGGTAGCCGACGGTCACGGCAGCCCGCTCGCGCTCGTCGCGCTGGTCACGCTGCAGGGCGCGGCGTCCGCCGTGATCGGGCCGTTCCAGCAGGCGATCCTGCCCGACCTGGTGCCGAAGTCGGAGTTCCTGGCCGGCATCTCACTGAACTCGGCCCAGTTCAATCTCGGCCGCATCGTGGGGCCGGCCCTGGCCGGGGCCACGGTGGCCGCGTTCGGGTACCCGATGGCGTTCGTGGCCAACGCCGTGTCGTTCCTCGCGGTCGTGGTGGCGCTCATGTTCGTGCGCCTGGCCCCGCCCGCCGGGCGGCACGCCGGCCTGTTCTCCTCGCTGCGGTCGGGCTTCACCGCAGCCCGGCGGCAGCCGTCCTGCTGGGCCGCGATCACCTCGATCGGGGTGGTAGCCGTGCTCGCCTCCCCGTTCATCGCGCTGGTCCCGGTGATGGCCAGGCACCTGACCTCGGGTGGCGCCACGGCGGTCGCGCAGACCACGGCCGTCCTCACCACCGCGCAGGGCATCGGGGCCGTGGCCGGGGCGCTGAGCCTGGCGCCGCTGGCGTCCCGGGTGGGCCGCGGCCGGGTGCTGACCGCCAGCCTGATCCTGCTCCCGGTCGTGCTGATCGGCTACAGCGCCGCCCAGCAGCCCTGGCAGGGAGCCGTGGGGATCTTCGCCGTCGGGCTGGTCTACATCGGGGTGCTGTCCGGGCTGTCCACCGTGGTGCAGCTGCGCGCCCCGCAGGCCTACCGCGGCCGGATCCTCGCGTTCTACCTGGTCGCGCTCGGGGTCGGCTACCCGATCGGCTCGCTGCTGCAGGGCCCGGTCATCGACAGGATCGGGCTGGGCTGGACCACCGCGGGCACCGCGCTGATCCTGCTGGTGATCATGGCGCTGGTCGCGGCGTTCCGCCCCGGCTTTGTCCGGGCGCTCAGCAGCGACGCAGAGTTTTCAGCTAGATCGCCGGGGACATCCGGGGAGATTTAAGGATCCCGCCTCAGGATCATGCGAGTGGCTGGGCCGTCCCCGCTCGCTGCGGGCCGCGCGCCCGGACCCCGTGATTTGTGACCTTTCAGACAGTGCCTGGCCTGCGGCTGCTCTGCGCTGCCCCATGGCCTGAGGCGTCGGCTGCCGTCTGGCCGACGGGACGTGAGGAAGATGGTCGCAGACGTTCGTGAAGCCGCCCCGGACGCGCGCCCGCCCGCGGGGAAACCTGAGCGTGAGGCGGCGCGCGGCCCGGCCGGCGACCGGGTGCTGACCTGCCCCGGGTACGACAACGCGATCAGGTGGCGGCCGGGCGAGCGCCTGGAGCAGTTGTTCGAGCGCCGGTGCGACTGGCTGCACCTGGTGGGCTGGGACAACCACCTCGCGGTCGACGCGCTGGACCTGACGCTGAGCTACGCCGAGCTCGACGGGCTGGCCAACCAGCTGGCCCGGTTCCTGGTGCGGCGGCACGGCGTGCGGCCCGGCGACCGGATCGGGCTGCTGTCCGACCGGGCCGTGGACGGCTACGTCGGCATGCTGGCCGTGCTGAAGGCCCGGGCCGCGTACGTGCCCCTCGACGCCGCGTTCCCGCCGGACCGGCTGGCCTACATCGCCTCCGACGCCGGGGTACGGCTGGTGCTGTCCCGCTCGCACCTGGCCGAGCGCGTCGGGGACGCGGCCCCGGTGCTGTGTCTCGACCAGGTGCAGGATCAGGTGGGCGCGCAGAGCACGGGCCGGCTCGGCCCCGACGAGGCCGGCCAGCCGGTCAGCAACCTCTGCTATGTGATCTACACCTCGGGCTCCACCGGCCGCCCGAAGGGAGTGGCCATCCAGCACGCCAGCATCTGCAACTTCATCCGGGTGGCCGACGAGGTCTACGGGATCACCTGCAAGGACCGGGTCTACCAGGGCATGACGATCGCGTTCGACTTCTCGGTCGAGGAGATCTGGGTGCCCTGGATGGCCGGGGCCACGCTGGTGCCCAAACCGGACGGGGACCGGGTGCTCGGCCGGGAGCTGCACGCGTTCCTGCGGGACCGCCGGGTCACCGCGATGTGCTGTGTGCCGACGCTGCTGGCCACGCTGGACGAGGACCTGCCCCGGCTGCGCTTCCTGCTGGTGTCCGGCGAGCCGTGCCCGCAGGACCTGGTGACGCGCTGGCACCGCCCCGGCCGGCGGTTCCTGAACGTGTACGGCCCGACCGAGGCCACGGTGACCGCGACGTGGACGCTGGTGCATCCCGGCCGGCCGGTGACGATCGGCGTGCCGCTGCCGTCGTACTCGGTCGTGGTGCTCGATCCCGACGCCGACGTGGCGCTGCCGCGCGGCGCGATGGGGGAGATCGGCATCGCCGGGATCGGGCTGGCCAAGGGCTACCTCAACCGCCCGGACCTCACCGGGCGCGCGTTCATCAGGGACTTCCTCGATATCCCGAACAACCCGTCCGGCCTGATCTACCGGACCGGCGACCTGGGCCGGGTGAACGCCGACGGCGCGATCGAGCATCACGGCCGCATCGACACCCAGGTCAAGATCCGGGGCTACCGGATCGAGCTGACCGAGATCGAGTCCGTGCTGCTGCGGGTGCCCGGCTTCGCGCAGGCCGTGGTCAGCACGCACCGGCCCGCGCCGGATGTGACCGAGCTGGCCGCGTACTACAGCCTGCGCCCCGGCGCCGCCCCGGTGGACGCCGGGCGCGTGCTCGCCCAGCTGCGGGAGCGGCTGCCCCGGTACATGGTCCCGGCCTACCTGGAGGAACTGCCGGCCATCCCGATGCTGCCCAGCGGCAAGGCCGACCGCAAGAGCCTGCCCGCGCCGCGCGGTCCCCGGGTCGTGGCCACCGCGGGCGAGCACGCCGCCCCGGTGACCGGCGCCGAGCGGGCGCTGGCCGAGGAACTGGCCAAGGTGCTCGACACCGGCACCATCTCGGTCGACGGCCACTTCTTCGACGAGCTCGGCGCCAGCTCGCTGCTGATGGCCAGGTTCAGCGCGGCGATCCGCGAGCGCGGCGGCCTGCCGCCGGTCTCGATGAAGGACATCTACCTGCACCCGACCGTGCGCCAGCTGGCCGCCGCGGTGACCGGGCCGCTGCCGGCCGTGGGTCAGGGCCCGGCCCCGCGGGAGCTGCCGGCCGCGCCCGAGCCGGCCCCGGCGTCGAAGAGCAAGCCGCGGTTCTGGCTGTGCGGCACCCTGCAGCTGCTGGCCTTCCTGGTCTATGTGGCGGGTTTCTCGCTGGCGGTGGACGCCGGTGCGGCCTGGGCCGCCGCAGGAAGCGGGGCGCTCGGCATTTACGAGCGCCTGGTGGTGTTCGGCGGCGGCGGGCTGCTGGCCATGGGCCTCCTGCCGGTCATCGCCAAGTGGCTGCTGATCGGCCGGTGGAAACCGCGCCGCATCCGGGTGTGGAGCCTGGCCTACTTCCGGTTCTGGCTGGTCAAGACCATGATCGTGGCCAACCCGCTGGCCCGGATGGTCGTCGGCACCCCGCTGTACACGCTGTACTTCCGGATGCTCGGCGCCAGGATCGGCCGCCGCACGGTGATCTTCACCACGCACGCGCCGGTCTGCACCGACCTGGTGGCGGTCGGTGCGGGCACCGTGATCCGCAAGGACGTCCACGTCACCGGCTACCACGCCCGGGCCGGCGTGATCGAGACCGGCCCGGTCATCCTGGGCCGGGACGCATTCGTCGGCGAGCACACGGTCATCGACATCCACGCCGCGCTGGGGGACGGCGCCCAGGTCGGGCACGCCTCCGCCCTGCTCCCGGGGCAGGCGGTCCCGGCCGGCGAGTGCTGGCACGGCTCGCCCGCCGTGCCCGCCGAGGCGGACTGCGACTACCGGACGGTCGCGCCCGCCCGCTGCGGCGCGCTGCGCCGGATCTGGTCCAGCCTGACCCGGCTGGTGCTCCTGCTGGCCGTGGCCGGCCCGGTGTCGGCGGCCGTGGCCAGCCTGCTGGTGTCCCGTCCCTCGCTGGCCGGGCGTGGCCTCGCCCGGCTGCACATCGGCATGATCGACCTCGGCACCCGGCTCCGGTTCGGCCGGTTCGACCTGGGCCGCCTGGACCTCGGGCGGGCGACCCTGGGCCGGGTGGAGATCACGAACTGGATCTTCTACGTGGAGGTGCTGGCCGTCGCCGGGGTCGTGGTCCTGGCCGTGATCCTGGCCGGCCTGATCTTCGTCGGCACCGTGCCCCGGCTGCTCAGCCCGCTGCTCCGGCCGGGCCGGGTCTATCCGCTGTACGGCCTCCACCACGGGCTGCAGCGGTTCATCTCCCGGTCGACCAACATCGCGTTCTTCACCAACCTGTTCGGGGACACCTCGGCCGTGGTGCGGTACCTGGGCCTCATCGGCTACCGGCTGAAGCCGGTCGAGCAGACCGGCTCCAACTTCGGCATGGAGGTCAGGCACGAGGTGCCCAGGCTCAGCGTCGTGGGCACCGGCACGATGGTCTCCGACGGCCTGACGATGGTCAACGCCGAGTTCTCCAGCACCTCGTTCCGGGTCGTGCCGACCGTCATCGGGGCCCGCAACTTCCTGGGCAACGGGATCGTGTACCCCGCGGGCGGCCGGACCGGCGACGACTGCCTGCTGGCCACCAAGGTCATGATCCCGGTCGCCGGGCCGGTCCGGGAGGGCGTCGGCCTGCTCGGCTCGCCGTGCTTCGAGATCCCCCGCTCGGTGCAGCGGGACCACCGGTTCGACCACCTGAACATCGCGCGCCGGCGGCGCCGCCAGCTCAAGGCCAAGAACCGGCACAACGCGGCCACCGCCGGCCTGCACCTGCTGGTGCGCTGGCTGTACCTGACCGGGATCGCGCTCGTCGCGCTGCTCCCGCTCGGCGCCGGTGCCTGGTTCCCGCTGCGCGGCGACCTCGTGCTCAGGCTGCGCTGGCTCCGGCTCCGCGGCGTCACGCTGACACTGCACGGTGACCTGCTCGCGGACGCGCTGGTATCCGCCGCATCCATCGTGATCATGCTGGTCCTCACCGTGGGTTACTTCGCGCTGGTCGAGCGGGCCGTGACCAGGTTCCGCCGGCTGCAGCCCAGGTTCTGCTCGGTCTACGAGCCGCCGTTCTGGCGGCACGAGCGGTTCTGGAAGGTCCCGTCCATCGCCTACATCCAGATGTTCAGCGGCACCCCGTTCAAGAGCGTGGTGTGGCGGCTGCTGGGGGTGCGGGTGGGCCGGCGCGTGTTCGACGACGGCTGCTCGATCGTGGAGCGGACCCTGGTCCAGATCGGCGGCGAGGCCACGCTCAACGCGGGCTGCATCCTGCAGGGCCATTCCCTGGAAGGCGGCGCGTTCAAGTCCGGCCCCATCGTCGTCGGCGACCGGTGCACGATCGGTACCGGCGCGTTCGTCCACTACGGCGTCACCATGGGCGACAGCGCCGTGCTGGAGGCCGATTCGTTCCTGATGAAGGGCGAGCACCTCGCGCCGGGCTCGCGCTGGCTCGGCAACCCCGCCGCCAACGCATCGGTCAGGCGGGCCGCCTCACGCCGGCCGGCCGCCCCGCCGCGGCGCCCGGCCGCCGCGCCTCCGACTCGAGTTCCCGCGCCGACGGCAGCCCGCACGCCCCGGCCCGCGGAACCCGCGCCGATGCCTGCGGCGTCCGCGCCCCCGCCACCGGCCGAGGCGGCCCGCCTGCCGAAGCGGCGGCCCAACTCGGCGCCCCGTCCCCAGCGGGCAGCCGCGTCAGTGTCCCGGCCGGATCCCCTGACCGCGCCGCAGTGGCCGCCGCCCGAAGCAGAACCCGCGCCGCCACCGGCCGACACACAATCGCCGAAGCGGCCGGAGCCGGCCCCGGTGCGGCAGAACGCGGACCTCCAGCCCCAGCCGGACCCGGGGCGGTGACGGCCGCCCCAGCGCACCACGGCACCCGGTACCGAACAGCAGCCTCGCGCGCCAGCGCGGGCCAGGGTCACCAGCAACCCGCCATCCCCGGAACAGGACGTGACACCCATGGAAATCTTTGCCGCCCGCGAGTCCGCCGTGCGCAGCTACTGCCGCGCCTGGCCGACGGTGTTCGACCGGGCGTCAGGCAGCTGGCTGTACGACGAGGACGGCCGCGGGTACCTGGATTTCTTCGCCGGGGCGGGCGCGCTCAACTACGGCCACAACAACCCGGTGCTCAGGCAGGCCCTGCTCGACTACCTGGCCGGTGACCGGGTCGTCCACTCCCTGGACATGTTTACCGTGGCCAAGCGCGACTTCCTGACCGCCTTCGACGAGCTCGTGCTGCGGCCCAGGCAGCTCGACTACCGGGTGCAGTTCCCCGGCCCGGGCGGCGCGAACGCCGTCGAAGCGGCGCTGAAGCTGGCCCGCAAGGTATCGGGCCGCACCGAGGTGATCACCTTCACCAACGCCTTCCACGGCATGACGCTGGGCGCGCTCTCGGTCACCGGCAGCTCGTTTCACCGCGGCGGCGCCGGTGTGCCGCTGGCCCACGCCACACCGGTGCCGTTCGACCACGCGCTGAGCGGGCAGATGCCGGATTTCATCTGGCTCGAGTGCCTGCTGGACAACCGGGGCAGCGGGCTGGACCAGCCGGCCGCGGTGATCGTGGAGACGGTTCAGGGCGAAGGCGGCATCAACGTGGCCCGGCCGGAATGGCTGCGCGGCCTGGCCGGGCTGTGCCAGCGGCACGGCATCCTGCTCATCGTCGATGACGTGCAGATGGGCTGCGGCCGCACCGGCCCGTTCTTCAGCTTCGAGACCGCGGGCATCACCCCGGACATCGTCTGCCTGTCCAAGTCCATCGGCGGCTACGGCCTCCCGCTCGCGCTCACCCTGATCCGCCCCGACCTCGACGTCTGGGAGCCGGGCGAGCACAACGGCACGTTCCGCGGCATCAACCCGGCGCTGGTCACCGGCAGCGCGGCGCTGCGGGCCTACTGGCAGGACGACGCGCTCGAGCGCGCCACCCAGGCCAAGGGCGAGCGGGTCGGCGCCGCGCTCACCACGCTGGCCGGGTCGGTCCCGGGCACCCCCATGCTCCCGCGCGGCCGGGGCCTGGCCCACGGCCTGGCCTTCGCGTGCGGCGAGCTGGCCGCGAAGGTGAGCACCGCCGCCTTCGAACGCGGCCTGCTGGCAGAAACCGCGGGCCCGCAGGGTGAGGTGGTCAAGCTGCTGCCGCCGCTGACCATCACCGACACCGAACTCGACCAGGGCCTCGGCTTGCTCTCCGACGCCGTCCGTGCGGTCTGCTGACCGGCGCTGCCGCTTGAGACCCACCCGCAGCAGACCCCACGTGCCTCACCAGTTCTCCGAGAGCTCACCCGCCACGCGCCTCCTTTCTCCGACCTTGATCCATGTGAGTTTGCTGTAGTCAGGTGTGCAGCAAACTCACATGGATCAAGGTCTGCGGCCGCCGCGACCGCCTGCCGGTCAGCCGGTGCTTAGAGCCGGGCGTAGTCCTTGATGTCCTGCTCGAACTGGGTGGCCATCTCCTCGGTCAGGGTGCGGCGGGTTTCCGCGATCCCGCGCAGGACGTCTGCTGTGCTGGTGAGCTCGTCGCCGCGGGAGAACATGACCCGCTCGAACACCAGCTGGGCGGTTCTGCGGGCGGCGAACTCGATGTCGGCGGGGGTGAACAGCCGGGATCGCTCGACGATGGCCGGCAGGTCCAGGCCGGCGTGCTGCATCGCGCCCAGGTACCGGTCCCAGATCGCGTGCCTGGCCTGGTCGTCGGGCGGGCCGACGGGGATGAGGTAGTCGAACCTGCCGTGCCGCAGGAACGCGGTATCCAGGTCGCGGACCGAGTTCGTGGCGCAGATGAGCAGCCGCTCCTCCTGTTCCCGGAACGGCGGGATCAGCTTGAGCATCTCGTTGGTCACGCCCTGGGCCACCGAGACCGTCCGTGGCTGGCGCAGCCCGGCGATCTCCTCCACCTCGTCGATGAACACCACCACCTTGTCGAGCTCCGCGACCAGGGCGAACGCCTCCCGCAACGCGGACGCCAGGCCCGCTGGCGAATCCCCGGCCAGCCGCGAGGGGAACAGCTCAACAAACGGCCAGCCCAGCCGGGAGGCCACCCCCTTGGCGAAGGTGGTCTTCCCGGTCCCCGGGGGCCCGAACAAGATGACCGCCCGCGGCGGCACCAGCCCCAGCCGGTCCGCGAGCTGGGCGTTGGCCAGCGGCAGGATGACCCGCCGCTCGATCAGCTCCTTCTCCCTGGCCATCCCGCCGAGCTGATCCCAGGTACCCGGGCGGATCATCCGGCCCCCCAGCTTCCCCAGGATGCCGATGTCGGCCGGCCCGACCGGCTCGAGCTTCTCGTACAGGCTCATGCCGCGGTGCACGGTGTACCCGCAATGCTCCAGGGCGGCCGCGCCCATCTCACCCTCATCGGCCAGCAGGCAGCTGATCCGGTGGGCGCCCGCGGTCACCAGCCGCCGTTCCAGCTCGGTCAGCAGCGCGCTGCCGATCCCGCGCTGCCGCCAGCCCGGCGCCAGGCTGATCCGCAGCACCATCGCCCGGGCGCCGCTGACGGTCGCGATCACAACCCCGACCATCTCGTCCCCGACCGCCGCCACCACCGTCGGCGCGCCGGCGCGCACGGCCGTGATCAGGTCAGAAACCCCGAACACCGGCGCCGCCGTCCCCGCGGCCGGGTCGTCCCAGAGCCGGACCGCGGCATCAAGATCATCTTCATGGAAGTCGCGGATCCGCCACGGCGTCATTGGCTAAGTGTGACAGGCAAACGGGGACAAGCCCGGCCGTATCGGCCTGGGCCGCGGCGCACACCGGGAGCCGCAGGCTAGGGCGGCAGGTCCGGGTCGGCCGCGTCGCGGGCGTGCAGCTGCTCGGCCAGTACGACCTTGAGCGCGGCGGCCACCGGGATGGCCATCAGCGCGCCGACCAGGCCCAGCACGGTGCCGCCGATCAGGGCGGCCAGCAGCACCGCGGCCGCGCTCAGGCTCACGGTATGCCGCAGGATGCGCGGGGCGATGAGGTAATTCTCCAGCTGCTGGTAGGCCACGAAGAAGATGATCACCACCACGGTGGTCGGCCACAGCTCGGTGGTGAGCAGCGTGGCCAGCACGCCGATCACCGCGCCGAGCGTGGCGCCGATCATCGGGATCAGGTCACACAACGCCACGGCCAGGGACAGCGGCACCGCGAACGGCACCCCGAGCGCGGAGAAGACGGCGAAGGCCGCCAGCCCGGCCGCCAGGGAGATCAGCAGGTTCCCGATCATGTAGGCGCCGACCTTGTCGACCATCACATCGGCGATCCGGCCGAACTTCGCGCGGTGCGCCCGCGGGAACAGCCGCATCACGCCGTGCCGCAGCCGGGGCAGGTCGGCCATGAAGTAGATGGTGAGCACCAGCACGGTCAGCGTGGAGAACAGCGCCCCGAACAGCCGGCGGGTGAACCCGAGCAGCCCGCCGCCGAGCCGGCCGGGGAGGTCCGCGAGCAGTCCCTGGATCCGGCCGGTGAGATGGAAGCGGTCGCTCAGCCCGCGGAACCGCGCCGACCGCTCCTGGAGACTGGCCAGGTAGCCGGGGAAGTCCTGCACCAGGGCCTCGAACTGGTGGACCATGGCCGGGATGACCGACACCATGAACGCCGCGACCAGGCCGCTCGCGATCAGGAAGATGACCAGGACGGCCAGCCCGCGCCGCATGCCCCAGCGGGTCAGCATGCGCACGGCCGGATCCAGGCTGACCGCGATGAACAAGGCGATGAGCACCCGGATCAGCACCGCCCGGGTGGTGTAGACGGCGGCGGCCGCGGCGAGCACGGCCAGGGCGCCCAGGCTCACGTAGACACCCCACCGGAACATCACCACCGGGCGGACCCGGTCTCCGGCTCCGGCCCGGCGCGGAGGCGCTGGTCCGGCTGCGTCGCTGACGGCCGCGCCGTTCTGCTTGGTGAGCAGGCGGCCGGGGTCCTTGCGCTGCAGATCACCGGGGCCGTTAGCCGTCAGATCCTCCGTGTGCACGATCTTGGTCCGTTCACGCCGCCGAACGCAGCCCGGCAGGCCGGGGCTCCTGTCACGCCAGCATGCCCAGATCGGTATGCAGGCGCGGTTCGGACGCTGTGCAGCTCACGTGGAGAACAGCCGACCGCCCGCCGGGGGTGATGTCCGGGGAAAACGGGCAGGCGACAGTGGGCGTGGGAGGCGACGCGGTGAGACTGCTGGTGGTGGGCGGCGGCCCGGCGGGCACGGCCGCGGCGCTGCAGGCCAGGGAACTGGGCGCCGAGGTCACACTGCTGGAAGCCGAAGAGGTCGGCGGGACCAGCCTGAACCGGGGACCGGCGCCGGTCCGGACCCTGGCCCGGTCGGCCCGCCTGGTCAGGGACTGGACCTCGTGGGCCAGCTTCGGCCTGGAAGGTCCCCGCCCCGCCGTGAACCTCGCCGCGGTCCTGGCCAGCAGCGACCGGGTCGCCAAGTATGCCCACGGCAAGAAGGACCTGGCCGGCCACCTGCGCCACCACGGGGTAGACCTGCTCGAGCACCTCGGCCCGGTCCGCTTTACCGACCCGCACACCCTGAGCGACCGGGACGGCCGCTGCTGGCGCGGTGACCGGGTGGTGGTCGCGGTCGGCGGCCGGGCGGCCGCGCTGCCTGTCCCCGGCGGCGAACTGGCCCTCAGCTACAGCGACATCCGGGCGCTCGGCGCCCTGCCCCAGGACATCACGGTGATCGGCGGAGCCGACACCGGCTGCCAGATGGCATCGATCTTCGCCGACTTCGGGGCCACGGTCCGGATCATTGAAGCCGGCCCGGCCCTCGTGCCCGGGGCCGACGAGAGCATCTCCGCCGCCCTGACCCGGGCCTTCGAGGCGAAGGGCATGACGCTGTGCACCGGTGCGCGAGTCCAGGCCCTGGAGCGCGGCGGAGGGCAGGTCGTCATCCGCTTCACCCGCGGCGGCCCGGCCGAGCAGGTGGCTACCGACGCCGTGTTCGCCGCCGTCGGCTGGCCCGCCAGCCTCGGTGGCCTGGACCCCGATGCCGCCGGGCTGACCAGCACGCCGCAGGCCATCCCGGTCGACGGCTACCTGCAGACGAATGTGGGGCACATCTTCGCCGCCGGTGACGTCAACGGGCGCTCCAAGCTGGTGCAGACGGCCCGGCTCGAGGGCCGCATCGCGTCGTGGAACGCCGTGCGCGGCCCCACCCGCCAGTTCCGCTACGAGGTCGTGCCCAGCGGCAGCTTCACCGACCCTGAATACGGCGCGGTCGGCCTGACCGAGCGCCAGGCCGCTGAAGATCACGATATTGCCGTGGGGATGGCCTGGTACGACGACCTCATCAGGCCGGTGGCGGACGGCCACCCCGACGGCTTCTGCAAGCTGATCGCCGACCGGCGCGATCACGCCATCCTCGGGGCGCACGTGCTCGGCGAGTACTCGGCGGAAACCGTCCAGGTAGTTGCGACCGCCATGAGCGCGGGTATGAGGGTGGAGCAGCTCGCCGAGATGCAGTTCGCGTTTCCCACCTTCACCGAGGCCGTGAGCATGGCCGCGCAGAAGATCTGCCGCAGTCTCGGCATCGGGCAGTTCCCGCCCGCCTGGAGCTATCTCGGAGCCCACGAATGAGGATGAGGCCGTGCGCGCGATAACCGTCATTCCCGGGCAGTCAGGCTCGGTCGCCCTCACCGACATGCCGGAGCCGCCGCCGGACGACGGGCCCGTCCTGGTCGAGACCCAGGCGGTCGGCATCTGCGGGACCGACGTGGAGATCATCGACGGCGAGTACGGCTGGGCGCCGCCCGGCCAGGACCGGCTCATCCTCGGCCACGAGTCGCTGGGCCGGGTGATCGAGGCGCCCGCGGGGGCCGGGTTCAGCGCTGGTGACCTGGTCGTGGGGATCGTGCGCCGGCCCGATCCCGTGCCCTGCCCGGCCTGCGCCGCCGGGGACTGGGACATGTGCACCAACGGCCGGTACACCGAGCGCGGGATCAAGTCCCGCCACGGTTACGCCTCGGAGCGGTACCGCATCCACCCCGAGTACCTGGTCGCGGTGGACCCCGCCCTCGGCACCCTCGGGGTATTGCTCGAACCGGCCACCGTGGTGGCCAAGGCCTGGGACCACATCGAGAAGATCGGCCGCAGGTCCACCTGGGCCCCCCAGAACGTGCTGATCACCGGGGCCGGGCCGATCGGCCTCCTGGCCGCGCTGCTGTCGGTTCAGCGCGGCTACGGCACGTACGTGCTGGACCGGGTCACCGAGGGCCGCAAGCCGGAGATGGTCCGCAGACTCGGAGCCACGTACATCGACCCCGACGACCTCGGCGACGTGGCCGAGAAGGCAGACATCGTCATCGAGTGCACCGGTTACCTGCAGATGCTGCTCGAGGTGGGCCCGCAGCACGCCAGGTACCGGATCATCTGCCTCACCGGCGTGTCCGCGGCCGGGACGGAGTCCACCGTCGACCCGGGGCTGATGAACCGCAACATGGTGCTGCAGAACTCGGTCCTGTTCGGCTCCGTCAACGCCAACCGGCACCACTACGAGCTCGCCGCCCAGGCCCTGGCCCAGGCCGATCCCGGCTGGCTGGCGGGCCTGATCACCCGCCAGGTGCCACTGAGCCAGTGGGCCGACGCTTACACCCGGCAGCCCGACGACATCAAGACCGTGCTGCGCTTCAGTGCGTGATGGGCCCGATGATCCCGGCCGTGGCCAGGCCGTCGAGGATGAGCTGCACCGCGATCGCGGCGATGAGGAAGCCGAAGACCTTCTCGGTGACCAGCATGCGGTTCTCGTCCAGCTTGGCGCTGACCCGGTTGGCAAAGCGGAACACCACGACGTCGATCAGCAGCACGACCGCGAGAATGCCGATCGCCAGCGCGAGGACGCCGATCGACTCGGCCTCGGCGGAGATCGTCACCAGGCCCACGATGCCCACCGGGTTCAGCAGGTAAGGCACGGCCAGCGGGAACTGGGCCAGCTGCATCGGGTCCTTGCCCTCGGTGCGGTGACCGCCGTTCGCCTGCCCGAGCACCATCCCGACCGCCAGCACGAGCAGGATGATGCCGCCCGCGATCGACAGCGAGGCGACGGAAAAGTGCAGCAGCCCGCGCAGCAGCTCGCCGGTCACGATCAGGGCGACGGCTACCACGGCCGCGGTAACCAGCATCTTTCGCAGCACGCGCCCCCTGGTGGCGGCGTCCAGGCCCGCGGTGAACTCCAGAAAGGGGACCAGCGCGAGCTTGGGCCCGATGCCGATCAGCAGCACCAGGAAGGTGTCGATCGCACCGGCGGCGGTGATCGAGGTCTCGTCCATCTGGCTCAGCGTCGCGGCTGGGCCCTCGGCTGGTCCTCACCCCAGCGGGATGAGGACCAGCCTGGCTCCCCCGGGCTCAGCCTTGGGCGCGGCGGGTGAGCCCGGCGAGCTCGCGGTTGAAGCGCTCGGGCTCCTCCAGGAAAGGCACGTGCGCGGCGCCGTCATACCAGGAGGCCTCCGCGGTCGGGCAGGTCGCGAGGACGTGCTCGGCCATGGCGGGCAGCACGATCGTGTCCGCGCGCCCCTGCGAGACCAGGACCGGCACCTCGAGGCTGCGGAGCACGTCGTCATCGTCGATTTCGCGCGCGGCCAGGCTGGCGCGGATGCCCGTCGGCACGGTCATGCCGGCGGCCAGCAGCGTCTCCACCTCCTCGGCGGGGAGCGATTCCGCCGCGAAGGCCCTGATCAGGCCCCGCATCCCGCGGATGCTGGTCGGCAGGTCTTCGGATGTCGCATCCGCGAAATGGTCCAGGAAGCCGGGGCCAATCAGCGCGCCGAATGCTGTCTCGCCCAGCTTCACCGCCCCGGCGGCGAAGTCGATGGCCCCGATCCGTCCCTGGCCGTGGGCACGGATGTAGTCGCAGATGACGAACGCGCCGTAGGACCAGCCCACTAGCACGGGCCGGTTCAGGCGGAGCTGATCGATGATGGCCGCGACGTCGTCGGCCCAGAGCGTGGCGTCGGTGTAGGGCCCGGGCCCGGGCGGCGCCTCCGACATGCCGTGACCGCGCAGGTCGCACGCGACGATCCGGAACTCGTCGCGCAGCGGGCTCTCGTACTGCCTGTCCCAGCAGAGATGGCTCTGCGACCAGCCGTGCAGGAACAGGACCGGCGGTCCGTCGGCCCGGCCCCACTCGCGGACATGCAGGCGCAGGCCGCCGCCGCCCCGCACCGTGTGAATCTTCATCCTCCCGGTGGGCATCTGCTGTGCGATCGTGGTCATCT
>Ga0070714_100002143_pt1 | contig 14516 bp, 13 predicted proteins | sample LARL83metaG_FD_65450 | JGI IMG/M metagenome (GOLD analysis project Ga0070714, IMG submission 65450) | Corn, switchgrass and miscanthus rhizosphere microbial communities from Kellogg Biological Station, Michigan, USA - LAR L8-3 metaG | ecosystem: Host-associated > Plants > Roots > Rhizosphere ...
CGCGTCCGCGACGGGAGCAGCTCTCGCTGGGCTTGGCCACGCTTTAAAGGCAGCGCGGCACCCCATCGACACTCCCAGGGAAGAGAAGGCGGTCCGCTAAACCGCCGTCGCCGACGTGTGCCCGGACGAAGGGGTAGCGCCCGACCGACGGACCCACCGCTCCTCACCAGCCCTCCCCATCGAAAGGTGGGGAGGGCGCGGGGCTTTCAAGGGACGCAGAGTGAAAGCGAACACACCGATAAACATGGCATCGCCTGCCGCAACCGCCGGATCGGAGGACCAACGGTCCCGACCCCATCGTCGCCGGCCTTTGCCGCGGCGCTTGCCGCCCCTAAAGTGCAGGCATGATCGCCCGCCGCCTCATCCTGCTCGCCACCCTGACCTTGCTTGCTCTCGCCGGCCCACACCCGGCCCAGGCTGCGCCCGATACCCTCGTCATCGGCATCACCCAGTATCCGGCGACCCTTCATCCCAGCATCGACACCATGCTGGCGAAGACCTACGTCGACCGCTTTGCCCACCGGCCGTTCACGACGTTCGATCCCGACTGGAATCTGATCTGCATGCTGTGCGTCGAGTTGCCGACGATCGAGAACGGTCTTGCCAAGCGCGAGCGGCTGGCGAGCGGCGGCGAAGGTATCGCCGTCACCTACACCATCCAACCGAACGCCCGCTGGGGCGATGGCGTCCCGGTCTCCACCGAGGACGTCGTGTTCACCTGGGAGGTGGGCAAGAACCCGCAGTCCGGCGTTGCCGCGGGCGAGCTCTACCGCCGCATCCTCTCGATAGACGTCAAGGACGAGAAGACCTTCACGCTGCATTTCGATCGCGTCACCTTCGACTACAACGCCATCAACGACTTCGAAGTGCTGCCGGCGCATCTCGAGCGAACGATTTTCCTCGACGATCCCGCGCGCTACCGTTCGCGCACCCGCTATGACACCGACAGCACCAATCCGGGCCTCTGGTTCGGGCCGTATCGCGTCGTCGACAAGGAGCCGGGCTCGCAGATCGTGCTCGAGCGCAACCCGACATGGTGGGGACCGAAGCCCGCGTTCCGGCGCATCGTCGTTCGTGTCATCGAGAACACCGCGGCGCTCGAGGCGAATCTCTTGTCGGGCTCGATCGACATGGTGGCGGGCGAGCTCGGACTGCCGCTCGATCAGGCGATCGCGTTCGAGCGACGCCACGGCCAGAGCTACAACATCCTTTACAAGCCCGGACTGGTCTACGAGCACCTCGACCTCCGGATCGACAATCCGATTCTCGCCGACAAGCGCGTCCGGCACGCGCTCCTTCTGGCGCTCGATCGCGATGTCATCGATCGGCAGATTTACGGCGGCCGTCAGCCGCCGGCGGCGACGTTCGTGAGCCCGCTCGACTGGGTGTACGATCCTGCGATCGTTGCGACCAAGCAGGACGTGGCCGGCGCCCGCCGGCTCCTCGATGAAGCGGGCTGGCGCATGGGGCCGGACGGGGTGCGCGTGAACGCCAAGGGGGAGCCGCTGGCGTTCGATCTCATGACCACGGCCGGAAACCGCTCGCGGGAACTGGTCCAGCAGGTGATCCAGTCGCAATGGAAGGCGGTCGGCATCGACGCGCGCATCCGCAACCAGCCCGCCCGCGTCCTGTTCGGCGATACGCTGACCCATCGGCGCTTCCAGGGCCTCGCGATGTTCGCGTGGATGTCCGCGCCCGAGAGCGTGCCGCGCTCGATTCTCGATTCCCAGGAAATTCCGAGCTCGCAGAACAGCTACTCCGGAGAGAACTGGGTCGGCTTCAAGTCGCCCGAGGTCGACGCGCTGCTCGACCGCATCGAGACGACCATCGACCGCGACGAGCGCAAGGCGCTGTGGTTCCGGTTGCAGAAAATTTACGCCGACGAGCTGCCGGCCATTCCCCTCTTCTTCCGCGCCGATGCCTACATCCTGCCGAAGTGGCTCAAGGGCGTCGTGCCGACCGGCCACCAGGAGCCGACCAGCGCCTGGGCGGAGAACTGGCGGGTCGAGCCATGACCGCACTGCTCTCGGTCGAAAATCTGACGATCGCCTTTCGGGGCGCGGCAGGCCCTGCCGTCGATGGTGTCTCGTTCGCCCTCGAGCGCGGACGCACGCTCGGCCTCGTCGGCGAATCGGGCTCCGGCAAGAGCACCGTGGCACTGGCGCTCCTCCGGCTGATGCCGCCGGCGGCGCGCATGCGATCCGGCGCGATCCGCTTCGACGGGACCGATATCCTCGCGGCGTCGGAGACGGCACTCGCGTCGCTGCGCGGCCGGCGCATCGCCATGATCTTCCAGGAACCGACGGCCGCTCTCGATCCCGTCATGACCATCGGCGATCAGATCGCCGAGCCGTTCGTCATCCACGAGAAGCGGTCCTGGCGAGAGGCGCGCGCCGCGGCCCGCCGCCTTCTCGAGCGCGTCGGCATTCCTCCCGAGCGGGCTACGAACTACCCGTTCGAGCTTTCGGGCGGCCAGCGCCAGCGCGCCATGATCGCCGCGGCGATTGCGCTGAAGCCGGCGCTGCTCGTCGCCGACGAGCCGACCACCGCGCTCGACGTCACGGTGCAGAAGGACATCCTCGACCTTCTCCTCGGCCTTCAGGCGGAGATCGGCATGGCGATGGTGTTCATCAGCCACGATCTCGCCGTCGTCTCGATGATGGCCGACACGATAACGGTGATGCGCGCCGGCGCTGTCGTCGAGCACGGCCCAACCCGCGACATCATCGAACGGCCGCACCAGCCTTACACGCAGGCGCTCCTCGATGCCGCGCGCATGCGCGTGCCCGAGCGGATGGCGCGATGATGGACTCCCCTCCCATCCTTGCCGCAGAGTACGTGACCAAGCGCTTCCGCAAGGATAGCGGCCTGTTTGCTCGCGGCGAGGACGTGACCGCGCTCGATGACGTCGGCATCGTCCTCGCTGCCGGCGAGACGCTGGCGCTGGTCGGCGAATCGGGATCCGGAAAATCGACGCTCGCCCGCGTTCTGATGCGGCTTGTGCGCGCCGACGACGGGCGCGTGCTGTTCCGCGGCACCGATATCGCGCGGCTTCGCGGCGCGGACCTGATGGCGTTTCGCCGCGCCGTCCAGATGGTGTTCCAGGATCCGTTCGCCTCGCTCAACCCGCGCCTCTCGGTCGGCCGCATCGTCGCCGAGCCGCTGGCGATCCATGGCATCGGCGACCGCGCCGAGCGACGAAAGCGCGTGGCCGCCGCCCTGGAATCGGTCGGGCTCGCCGCAGCCGACGCAGGCCGCGCCCCGCACGCCTTCTCCGGCGGCCAACGGCAGCGCATCGCCATCGCCCGTGCCCTCATCGCGGAGCCCGAGGCGATCGTCCTGGACGAGCCGATGTCGGCGCTCGATGTCACCGTGCAGCGACAGATCCTGGGCCTCCTGAACGATCTCAAGGTCAGCCACCGCCTCGCCTATCTGTTCATCACCCACGATCTCGGCGTCGCCCGCGCGCTGGCCGATCGCGTCGCGGTGATGCACCGGGGCCACATCGTCGAAACCGGCGCCGCCGAAGCGGTGTTCGGCTCGCCCGTCGATCCCTACACGGCGCGCCTGCTCGCGGCCATTCCCGTTCTCGGCGCCGGGCGCCGCACGGGAGGTGCGCCGTGAACCGTGGCCTGCTGACGTTCATCGCCGCGCGTGTCGTGCAGACCGCGATCGTGCTGCTGCTGATGTCGCTCGCGGTCTATCTCCTGATCGGCCTCATGCCCGGCGATCCGGTCGACCTCATGATCGCGGGCGATCCGCGCCTCACGCCCGACGACATCCTGCGCCTTCGCGCCGTCTATGGCCTCGATCAGCCGTTGTGGTCGCGCTATATCGCCTGGCTCGGGGCGGCACTTTCGGGCGATCTCGGCGCGTCGCGGCTCTACGCCCGTCCCGTCCTCGACGTCATGGGGCCGTTCTTCCTCAACACCTGCGTGCTGATGAGCGTGAGCTTCGCCCTCTCCGTGATCGTCGCCGTGCCGCTCGGCGTCTGGGCAGCGAGGCGGCCGGGCTCGATTGCGGATCGCGCCGCCAACGCGTTCGCCTTCGCCGGCATCTCGATGCCGGTGTTCTGGCTCGGCCTCGTCCTCATCATCGTCTTCTCGGTCCTGCTGAGCTGGCTGCCGGCGTCCGGGACCGGGCGCGGCGGTGGCGGCGCCTTCGATGCGGTGCGCCATCTCATGCTCCCGGTCATCACGCTGACGATCCATGAGACCGGCGTGCTGCTGCGCTACGTCCGCTCGGCGATGATCGAAACCCTGCGCCAGGATTTCGTCCGCGCAATCCGCGCCAAGGGCGCATCGGCGGGATGGGTGCTATGGCGACACGCGCTGCCCAACGCCATGCTGCCGGTCATCACCATCGTCGCCTTGTCGTTCGGCGGGCTGTTCTCCGGCGCGCTCGTCACTGAGACGATCTTCGCCTACCCCGGCATGGGCCGGATGATCTACGATTCGGTGATGGGCAACGACTTCAATCTGGCGCTCGCCGGACTACTGATCGCCACCGTGCTGACGCTCGCCGCGAACCTCGCCGCCGATCTTCTTTACGCCTGGCTCGATCCCCGCATCCGCATCGGCGGTGCGCGATGAGGACGCTTCTGTACCGATTCTCAGGGCAACGCGCCGCGGTCGCGAGCCTCGCCTTTCTCGTGCTTCTGGCGCTTCTCGCCGCCGCCGCTCCTCTGGTCGCGTGGGCACTCGGCGCCGACATGACTGCGGTCGACCTGTACCACCGCTTCGCGGGACCGTCGCTTGCGCATCCGCTCGGCACCGACGAGCTCGGGCGCGACGTGCTGGTGCGCCTTCTCTACGGCGCTCGGGTATCGCTCGCCGTCGGGCTGATCGGCGCACTGGCCGCCTCCATCATCGGCACCCTCGTCGGGCTCGGGGCGGGGCTCGCCGGCGGTCGCGTCGATTCGATTGTGATGCGCTTCACCGACGGCGTCATCGCGCTGCCGCTCTTGCCGCTGCTCATCGTCCTCGCCGCGGCCGATCCGACCAAGCTCGGTCTGCCCCCGGGGTTCGGGCGCGGCAGCGAGGGTGGCCTGCTGCGCATCGGCATCATCGTCGCCCTCGTCGGCTGGACCACCGTGGCACGGCTCGTGCGCGGCGCGGCGCTCAGCCTGCGCGAGCGCGAGTTCGTGCTCGCGGCGGAAGCACAAGGCGCGTCGAGGCTGCGTATCGCCTTCGTGCACCTCCTGCCGAACGCCGCCGGGCCGATCGTCGCCGCCACCGCGCTCGCGGTCGGCAACGTGATCCTGATCGAGTCGGTGCTGAGCTTCCTGGGACTCGGCATCCAGCCGCCGGCGGCGAGCTGGGGCAACATGCTGACCAACGCCCAGGACATGATGCTGTCGGCGCCGGCGCTCGCCTTCTATCCGGGACTCCTGATCCTCGCGACGGTGGTGGCGTGCAACGTCGCCGGCGACGGAATCGAGGCGGCGCTCGACCCGCGCGCCGAGACGGGGCGCGATTAACGCGAGAACAGGACCGGGATCTTCGACTCGGCAAGCAGGCGGCGGGTAACGCCGCCCAGCACCATCTCGCGCAACCGCGAATGGCCGAAGGCGCCGCAGACGATGAGATCGGAGCCGGCCTTCTCCGCCTCGTTCATGATCGTGACGCCGAAACGCTTGTCGGCGGATTGGACCTGAACCGCCTCGGCGTTGACGCCGTGGCGGGCGAGATGCAGCGCGATATCGGCTCCCGGCACTTCGCCGTGGCCGCCGAGACCGACCTCGGGATTGACCGCCAGGATCTTGACCTGCTTGGCGCGCTGCAGGATCGGCAGTGCGTCGTTGACCGCGCGCACGGCCCCCCGGCTCGGCGTCCACGCCACCGCGACCCGCTCGCCGACGGTCGGAAACGAACCCTTCCGCGGCACCATGAGGATGGGACGGCCGGCATCGAGAATGACGTGCTCGGGCAGTTCCGGCGAGGTGCCGGGGTCGAGCCGCTCGGGATCGCGCTGGCCGAGGATAACGATATCGACGTAGCGTGCGTTCAGCAGCACGAGATCGGGAAGATTTCCCTCCAGGCGCCGCCATTCGGAGTTGAGGCTCGCCGCCTCGATGCGAGAGCGAAACGTGCGCTCGGCTTCGTCGGCCGCCTCGCGCATGTATTTGTCATGGGCCTCGACGAGATCGGGTCCGAAGTCCGCTTCGGCGTACTGGTGAATCGGCGCCAAGGCGGCGACATAAAGTCCGATCAGGTGCGCGTCGAACGTGCGCGCGAATCGCGCCGCTATGTCCAGCCGCTCGGCAGAGGCCGCCGAGCTGTCGACGTGAACCAGCATATCCTTGTACGACATGACGCGCCCCCCGGCGATGCTCGGCGTTCCGACTGGGGTGTTCCGAGTGGCCATCATCATAGGGAGGATTTAAGGCCCGGCAAGCCCGGCCGCGGCCGCAAAATGCCGTGGTTGGCGCCCGATCCCACGCTACCATCGGCCTGTGGACACGCTGTGACAGCACGAGGCACGCGGTTTCCCTTGGCGCGTCCTGGCGAATTACGCTAGCAAGCCAGTCATTGGTGAAATGCAGGAATATCCTCGTGAATAATCGATCGATTGCACCGCGCATCCATCCGGTCGTTCTGGCCGGGGGAACGGGAAGCCGGCTTTGGCCGCTGTCGCGGATGCTCTACCCCAAGCAGTTCCTGCCGCTCGCCGGCGAGAAGACGATGCTTCAGGAAACGGTGCTACGCTTCACCGACGGAAAGACGTTTGCGCCGCCGATCGTGCTTTGCAACGACGAGCACCGGTTCATCGTCGCCGAGCAGCTTCGCGCGGTCGACCGCCTGCCCGATGCCATCGTCCTCGAGCCGGCCGCGCGCTCGACCGCGCCGGCCGCCGCCATCGCGGCTCTCCGGGTCGCCGAGCACGATCCCGAGGGGCTCGTTCTTGTGCTGCCCGCCGATCATGTCATCCGCAAACCCCAGGCGTTCGCGGCGGCGGTCGGGAATGCCGCCAAGGCCGCGGCCAACGGACGGCTCGTCACCTTCGGCATCAAGCCGTCGACACCCGAAACCGGCTACGGCTACATCAAGCAAGGCAAACCGCTTACCGGCTTCAAGGGCGGCTACGCCATCGCCAAATTCGTCGAGAAGCCGTCGCTCGCCACTGCCAAGCGCTTCCTCGCCGGCGGCGGCTACGCCTGGAACAGCGGCATCTTTCTGTTCGGCGCCAGGACGTTTCTCGAGGAACTCGAGCGCTTCGAGCCGGACATGCTGGCTCAGTGCCGCGCCGCGATCGCCGGCGCCAAGCACGACCTCGATTTCCTTCGCCTCGACGCGGACTCGTTCGGCCGTATCAAGGCAAACTCGATCGACTATGCGGTCATGGAACGCACGAGCGTCGGCGCCGTGGTGCCGGTCGAGATGGGCTGGAGCGACGTCGGCTCGTGGACAGCGCTGTGGGATCTCGGCCGCAAGGACCGCGACGGCAACGTCGCTCTCGGCAACGTGACGGCGAGCACGGTCAAGGGCAGTTACTTGCGCAGCGAGGGCCCGCTCCTCGCCGTCATCGGCCTCTCCGACGTCGTCGCTGTGGCGACGAAAGATGCCGTTCTCGTCACATCGAAGGCATTGAGTCAGGACGTGAAGACGCTGGTCGCCGAGCTCGATCGCAAGGGCATGAGCGAAACCAAGGCCCATCCGACCGTCTACCGGCCCTGGGGCAGCTATCAGTGCATCGACGGTGCCGACGGCTTCCAGGTCAAGCGCATCATCGTCAAGCCGGGCCAGAAGCTGTCGTTGCAGAAGCATGCGCGCCGCGCCGAGCATTGGGTCATCGTCCGCGGCACCGCCCGCATCACCCGCGACAACCAGGTGTTCGAGCTGTTCGCCAACCAGTCGACTTACATCCCCTTGGGGGCCGTGCACCGGCTCGAGAACCCCGGCAACGACCCGTTGCATCTCATCGAGGTGCAGTCGGGCGACTACCTCGGCGAGGACGACATCGTCCGCATCGAAGATACTTACGGGCGGAACTGACCCGCGGCATCGCGCGGGCATCCGAGGTCTGCGTTTTACTTGCCGAGCGCCCGGGACTGCATCACGATGGGAACGAAACGCATCCCGGTGAGCGATACTCGCGATCACCGTCCTGTCATTCACGATTGCCATGTCCGCGCCACAAGAACCATCGCCTGACCGGCTGCACAATCGCGCGACGGACGTGTCCGCAGCGGAGCTGTCGGCAAAAGATCGTGCCAGCATCCTCCACCCCTACACCGAGCTTCGTGCCCACGAGGTCAACGGCCCGCTGACGATCGTCTCCGGCGACGGTGTGTGGATCACCGATTCCGAGGGCAAGCGCTACATCGAGGGCATGGCCGGGCTGTGGTGCACGACGCTCGGCTTCGGCGAGAGGCGCCTCGCCGAAGCGGCCCGGCGCCAGATCGAGGACCTGTCGTTCTATCATCTGTTCGGCGGCAAATCGCACCCGGCGGCGATCCGGCTCGCGGAGACCCTTCTGTCGCTCGCGCCGGTGCCAATGGCGCGGGTGTTCTTCACCTCGTCAGGATCCGAGGCCGTCGACACCGCGATCAAGCTGGTCTGGTATTTCAACAACGCGCTCGGCCGGCCCAAGAAGAAGAAAATCATCGCTCGCGAGCGCGCCTACCACGGCGTCACCATCGCCGCGGCGAGCCTGACGCATCTGCCGAACAATCAACGCAGCTTCGATCTCCCCATCGTCGGCATGCTGAAGACGACATGCCCGCATCATTGGCGCAACGCAGCACCCGGCGAAAGCGAGGAGGCGTTCGCGACGCGCTGCGCGGACGATCTCGACGCGCTGATCCGCGCCGAAGGTCCCGACACGGTGGCCGCATTCATCGCCGAGCCGGTGCAGGGCGCCGGCGGCGTCATCGTCCCGCCGGCGACCTACTTCGAGAAGGTGCAGGCGGTGTGCCGCAAGCACAACGTTCTGGTGATTGCCGACGAGGTCATCTGCGGCTTCGGCCGCACCGGCAATTTCTGGGGCAGCCAGACTTACGGAATCCGCCCCGACATCGTCACCATGGCCAAGGGCCTTTCGTCCGGCTACCAGCCGATCGGCGCAGTGATGATCGCAGACGGCGTCTATCAGGCGATCGCCGACGAGAGCGCCAGGATCGGCGTGCTCGGCCACGGCTTCACCTATGGCGGCCATCCGGTGCCGTGCGCGGTGGCTCTGGAGACGCTGGCGATTTACCGGGAGCGCGACATCGTCGGCCGCGCCCGGTCCATGGGCCCGCGCTTCCAGGCGGCCCTTCAGGCTTTCGCCGCTCACCCGCTGGTGGGCGAGGCGCGCGGCGTCGGCATGGTCGGCGCGATCGAGATCGTCGCCGACAAGACGACGAAGACGGCGTTCGCGCCGGCCGGTCGCGGCGGCGCCGCGGTCCTCAAGCTGGCCCAGGAGGAAGGGCTGATTGCGCGACAGATGGGCGACGCCATCGCGCTGTCGCCACCGCTGGTCATCACCGAAGCGGAAGTGGACGACATGATGGGGCGCCTGGGTCGGGCCCTCGACAAGGCGACCAGGCTGCTGACGGTTCCCTGAGGGTAACGGGTTTCCTTCCTGCCGCCCGTCGATTATTCTGGCGTCCTCACAAGGGAATGCCGGGGTCGGGTCGGCTTGGCCGGGTCCGCGGGAGATCGATCATGGATTTCGACCAGCACTTCCGAAAGGCGCTGGCTCAACTCAGAACCGAAGGCAACTACCGGGTGTTCGCCGACCTCGAGCGCCAGGCGGGCGCGTTCCCGCGCGCCATGCGCCACGGGCCCGACGGTCCGGCCGAAGTCGTGGTGTGGTGCTCGAACGACTACCTCGGCATGGGTCAGCACCCCAAGGTGCTCGCCGCCATGATGGAAGCCATCGGCAAGTGCGGTGCCGGCGCCGGGGGCACCCGCAACATCTCCGGCACCAACCACTATCACATCATGCTGGAGCGCGAGCTTGCCGACCTGCACGGCAAGGAAGCGGCGTTGCTGTTCACCTCGGGCTACGTCTCCAACGAGGCGACGCTGTCGACCCTCGCCCGCCTGCTGCCCGGCTGCATCGTCTATTCCGACGAACTCAACCACGCTTCGATGATCCAGGGCATTCGCCACGCCCGGGTCGAGAAACGGATATTCCGCCACTCCGATCCCGCGCACCTGGCCTCGCTGATGGCAGCCGACGATCCCGCCACGCCGAAGCTGGTCGCCTTCGAATCCGTTTACTCGATGGACGGCGACATCGCGCCGATCGCCGAGCTGTGCGATGTGGCCGAAAAATTCGGCGCCCTCACCTATCTCGACGAGGTTCACGCCGTCGGCCTCTACGGTCCGCGCGGCGGCGGCATATCCGAGCGCGACGGCGTCGCTCATCGCGTCTCGGTGATCGAGGGCACCCTTGCCAAGGCCTACGGTGTGATGGGCGGCTACATCACCGCCGGCGCGACGCTGATCGACGCGATCCGGAGCTTTGCGCCCGGCTTCATCTTCACCACCGCTCTGCCGCCGGTGCTGGCGGCCGGCGCGCTCGCGAGCGTCAAGCATCTCAAGAGCAGCTCGGTCGAGCGTGCGCGCCACCAGGAGCGCGCGGCGAGCCTCAAGCGCATGCTCGCCGAAGCCGGCCTGCCGCTGATGCCGAGTCCGAGCCATATCGTGCCGGTGCTGATCGGCGATGCCCGGCTTTGCAAGCTCGCCTGCGACGAGCTTCTCGAACGGCACGGCATCTACATCCAGCCGATCAATCATCCAACCGTGCCAGTCGGCACCGAGCGCATCCGGCTTACGCCGTCGCCGAACCACACCGATGACATGCTGCGCGACCTTGTCCGCGCGCTGCGCGAGGTGTGGCAACGTCACGACATCCGCCGCGCAGCGGCCTGAGAGCGGCGAAGGGAGGGCCGTCGTGTATCCCGACCACTCCCTGATGCCGAAAGAGGCCGTGCGGCTGGCCGCCCTAGCTCATCTCGCCGAGCGCGAGATGAGCTACCGCGACCTCGCCACGGTCGTGCGCGGCTTCATCGCCCGCATCATGGGGCCGTCGCTCGATCTCATGGGCATATCGATCGAGCTTCTCCGTTATGAGGGTCTGGTCGCCTCCGCCATGAGCGATGACGAGGGTGCGAAGATCGGAACGACGACGGACGACTCGCGGCTGCTGCACTTGACCGATAACGGCCGCGCCGAGCTGCGCCAACTGCTGACGGCGACCGTTCGTGCCCCCTTCAACGACATCAATCGCCTCGTCGTGGCGCTCAAGATGCGCTTTCTCGGTCTGCTCACGGCCGACGAGCGCCGCAACCAGGCCGATATCCTCACGGCGGCAAGCGAGACCGAGCTTGCTCGCCTGCAAGACCTCGCCTCGGAGAATCGCCCTGGAGAGCATTCGTTCGCCGCCTGGTTGGCCCAGGAGATCGCGCTTGTCGAAACCCGTCTGTCCTGGCTTCGGGATTTCCGCGCCGGGCTGTAGAGGCTTGCGTTCGATTGTCGCGCGAGCATCGCTCGTCGCGCTCGCTGTTTTGTTCCTACTCTCCTTCGCCACGTTCCGCGCTCAGGCCCAGGAGGCAGTCGATGCGACCCTGGTGCTTGCGGTCGACGTCTCCGGCAGCATCGATTCGCGCGAGTTCGTCCTCCAGCGTCAGGGCTATGCCCGGGCCCTCATCGACAAGCGCTTCATCAATGCGGTTCAGGGCGGCGAGCACCAGGCCATCGCCGTCGGCTATTTCGAATGGACCGGCCCCGGCATGAACGCACCGGTCTACGAATGCATGATGATCCGAACCGACGCGGACGCGCGGAAGCTGTCGGATCAGCTTCTGTCGGTTCCTCGGCTGCTCTACGGCGGCGGCACCGGCGTCGGCGAGGCGATCTATTCCGGCATCGCCATGCACGAGCGCTGCGCCCACCCGACCGACCGGCGCGTGATCGACATCTCCGGCGATGGGCGCACCAACCGCGGCCGCCCCGCCGGCCCGGCGCGCGACGAAGCCGTGAAGCGCGGAATTACGATCAACGGCTTGGCCATCATCAACCAGGAGCCGGATCTCGAGGAGTATTATCGCTCGCAAGTCATGGGTGGCCAGGGATCGTTCGTCGCTGTCGTCAACGACTTCGAGGCCTTCGAGGACGCGGTGATCGCCAAGCTGGTGCGCGAGATTTCATATCGCGACGAGCGCGGGCGCGATGCCACTCCCGCGATGGCGGATATCCGCGATCAGCGACCGCCTCAATAAACGTGCTGGCCGCCGGTGACGAAGATTTCGGTACCGGAGAGGTAAGCCGACTCCGGCGAGCATAGGAACAGGATCGTGCTGGCCACGTCGTCCGGCTTACCGAGACGCTGAAGCGGGATGCGCGGCAGCAGCACCTCCGTCTCCTTCGACAGCATCGCCGTCTCGATCTCGCCCGGCGCCACGGCGTTGACGCGGATGTCGAGCTCGCCCATCTCGGCGGCCATTTCGCGAGTCAGCGCCGACAGCGCCGCCTTGGAGATCGAGTAGGCCGATCCCGCCATCGGGTGGACGGCGTGACCGGCAATCGATGTCACGTTGACGACGGCGCCCTGACCCTTGTGCAGCGCCGCGGCGAACCCGCGCGCCAGTCTGAGCGGCGCGAACAGGTTGAGCTCGAACACCGCCTGCCAGGCGTCGAGATCGCCGTTGAGACAACCGAGGCGCTCGGCGTAGGGCGTCTTGAGCGACACGCCGGCATTGTTGACCAGCGCGTGCAGCGGGCCATCGCCGATGGCGGCCAGCGTTTCGGCGATCAGCTTCTCCTGCTCGGCGGGCGCGGCCAGATCGGCGACGATGTGATGGGTCCAGTTGGTGTCGCGCCGGCAGTCGGCGGGCACGTCCTCGCGCGAGGTCGTGATGACGCGCCAGCCGGCATCGGCGAACTTTTTCACCGTCGCGTGACCGATGCCGCGGCTGGCGCCGGTCAGCACGACGTTGCGAAGCCCGGTCTTTGGCATATCCGTCATCGCGCGAGGGTAGCGGAACCGCCTCGTCTCCGAAAGCGCGCTCGCGCGTCGTCCTCGCGGCCGATCAGTGCGCCATCAGAGTCGGAAGGGTCGCCGTTTGCAGCACGTGCTTGGTGACACCGCCCAGGACCAACTCGCGCACCCGCGAGTGGCCATAGGCGCCCATCACCAGCAGATCGGCACCGGCCTTGCCGGCAGCGCTCAGGAGCGCCTTGGCGGGATCGTCCTTGCCGGCAACCTGGACGACGTTGGCCTTGATGCCGTGCCAGCCGAGATACTCCCGGACCTCGTCGGGCCGGTAATCGGCGCCGCCCTCCTTGGCGGTGAGGACCGTCACCGACTGGGCACCGGCAATGAAGTCCATGGCGAGGGCCACGGCGCGTGCGGCCTGGGTCGAGCCGTTCCAGGCGATCGCCACATGGCCGCCGATCTTCGCCGCCTTCGGCGGCACGATCAGAAGCGGTCGGCCGGTGTCGATCAGCGCCGCCTCGAGCACGAGCCTTTGGCTTCCTGCGAGCGGACCCTGCGGCCGGGCCATCACCAGGAGATCGGAGACGCGCCCGGCGATGCGTATCACCTCGTCCTCCGCCCCTGTTTCGACATGGAACGACGCCGAGACCTTGCCCAAGCCGGGCGCCTTCGCGCCGACGGCGATCTTGGCCTTGGCGCACGCGTCCTCGAACGCCTTGCGCGCCCGCGCGGAGTCGGATGCCGCGCGCTTCTCGGCGGCGTTCATCACGTCGTCGATCATCGATGCCGACACCGGCTCGCCCATGTAGGCCATCGCTGCCGATCGAGGATCGGGCCGGACATGAAGAACGGAGATGTGCGCATCGAAGTCACGGCCCAGCGCGATGGCCGTAGCGAGCGCGCCGTTCACGTCCTTCGCATCGCTGAGCGGGACAAGAATTTTCTTGATAGCCATCGTTTTTCTCCGGTTTGTCGCGTGGCTTGAATAGGAAACCTTTGTCAGATCAATCGTTTATGGCTCTGCCCAGTCTTCTCCATGGGACAGCGGTCTTCAAGGATTCTTTGCGCGTGCGCCGCAACCGCCGCCGTACCCCTTTTGTGCCGCGATGCATCTTTCGCGGGAAGATTATGGGTAAAGCCGCGTCGCGCCCCACCCGTCTCCCTTGCGCCGGAAGACCACCCGCTCGTGGAGACGATACGGACGGTCGATCCAGAACTCGATGGCATCGGGCACCACGCGCAAGCCCGACCAATGGGGCGGCCGCGGCACCGGCGCGCCCTGGAACTTGGCGGTGAACTCCGCGAAGCGGCGCTCGAGATCGAAACGCTCGCTCATCGGCTCCGACTGGAGCGACGCCCAGGCCGCGATCTGGCTGTCGCGCGGGCGGCTCGCGAAGTAGCTATCGGCCTCCGCCGCGGTCACCGTCTCGACGCTGCCCTGAACGCGCACCTGTCTCTTGAGCGACTTCCAATGAAACGACAGAGCGGCGCGACCGCGCGCCAGCGCCTCGCGTCCCTTCGGGCTGTTGAGGTTCGTATAGAAGACGAAGCCGCGCTCATCGAGTCCCTTGAGCAGCACCATGCGCACC